>Ga0190269_10000398_pt1 | contig 22808 bp, 18 predicted proteins | sample Popmic249IS_FD_133749 | JGI IMG/M metagenome (GOLD analysis project Ga0190269, IMG submission 133749) | Populus adjacent soil microbial communities from riparian zone of Blue River, Arizona, USA - 249 IS | ecosystem: Environmental > Terrestrial > Soil > Riparian zone | place: USA: Arizona... | reverse complement strand
GCAGCGACATCCAGCAGTTCGATCTGGGTGGCGAGAGCGCGCGCGACAGCGGCCACGACATCTTCCATCGTGACGCTGGTGGCGGCATCGCGTGCGCGTCGTGTCACGCTGAAGGTGGTGAGGACGGGCACGTCTGGAACTTCACGCGGCTCGGCGCCCGTCGCACGCAGGCGCTGCACATCGGTCTCGAAGGCACGGCGCCGTTCCACTGGGGCGGCGACGAGAGCGACCTCGACAAGCTGATGACTGACGTGTTCGTCGGGCGCATGGGCGGCGTGCACCAGAGCGCGGCTCGCGTCTCGGCGCTGTCGAGCTGGCTGTTCGCGCTGCAGCCACCAGCGGCACCCACGAGGCTCGACGAGTCGGCTGTGGAGCGTGGGCGCGAGCTGTTCATGTCCGCCGCGGTTGGCTGCAACGAGTGCCACAGTGGCGCGAAGCTCACCAACAATCGCAACGTGGACGTCGGCACCGGAGAGGCGCTGCAGGTGCCGTCGCTGCGCGGTATCGCCTATCGCGCGCCGTTCATGCACAACGGTTGTGCCGCGACCTTGCGCGATCGCTTCAGCATCGGCTGCGGCGGCGCCGCCCACGGCAGCACCAGTCAGCTCTCGGCCGAGTCGCTGGACGACCTCGTAGCGTTCCTGCAGACGCTCTAGCGCGCGCTCAGCGCCAGGCGAACACAGGCTGCTCGTAGTGCGCGACGCGGGTGTCTCTGCCCGCGAACGCGACCTCCCACAGCTGGTAGATGATGGCTGCGGTGGGCGCGTGGATCGTGCAGCTTACTGACGGCAACGGCACGGAGATCAGCGGCCGCTCGCTCTCGGGGATGTGTCGGTACTCGGGCACGCGTGGGTCGCCCAGCTCGGCGACTGGAACTTCGTACACGCCGGCGACCTCGCGCGGATCGTGCCTGAACTGAAAGAAGCCGCCGTGCCACAGCACGACCGGCGTGATCACGTAGCCCGAGCGCGTGGCGTAATCGTCGAGCAGACCGAGCACGGAGTCCGGGCCGAGCTCGATGCCGATCTCTTCGCGCGTCTCGCGCAGCGCTGTCTCGACGACGCTCTCGCCGGGATCGCGGCGACCGCCGGGCAGTGCCCACTGTCCGGCGTGCGAGCCGAGCGTCTTGGCGCGGCGTGTCAGGATAAAACAGGGGGCGCCGCTCTCAGCGGCAGTGCCGATCACGAGCGCGACCGACGCGCAGCGCAACCCTTCACAGGGCAGGGCGCGCCGCTCGAATCGACTCAGGTTTTCAATCAACTGCGTGCGCAGCGCAGGCGATACTTGGCCGTCCACTGCCTGAGCTTACACCCGGAGGTGGCCGACCTTTCAAGCCCGTTTGGCGTGCTGCGCGCGCAAGCGCTCGAGCTCTTTCGCGCGCGCCTGGGCGACCGCCTTGGGTAAGCCGGGGCCTTCGCGCAGGCGTGTGTTGCGGACATCGAGCGGTTCGGCGCAATGGCCACACACAAGCTTCGCCGTTGTAACGTGCCCGCAATCGACGTGCTCCAGCTGCAGCGGTGGTCCTTTTGCGCCTGCGAGCCAGCGATCACCCCACTGCATCAGCGAGATCAGGATCGGCTGCAGATCGCGCCCGGCCTCCGTCAGTCGATACTCGCTGCGCGGTGGGTTGTCCTGGTAGGGCTGCTGCACGAGCACACCTGCGTCTACAAGGCGCTGCAAGCGATCAGTCAAGACATTGCGTGCAACATCGAGGTGCTTTCGGAAGTCGTCGAAGCGACGCACTCCGTTGAACGCCTCGCGAACGATCAACAAGGTCCAGCGGTCACCCATGATCCCGAGCGTGCGGGCGATGCTGCAATACTGGTCGGCGGCTTCGTTCCAGCGCATGACGAGCCCAGTATAGCACGCTTTTCCCTGTGCGTTGCGTTTTGAGACTGAGTGCGCTACCTTCAGTCTCAAATCGAAACCGAGGTGTTGTCATGAGCGTGGACCAAGCGACCAACCCATCCAAAATCAGCAGTGGTTCTAGCCGGTTGGGCGTGTTTGCCCGAACTACGTACGCCGAGCGCACCACACAGGACCTGTGGCATGCCACGATCGATGCGCGCTGGAACGTGCTGCGCGGACCGAACGGCGGGTATCTCGCCGCCTTGTTGCTCTCGACGATGCAGCGCCGCCTGGACGACGCGAGCCGGCAGCCGCGGGTGCTCAGCCTGCATTACCCGAAAGTACCCGCGCCGGGCTCCGTCGAGATCCGAACGCAGCTGACGCGCAGCGGCCGCTCGATGAGCTGGCTGAGCGCGGAGCTCTACCAGGACGATGAGCTGTGCGTGGCCGCGCGCGCGGCGTTCTCCGCGGATTGGCCCAGCCTCGAGTACGACACGACCGTGCAGCCCAAGGTGCCCGAGGGCGGGGGGGTGCAGATCACGGACGGCCTGCCGCCGTTCACGAGCCACTACCAGTACCGTTCCATGTTCGCGACGCCCATGGCGAGCGGCGGGCATGACGCTGTCGGCGGTTACATCCGCTTGCGTGAGCCCGAGCCGTACAGCGCGCCGCTCTTGGCTGCATTGTCAGATGCCTGGTTTCCTTCGACGTTTGCCCATGACCGCAGGCCGAGCATGGGGGCGACGCTGGATCTGACTGTTCACTTCCGCGACCACGCAGCGCTGGCCGAGCTGGACTTTCGCGACGAGATCTTCGCCGTGTTTCGCTCGCGGCTCGCGACGCAGGGCTTCTTCGAAGAGGACGGCGAGCTATGGTCGCCTTCCGGCAAGCTGATCGCCCAGTCGCGGCAGCTCGCGATCGCGACCCCTTATGGGACGTCGATCTCGACGCGCTAGGTCACATGGCCTGAAGGGGGCACGTTTTGTAGAAAAGTTGCAGATTCCGGTCAGCTCGTTTGGAGTCCGGGCATGCAAACCGTAGCCGTTACCAATCGCAAAGGCGGCGTCGGCAAGTCGTCGCTCACGACGAACTTGGCAGCTGCACTGGCGCTCGAAGGCAAGCGCGTCCTTGTGATCGACATGGACTCGCAAGCGAGCGCCACAGCTGTGTTTCTCGAAGAGCTGCCCGAAGGAGCGCTCAGCACCGCACATGTGCTCGTCGGGCAGGCCGAGCTCGAGCAGATCATCAGGCCAGCCACCCGCGAGGGTGTGTTCATTGCGCCCGCCGCGCGCGATCTGACTGCAGCGCAGCTCACCATCGTGGCGCGTACGGGTCGTGAGACGATCCTGCGGCGCGCGCTGCGGAAGCTTACAGGCTACGACCTCGTGCTGATCGATACGGCGCCGGAGCAGCAGCTCGCGACGGTGAACAGCTTGGTCGCAGCGACGCACGTGCTGATGCCGTTCACGCCCGATCCCAAAGCGCTCGAAGGCTTACAGACCACGTGCGACGCGGTGGCCGAGATCCGCGCCGCCGAGCTGAGCCAGGCGACGATCCTGGGCTGCGTGCAGATCGCCCACGACAAGCGCCTAGGCGTGACGGACCAGGCGCGCGAGCAGGTGAAAGCCGCGTACGGCGAGGCGCTGTTCGAGACGCGGATCCGCGCCAACAGCTCGTTCATCGTGTGCCCCGCCTGGCACCGCGACATCTTCGAGATCGAACGCAGTGAACGCGCACCGCGCCGTGGCTCCGACGACTACCGCGCCGTCGCGATCGAATTCGCCCAACGCCTCGGTTGGACAAAGGACAGTGACCATGCCCAAGTTGCCAGCTAACTATGTGAAAGCGCCGAGCTTCGACAATCCGCTGCGAGCCACGTCGACGCTCAAGGCTGGCGTCACGGACATGGAGCGCACGCTGCAGTTGGTCCTCGATGAAGCGACTTGGAGCGCGCTGAAGGCCGCGAGTGAGGCAGAAGGCATCGCCGCCGAGGCGCTCGTGCTGCGCGCGCTGGAGCGGCATCTCGCGCTCATCGATCAGAACGCGATCGCGGCGCCTCCGGAGCCTCCGCCGAGCAAGCGCGCGCAGCTCCTGGACCAGCTGTACGACCAGTTCGTGCGCCGCAGCTGGCTGCAGTGTGTGATGACCATGCGCGCCATTCTCCGCGAGAGCCGGGCCTGAGCGACAGGCTCTGGCACATTCGCGCAGCACATGTGGCTGTCTGGTGCCGATGAATACAGGGGCACACGAGCTGCTGTGAGTTGGGCCAAAGCCTAGCAGGGCGTCAGCCGCGAAGTACGGTACAACTAAGGCGACGGCCTGGATGTTGCAGTCCGCTCGGAGCAGTCGCTATGCGTTCGTTTGCATGTGCCCAGTGCGGTCAGCTGCTGTTCTTCGAGAACTCTCATTGCCTGCGTTGCGGCGCGGTGTTGGGCTTCGTTCCGGAGCTCCTCGCGCTGCACGTCATCGAGGAGAAGCGGGGCGGCGGATTGCGCCTCGTCGGTGACGACGCAAGCGCCGTGAGCTACAAGCGTTGCAGTCGCGCGCATATGGCCGCGTGCAACTGGCTGGTGTCCGAGCCGGATGAAGAGCTGTGTCTGTCGTGTCGGCTGACGGCTGCGGCGCCCGAGCTGCGCCGCGACGATGATCTGCAGGCATTCGCCAAGGCGGAAGCTGCCAAGCGCAGGCTGATCTACCAGCTGCTCGATCTGCGGCTGCCGTACGTTCCGCGCAGCGAAGACCCCGAGCAGGGCTTGGGCTTTGTGTTCGGATTTCGTACCGAAAAAGAGCCGATCATGACCGGTCACCTCGACGGTCTCATCACGTTAGATCTGACTGAATGTGACAATGCTCATCGCGAGCGCATGCGCGCCGTGTTCGGTGAGCCTTACAGGACGTTGCTCGGTCACTTCCGGCATGAGATCGGCCACTACTACTGGAATCTCTTGATCGCTGACACTGCGCTTCTGCCCCGCTTTCGTGCGCACTTTGGCGACGAACGCGAGAGCTATGCCGCTGCGTTGGAGCGTAACTACAAGCAGCCGCGCTCGTTCAACTGGAGCGATCGGTATGTGAGTGCTTACGCTGCGTCGCACCCGTGGGAAGACTGGGCAGAGACGTTTGCGCACTACCTGCATATCAGAGATACGCTGCAGACCGCGGCCACCTTTGGGCTGCATGTCTCACCCAGTGCACCAGCGGTTGCGCCGGTGGATGGCAAGCTAAGCGCATGCGCGAGCGAAGATGTAGCGCAGCGGGATTTCGCGACAGTGATCGCCGAGTGGTTGCCGCTAACTTATGCGTTCAATGCCGCGAACCGCAGCATGGGTAAGGAAGACCTTTACCCGTTTGTGCTCGCAAAGCCGGTGATCGACAAGCTCGCGTTTGTGCATGAGCTTGTGCGCGATACGGTGGAACGCGCTTCTTCAGTGATGGTGCGCGGCGTCCGCACCGCAAGCTCGGAGTCGTCTGTCTGTGAAGCCTTTACGGGCGAGCCAGAAGCCGCAACCCGAGTGGGCAACGATAACGCCAGCGCCGCCTAGTGAGTGAGGCTGGGGGGTAGCCCAGTCGGCGATCTCGCACGGCAGGAAAGCTTCGGCAGCGAAGCCGGAGCCCGTCGACATTCGAGCATCAGCGATCGCGCGCCCGCCATCTTGCAGCCATTGGATGCTGCGGGTGCCCGCAAGAACTTGCGCTTAGCGGCGAGCGCACAGCTGCCAAGAGGCGCCAGAAGCCGCTCCTGAGAAGGCACGCAGCGTGCAATCGGACGCGAATGCGATCGGGGCTGCTGCGCGCTGCGCGTGTCGCCACGTTTTCGAATGAGGGGGACTCATGCGCCGCGGCTGATCGCGGACGCGTTTTTCCATTTTGCGTGTTCTGGAGGGGCTCATGGTAATTCGTGTTGTCAAGCGACCAATAACAGTGGGTGCAGCGCTCGCTGCACTGATGCAGCTCGCAGCCGTTGGCTGCGGTACGCCGCTCGATGATGCACAGGGGCAGACGCCGTCCGCGGCGGGTGTCGCAGTGGCGGCGTTGGAACAGGGACGAGCGCCTAGCCTGTACGCTGTCTTGCCGGGCGATCCGATCGCGGCGGTCGGTCACGGAGTCGTCGTCACGGCGGACGGAAGCATCGTTGATCCGACACCGGACTTTGTTCGCAACACGCAGCGGCAGTACATCGATCTTCTGCTGGGCGCCGCCGGCGCTGGTGTTCGCGAGGAGCTCGAGCAGGAACGCCTGAGGTCAGAGCCCGAGGCAGGCGCGGATAGGGAGTTTGCGTTGCGAGCAGCGCTCATTGACTTGATGCTCGACCGAGTACAGCCGAGCGGCGCCTCGGACATCTCAGCTAAGAATCGGTTTCTCGTGTATGCGGTGGAGCCTGTTGACCTCGCGTTTGTCGAAGACCCCAATCAAAAGACCTACGCACAGACGTGCCGAGAACAGGGGGTTCCGACTCCTCCAGACTGGGCGGATGACCCAGCGACCACTGGGTGGACGTCGGGCGGACGACTCGACGTCGATTTCCTCCAACAGGGGGATGCGACGGTTTGGTACAAAGTCAGCACTGATTCCGCGACACCCGGTTTGTGCGTCGCTCTACCTCGAGTGCAGCCAGCGACCGAAACTGAGAGTGCGTACATCGGCCTGCTCGGTGTCATCTGCCAGGGAAAAGTGAGCGGCAAGGTCTGCTTCTGGGACAACCGCGAAAAGTTCTACCTCCCGATCACTGGAACCAAGACGATCGCCGCGGACTTCGTTACGCCGGACGAGATCGAAGCCAGAAACGGCGACCGCTGCACGTTGTGCCACCGCGGCGAAAACGCATACATCGTCCATCCCGGATCGAACCTCGACATCGACCTCACGGAGCATGGCGCTGGTTGGAAGTTCAATGTCCCGGAGAGCTATCTGCGCGCAAACCAGTGGGTAGAACCGTTAGTCAACGGCGCATGGCCGAAGAATGAGCGGTGGAGTGAGGATGATTGGAACGCGTTTACCGATATACAGCTCGCCGACGACGGGGTTACCGCCGAGACATCGTGCATCCACTGCCACGACTACCAGGGCACAGGTGGTGAGCTCGGGCAGTTCGGAACGCAGTACTGCAGCACAGTCATGTCGCGAGCGCTCGACCGGACGATGCCGCCGCTAGCCTATCTCGAAGGCACCGACAACCCTGATAAGAAGCCGCACACACCGTCCATTGGACATCGGGACTTCATTACGAGCAAGTGCGCCACTACCCCAAACGACTAGCATCCGTGTGAAAGCTCAGGCGCCCAAGGAGAGCATGACGAGGCCTCGCCTCATCGCTCTACTCCGCGGCGCCTGACTTCATTTTGACCGCGAGTGCGGCCGGCAGAACCCTACCGAGGCTCGCGTGGGCGCTCAGGGTTTCTGCACCACTCGCTCCACGATCCTACATACAGCTTTGCACCAGGCAGGCCCGCTCGTTCGAGCGCGAGCAGCGTGTGACAGGCGGTCACGCCTGAGCCGCAGTGGACGATCGTTTGCTCTACCGGCACGCCGCTGAGGGCTGCGCTGTACAGCTCTCGTAGCTCGGCCGCCGACTTGAATGTTCCGTCCGCGTTCAGGTTCTCGGTGAGCTCGATATTCTTCGCGCCAGGAATATGTCCGGCCACAGGATCGATCGGCTCCCTGTCGCCGCGGTAGCGAAAGGCAGCGCGCACGTCGATGACTGCTCGGGCTGGATCGCGGCGCGCTTGGTCCACTTCTTCGATGTCCGCACGTGGGCGCGTGAGCTCGACGACCGGATAGGGTGACGTTGGCTCGGGCGTGGGAACCTCGCTCGTGAGCACAAAGCCCGCCGCTTCGAGCGCAGCCAAGCCACCGTCGACGACCTGGACTTGTTCGTGACCGACTGCTTTCAGCAGCCACCACATGCGAGCGGCTGCATTCGCGCCGTTCTGATCGTCGTACAAGACGACGTGGGAGCGTGGGGTGATGCCCCAGCGGCCGAGTCGCGTCGCGAAGGTGGCGAGCTCGGGCAGCGGATGCCGCCCGCCTTGTGCGGGATTCGGCGCGGGCGCTGACAGGTCGCGCTCTAGCTGCGCGTGCTGTGCGTGCTCGATGTGGCCCGCGCGGTACTTCGCTTCGTCTACGCGGCAATCGAACCAGATGAGATTCGGGCGGTTTCGCAGCGCCTGGGCGGTCACGATCGGATCGAGCGTCATGGCGCGAGCATAGCGCAATCTCGACCCAACCCGCCGCCAGAGGCAGCCGTGGCGATCGTGCTGCGGCAAGGGCGGTTTTTGCTGCTGCGATAGATCTCTGGATATGCTCTGCTCGCTTCGACTCACGAGCCATTCGGAGGTTGAGTGCGGCGTCTTGCTCAAAGAGGTGCGGCCGACTGTTTGCTGATGCTCGTCGTGGTGGTGCTCACGCCTTGTGCGATCCGCGCGCAGGACGTGCCGCCGCCCGACGCGGGCAGCGATGTGCCAGAGGTCGTCGAGCTGGAGGAGAGCGCGCCCCCGGTCGTGGCCGTGCAGAGCGAGCCCGAAGCCCCCACGAGGGCCGCGCCACCGGCGAGCGACGCGCCCGCGATGATCGTCACAGGTGAGCGCATCCAAGAGAGCCAACGCCTCGTGCAATCCGCCGAAGCGGTGCAGGTCATCGACACCAAACGCGCGCAGCAGCAGAGCGCTGACCTGGGCGAAGTGCTCGCTCGCATACAAGGCGTGGGCGTGCGCCGCGAAGGTGGTCTCGGCAGCAACGTGCGCTTCTCGCTGAACGGTCTCACCGATGATCAGGTGCGCTTCTTTCTGGATGGTGTACCGCTCGATCAAGCTGGCTTCCCGTTCGGCATCGCCAATGTACCGGTGAACTTGATCGACCGCGTCGAGATCTACCGCGGTGTCGTGCCTGTTCGTTTCGGGGCGGACGCGCTTGGCGGCGCAGTGAACTTGGTGACACCCGACGTGCGGCAGAACTACATCGGCGGCAGCTATCAGGTCGGCTCGTTCGGCACGCATCGCGTGACTGTGGATGGGCGCTACCATGACGCTGCGAGCGGCTGGGTGTTCGGCCACACCGCGTTCCTCGACGTCGCCAAGAACGACTATAAAGTGCGGGTCGAGGTGCCGCAGCGCGACGGCAGCTCCCAGCAGCAGGATCTTCCGCGCTTCCACGACGCGTACCGCGCCTATGGCGTCAAGTTCGAGGGTGGCGTCGTCGACCGGAGCTGGGCTAAGCGCCTGCTGCTGTCGGGCTATGTCTCGAGCTTCGACAAAGAGCTGCAGAACAATCTCTGGATGATGGGCGCGCCCTACGGCGAAGCCACGTATCGACAGGACGTGTACGGCGCAACCGCACGCTACGACGTGAAGCTCGGCCCGCGCGTGAACATCGCGTCAGTCGCGAACTACAGCTACACGACGTATGGCTTACGCGACGAGAGTCAGTTCATCTACGACTGGACGGGTCGGCGGATCATCGAGAAGCCCAACCGCAACGAGGGCGGCGAGATCAACAATGCACCCACCGACCAGGTGCTCACGCAGCACGCGCTGTTCGGCCGCGTCGTGGCAGGCTGGGACATCGCGAGTGAGCACAGCTTGCGACTCACGTTGCGGCCCGGATACGTCGCTCGCACCGGCGACAATCGGATCGAGCTCGAGGCGGGCGCCACGGATCCGCTGAACGCGCAGAACGGCTTGTTCACGCTGGTCGCAGGGCTGGAGTACCAGGTGAACTTTCTGGACGATGCGTTCGAGAACATCGTGTTCGTGAAAGACTACGTGTACAACGCGGACGTCGAGCGTGACGTGGGTGGTGGCGCGGGCCTGCGCTCACAGAGCGTGAACGATCACACGCAAGGCTTCGGCGATATGTTGCGCGTGCGCGCCGCCGAGTGGCTCGACATCAAGCTCTCATACGAGTATGCGACGCGCTTGCCGCGGGCTGACGAGGTGCTCGGTAACGGCGGCTTGGTGCTCGCGAATGTCGAGCTGCAGCCCGAGGTCAGTCACAACGTGAACCTCGGACCTCACCTCGCTGTGAAGCGCACGCCGATCGGCAAGCTGGTTTATGACCTCAACTTGTTCCTGCGCGAGATCGACCGCTTGATCTTGCTCGGCGGCGCTGGGCGATCATCGCAATACGACAATGTCTACGGTGCGCGCTCGCTCGGGCTCGAAAATGCACTGTCCTGGTCCGCGCCATCAGGCATCGTCAGCTTGGATGGCACGTTCACTTGGCAGGACTTTCGCAATACCTCCAGCACCGGCGAGTACTCGAGCCTCAAAGGCGACCGCGTGCCGAATCGGCCATATCTGTTCGGCAGCTGGAGTGCACGGATGCGCTTGGACGATGTGATCGTGAAGACCGACACCATCGAGCCGTTCTACGTCGGACGTTATGTGCATGGGTTCTTCTTGAGCTGGGAGAGCCTCGGCCGACGCGAGTCGAAGCTGAGTGTCCCTGACCAAGTCACCCATGACATCGGCATAAGTTGGACATTCGAGAATGAAGTGGCCCGTACAAGTGCCACGGTCGAAGTCCAAAATGTCACAGACGCACGCGTCTACGATAACCTCGGCGTACAGCGCCCCGGCCGTGCGTTCTACGCAAAGGTTGCCGCGACCTTTCGCTAGGCAGTTACCAAATAACCCGCAGCGGCCTGTAGGTGCGCGTGCGCTTGCAGCTGTCGGCGGATCGTAAGCGCACGCGATTGCGCTGCGCACAGCGTTGTAAACGCTCGGAGCGCGCGCTATAGCGACAAAACCTACTATGACATTACTTCATCGTCCTACTAGCTTGAGTACGATTGCCATACTGACAGTGCTGTCAGGTCCAGTGTTAGGTCTAGCTGGATGCTCAGACGACGCCGAGCCTGAGACGAGCGATGCGGGCTCGAAGCCTGACGCTGAAGCGCCCGATGGCGGCACGGCAAAGGGTCCGCTCGTCATCCTCACCGAACGCACTGCAGAGAGTGCCTCGCTGCATTATCTGCATGTTCTCGAAGACTGGCCCAAGTCCGGCGAGCTCGACTACGACAAAGCTCTGGAGCTCGGACCGGCCGGCGTTGCGCGCGTGATCGGCTCAGAGGTGTTCTTCTATCATGCGATGGAGGGCGAGTTCGAAAAGTTCACCGTCTCGGACGACCTGACGATCGAGCGCGGCGCGAAGCTGTCGTTCGGCGCAGTCGGCATCATGGGTTTCGATCCCGAGCCGATCTGGGTGTCGAAAGATCTCGCGTTCATGGTCGATGAGAAGACTGCACAGGTCGCGCAGTTCAATCCCAGCACGATGAAGCTCGGCGAGGTCACGAAGATCAAGTCCGACGTGCTCGAGCGCGACGGGCTCAAGGTGCAGATGCAGCTCGGCGTCGCCGCGGGTGATCGTTTGTTTACAACCGTGAGCTACCGCAGCTGGGAGACCAATACGGTCTACCAAGCCGCTGTGCTAGGCGTGTTCGAACAAGACGATCCTGCGAGCGGGCCTGAGCTGATCGAAGATCAGCGTTGTGCCGCTTCGGTCACGATCAGCCCGTTCGTCAACGGCAACTACGTGTACGCAGTCGGCGATGGCGTGAATGGTTTCGACATCATCGCGAATCCCAAGGCGACGGAGAAGCCGCAGTGCGTAGTGCGCATGCCGATCGACGGCGATGCGTTCGAAGAAGACTACTTCGTTGACATCCAAGAGGTGACCGGCAGCCCCGCTATCTACATGGCGTATCCGATGGCCGGGCAGAAGCTGCTCGTGAGCATGTGGAACCCCGATGTCGAGCTCAGTGTCGCGAAGAAGGACCCGACCAAAGCAGATTGGTTCTGGGAGGGCCCGCCGTACTATCAATACGCGATCATCGATCTCGAGACCAAGAAGGTCACCGAGGTCGATCTGCCGCAAGCCGCGATGCGCTCGGCCAAGGTGCTGATCGCGGACGATCGCAACTATGTGCAGACGTTCCGCGAGGACAAGGGCTCGGATGTGCATCGGGTCGATCCGGACGGGAAGGTCACGGAAGTCCTGCACAACGAGAGCGGCACCAACGTGCAGTTCGTCGGTCGGCTCGCCACCCGCTGAGCCTCTCGTGCCGCCCGAGCAGGAATCGCCAGCTGGCGGAGCCGCTCGGGCGTTCTCGGTGACGCCAGCTCCGCTGCTCCTGACGCGCGCTCCGCGCTCATGCGCCGAACTGTACGGAGCGGCGCGTGAGTGTGCCCATCCAGAAGCCGCTGATCGGGAAGCTTACAGCTTCGCCGGCGGCGGCGCCGAGCGCGACTTCCACCGGCGCGAAGTGCTCGTGCGTGGGCAACGCGATGTTAACGCCTGGGGCGCGCGCTTTGTAGTCGAGAAGCGCATCGACGTCGTTGTGCGCGAGCACGTCCGCACACCAGCTGTCGAACTCGGACGCCCAGCTCGGGATCGGCTCGCGCCCGCCCCAATCGATGCGCCGAAGGTTGTGCGTGAGGAATCCGCTGCCGATGATCAACACACCCTCGTCGCGCAGCGCGCGCAGCGAGAGGCCCAGCTCGAACAGCTGTTTCGGCTCCAAGCTCGGCAGCGACAGCTGCAGCACGGGAACCTTCGCCTCCGGATACATCGCGACCAGCGGCACGTATGCGCCATGGTCGAGCCCGCGCTTGGGCTCGTCGCGCACCGGACCGCTCCCGCTCAGCAGCGCGCGTACGCGCGTCGCGAGCTCGGGCGCTCCGGGTGCAGGATACTTGCGCTCGTAATGGTGCTGCGGAAAGCCGTAGAAGTCATAGATCAATGGCTCGGTCGTGGTCGCGCCGAGCGCCGCAGGTCGTGCCTCCCAGTGCGCAGAGATCATCAGGATCGCGCGCGGCGTTGGCAGCGCCTGCCCCCAGCGATGCAGCTCCGCGACCCAGCTTGCGTCATCTAGCAAAGGCGGCGCGCCGTGCGCGACGAACAGTGTGGGCATGCGTTTGGTGTTGTTGGTCATAGGCGTTGCGCGCGGACGCTTGCAGCCATTCACGCTAAGGCTCGCAGCTCCCAGCAGTGCTGTCTGAAGCCACGAGCGGCGAGATATGTGCGGCAGGCGGAACACGTTCCTGAACTACAGTCTGTACCCACGCGCCGCGTTTCGCTAGATGACCCAATCGCACAACATTGTTGCGCCGATGGAAACAATGAACGGTTATTCGTCGTCCGGCTCGGGTGCGACCTCGAACTCTTTGTTACCGAGCCAGCCTTTGCGCCAGAACCACGCGATGATGGCGCCTGCGACTGCAGCCATGAGCAGCAGTGTAGCCGGGTAACCCCAGCGCGTGCGCAGCTCCGGCATGTGCTCGAAGTTCATGCCGTACAGCCCGGCGATGAAGGTGATCGGCAGCATGACTGTCGAGATCAAGGTCAGCGTCTTCATGACCTCGTTCATGCGATTCGATTGGACGGTCAGATACGCTTCGAGCGCGCTCGTGGCGATGTCCCGATAGCTCTCGACTTGATCGGTCACGCGCAGGAAGTGGTCGTAGACGTCGCGAAAGAACGGCACGGCATCAGCCGGGATCTCATCGAACTCGCCGCGCGAGAGGCGCAGCAAGATCTCACGCTGGTGCACGCTCATGCGGCGCAAGTTCAAGAGCAAGCGCTTGTAGCTCAGCAGGCTGCGCAGGAGGGGTGGGCCTTCGCGCGTGCCGGCCTTGCGCAGCACGTCGTCTTCGAGCTTCTCCAGCTCGCGATCGATCTTGTCGATGATCGGGAGATAGCGGTCGACAGCTGCATCCAGGATCGCGTGCATCAGCCAGGCTGGTCCGCGTTCGAGCATATGCGGTGAGTGCTCGAGCGCCTCGCGCACGCTGTCGACCAGGCCGTGTGGGTCGTACGTGATGACATACGTGGGACCCAACACGAGGTCGAGCTCGACCAGCTTGACACCGGTGCCTTTGTCCGAGCTCGCGATGCTGTGCAGGAGGACATACAAGTACTCCTCGTAGTCCTCGAGCTTCGGTTGCTCGCTCTCGGCCCAGATGTCCTCGAGCGTGAGGGAATGCAGCTTCAGCTGCTCGCTCAGCAGCTGTTCGCAGGCTTGGTCTTTCTGCTCGAGCTCGATCCAAACACGCTCACCGCCCTCGAGCGCCTGCCTGATGCGCTCCGGCTCGCGGGTAATGGACAGCTTGCTGCCTTCGAGGATGCGGGCTTCCATGCCGCTCGATTGTACAGCGAGTGACTCTCAGAGCCGAAACAGCGGCCGGCCGACGTCGAGGCCGGGCCAGGGAATGGCAGCGAGCGTCAGCAGCAACCAAACGATCTGGGTGATCAGGACCGACTTGAAGCGCGCTTTGCCTTGCTTGCGCTTGGAGCGCGCCCGCCCGATGTGCGCCACGATCACGGCGATCAGCATGGTGGCGATGTGCTCGACGCCGAAGAAGCGTAGGGTGGGCTCCTTCATCGCTGCGCCCATGTTGGCGAGCGCTGCCTGCGCGACAGGGCTGAGCTTGAAGTACAGCAAGAGGCCCAGCAGGAACTGTACGTCCAAGATGGCCGTGAACAGTACGTGGATGCGCTCTTGTTTTTCGGTCCAAGTGCCGCCCCGGAGACCGCGCGCAGCGAGCGCGAGCAGCGCGATGCCAAAGCCAAGCACGAGATACCGCAACCAAGAGTGGGTGAAGAGTACGACGCTGTACATGGTGACCTGTGGGTTGCGACGCTGACACGTCGCGCGACGAGTGGCAATCTTGCTGTCCAGTAGAGCCGCCGGCGGAGCGTCGCCAGGGCAGCCGAGCGCATACCTCACTGACATTTATGGACAACTGGCCCTGCTGCCGACTACGAATCGCTGCCGCAGCACGCTCTGCATTGGCGAAGGAAAGCATCAATGTCTTCTCAGATTTGGCTTCGGCTCGTAGTGCTCCAGGGTGCTTTACTCCTGGCCGCTTGCACGCCGCCCTTGAGCAACCGGCGCCCGGAAACCCACGAGGAGCGCGGCCGCTCGGTCCAGCTCGCGGTCGAGCACATCCTGCACGCGCGCTGCGATCTGGAAGACCGCTGTGCGAACATCGGTCCCGGCCAGAAGTTCGACAGTCGCTCGGCGTGTGAGTCAAAAATGCAGGGCGAGACCGCGGTCACGCTCAACCTCAGCGATTGCCCGCTGGGTGTCGAGGCACGCAAACTAGACGCGTGCGTCTCGAGCATCCTGGCTCAAGATTGCGGCAACATGTTCGATGCGCTCAACCGCTGGAATGCCTGCCGCGTCGGGCAGATCTGCTACCAGTAAATCACTCGCTCCTCGCGTCTGTTACACTGCAGCGCGATGCATGAGTCCGCGCTACGCAGTGTCCTTTTGATCCGCTCGATCGATGAGGGCGACAAGTCCGGTCAGGTGCTGACGCTCGAGGAGCGCAGCGAAGCGACCCTGGCTGCCGCGAAGGGCGTGCCGACCATCGCCAGCGGGCTCACCGGGCCGTCGCTACCAGCTGCGGCCGAGAGCATCTTGGTGCGACGCGCCGAGCTGCTCTTGGCCAAGCTGCGCGCACGCTCGCCGGTGGTCGATCGGGTGATCGATCTCGCAGACGGCGTGTCTTGGCTCGCGCCCGCGGTGCTCGCTGTAGCGTTCGTCTTGGGGGTGGGCGTGTCCGCGCTGAACGGCAGTCAGCGCATTGACATCCTGGCTTTCCCAGTGTTCGGGCTGCTGCTCTGGAACTTCGTCGTGTACATCGCGCTGATCGCGCTCGCAGTGCGCGCACGCCGCAAGCCGCAGACCGCCGGCGCGCGCTTGTCGGGGTTCTATGCCCGCGTGCTGCGCGGTCGTGCGCAAGCGCTGCTGAAAGACACCGCACGCTTCAACGTTCCGCTCACTGAAGTGCTGCAGAGCTTTGCGAGCGAGTGGGTCACGGTCGCGCGGCCCTCATGGCAGCTGCGCACGACGCGCTTGCTGCACATGGCTGCGCTCGTGCTCGCGTTCGGCTGCATCGTCGGCTTGTACGTGCGCGGCTTGGTGCTGCGCTACGACGCAGGCTGGGAGAGCACATTCCTCGACGCGAGCCAAGTACGCGCGCTGATGGGCATCATCTATGGGCCGGCCTCTGCGCTCACCGGCATCAGCTTGCCGACCGAGGCCGAGGTCGAAGGCCTGCGCTGGAAAGACCCGGTGTACGGCGCGCCTGCTGCGGACTTCATCCATCTGATCTCGGTGACCGTCGCGTTGTACATCGGCATTCCGCGCTTGATCGCGTGGATCGTGTGCACCTTGCAGCTCTGGCAGCAGCGCCGTCTTCCGCAGCTCCCAGCGTCATTCATCGGTTATGCCCGCAAGATCTTGGTGCAGACCGGGCGCGTGTCCGGTCTGCGTGCGCACGTGTACACGTATGCCTATGAGCCTTCCCCTGACGTCATCGCGGGCCTCACGGCGCTGCTCGCTGAAGCTCTCGGCGGCGAGGTGAAGTGTGAGGTGCGTGCAGCCATTGGCTACGGCGAGGAGGACGACTTCGCGGACCGCATCGCACGCGAGCCGCTGGCGCATGCCGACTGCTACGTCCTGTTGATGAGCCTCGCTTCGACGCCGGAATCAGAGAACCACGGCGCGCTGATCAACGCGCTCAAGCGCGGGCTGCAGGGTCGCGGCACTGGACTGCTCGTGTTGATCGATGAGTCACCGTACGCCGCGCGTCTCGGGGACGATCCTGCGCTCGCACCGCGTCGTGCGGAGCGCGCACGCAGCTGGCGCGACTTTGTCACGCAGCTGGGCGATACACCTTGCATCGCTGAGCTACGCATGTTGCGTCCAGGCGTGGACGCGAGCGGCGGCGCAAGCCGCGAGGTGCGCGCAGCCTTGCAGCGCGCGGAGCAGGCATGACGACCATCGGCGTGGGGCTGATCTCCCATACGAATGCTGGCAAGACCACGCTCGCACGCACGCTCTTGCGTAGCGACATCGGCGAGATCGGCGATCGCGCGCACGTGACCGACGTGTCCGAGCGCCATGTGCTGATCGAATCGAAAAATGGCGACGTGCTGGAGCTGTGGGACACACCGGGCTTCGGTGACAGCGCGCGCCTCTACCAGCGGCTCAAAGGCCAAGCCGATCCGATCGGCTGGGCGCTCACGCAGATCTGGGATCGCTACGCGGATCGCCCGTTTTGGTCCGGGCAAAAAGCGCTCGTGAGCGCGCGCCAAGCCTGCGATGTGATCCTGTACGTGGTCAACGCGAGCGAGCTGCCCGAGGACGCGCGCTACGTCGAGACAGAGATGAAGATCTTGGACTGGGTGGGTAAGCCCGTGATCCTCGTGTTGAACCAAGTCGGGCCGCTCCGGAGCCAGGCGCGCAGCGAGGCGGAGGTCGCGTTGTGGCGGTCGCACCTCGCCGCTCATGGCTGCGTGCGCGGCGCGCTCAGCTTGGACGCGTTCGGCCGCTGCTGGGTGCAAGAGGATCGCTTGTTCGCGCTGATCGAGTCGCTCGTCTCGGAGGAGAAAAAGCCGGCGGGCGCGCGCCTGCGTGCGGCCTGGCAAGCGCGCAACTACCAGACGTTCGAGCACTCGCAGCAGACGCTCGCGCACGAGCTCGCGTGCTTGGCGGTGGACGAAGAGACCTTCGCGAAGTCGAACTTGTCGCAGAAGGTCGGCGGCTGGGTGAAGAGCAGTGTGCTCGGCACCGACGGCGAAGCAGCGCAGCTAAAGGCGGCACAACAGGCTATGTTGCAGCGCCTCGAGAGCCTCGCGCGTGCTGCCATGGATATGTTGATCAAGCTGCACGGCTTGTCCGGGAAAGCCGCGACCGAGCCGCTGCAAGAGCTCGCGCGCGAGCTCGCCGTGGAGCGCCCGGCGGATGAGCACAAGGCAGGCCTGTGGGGCGGTCTCGTGACGGGCGCTGCAGGTGGCCTCGCTGCAGATCTCGCGACCGGCGGGCTGAGCTTCGGTGCCGGTGCGTTGATCGGCGGTGTGGTCGGTGCGCTCGGCGCGCTCGGCGCAGTGCAGGCCTACAACATCGCGCGCGGGAAGGGCAGCGGACGGCTGCACTGGTCCTCCGAGTTTCTGACGCGCCGCGTGGCGACCGCCCTGCTCGGCTACCTCGCAGTCGCGCACTTCGGCCGCGGTCGCGGGGAGTTCGTGCAGTCCGAGAGTGTGCCCGACCACGTGAAGCAAGCGCTCGGCGCGCTCAACCAGTATCGCTCTCAGCTCGATCGCATCTGGGCCAACGCGCGCAGAGATCGCGACATCGCACAGACCGAACAACAACTCCTCGCGCCGCTGACTGGGCTCTCGCGCGACGTCCTGCTCACGCTCTACCCCGACTGCTCCGCAGCGCTGAAAAAGCCGCTCTGAGAGCAATAAACACAACGGACATCTGGAACAAGCTCGCAGACGTCCAAACTTTTTGCGTGCGTGTCAGGAACCAAGATGAGAGCCTCTGCGTATGCGGCTCTCCAATCTTTCCATTGGGTTGAAGTCCCTCACACCGGTGCTGCTGCTCTGCGCGAGCTGCGCTTCGCAGCCGAAGCCTGTTCCCGAGTTCGCTGCCAGTAAGCCGCAGGAACCCGTGAGCGTCGCGCCGAAGCGGCCTGCCTGGGACGACTATGTCAATCAGCTGATCGAAGCGTACCTGCGTCTGCACCCGAGCTACGCGGTGGGACAAGGCCGTCACGAGTACGACGGACAGTTGCCCGATTGGAGCGCACAGGGCCTCGAGAACCTGCTCACTTGGCTCGAGTCCGAGCGCGACAAGCTCGCCCAGTTCGACGACGCAGATCTCAGCGAAACGCAGCGTTTCCAGCGCGAGTACGTGCGCGCGAGCCTCGAGTCGGAGGCTTTCGGCCTGCGCGAGCTGCGCCTGCCCGCGAAGAGCCCGATGTTCTACCTTGGCACGGGCTTCGATCCGAGCACGTATGTCACCACGCCGTACGCGCCGATCGAGAAGCGCGCGCAAGCGTTTATCGCGTACCTCGAGAAGGTGCCTGCTGCGGTCGCACAGATGCGCGCGAACATCGAGCTGCCGCTGCCGAAGACGTTCGTCGACTACTCCATCGTGAGCTTCAAGGGGATGTCGGAGTACTACAAGAACGACGCGCTCGCGGCGTTCGCCGAGATCCAAGACCCGGCGCTGCAGTCGCGGCTCAAGACCGCAGTCGAGCCCGCGGCAAAGGCCATGCTCGAGCTGAGCACGTGGTTCGGCTCGCAGACGAGCTTCGCAGAGAAGGGCTACGTGCTCGGTGCGGAGCGCTTCCGAGCGATGCTCGCACACTCCGAACGCGTGACCACACCACTCGCAGAGCTGGAAGCGATCGGCAGGGCCGATCTGCAGCGCAATGCGGATGCGCTCAAAGAAGCGTGTGCGCGCTACGCGCCGAAGCTCTCGATCCCCAAGTGCGTCGACAAGCTCAACGCTGACAAACCCAAAGGCGGCCCGGTGGAAGGCGCGCGTGGTCAGCTGGCAGAGCTGAAGAGCTTCGTGGAGAAGCACGACATCGTCTCGATCCCCGGCACGGAAGAAGCCAAGGTCGCCGAAGCACCTGCGTACCAGCGCCAGAACTTCGCGTACATCCAGATCCCGGGTCCGTACGAGACCAACCTGCCATCGGTGTATTACATCGCGCCGCCCGACCCACGCTGGACGAAGGCCGAGCAAGCTGCCTACGTGCCCGGCAAAGCGGATCTTCTATTTACGTCGGTGCACGAAGTCTGGCCTGGGCATTTCCTGCAGTTTCTGCACAGCAATCGCGCGAACTGGCGCTTCGGTCAGCTGTTCGTGGGCTATGCGTTCGCCGAAGGTTGGGCGCACTACACTGAGGAGCTGATGGTCGAGCAGGGCATCGCCGAGGGCGCGCCCGAGCTGCACATCGGCCAGCTCTCGAACGCGCTGCTGCGCAACGTGCGCTTCCTGTGCGCGATCGGCTTGCATACGCAAGACCTCAGCGTCGCGCAGTGCGAACAGATGTTCAAAGACAAGGCCTACCAAGACGCCGGCAACGCGCGCCAACAAGCTTCACGCGGAACGTACGATCCGGGCTATCTCAACTACACGATGGGCAAGTTGATGATCCGCAAGCTCAGGCAAGACTGGCAGGCGGAGAACCCCGGCAAAACACTGCGCGAATTCCACGACGCCTTTCTCGCCCACGGGGGTCCACCCATCCCCTTGCTCCGAGCTCGCCTCCTCAAAAATCCAGGCAACGCCCTGTTCTAAGTGGACACAAGCGCTCTGTCGTTAGCGGCGGCGACCTTCTTGGAATGTCGCTGAGAGCGGCAGCTCTTTGCCCTCGCGAAGCACCTTCGCTGTGACGGTTTCGCCAGGCTTTGCTTGCATGAGCACGAACATCAGGTCTTCGACGCTCGCGATGTTGAACTTGCCGAGCTTCACGAGCACGTCGCCGCGCTTGATCCCAGCGAGGTCCGCGCCGCCACCCGGGCGCACATCTGCGATCAGCACGCCGTTGACGCCCTTCGGCGGCCCGCTGTAGTCGGGGATCGTACCGAGCGACGCGTTCCAGCTGCGCGCATCACCTGGGCCCGCGGGCGCGGCGATCTTCTGGTACGCGAGCTTGATCGATTCGGTCTCGCGCACGAGCGAGGTCACCACGTCCGCGATTTTACCCATGCCTGCCGCGTTCAGCTGCGGCGCGGTGTCGGTCGGCTTGTGGTAGTCGCTGTGCGCGCCCGTGAACATGTGCAAGACCGGGATGCCTGCGGTGTAGAAGCTGATCTGATCGGAAGGCCCGTAGCCATCGCCGCTGCCGACGCAGCGCACGTTCGCTTCTGCGCACGCGCGCTCGATCAGGCTGGGCCACTCCTTCGCCGTCTGGCTGCCGAGCACAGTCAGCGTGTTGGAGCGCAAGCGGCCCACCATGTCCAGGTTGATCATCGCGCGCGCCTGTGCGAGCCACGCGGGCTGACTCTGCACGAGCGCCGCCGAGCCGAGCACTCCCGACTCCTCGCCGGAGAACAAAGCCACGATCACCGGCTGCGTCAGGCTCTGTCGCGCGCCGCTCAGCACACGCGCGATCTCGAGCACGGTCGCGACGCCGCTCGCGTTGTCGTCCGCGCCGACGTGTGGCGTGTGCTGGTCCGGCGCGAGCGAGTCGCGACCGCCGTAGCCGAGGTGATCGTAGTGCGCGCCGACGATGATCGGCGCTTGTTGCGCGGCAGCAACGCTCGTGGGCTCGATCCGCCCGACCACATTGAAAGCAGTGGCATGCACACGCTCGAAGCCCACGTTGAGCGCGACGTTTACCGATTTTTTGGCCTCGAGCTGCGACCACACCGAGCTCAGCGACTCGCGCTTCACCACCACGACCGGCAGGCCGGCATCACCCGATCCGCCCGGATGCAGCTCGGGCAGGCTCGCTTCGTTGGGCAACGACGTCGCGGCTTGGCCGCTCTCAGCTGCAACCACCGGCCAGTCGACCACCACGAGCGCCTTGGCACCGTGGGCCTTTGCCTGGAAAGCCTTTTTGCGCAGATCGCCCACGCTGCGCTGCGCAGCTGGGGTATCGAGCGCCGCGAGCTCAGGCGCGAAGCGGCGCGCAATCACGATCTTGTTCGTGACGTCGATGCCCTTGAAGTCATCGATGCCGAGCCCTTCATCCACGATCGCATGGCCCACCAGCACCGCTGGTGCGCTCACGCTGCCTTCGCTGCTGTAGCCGAGCGGCGTGAACTGCGCTGCTGTCAGCGGCTGGGCAGCGATGCTCAACGCGGTGCTCGGCGTGCGCGCGATCCCGGTGGTCACCTGAAACGGAAAGCGGTAATCCCCCGCCGCTCCAAGCGGCGTCAGCCCCAGCTCGCGCAAGCGACCTTCGATGAACGCCCCTGCGTGCTCCAAGCCGCGCGTCCCGATGCCGCGGCCTTCGCGGGCAGGATCCGCGAGCCATGCTGCGTCGTTCTGGATGCGCTCGGCGGCAGCGGTCTTCGGCTGCGGCGCGTACGGCGTGTTCGGCTCACTCGCAAAGCGCGCGAGGAACAAGTTCGTGTCGTGCGCGCCCGGCGCGGTCGCACGGTTCGACGCGAAGATCAGCCACTGCCCGTCGGGCGTGAACATCGGAAAGCCATCGAAGCCCGGCGTAAACGTGATGCGCTCTAGCTCGGTGCCATCTGCGTTCACCGCCCACAGGTCGAACTCGCGACCTTTCGCGTCGCCGTAGTTCGTCGAGAAGATGATGCGGTCGCGCTTCGGAAACCAGAACGGCGCGAACGACGCCGAATCGAGGTACGTGATCTGCTTCGGATCGCTGCCATCTGCGTTCGCGACGTACAGCTCGAGCTTGGTCGGGCGCACGAGGCCTTGCTTCAGGAGCGCGCGATAGTTGTCGAGGTCGGGACCGGGCTTTGGTCGCGATGCGCGCCACACGATCTTCGAGCAATCTGCGTTGAAGAACGCGCCACCGTCGTAGCCCGGCTCGGTGGTCAGGCGCTTGACGTTCTTGCCGTCCTTATCCATGCGGTACAGCTCGATGTCGCCATCGCGGACCGAGGTGAAGACGACGCTCCCGTCTTTGCCGCACACGGTGCCTTCAGCGTCGTAGCCGGGCGTGTCGGTCAAGCGGGTGACTTCACTGCCATCGCTCTTCGCCGAGAAGATATCGTAGCTGTCGTAGAGCGCCCAGACGTAGCCCTGGCTCATATCCGGCTTGGGAGGGCACTCTGGGCTCGCGAGATGGGTCGACGCATACAAGAGATGCTCGCCATCCGGATAAAAGTGCGAGCACGTGGTCGCCCCCTGGCCGCTCGAGATCTGCGTCGGTGCGATGCCCGTCACCGGCTTGCCGCCTTCGAAGATCGGCAACGTGTAGATGCGATCGCACGGGATGTCGTCGGTACGTCGCTGCAGCGACACGCGCTGACCGTCGAAGCTAAAATACGCTTCCGCGTTCTCGCCTCCATGCGTCAGCTGGGTGAGCTCGCTGAGCCGCCATTCCTCGATCGGATGGGCAGCGCTGACAGAGGGAGCGCTCGGGGTGGTCGGCGCTGGTGAAGCAGCGTGCGTGCACGCCGCGAGCACGCAGGAAAGAATTGCGATGACGCGTAGCATGACGCTCCTATACGTC
>Ga0190269_10000397_pt1 | contig 22858 bp, 20 predicted proteins | sample Popmic249IS_FD_133749 | JGI IMG/M metagenome (GOLD analysis project Ga0190269, IMG submission 133749) | Populus adjacent soil microbial communities from riparian zone of Blue River, Arizona, USA - 249 IS | ecosystem: Environmental > Terrestrial > Soil > Riparian zone | place: USA: Arizona... | reverse complement strand
GGTGACCGACCACATCGACACGTACGCCGCGTGCTTCTTCCTGGCGAACGCTGTCACCGTGGCTGCGTCCTCCACGGTGAAGACCTCGGTCGCCGGTGAGTTGACGCCGATCAGCGGGGTCACCGCGATGCTGCGCCACGCCTGTCGGTCCGTCCAGCGGAAGATCGTCCGCAGCGTCCCGACGACGTTCGTCATCGCCTGGATGGCGTAGGTGCCCATCATGCCTTCGGGCTCCGGGGCGGCCCAGTGTCCGTAGTCCATCGCCATCACGTTGACGACGTCGACGTGGGCGCCGTTGGCGGCCGCTGCGGTGAGGATGCGGACCGGGCTGTCGGTGAACCCGCTTGGGTTCACCGGGAGCGTGTACGCGACGTTGAGCGCCTTGCCGGCCGCCTTCGCGTTCTGCTCCAGTACCGCGATGGCCTGGGCGCGCCGGGTGTGCGCTGCGGTGTTGCCCAGTTCGTCGCCCTCGACGTCCAAATCGATGGCCGTGGCCGAGTAGAGGTCGATGACGCGCTGATAGGCGCCCGCCAGCGCGGTGACCGAGTCGCAGGCGGACGCCAGCTCGGCACCGGTGGCGCCGCCGAACGAGATCCGGACGTCGCCGCCCGCGGCGCGGAAGCGCTGGACCCGCTCGAGGACCTCCTCGTCGTCGATCGCCAGCTCGCCGTCCCAGCTGGGGCTGCACCCGCCGTCGTCGGCGACGACGAAGCCCAGCGTGTACCGGGTGATGCCGGCGGTCTCCACCGAGCCGGCCAGGTCGAACGGCGGGTAGTACCCCACGTCGACGTAGGGCTCGAAGTAGGTCTCCGGCACTGCCGCGGGGGACGCGCTCGGGGCGGGTTGCCGTGCTGCGACGGCCACCGGGGCCTCGGCGGCGTCGTGGCGGCCCCAGGCGGTGAAGGCGACGATGGAGCCGGCGGCGAGCAGGGCCGCCGTGCCGAGCGCGGCGGTGAGGCGGACGGTGGTGCTGACCGGGCGCTTGTGCTTGCCGCCCCGGCCGGGCGGAGAGTGCTCCGCGGGTGGCGGACCGTAGATTGCGGGCCCCCCGCCGGCCACGCTGCTGACCCGGGCGCTGCCGACCGCGCCACTCACGGGGGCGCTGCCTCCACGGACGCTGCCGACCGCAGCGCCGCCGACTGCGGTGTTCCCGACCGCGGCGTTGCCGACCGCAGCGCTCCCGACCGCAGCGCTCCTGACCGCGGCGGTCATGGAGGCGGTGCCGCGCACGGCGGCTCGGCCGGAAGTCGGCCGCACGCCCTGGCTCCTCTCGTTCGGCGCCGGCGACCAGCCGGGCGATGACGAGGGATGCACGAACACTCACAATACGCTTGGTTGGGCCAACCAGTCTCGCGCTCGCTCCAGGACGTTCCCGCACCGCCCGCGAGCTACGCGGCTCACAGCGCCAGCTCGGCCAGCACCGCGGGGATACTGCCGGTCCGGGCCAGCGTGCGGCGCTGGCGGTCCGCTCCGCTGCCGACGCGGCGCAGGCGCTCCAGCCCGGCTCGGACGTCCTCCAGGTCGCCGTGCGCGCGGAGCCCCGGCTCCACGACCTCCACCAGCTCGTCCACGAGTGACCAGGCGGGCCGGGGGTGCCCGGTCCGGGGATCCAGCAGGGTGTCGCCGACGCCGGTGTGCGCGGCGTTCCAGTGCGCGGCCCGCAGCAGGTGATCGGCCACCCGGGCGACCGGCTCGGCGGTCGACGCCAGCGCCGTGGCCACCAGCCCCCGCACCAGCCCGGTAACCACGACCGCGTCCTCCACGGTCGCGCACGTGTCGGCCACCCGGATCTCCACGGTCGGATAGGCCGTCGACGGGCGCGCGTGCCAGAGCACCATCGACGCGTCGAGCATGGCGCCGGAGGCGACCAGCGCCGCCACCGCGTCGTCGTACTCGGCCACCGAGTCGAAGTGCGGGGTCGGGCCGAGACTCGGCCACCGGTCGAGCTGCACCGAGCGCCACCCCGCGTACCCGGTGTCGGCCCCGGCGTGCAGCGGCGAGTTGGCCGCGAGCGCCTGGACGACCGGTAGCCACGGCCGGATCCGACGGCAGACGTCGATCGCGGCGGCCCGGGACGGCACACCGACGTGCACGTGGCAGCCGCAGACCGCCGGGTCGTGCGCGATCGGGCCGTAGTGCCGGGCGATCGCGGCGAACCGGGCGTCGTCGGTGGGCCGCCGATCGGCTTCGGCGACCGGGGTGGCGCCCACGGCCACCGCGAGTGCCCCCGCGGTGGCCGCCGCCGCGCCGACCGCCGCCCGGATCACCCGCAGTTGCTCCCGGACGTCGGCCAGCTCGACGGTCGGCACCGTGACCATCTCGGCCATCGAGTGGCGGAACTCCAGCCGGGTCTGCGGCCCGAGCTCGTCGGGGAGCTTCGCCAGGACCTGCTCGACGAGCGAGACGTTCTCGCCGGTGGCCGGGTCGAGGAGCAGGTACTCCTCCTCGACGCCGACCGTCAGCGGCCCCGGGCCCGCGTTCACCCGGGGCGCTCGGCGGTGAGCAGGACGACGGCGATCCGCTCGGCGTTCCCGTAGGCCTCGCCGTCGAGCTCCTCGTCGTAGACGTCCGGATCGACCTCGCGGTAGGTCCAGGTGAGGTCGGTCCCGGCGAGCCGTTCCGCGGCGGCTGCCCGGAGCGAATCGTGGCCGTCGACGATGCCGACGCCGCTGAACAGGACGAGCGAGCCGCCGGGCTCCAGCCGCTCGGCCGCGACGTCGATGATCGACAGCGAGAGGTCGTGACCACCCGAGCCGCCACCGTCGCGGTAGGCCCGCCCGGCGGGGTCCACCATGAACGGCGGGTTGGAGATGATCAGGTCGAAGTTGCCCTCGACGTCGCTGAGCAGGTTGCTCCGGCAGGGCCGCACGCCGCTCGTTCCGGCGAGCGCGACGTTGACCCGGGCGTAGCGCAGCGCGGTGTCGTTGATGTCGACGGCGAGCACCTCGGCCTCCGGCGCGCGCTTGGCGACCGCGATCGCCCCGGCGCCGGTGCCGCACCCGATGTCCACGGCCCGGCGCACCCGGCCGCTGCGGGACGCGGCGTGGGCGGCGGCGGCGTCGGCCATCCGGTACGTGTCCGGTCCGAAGAACACCGCGTCCGCCGCGGTGGTGGGGAACGCCGAGTGCACGAACAGCTCGTCGTCGTAGGTGGAGAACCGGACCGTGCTGCGCCAGCTGTCGCCGTCGCGCTCGAGGACGCCGGCCGCGTCCATCAGCTCGACGATCGACGACGGCAGGGTGTCCGGCCGGAACGGGCGGCTCCAGCCCAGCGCGCCCCGGACATCGGTGGCCCAGGCGTTCTGCGGGCGGCGGTTGACTCGCTCGTGAGTCACCGGCGTAACGGTCGTGAAGGTGTAACCGGTGGCGCGGAGTGCGCGTCCGAGCTGGTGCAACGCTTCGTCGCGGGCAGCATCGGGCGCCTCGACCACCGCGCTGTGTGTCGTCGTCATGCGGCGGTCCTGCCCAGATCCGGCGGACTTATTCCGAGGCAGGTGGGGGTGGTGGTGTGTGCTCCGCGCCGTTGGCAGGGCGCGGTGGCACCCTCTCCGCGGACGGTTCGCCACTGAGGCTGTCGAGGAGCTCCTCGGCCGCGCGCTCGGCGGTGCGCTTGGACTCGTCGGTCAACGTGGGCCGGGCGCCGCTCACCTCGATCTGCTGAGCGACGATCGCGACGATGTCGCCCGCGGTGATGGCCAGGTCGGTGTCCGGCTGGTGATCGATCGGTGACCCGCTCACGCCGGCGCTCGCACGTCGTCGGCGACCTCACCGCGCTCGGCCGCGGCCAGCACCTCGGCGGACCAGCGGACCCGGCTGCAGGGCCAGGCGGGCGCGGCGCCCCAGTGGCCGGCGTTCCCGCAGACCGGTTCCTCCTGGTACCGCTGGATGGGTTGGTGCAGGTCGAGCAATCGGTACGCGGTGGCGACGTCTTCGGGCGTCAGCTGTCTGTGCCAAACCATGCCCATGGCTCCCCTCCCTGGGATCAGGCCCTGCCCGGACAGGGCGATTCCCTCGCCCCCTACCCAGCGCGATTGCGCCCACACGGAAGCGGGATGACAAGTTTTAGCAATTCCCATCGAAGCTCGCACGCGCTTCGTCGATGTCAGCGACGTGTGCTTCGGCCCAGGCGACCACGACGGCCATCGCGTCGGCCAGGCCGGCGCCGAGCGGCGTCAGGCGGTACTCGACCCGCGAGGGGGCCCCGCCGGTCGTCGCGCGGGCTACCAGACCGTCCCGCTCGAGGCCGCGGAGCGTCTGGGTCAGCATCTTGCGACTCGCGCCGGCCAGCCGCCGGTGCAGCTCTCCCGAGCGCCGCGGCCCGTCGGCCAGCTCCTTCAGGATGAGGCTCACCCACTTGTCGCCCAGCCGGTCGAGCACCCGGTGACCGGGGCAGGCGGCCACCGCGGTCAGGTACGCCTCACGCGTCATGTGTCCTCCAGGCCCCTGGGCACCCGAAAGTGCCTACTCCCGCGTCGGTCGTCCCGAAAATAGCGTCGGGCCATGACTCGTATCGCCGTCCTCGGGACCGGAGCCGTCGCCAGAACGCTCGCCGATCCGCTCGTGGCCGCAGGCCACTCGCTCACGTTCGGTTCCCGCCGTCCGACCGGTCCCGTCACCACTCATGCCGACGCGGTCGCCCGCGCCGACGTCGTGGTGAACGCACTCCCCGGCGACGCCGCGGTCGACGTGATCCCGGGCCTGCCGCTGCGACCGGGCGCGGTGCTCGTCGACGTCGCCAACGCGGTGCACACCGGGCCGGACGGCTTCGCGACCGGGCTGCGCCACCCCGGCAGCAGTCTCGCCGAGGAGCTGGCGGCGGTGCTGCCGGGTGTCCGCGTGGTCAAGACGCTGAACACGATGCACGTCCGGCTGATGGCGCGTCCTCCGGCGGCGGTCACCGCTTTCCTCTCCGGCGACGACGCCGGCGCGAAGGACGTCACCCGGGTGCTGCTGACCGATCTCGGCTGGCCGTCCTCGCAGGTCATCGACCTGGGTGGGCTCTCGACGGCGCGCTGGACGGAGGCCTTCGTGCTCGCCGTCGCCCCGGCGGTCCGGGTACTCGGCCCGGTTCCGTTCGGATTGGCGATCGCCGGCGCCTGAGCCGCCGCCGGACGGTGTCAGCGCTCTATCAGCGTCCTAACAGGTCGGATCCGCACACTGATCGCAAGCGTCTGCGGGCGGCCGGTCCGGCGAAGGAGCGCCAGATGTGCACAGCAACGACCACCACCGTCCGGTCGGCGGACGGAACGCCGATCGGCGTGCTCAGCCTCGGGCGAGGTCCCGGCCTCGTCGTCGTCCCGGGCAACAACCGCAGAGCGACCCACTACGAGACCCTGGCGCGTGAACTCGCCGACGACTTCACCGTCCACCTGGTCGATCGTCGCGGGCGCGGGCAGAGCGGTCCGCAGGGCCCGCACTACAGCATCGAGGCGGAGGCGGCGGACGTCTACGCCGTGCTGCGGGAGACCGACTCCGACCTGCTGTTCGGGCACAGCCACGGCGGGCTGGTCGCCCTGCACCTCGCGCTCTGGCGGCCGGTCGACGCGTTGTGCGTCTACGAGCCGGTGGTGAGCATCGGCGGCTCGTTCGACGCCAGCTGGTTACCCGAGTTCCGGCGCCAGCTCGCCGTCGGGAGGCACGGCGCCGCGATGGCGACGTTCCTCAAGGGAACGCGGATCGTGCCGATGGGCGACGCGCCGATGTTCGTCTACCGGGCGGTGGCCGAGCTGCTGCTGCACGGCGCGAACGGGGCCGAGACCCGCGCGCTGATGTCGGCGACCCCGGCGGAGGTCGCCGAGATCGCCCGGCTCGACTCCGACGGGCGGCGGTACGCGAGCATCCAGTCGCCGACCCTGCTCCTCGGTGGTGGGCGTACGGCGGACTACCTGACCACCGCACTCCGAAGGCTGCACCAGCTGATGCCGGACTCCGAGTGCCGCATCCGCCCCGAGCTCGACCACCACGCCCCCGACTTCCTCGCCCCTCGCACCGTCGCGAACGAGATCAAGGCGTTCATCGCCGACCGGCGTACGGAGCACGTGGAGATGGGTATCCGGGGAGCGGTCCGGGCCTGACCTCCGGAGCTGATCGGAGTTCGGCGTCTCGGCGGGCGGAGACTAGGCTGCCGCAGAGGAGACGACGGAGGTTCGGGATGCGGCGGCTCGTGCTGCTGGTGGCGGTCTCGTTGCTGCTGACCGGTTGTTCGGCGTTGCGGGCCGTTCCGTCGACCGAGACCCACATCGTGTCGTTCGAACTGGAGACGGTGCGGGAGTCGACCTACGCCGACATGCGCGCGAGCTACTCGCTGGAGCCCCTCGCCGACAAGAAGGGCGCCCGGTTCGGCTCGGCGTGGGACCAGGAGCTGACGTTCCACTACCCGGACGTCACCCGGCTCACGCTGCTCGGCGAGGTGCACATCAAGGACGAGCCGGTGCTCCCGCCGCCCAAGGCGGCGATCGAGCTGCGCTGCCGGATCGAGGTCGACGGCGTCCTGGTCGCGGAGAACGTCGGCTACACGCCCTACTGCACGCACACGATGACGTCGGGTCGCCAGCAGCGCTCGACGTCGTCCTCGTGACCGCAGGGCGCTGCTGTGACGTACGTCGCGATCCGGTATCACGGCACCCGCTGACGGTTCTTGTTCGTTGTGCGACTGATTACCGGGAGGGGACCGACCGTGGCGAAGGACTTCTTATCGAGTGACGCACCGCGCGGTGGCTCGGCTTCGACCGGGAGCGGAGGCGTGTTCGCGGCGCTGGCCGTGACCGGCGTCGCGGCTTCGCTGGCCTGGGCCGCGCGGGACATCCCGTCCGCGCTCGGCGGTCGTCCGTCCGGTGCCAGGCTCGAGCGGATGCGGCAGTCGCCGCGCTACCGCGACGGCGCGTTCCAGAACGAGACGCCGGCATCGCTGTCGACCGTCCCTGGCGGCGGCAACATGATCAGCGAAATGCTCTTCGGCCGCCAGCGGCGCCGCCCGAGCAAGCCCGTCCCGGTCGTCACGCCGAGCACCGCCGAGCTGGCGGCCCCGGCCACCGCGGGGCTGCGCACCACCTGGCTCGGCCACGCCACCGTGCTGCTGGAGATCGAAGGACGCCGGGTGCTGTTCGACCCGGTCTGGAGCGAGCGCTGCTCACCGTCGTCGCTGGCCGGCCCGCGCCGGCTGCACCCGGTGCCGCTGGAGCTGGACGTGCTGCCCCGGGTCGACGCCGTCGTCATCTCCCACGACCACTACGACCACCTCGACGAGGCGAGCATCCGTACGCTGGCCCGGCTGCAGGAGGCGCCCTTCCTCGTGCCGCTGGGAGTCGGTGCCCACCTCGAGCGGTGGGGCGTGCCTGGCGACCGGATCGTCGAGCTGGACTGGGACGAGACCGCCACGATCGCCGGGCTGGGGTTCACCGCCACCGCGGCGCGTCACTTCTCCGGACGCCTGCGCTCGGACAACGCCACGCTGTGGGCGTCGTGGGTAGTGGCCGGCACCGACCGCAAGGTGTTCTACACCGGCGACTCGGGTTACTTCGAGGGCTACACGACGATCGGCGCCGCCCACGGCCCGTTCGACCTGACGCTGATTCAGATCGGCGCCTACGCACCGTATTGGCCCGATATCCACATGACGCCCGAGGAGGGCGTCGCCGCGCACGTCGCGGTGGGCGGGGGTCTGCTCGTTCCGGTGCACTGGGGCACGTTCAACCTCGCACTGCACGACTGGTCCGAGCCGGTCGAGCGGCTGTTGGCCGAGGCGGCCGAGTGCGGCGTCCGGGTGGCGGTTCCGCGCCCCGGTGAGGCGGTCGACGTCGACGCGCCGAAGGCGCCGGACGGCTGGTGGCGTCCGATCGCCTGACCACCGCATTTCCTGAAAACCGGATACAGATTTGCCCACCGCCCCCGCGCCTCCCCTCTCCGCGCGGGGGCGGTGGGGTGTGCGGGGTCCGGGTCGGTGGCCGGGGCGTGCACATCTGCCGTCGCACCCGCGACCCCCGAGCGGGGGCGACCCGGGGGAGTCGCCGGTCGACGCGCCCGCCGTTCGGCTGCGCCTCGGCTGCGCGGGCAGGGTGACAGCTGACCGGATGGGGGATCAGGCGGGGCTGCGCGATACCGGTTCGCTACTTAGCGTAATTAGTTGAATCCGGACGGAGTGTCGGGTGCAGCGCTGCTGCCCCGTCGACCTTGGGAGGGGAACCGTGCCGATGGGGTTGCACCGGGCCGGACGGCGGCATCGCCGGAGACCGCAGAGATTCGTAGGCGTACGCGTCACCGGCGGGCGGGTGGCGTTCGTGGCCGGGGCCGTCGTGCTCGCGGCGGTCCTGCTCAGCCTTCCGCTGGCCGCCGCACCGCGGAGCGCCACCGGTACCACCGCCGACGGTGCGGCCGCCGACTGCGTCGTGGCCGCTATCAGCGCGAACCTGGTGCGGATCATCTGCGGCGTCACCGACCTGAGACGCGACGGCGACTCGGTCTACATCGGCTGGCGCACGACGAGCGGGGGCGTGCGGTCGCTCTACCACCGGGAGGGCGCCGGCCACACGATCTCGGTGACCGGCTACGCGCCGACGGCCGACGGCAGGCCGCCGTACCGCGTGCTGTGGCGGGTCTGCCGCGACCGGCAGGCACCGTGGCGAGACGCGTGCTCGGAGTGGCGCACGGTCTGGGCGACGCCCTCGGCGGCGTAGGCGCAGGCACCCTGCTCAGGCGCGCCCCGGCGCCCGTGCGCCCCGGCGCCCGTGCGCCCCCCGGCTCACGTGCGTTCGGTGCGCTGCACCGGCCGGCCCGGGCGCCACAGCTCGAGGATCAGCACGTTCTTCTCGGCGTCGACCGACGTCAGCACCGCCTCCGTGACGTCGATCCGGAACAGGTGGAACGGCTCCGGCGGGTGCCGATCGTCGACGAATGCCTTGAGGTCGTCCGGATCGACGACCTCGACGGCGACGCCGCTGACCTTCGCGTCGCCACCCTCCATCGAGCCGTCGCCGGGGTTGGCGTGCAGCGCGACCCGGCCGTCGCGCCGGAGGTCGAGGGCCTTACGCGCCTCCCACATCGATCCGAGGATCAGGTCGGGGCCGTGGAAATCCACCTCCGTGCCGCTGACCCGGGGTGCCCCGTCGGCGCGCAGCGTCGCCATGACGTGGTGCTTCGTCGCCGTGAACCGTGCCTTGATCGCATCCGCGAGCTGTGGTGCTTCCGCGGAGAACTGTTCCCACTTAGCCATGGCCGGAAGTCTTCCCGCAAACCCTGACACCGGGCGTCAGGGTTCCGGGCAGATCCTCAGACCGCCGACGGGACGTCGTGGATCTTGGCCGCATCCGGCGTCGCGGCCACCGCGGAGGCGAGCACCACGCGGTTGCGCCCGGTGGCCTTCGCGCGGTACATGGCGCGGTCGGCGTCGCGCAGGAGCGTCACGTCGTCCACCAGGCCGACGGCTGACGCGACGCCGAGCGAACCCGTCACGGGCACGCGGCAGGCGTCCGAGATCTCGACCGGCTCGGCGCAGAGCGCGGCCCGCAGCCGCTCGGCGAGGATCGCGGCGCCCGCCTCGTCGGTGTCCGGCAGCAGCCAGACGAACTCCTCGCCGCCGAAGCGCGCCACCACGTCGCCGGCGCGGGTGATTCCCTGCAGCCGCGCCGCGGCCTGGACGAGCGCCACGTCACCGGCGTGGTGGCCGCGCTCGTCGTTGATCCGCTTGAAGTGGTCCAGGTCGAGCACGACCAGGCTGAGCGGCCGCCCGCTCCGGCGCGCACGGGCGACCTCGCGGCGCATCGTGTCGTCGAAGAAGCGGCGGTTGTGCAGCCCGGTCAGCGCGTCGGTGACGGCCAGCCGCTCCTGCTCGCGCAGCGCGACCGCCAGCTGGCGGGCCAGGGCGGTGCGGTCACGGGTGACCAGGTACTGGCGCACCATCAGGCCGGTGACGACGAGCAGGCCGACGACGAGCGCGCCGTACCTGCCGTTCCACGCGTACTCCAGAGCCATCACGACCAGGGCCGCGGTGCCGGCCACCGCCAGCGGTACGACGGTCAGGTCGCGGCCGACGGCCAGGCGGACGGCGTCCGGTTCGTGGTGTCGTGCGGCGATCAGGCCGCCGAGCGCGAGCAGCACCGCGGACAGCTGGTAGCCGTTGTCGAGCCAGCTGCCGTCGCCGTACGTCCCCTGGATCCGGCCGTACATGTAGAGACAGTCGGTGAGCGCGTAGACCAGGTAGGCCCAGCCGGCCAGCTGCACCGAGACCGGCAGGCGGCGGTGACCGGACAGGCCGAGCGTCAGCAGGCAGACCAGCACGGCGATGTCGCTGAGCGGGTAGGCCGCGGTGACGACGAGCGCGAGGCCGTCGCCGTCCGCGAGCTGCGGCGAGACCAGCAGGCGCCAGCCCAGCGCGCCGAGGCCCAGCAGCACCAGGGCGACGTCGAGCCCGGCGCGGCCCCGGCGGGAGTGGTGCCCCTGACCGAACGCCAGGTAGAAGCCCGGCAGCACCACGAGGTACTGCGCGAGGAAGAGCGCGTCGGGGTACGAGGGGTACGGCACGTCCGGGCCGCCGATCGTGACGTACCCGATCCAGACGATCTCACCGGCCAGCCAGAGCGCGGACGACAGCGCGAACACCGCCCAGGCGTGCCCGGTACGGCTTCCCGTGGCGCGGCGGCGGGCGGCGAGGCCCGCGACCGCCGTGGCGGTGGCGATCGGCGCTAGGTACAGCACGTTGACGAGCAGCCGGAACACCGATGCGGTGCCGGGGACGGCCCAGTTGAGCAGCGCGTAGCCGGCCAGCCAGCAGAGGCCCCCGATCACGGCCACCCGGACGACACGGTCGGTGCGGACCGGCCGCAGGGCGGCGACGCCCCGGCTGGTTCCGTCCGGCTCGTCGGTCGCCCCGGCCGGCTGTGCGGCGAATCTCTCCACGAGTTCCCACCCGTCCTGGCATCGTGGGGCGCCGTCGTGGCTCCACCCCGTTCACGCCACATCGGCGGCGGGCCGGATCTGCCGAGTGCCGTCGGGTCAGGACCCGGTTGCGCCGCGGTGTCGGTCGGTCAGTTCTTCTCGACCGACCGCTGCGGACGGTGTTCAGCCTGCAGAAACGTCTGAGGTGGAGAAGAGTTCAGTGCCGGGTCAGCACGATCTCCACGGCTCCCGGCTCGGCGGCCAGGTAGCCGGACCCACCGACCGGGAACGTGTAGAGCGGGTTGGTGTGGCCCACGTCGACGTTGGCCAGCACCGGCACACCGGCCAGTTGGGGCGCGGTCGTCACGATGTGACGGAGCAACTCCTGGGACATCCCGCTCCGCCGCTGGAACCGGCCGATGACCAGGGCGCGGACGGCGATGCCGGTCTGGAGCAGCGACGTGAGGCGCCGCGCGAAGCCGTGGGCGTCGGACTCTAAGTCGTCCTCGACCACCAGGACCGCGCCGTCCAGGTCCGGCCAGTACGGCGTCCCCTGGAGGAGGTTCATCGTGCCGAGGTTGCCGCCGACGATCGGGCCGCTGGCCGTACCCGGCTGGAGCACCCACCAGCCGTCGTTTCGGGCCGGTGCTTCCCGCTCCGCCAGCCGGTACCACTCGTCGTCGGTCCAGGTGGGGGACGGGACCCAGGCCACCGGCGCGTCACTGAACACCGCACTCCGAAAAGCCTCGACGGTCGCCTCGTTGTGCTCCCGCATGGCGAACGTCGAGAAATGCGGCCCGGAGTACGTCGCCAGCCCCGCCCGCGCGAGCAGCGCGCACTGCAGCGCCGTGATGTCGGAGAACCCGCAGAGCACCTTCGGGTTCGCGCCGATCAGCTCGTAGTCGAGGTAGGGCAGCACCTGGTTGACGTGGTGGCCGCCGATCACCGTCAGGATGCCCGCCACGTCGGGGTCGGTGAACGCCTCGTGCAGGTCGGCGACGCGCCCGGCCACCGGCCCCGTGCCGAGCGGGCCGGACTCGTTCACGTGCTCGCCGAACGTGACCTCGACGCCGAACTCCGTGGTGAGCCGCTCGATCGCGTCGGCCCGGGTGGACTCCGAGAGCAAACTCAGCGACATCGACGGCGCGACCACGCGGATCTGGTCACCGGCCGTCAGCCGGCGGGGGAACGTCGTCATCGGCCGAGGCCCTCGAGCACCTCGGCGGTGGGCAACGCGGCGAGCGTGGAGCCGGCGACCCGCAGCTTGGACTCCCGCAGCCCGCTACCGATGACCAGGCTCTCCCCGGCGGCGACCGCGGCGTCGACCAGCACCGGCCAGTCGGCGGGGAGGCCGAGCGGGGTCACCCCGCCGTAGGCCATCCCGGTGGCGGCCACCACCTCGTCCAGCGGTGCGAACGACACCTTGCGGACGTCGAGGTGACGCCGGACGAGCCCGTTGATGTCCGCCCGGGTGGTGGCCAGCACGAGGCACGCCGCGTACTTCGTGACGCCGCCGCGCTTACCGGCCACGACGACGCAGTTCGCCGACTCCGCCAGCGGCTCGCCGTACCGCGCGCAGAACGCCTCGGTGTCCGCGTCGGTGGGGTCGATCGCCGCGACGTCCACGCCGCGGCCGTCCTTCGTCAGTCGTTCGACGGCGCCGGTGACCGGCGGCGCCAGCAACTCGGGGTGGTCGGCAGCGGGCAACCAGGACAACGTCTCGGACATGGGGCCTACCGTACGGCCACGGCCTCGCGGGCGCGGTCCAGCGTGCGCATGATCGCGAGCGTCTCGTCCAGCGGCATCAGGTCGGACTCGGTGCGACCCGCGCGCACGCAGCGGGCCACCTCCTCGGCCTGGAACGTGTAGCCGAGGCCGGGCAGCGTGAACCGCTCGTGCACCGGCTCCGCGCCGTCCCGGTGGAGCGTCAGTGCGTCGGGCTTGAAGAACGGGGCCGGCAGCTCGACGCGCCCCTGCGTGCCGACGATCGCGGCCCGCATCGGCGTCCCGCCGCGCAGCGAGCAGTGCAGCACCGCGACCGCACCGGACGGGTACCCCAGCAGGATCCCGGTGTTGGCGTCGACGCCGGTCGGCGCGGTGCCTCCGGTGGCCAGCACCGTCGACGGCTCGCCGAGCAGCATCGAAGCCAGCGAGATCGGGTAGATCCCCAGGTCGAGCAGGGCGCCGCCGCCGAGTGCCGGATCGAACAGCCGCCCGGCCGGGTCGTACTCCGCGGCGAACCCGAAGTCGGCCTGCACCGACACCAGCTCGCCGATCGCCCCGTCGGCGATCAGCTCACGGAGGCGGGCGATCGCCGGGTTGAAGCGGGTCCACATCGCTTCCATGCAGAACACGCCGGCCGCGCGGGCGGCGTCGACGACCTCGCTCGCCGACGCGGCGTCCACCGTGATCGGCTTCTCGACGAGGACGCCGCGGCCGGCGGCGATGCACGTCAGCGCCGCCGACGCGTGGCCGGAGTGCGGCGTGGCGACGTAGACGACGTCGACGCCGGTGTCGTCGGCGAGTGCCTGGTAGCTCGCGTGCGCCCGCGGGATCCCGTGCGCGGAGGCGAACGCCTCCGCGCTCTCCGCCGATCGCGAGCCGACCGCGACGACCTCGTGGTCGGGCAGCGTCAGCAGATCAGCGGTGAACGTCCGGGCGATTCCCCCGGTACCCAGAATTCCCCAGCGCAGCGGCGGTGTCTCCACCGCGACGACATTAGTGGGGCGCCCGCTGCCAGGTGCCGCCGACCATCACCCCGTCGATCTCCAGGTGGGAGCCGAGGACGAGCAGGTCGGCGCTGAGGCCGGGCACCAGGGCACCGACCCGGTCGCCGATGCCGAGCGCGCGGGCCGGCGTCGAACTCAGCGCGGTGACCGCCGACAGCAGCGGAACCCCCGCGTCGACGGCGCGGCGCAGCGCGGCGTCCTGGGTGAGCGTGCTACCCCCGATCGCGCCGGTGCCCTCGACCACCGCGACGCCGCCGCGCACCTCGATCGACCGGCTCCCGACCTGGTACCGCCCGTCACCGGCACCGGCGGCCGCCATCGCGTCGGTCACCAGCGCCACCCGCTCGGCACCGCAGAGCCGGAACACCATCGCCAGCAGCGCGTCGTGCAGGTGGATGCCGTCGGCGATCAGCTGGACGACGACGTCCGGGTGCTCGAGGAGCGCCCCGACCGCGCCGGGTTCGCGCTGCGTCGGTCCGGGCTGCCCGTGGAACAGGTGGGTGGCGAGCGTCGCGCCGGCGTCGATCGCGGCCAGCGTCTGTTCGTAGCCGGCGCCGGTGTGCCCGATCGAGACCAGGACTCTCTGGTCGACGGCCCGCCGCACCAGATCCAGCGCGCCGGGCAGCTCCGGCGCGAGCGTCAGCATCCGCAGGTGACCCCGGCACGCCTTCACCAGGCGATCGAGGACGTCCGCGTCGGGCGCGAGCATCGCCGCCGGATCCTGCTCCCCGGCGTGGGCGGGGGAGAGGAACGGCCCCTCGACGTGGATACCGGCGAGCACGCCGTCCTCGACCAGGTCGGCGAGGACGCCGGCGGCCCGGACCATGTCGTCCAGCGGGGCGGTGGCGAGCCCGGCCAGCGCGGTGGTGGTGCCGTGGGCCCGGTGCAGCGAGCTGATCGCCCCGACCGCGTCCGGCTCGGCGTAGCCGAAGCTCTCGCCGCCGCCACCGTGGACGTCCAGGTCGACGAAGCCCGGCACGACCCACCGTCCACCCAGGTCCAGGACGTCGGGGTCGCGCGGGCGCGCGCGCTCGGGACCACCGACGGCGGTGATCGTGCCGCCGGTCACCGCCACCCAGCCGCCCGGGACGACACCGATCGGAAGGACCAGCGTGGCGTCGGAAAGCACGGTCATACTGGCTCCTTCCCTGCGGTCGGTGCCAGCATGACCGTCAACGGCTGTGCCTACCCGACCTCGCGCAAGCGCTCGGTCCCGCTCGGCCAGGCTGACATCATGACCGGGGATGACGCAGATCATGACCGTTGGTCATCGTACCTTCGGCCAAATGTGTCCAGCCGCCTGATCCCAGCTCACGCCAGACTGTTCACACGCCCCGTCCGGAGCCCGCCGGGTGGTTAGAGTGGGTTCGCGTCCGACCGCGGGTACGCGACGTGACGCGCCGGAGGAGGGACGAGGAGTCAATGGACCACAGCCACGTCCCGGCGCCCCTCGACGAAATCGCCGGGTACGCCGGGCCGGAGCATGGTGACGATCAGGACGGAGCTCAGCCGGTTCTCGAACAGGCGGGGCCGTCCGCGACGCAAGCCGAGTCGGCCGCGACCGCGGGCGACGACTCGGGGCTGTCCGAGCGCGAACTGGCCATCCTGGCGTTCGAACGGCAGTGGTGGCAGCACGCCGGCGCCAAGGAACAGGCGATCCGCGATCAGTTCTCGTTGTCGGCCACCCGGTACTACCAGTTGTTGAACGCGCTGATCGATCGGCACGAAGCGCTCGCGCACGACCCGATGCTGGTCAAGCGGCTGCGCCGGGTGCGGGCCGCGAGGCAGCGGCAACGCTCGGCCCGCCGTCTCGGCGTCCGTCTCTGACGGGCCTGCGGGTCAGCGCTCCGCCGCTGCGCTGCAGGGCAGGCTGACCCGCAGCCGCGTTCCGCCTCCGGCGTGGCTGTCGACCACCGTGCGGCCGTGCAGTGCGCGGATGCGATCGTCGATGCCGGCCAGTCCGCCGCCGGGGACGAGGGTGGCGCCGCCGGGCCCGTCGTCGGCGACGATGCCGTGGAGCCAGCCGTCGGCTTCGGTGACTTCGATGCGGACGTGGGCGTCGGGTGCGTACTTGGCCACGTTGGTCAGTCCCTCGCAGAGCGCGAAGTAGGCGGTGGCCTCGACCGTCGGGGCTTTGCGCCCGGCGTCGACGGCGAGTTGGAAGGCCAGCCCCAGCCGGGCGGCCACCTCGTCGAGCGCGGCGGCGAGTCCGTCGGTGCGCAGCACCGTGGGGTGCAGACCGCGGGCGAGCGCCTCGAGGTCGGCGAGCGTGGCGAGCACCTCCTCGCGGCAGGCGACGGCCACCGCCCTGGCCGGCTCCGGTAAGCCTTCGCGAGCCAGCCGGTCGAGCTGCCGCGAGAGCGCCGTGAGCTGACGCTGCGCGCCCTCGCGCAGGTCCTGCTCGAGCCGTTTCCGCTCGGCGGTCTCCCGCTCCTCCACCCGGGCCTGGGCGGCGAGCACCTGTTCGAGGTGGGCGGTGGCGGCCGCCTGCAGCTGGGCGGTGAGCAGCGCCTGACTACCGGCGCGCAGCACCGCGTCGACCATCGTGGCCCGTAGCCGTAGCCGACCGTCGAGCTCCACCAGGGCCAGCGGTTGCCGCTCGTCGGTGCGGGCCTCCACCCACCACCGGCCGCCACCCGCAGCGGCAGGCGGGGCGACCAGCCCGCCGCTGCGGTCGACGTACCGCTGCTCGGCCGGAACCCAGAACAGCAGGCGCAGTGTCGGGTCGCGGAGCGCGGCCGCGAGCGCGTCGCGCACGGTCGCCACCGACGTGGTCGCCGACGTCATCCGCACGACCCGGCTCGGCGCGTCCACCTCCCGCCAGCGGTCCCGCAGCGCCCCGGAGAGCACGGTCAGCGGCACCAGCACGGCGAGGCCGTTGAGCACGAAGTAGCCGGACAGCAGCGCGTCCAGATCGGTCCAGGACTCGGTCTGGAAGGTGAGGACCACCGCGCAGACGCCGAAGAGCCCGGTGACCAGCAGCACCGGGAGCGCGGCGGGACGGTCCAGCGAGGACAGGCGCCGCCCGCGGCGGATCAGCAGCACGATGTACCACGCCGCGACGACCAGCTGGCACCCGACCACGACGGCGATCATCCGGTCGAAGACCCATCGCTCGGTCGCGACGTTCGGCCAGACGACGTCCGGCCGCAGGCCGTTCCACTCCGGACGCGAGACCAGCTGCACCGCGAGCTGGCCGACGATCAGCGTGAGGAAGCCGAACGACAGCCAGGCACGTTCGGGGCGGTCGGTGAGCCGGCCGTCGGGGTAGAAGAGCACCGCGCAGCCGGCCAGGAGGTAGAACGCGCCCTGGGCGTAGAACGAGAGCACCGGCCAGACGCCGCTGTTCCACGCCACCGTCCAGGCCAGCGAGCCGCACACGGTGCCGAGCAGGAGCAGCAGGCCGGTCCGGCGACGGCTGTCGCTGCTGCCCGCGAGCAGGCCACCGGCCACGCCGAAGCCCGCGCAGCCGCCGCAGGTCACGATCGCGGCCGGGATGTGTTCGCACCAGTAGGGCGCGCCGCAGACGAACGCCAGCAGACCGGCGGTCAGCCCGGCCAGCGCCGCACGGCCGGCCTGACCAGGAACCGGTGGGACACCGCGGCGGGTCACTGAGTTCTTCTCGACCGACCTCTGCGGACGGTGTTCGGCCCGCGGAAACTTGTGAGGTTCGAAAGAGCTCACTGAGCCTCCGGAAGGTGCTCGGCCTCTGGCGGCATCGTACGGCCACGTCACCGGCCTCGCTGACCCCCGAAACGGGTCAAGCCTCGCGACGTTCCGCGTACGCGGCCAGGTGGGCGACCTGTACGGGGTCGAGCGACGCCCGGACCCGGCGGCGCGCCGTCCGCAGGTGGTCGGCGGTCACCTCGGCCGTGTCCATCGACTCCCGCATCGCGGCGAGCGCCGCCTCCCGGACCAGCGCGGCGCAGTCGGCGGACGAGAACCCGTCCAGCTCGCCGGCCACGTCGCCCAGGTCGATGTCGGCGGCGAGCGGCACCTTCCGGGACGCCGCCCGGAGGATGTCGGCGCGAGCGTCGGCGTCGGGCGGCGGAACGAACACCAGCCGTTCCAGGCGCCCGGGGCGCAGCAGCGCCGGATCGACCATGTCCGGCCGGTTCGTCGCGCCGATCACCACCACGTTGCGGAGCGATTCGACACCGTCCAGCTCGGTGAGGAGCGCGGCCACCACACGGTCGGTGGTGCCGCCGTCGGTGGACTGCCCGCGGACCGGCGCCAGCGCGTCCACCTCGTCGAGGAAGATGAGCGTCGGCGCCGCCTCGCGGGCACGGCGGAACAGCTCGCGCACCGAGCGTTCGCTCTCGCCGACCCACTTGGTGAGCAGCTCGGCGCCTTTCACCGCGAGGACGTTCGCCTGGCCGGTACCGGCCAGCGCCCGCACCAGGAACGTCTTGCCGCATCCTGGCGGGCCGTAGAGCAGCACGCCCCGCGGCGGGTCGACGCCCAGCCGGGTGAACGTGTCCGGGTAGCGCAGCGGCCAGAGCACCGACTCGGTCAGCGCCTCCTTGACCTCGGCCATGTCCCCGACGTCGTCGAGGGAGAGCGACGCGACCTCGAGCGTCGACTCGGCCATCGACGTGGGCCGCACGGACTGGGCTGCGGCGTCCAGATCGGCTCTGGCGATCTGCGGGGTGTCCTCGTTGCGCTGCCGCATCGCCGCGCGGACGCCGGCCTCCCGGATCAGCGTCCCGAGGTCGGCGGCGACGAAACCGGGGGTGCGGGCCGCGATGTCGTCCAGCGAGACGTCGTCCGCGACCGGCAGGTTGCGGGTGAACAGCGCGAGCAGGTCACGGCGCTCGGCGGCGTCGGGCATCGGCACCCGCAGCTCGTGGTCGAGCACCCCCGGGCGGCGCAGCCCGGCGTCGACGTCCTCGGGCCGGCTGGTCGTGCAGACGACCGCGGTCCGCCCGTCGCTGACCAGGCCGGCGATCAGCTGGGTGAGCACGGTGGCGATCGGGCCCGGGTCGGTGCGCGGTGCGAGCGCCTCCACGTCGTTGAGCAGCAGCACGGTCGGCTGCTGCGACTCGGCCTGCGCCGCGGCCCGGCGGAGCGCGTTCGCGGCGGCGTCGGGCGCCACCGCGGCCAGGCCGGGGCACCAGATCCGCAGCACCGTGGCGCCGGTGGCCCTGGCGACGGAGCGCACCAGCGTCGACTTGCCCGCTCCGGGCGGTCCGGTGACCAGGACGCCGAGCTGCACGGTGGTACCGAGCCGATCGAGCACCTCGCGGTGGTGGAACGCCAGGTCGAGTAGCTCGGTGAGGTGGGCGGCCTGGCTGCGCAGGCCGACCAGGTCCTCGGGTAGCCGAGGTTCGTCGTCGACCGCGGCTCCGGGCTCGGAGAACACCTGCGCCAGCTCGTCGGTGCCGGCCCGGGTGCCGACGCTCGACGCGCGCACACCGGCGGCGGCTGCCGCGCCGGCGGCCCCGGCAGCGCCGGGAGCGGGCGCGCCGGGCGTCGCGACCGGGATGCCGCTGGGGCCGGGACCGGCCCGTCGACCGCTGTTCGCGTCGGAACCCGCGGCGGCGCGGCCGGCGGACCCGACCGGTGACCACGCGGAGCCGCCCGCGCCGCGGCCCCCCCAGGCGGCGCCGCCCGAGCCTTCCGACCAGGTGACGATCGTGTCGGGGGTGACCAGTGCGGCCGTCTCCGGCTCGGACGTCACGACCGTGAGCAGCGCGGCCGTCCAGCCGCTGCCGACGGTGTTGGAGAGGCTCCGTCGCGCGGTCTCCACCAGGGGCCGGTGCGGGTGCCCCGGTGCGAGGTCCTGGGGGAGCAGGGAGACGTCGTCCCCGCTGGTGATCACCTTGCTCAACAGTGCCAGCCGGAGCATCTCCGGCGACACTGCGGCCACCAGCGTGGCGTCCGCGGCCAGCGTGATCGTGCGGGCGGCTCGGACCGGCGCGGCGCTGACGTCCACCGGCGCACCGTCGCGGATCCGCAGGTTGCCCATCGTCAGGTCGTCGGCGAGCAGCAGCCCGCGCGCCGAGCCCGGCTCACCGGCCGCGGCGATCCCGGCGGACGTCCGTTCGGCGCTCCGCAGCAGCACCGGGTCGCCGGGCTGCAGGTCGAGGGCGGCGAGCACCTCGGGGTGGAGCCGCACCACGCCGCGCCTGGCGTCGAGCACGGCCGAGAGCAGGGCGGCGGTCAGGGTCAGCGAGGGCGGTGCGCCCGGCGGCTCAGTCGTCACATCAGTAAGTCTCCGTCGTTCGGCAACGCCGGGTCGCCGCGCCCGCCGGATTCCGACGCGCGAAGATCGTCCGGTGCTCACCACGCAACGGTTGGTCCTGCGCCGATGGCAGGACGACGACCGGGAGCCGTTCGCGGCTCTCAACGCCGACCCGGTCGTCATGCGCTACTTCCCCGGTCTGCTGACCAGGGAGCAGAGCGACCTCTTCGTCGACGCCACCGAGGAGTCGTTCGAGGCACGCGGCTACGGCTTGTGGGTGGTGGAGCGGGACGGGACGTTCCTCGGCTTCACCGGGCTCAAGGCGGCGCAGTTCGAGGCGCCGTTCACCCCGGCCGTCGAGGTGGCGTGGCGGTTCGCCGCCCACGCCTGGGGCAACGGCTACGCGACCGAGGCTGCTCGCGCGGCCGTCGCCGACGGCTTCGACCGGCTCGGGCTGGACGAGATCGTCTCGTTCACCGCCGTCGTGAACCGCCCGTCGTGGGCGGTGATGGAGCGGCTCGGGATGCAGCGGTCGGGGGAGTTCGACCACCCGGCCGTACCCGTGGGCCACGAGCTCCGCCGGCACGTCCTGTACCGGCTGCAACGCGCGAGCTGACAGCGGGCTGAGAGGTCAGCCGACTCTCAGGAAGCGCCACCTAGGGTGAGTCCGTGGAAACACCTTCGGGGGATTCGGGCACCGGCAGTGGCCGGGGCATGCCGGGGCCGGCGCGCAGCGGCTGGCGTGCGGTGGTCACTCCGCGACGAATCATCACCACGGTTGCCGTCATCGCCGCCCTTGCCGCGCTGGTGATCTGGATCCGCTGGCCAGAGGGCGAGCCGGTGCGCTCCACCGAGGCGATGATCACCGTGCGGTCCGGGCCGGACCGCAGCCAGCCGATCGAGCTGGACACGACGCTCTACGTCCCGGAGAGCGCGTCCGCTGCGCACCCGGTGCCCGCGATCCTGCTGGCCCACGGTTTCGGGGGCAGCAAGGCCAGCGTGGCCGCCGACGCGAAGCGCCTGGCCGGCCAGGGGTACGTGGTGCAGACCTGGAGCGCCCGCGGGTTCGGCCGCTCCGGCGGCACGATCTCGCTCGACGACCCCGACTACGAGGTCAACGACGCCCGCGCGCTGATCGATCGGCTCGCCGACCGCGACGACGTCCGCCAGGACGCCGACGGCGACCCCCGCGTCGCCGCGATCGGGGGGTCCTACGGCGGCGCGCTGAGCCTCCTGGTGGCCGGCTACGACCAGCGGGTCGACACGATCGTTCCGCAGATCACCTGGAACGACCTCGCCAACGCGTTCTTCCCGGAGTCCGCCGGCGCCGGCGCGGGCGACGGCGTCTTCAAGCGGTCCTGGGCCGGCTTGTTCTTCGGCAGCGCGAGCGCCGGTGGCGCCACCAGCGCGGGTGACCTGGCCTCGCTGCTCGGCGCCCGCCAGGACTCCAGCGGGGAGATCGACCCGAGCACCGTCGATCCGTCGAAGGTCACCGCGCTGGTGCAGTGCGGCCGGTTCGAGGCCTCGCTCTGCCGTCAGTACCTCGCGGCCGCGACCACCGGACGGTCCACCCCGGCGATCGTCGAGCGCCTCCGGCGCTCCAGCCCGGCCACGATCCTCAACCGCATCAAGGCCCCGACGCTCCTGATCCAGGGCCAGGCCGACACGCTCTTCCCGCTCGCGGAGGCCGACGCCAACGCGCGCGGCATCGCGGCCAACGGCACGCCGGTGCGGGTCGCCTGGTACGCCGGTGGGCACGACGCCAGCGCGTCGACCCGCGAGACCGACCGGATCGACGCTCTCCGGCTGGCCTGGCTGGACCACTACCTCGACGGCCGGGGCCCGGCGCCCGACGACGAGTTCAGCTACACGACCGCCGGTGCGATCAGCGTCCGCGACACCCGGCCCACCACCCGGATCTACACGCTGGACGAGTACCCGGCGCCCCGGGACGACGGGTACCGCATCCGGTTGAGCGGCATCAACCCGCAGCCGGTCGCCAACCCGCCCGCAGGTACCCCGGCCGGCCTCTCCTCACTTCCCGGGGCCGGCGCGCTGACCAGCCGGCTGTCCAGCGCGGGCATCGACGTTCCCGGCCAGTTCGCCGCGTTCAGCGGCGTCGAGCTGGAGCGGTCGCTGGACGTCGCCGGTGCGCCGACGGTACGGCTCCGGGCGGCTTCCCCCACCGGCGAAGCCGTGCTCTTCCTCAAGCTCTACGACGTGGACGCCGACGGGCGCGCCACCCTGCCCGGCGGCTCGGTGGCGCCGGTCCGGCTCACCGGACTCCCGCGCACCGTCGACCAGCTGAGCGCCGCACCGCTGATCACGGTGTCGCTGCCGATGATCGGCCACCGGTTCGAGTCCGGGCACAGCGTCCGGCTCGTCGTCGCCACCGCCGACCAGGCGTACGCCGGCCCGGCCGCGCCGACCGTCTACCAGGTGTCGGTGCAGGCCAACAGCTTGCGGCTGCCGTCGGTCGCGCCGGTGCCGGTCGCGGACGCCACCGGTACGTGGCTCTGGGTGCTGGTGGGGCTGCTGGCGGCGGTCTTCCTCGGCGTGGTGGTCGCGGTGCTGATCGTGCGGTCCCGCCGTCGCAAGCTCGACGTCTCGGTGGATCCCGACGCCGCCGAGCTGCCGCTGGCCGTCCGCGGCCTGAAGAAGGCCTACGGCGACGGCTACCTCGCCGTCCGCGACCTGTCGTTCACCGTCGCACCCGGGCAGGTCGTCGGCCTGCTCGGCCCCAACGGCGCGGGCAAGACGACCACTCTGCGCATGCTGATGGGGCTGATCCGGCCGACCGGCGGCGAGATCCTCGTGTTCGGCCACCGGATCACGCCGGGCGCTCCGGTGCTCTCCCGGATCGGCGCGTTCGTGGAAGGCCCCGGCCTCCTGCCGCACCTCTCCGGCCTGGACAACCTGCACCGGTACTGGCAGGCCACCGGACGCCCGATCGAGTCGGCGCACCTGGACGAGGCCCTGGAGATCGCCGGGCTCGGTGCTGCCGTGCACCGCCAGGTCAAGACGTACAGCCAGGGCATGCGGCAGCGGCTGGCGATCGCGCAGGCCATGCTCGGGCT
>Ga0190269_10000396_pt1 | contig 22866 bp, 17 predicted proteins | sample Popmic249IS_FD_133749 | JGI IMG/M metagenome (GOLD analysis project Ga0190269, IMG submission 133749) | Populus adjacent soil microbial communities from riparian zone of Blue River, Arizona, USA - 249 IS | ecosystem: Environmental > Terrestrial > Soil > Riparian zone | place: USA: Arizona... | reverse complement strand
CGAGCAGCTGCGCGAGCAGGATCTGCCTGCGTCGCTGACGGCGGCGCTCGAGATCCGCATCCAGCGCCTCGACGCAGATGCCCTCGAGCTGGGGCAGAGCCTCGCGCTCACCGATCCCAGCGAGCTCGCGCCCGCAGCGTACGTCGAGCTCACGAGCCACGGCAGCCGCGCCCGCACCTACCACGCGATCGATGAGCTCGTGCGCGCGGACGTGCTGGAGCCGCACGGCGAACGCTATCGTCTGAGTGATTCTACTTGGAGCAGCGTGCTCGCTGCGTCACTGACAGCCGAGCAGCGCATTCAGCTGCACGCGCGACTCGCACGCCTCTTCGAGAGCTCGGGTACGCTCACGCGCCGCAGCTACCATCTGCTCGAGAGCAACCAACCCGAGGCTGCGATCCGCTTGATGCTCGCGCAGTTCATCAAAGATCCCAACGAGCCGAAGGATCCCCTCGCCGACTACGTGCCTGGCCTGATCGATCAGATCGAGCGCGCGACCGTCGCCGCGGAAGACCTGAAGCTGCCCGCACCGTTGCGCATCGAGCTGCGGATGAAGCTCGCCGGGGCGAGCCAGTTTCTCGGCGACATCCCGCGCTTCCTGCGCGTCGCGCCCACGACCCTGCGCGAGCTCGAGGTCGCGAGCGGGCTCGCCGAGTACTGCAGTCTAGATACCAGCATGGACCCGATGGCGCGGCTCACAGAGGCGCTCACACGCGTGCAGAAGCGCTATGAAGCGGCGGCGCAAGCGGGCCAAGCCACGTGGCTCGCGCCGATCGATGCGATCCGCGAGCTGGCGCGCTGCTGCGTGATGTTCGCCAGCGTCGCCGCCATCAGCCAGAACACGGGCATGATCGACACGGTGCCTTCGCTCGCGCCCTTCGTGCCGCTCTCACCTGCGGTCGCCGCGATCGACGCCTTTATCTCGAGCACGCGCGCGCTCTTGCAGGGGCGCGACGACGATGCACGCGAGGCCCTGCCGCGTCTGATCGCGCGACTGGAGCAACCCGACGGCGCCGGGCTCGGGCAGCTCTACAACAAGTCGATGCGACTCGGCTCGATGTACATCCTCGGCCTCATGGAAGCGGGTGACGGCAAGCCCGATGCGGTGAAGCTGGTCGCGCCGCTCGAGCATGAGCCTGGACACCGACTCAATGCCGAGCGCGTGAACATGGCGTGTCACCTCATGCAAGGCGATCTCGAAGCCGCTGAGGCGGCGCAGCGGCGCGCAGAGCTCGTGATGTTGCAAGACGGTCAGCAGCAACGCTACCCGGGCACCACCTCGCGCGCAGAGCTCCTGGCGTATTGGCTGTCCGGCGACATCGTAGGGCTGAAGCAGCTGAGCGATCGCCTCACCGGGATGATCGCGCGCTCGCGGCACTGGGAACCGCTGCTGCAAACCACGCGCTGTCTGCATCGGCTCGCGCAGGGTGACGCGGCGGCCGCATTGCGCGAGATCGAGCCGGTGTCGTCCGTCGTGCAGCCCCTGCGCGCCCGCGATTGGCCGTGGGTGGCGCTCGCGCACATTCACGCGTTGATCGGCGCTGGACGGGTGCGCGAGGCGCTGCAGACCGCTGAGCGCTATTGCGCGGAGGCAGAGACACACAAGCTGGGTGGCCTCTGGCGCATTCAGCACGCGATGGCCGAGGCACTTATCCTCGACGGTCGTGCACCGGAAGCCGCCGGGCTGGCAGACCGCCTGATCGAGCAGAGTCGCGCGAAAGGCGTACGTGGGCTCGCGCTCGGTGCGATGTATGAGCTGCGCGCGCGCGCCGCCCTGGCCATGGCTGACATCGAGCGCTTCTACACGGCCTGCCAGCTGTGCGCAGAGCAGTACCAGCCCGAGCGTCATCCGCTGCTCGCTGCGCGCTATCAGAAGCTGCTGCGCGCGGCACAGCAGAAACGTGCGGACTCGCAGCCGCTGCAGCTGCAAGCGTCGCTCGCGCCGCAGGGCAGCGCGATCTCACTCGTGCAGAGCCGGATGATCGAGTGCGAAGGGCCGATGGAGCGCGCGCGCTGCGTGCTCGCTATCCTGAGCGAAGCCGCGGGCGCGAACGAAGGCTACTTCTTCGGGCTGCGCGGAGGCAGAGCCGAGCTGCTGTGCGCTTCGCCCGAGCAACGCGCGCCTTCCGACTTGGCAGCTGCGGTCGATGCGCGCTTGCGCGAAGCCCTGACGAGCGCCGAGGAAGGTGATGTCGAGACCACGTGGCGCGGCAGCTACGTTCTTTTGCCGCTGGCAGCGACCAGCCTGGGGCAACGTGTGGTCGCCGGCGTCGTGGCGCTCAGCACACAGAAGAGCGCGCTCGATCCGAAGCTGCTGCAAACACTCGCGAGCGCGCTCATCGACAACGACGATGTCGACGCGAGCACGTGCGCGGTCTAGGGGCTGCCCTTGATGCTAGGTGCTGTGCCCCGTTGTCATTCTCGTGAGACGTAATCAGCGGACAGAGACGCACTAGCCAACTTCGCGCGCGACCAAGGAAACCGAGCGCCGCTCGATCTCCTCGCATCACGGCGCAAAGCGCTTCAGCTCGTCTGTACGATCTGACGGATCAAATCACCGCGGTAGTCGTTCTCGACGCGCGACTCATTGTCGAACACCATGATCGCGCGCTTGTCAGGGTCGAACGCCGGCCAGTCGGGTAACCCGGAGTCTGCGCTGTTCGGATCGCCGGTCTTGGCAAACGCGGCCCATGCGCTCGCGAATGCGTTGCATACGCGCTTGCCGGACTCGGAGCTGTTCGACATGGTCGCGTCGCGCCAGTTGTTGAAAGCAGGCGAGACGTCGAGCCCGTGCGTGGCGCCGTACTTGGCGTCGTACATCTGGCTGACCCAATCCCACTGGTAGACCCACACAGGCGCGCCGCCCAGCTCCGCTTTGCGCTGCGCTTGTACGTACGTCGCATTGCCGCGCGTAGCGTCAGTGAACGCTGAAGCCTGGATCAGGAAGTTGCTGTCCTGCGGCCGCGCTGCCTTTTGCGCTTTGATGATGTCGTCCGCGCGATCCTCGCCGAAGCGGCCGCCAATGGCTTTGCGCAACCCCTCATCGTCGAGATCCAGGTTCGACAAGGTGAATGACGAGTCGTGCAGCGTGCTGCTGATGATCACGGGCACATCGGCGGACTCGCTCGGCGCATCCGGATCGAACGGCTGGCGCGTGAGATAGTCGCCGTCGATGATAGGTCCGAAGCTCACGCCTGTCGCACCCTGCGGCGGCTGGAGCGAGACAGAAGCTTCCAGGATCTCTGCCCAGCTCTTCTTCTGGATCGATGCGATGTCGTTCTTCGCGATGCCGAGCGCATCGAGCAAGATCTCAGCGTTCTTCGCGGCCGCCGCGTTGTCGCCGAGGCGCAGCGCCGAGCCGGACTGGATCGCTGCGCGATGGAACAAGCCCTTGGCTTTGGCGTTGCTCAGCATCGTCGAGGTCTTCGCGCCGCCGCCCGACTGACCGAAGATCATCACGCGCCCGGGATCGCCACCGAAGCTCTCGATGTTGTCGCGCACCCACTCGAGCGATGCGGCCATGTCCATGATGCCGGCCACGCCCGCGTACTTGAACTCGTCAGGCGCATCCAAGTCTTTCAGGTTGAGGTAACCGAACACATTCAGGCGGTGGTTGATCGTGACGACCACGACGTCTTGTGAGAGCGCCATCATCGCGCCGTCGAAGCCGAGCGTGTTGCCCGAGCCGGAGGCGAAGCCGCCGCCGTGAAACGACACGAGGACCGCCTTTTTCGCGCTGCGATCGAGGCTCGTTGTCCACACGTTCAAGCTCAGGCAATCCTCGCCGTAGCCGCTCGGATGGAGATCCCAGTAGATCAAGCGGCCGTATTCGGACTCGAGCGAGCTCAGCAGCTGAGGCGCAACTTGCCCGTACTGGAAGGCTTCGCGCACGCCGCGCCACGACTCAGGCTTCTGCGGTGGCAGAAAGCGATTCTTGCCGCCCGTAGAGGCGCCGTAGGGAATGCCCTTGAACTGAATGACCGCGCTGTTCGCGAGGCCCATCACGCGCCCGTTCGCGGTCTCGGTCGTGAAGAACAGCTGACGCCGCGCTTCTGGTCGGCTCGCGATGAACGAGTCGTCGACACCGACGACCTGCTCAGGCTGCTGCGTCGTGCCGCGTGCTTCGGTTGTGTCTTTTTCTTCGGTTGTGTCAGATGTTACGCATGAAGACGTCGTACCCGAAGAAGCATCCGGCGCGTCCTGCTCAGCGTTGTTCTCACCTGTGCCGGCGGCTGGATCGTCGTCCGCACAACCGATCACTGGAACCACTGCAAGTGCTGCAGTCGCCGCGTGCAACAACGCGCGACGGCTGATCTCCCCACCCTTGCCATCCGAGATAGTCATTCTGTCACTCCAATAGTGAAAAGGATTGTGCGACTGCGATCCGCTTAGATCACAGTCTCGGCACGCGCTTCACTCACGGCTAAGTACGCCGGAGTCGCTGCTTCTGACCCCATCGTGAATCGAACGACCGCAACGTTCGATCAGCGACAACGCAGCTAACTACAGGAGCCAGGGGTAGCATTCAATACCGAAATGGCGCGCATCGTTACTCGCACAACCTCGATCCCAAATCACGGACGCGCGCACAACGCATCACGCACACTAAGCAATCGCTCACGGAATGCGCCGCGACTGCAACAGCAAACAGTCGGATGCGATCTAGACGCTGATTGCAGGGTCCAGATCAAGGTTGCAAGTGTTCTCGGAGGTGGCGACCGGTGAGTGAGGTTTGACCTATGAGCTCAGCCGGTGGGCCTTCGAAGATGACGCGTCCGCCGTCGCGCCCCGCGCCGGGACCGAGATCGATCACCCAATCTGCGTGGGCGATCACATCGAGGTGGTGTTCGATCACGATCATCGTGCGGCCGGTGTCGACGAAGCGATCGAGCAGGCCGAGCAAGTGCCGCACGTCGCTCAAGTGCAGGCCGGTGGTGGGCTCGTCGAGCACATAGACTTCCGTGCCTTCGCGCGCAGCGCCGAGGTCGATGCCGAGCTCCAAGCGCTGGCGTTCGCCTCCCGAGAGCGTATCGAGGCGCTGGCCGAGTGCGATGTAGCCGAGGCCCACGTCGACCAACGCTGCGAGCATCGGCTTGATCGCTTTCTCCGTGAAGAAACCTTGAGCATCGCGCAGCGACAGCGAGAGCACTTCGTGGATGTTCTTGCCGCGCAGCTTGTGCTCGAGCACCTCGGGCATGAAGCGCCGGCCCTCGCAGTTGTCGCACGCGCTGATCACGCCATCCATGAACGCGAGATCCGTGTAGATCACGCCGAGGCCTTTGCACTCGGGGCACGCGCCTTTCGAGTTCGCGCTGAACAGCGCAGGCTCGACGTGGTTCGCTTTGGCGAACGTCTTGCGAATCGCATCGAGCACACCGCTGTAGGTCGCGATGTTCGAGCGCCGCGAGCCGCGCGTGATGCGCTGGTCGACCACCACGGTGTCAGGATGCTGCTGCGGCAAGCAACCACGGATCAGCGCGCTCTTGCCCGAGCCCGCGACGCCGGTGATCACCGTGAGCACGCCCTTGGGAATGGTCACGCTCACGTCCTTCACGTTGTGCAAGCTGGCGTGCTCGATCCGCAGCTCACCGCGGCGCTCGCGCACATCACGCTTCAGCGCGGCCTTGTGCGCGAGGTGCTTGCCGGTAAGCGTGTTCGAAGCGAGCAACCCAGCGACATCGCCCTGGTAGGTGATCGTGCCGCCCTCCACGCCCGCGCCCGGTCCCATGTCCACCACGTGGTCCGCGAGCTGAATGATCGCAGGCTTGTGCTCCACGACGAGCACTGTATTGCCCTTGTCCCGCAAGCGCAGAAGGATCGAGCACACGCGCTGCAAGTCGTGGGCGTGCAATCCCACGCTCGGCTCGTCGAAGATGTACGTGAGGTCGGTGAGACTCGACCCCAAGTGCCGCACCATCTTCACGCGCTGTGACTCGCCGCCCGACAAGGTGCTGCTCTCGCGCGAGAGCGATAGGTAACCGAGCCCGATGTGAACGAAGTCGTCGAGCTGCTCCGCCAGCGAGCGCGCGACCGGCGCAGCGGTTGTATCGACGAGCGCGCGTACGAAGTCAGCGAGGTCACTGACTTGCATCGACGCGCACTCGGCGATGGTGTGCCCTTTGATCTTGCAGCTGCGAGCGGCTGCATTCAGGCGCGTCCCGGCGCACTCCTCACACGGACCGAAGGTCACCACCCGCTCGACCGCGGCGCGCAGATGAGGCTGCAGACCCTCGATGTCTTTCGACAGGTACAGCCGTTTGATCTTCGGGACCAACCCCTCGTACGTGCTGTTGATCGTGCCGAGCTTCACCTTCTGCTCCCCGCCGTGCATCAAGAGCTGCCACTCGATCTTCGTGTACTTGCTGAGCTTCTTCTGTGGATCGAACAGACCGGTCTTTGCGTAGTACTGCCAGAACCAGCTGCCTACACCGAAGTTAGGGAACAGGATCGCGCCGTCGTCGAGCGATAGGTTGCGATCGACCAGTGCTTCGGCGTCGAGCTGTGAGCGCCGGCCGAGGCCCTCACACGTCGGGCACATCCCGCTCGGATCGTTGAACGACAAGGCCGAGGCGCTCGCGACGCGCGGCTCACCGATGCGCGAGAACAACAGGCGCAGCAGCGCGTACGCATCCGTCGCGGTGCCCACAGTCGAGCGCGAATTGCCGCCCATGCGCTCTTGGCCGACCACGATGGCCATCGACAGGTTGCGCAGCGACTCGACATCCGGGCGACCGAAGCGCGGCAAGAAGCTCTGCACGAACGTAGAGAAGGTCTCGTTGATCAACCGACGCGACTCCGCCGCGATGGTGTCGAACACCAGCGACGACTTGCCGGAGCCAGAGACGCCGGTGAACACGCTCAGCTTGCGCTTGGGAATGTCCACCGAGACGCCCTTGAGGTTATTGACGTGCGCTCCGCGCAGCTCGATCGCGTCCCGGGCTGGACTAGCTGCTTGTTCCATGATTCCCGCTCCTTGCATTTTAACTCCGTACAGTGTACACAGTTAACATGGGTCGCGGCAAGGCGAGTGACGCAGATCGTTTGATGGCGCTTTTGTGGCGCGCGGGAGGGCACGCCCGTCCCCGCGGTCCACGACCCGCGCTCACGGTCGAGCAGCTGATCGCGGCGGCCGTTGCGATCGCCGACAAGGACGGCATCGCAAAGCTCACGATTCGCGCTGTGGCGACGCGGCTCAAAGTGGCGCCGATGTCCGTGTACACCTATGTGCCGGGCAAGTCGGAGCTGCTGATGCTGATGCTCGACAACCTGCTCTTGGAGATGAAGGTGTCAGAGCCCGTCAACGAGAGCTGGCGCGCGCGCGTGCGTGCGCTCGCCGACGACAACCATCGTTTGTACACCGAGCATCCCTGGATCGCCGAGCTGCCGCCCAACCGTCCGCCGCTGGGACCGGGCACGATCGGCAAATACGAGCGCGAGCTGGCGGTGTTCGCGGGGCTCGGCCTGAGCGACCTCCAGATCGATCTCGCGCTCACTTTCGTGCTGAATTTCGTGGCGTCTTGTGCGCTCTCGACCGCGCGCGCGCGGGCGGAGATCAGTGACTCCGCCCAAACGGACTCTGAGTGGTGGACCACCCAAGAGCCCGCATTGGCGCGCTTGCTGCCCACACTGGATGCGCGTTACCCGCTCGCCTCTCGCATCGGTTCGGCCTCTGCGGAGGCGCAGAAGGGGACGTACGATCCGGAGCATCACTACCAGTTTGGACTGGCGCGCGTGCTCGATGGATTAGCAGGTTTAATCGAGCAATAAGCTCACGCGGGCATCATGCCTTCGTGACTCGGGTCGACATCGCGACTGCGCATGCCGATCTCTTCTCGCGCTTCCCGGTCATCTTGCGTGAGCTCGATGATGCGGAAGGGCTGTTTGGTCGTGCGCAGCAGGAGCGGCACCGCCACGTTGTAGACTGGCGTCCCCTTGCTGGTGCGGCCTTCGAGCGACCCGCCGTGCGCGTGTCCGTGGAAAGCCATGTGCACGGGATAGTGCTGCATCGCGTCCTCGAGCCGGCTGGTGCCCAGATACGGAAAGATCTCGGGGCGCTCGCCGACGATCGTGGCTTCGATCGGCGCGTAATGTGTGAGGGCGATGCGATGGGTTGTACGCAAGCTACCGAGCGCGCACTCGAGCTTGAGCGCTTCTTGAATGGCTTCTTGCACGAACGCTTTGATCGCGGGCTCGCCGAAAGGACGCAACAAGCCCTGACCGAAGCCACCAGCGAAGCCTTTGACGCCCGCAAAGCCGACGCCGTGCGCTTCGAACACATCGCCATCGAGCAAGTTCAAGCCGGCCTCACTCAGGATCGTCCGGACCTCGGCAGCTTGATTGCTCTCATAGTCGTGGTTGCCCAGCACCCCGACCATCGGCACCTTGCGCGCGCTCGACAGCTCCTTGGCCAGCACCTGCGCCTCCTCGACTTTGCCGAAGTCCGTCAGGTCACCGCAAAGCACGAGGATATCCGCTTGGGATGCCGCCTGCGCGAAGATAGGTGCCAGCTTACCCTGCGAGCCGACCCGGCAGTGCAGGTCCGCCAGCGCTGCGATTCGAATGCTTTGGTTCGAGTCCGTCATCGCTCTTCGTCTCCTGCGCGATGGCACGAGTCCACTGCGCGATTTGCTCCTCGGTCATGTGCACGTTGTCAGACAGGCGGGCATCCTCGAAGCCCCACTGCGTGACATCGACCAAATACTGTTCACGTGACAGCAGCGTTCCCTGACACACCTTGCCCTCTTCGCTTTGCTGCTGTTCTTCGCGGACTGCCGCGGCGAGCTGATCGAGGACGTCGTCAGGAATGCGCGTGCGCTCCGACGGGTACACGAATCCAAACAGCACGAGGTGTGCGTAGAGCACGCGGTGATGTGCGCCAAACCGACGCACGAGCCGCTGCCAGTCGAGCTGCTCGCTCCCGCGCAAGAGGTGCAGGACATCGGCCGCGTCACAGCGCTCGCGCTCCATCACGAACGCCTTGGACCAGATCATCTCTTCGCGCGGCGTGAGCCATACGCGCTGGTCGAGCATCGTGCCTTCGATCGCATAGGAGAACCAATCATCATCCACGGGTGCGACGCCGTTGCCTGAGTTGTGGATCAGGTCGATGAAGTGCTCGCCGTCGAAGGCCTTGCCGAGCCAGTGTGGGAACGTCAGCTCAGTGCGTGTGGACACCGGTTCGAGCGCCTCGAGCGCACGCGCAAGGTCGCGCTCGCGCACATACAGGTCGAGATCTTTTTTGGGTCGCTCGATCCCCGTGTAGCGCTCGAATGCGTAACCTCCGCCCACTAAGAACGGCACATCAGCGAGAGTGAGCGCACTGAGTGCACGCTGGTAAAAAGCGCTTGCTTCAGGATCCGGGAATTCGAAGGCCATATCCCGCTCACCTGAGCAAGGGGGATGCCAGGGGCGTGTGTGCATGTACGCCCGCGGCGGCGGTGCGGCCCAGGGGGCCCAGAGCTGTCTCGCCATGGCGTGCACGGGATTTCGGCGCCCCAGTGTGGCAGGTGCGTGTGCCCGGGATGTGCGCTCAGAACAAGAAAGACCCGAGAGCCCGGCGCGGACAGCATCGCCGCGAGATGTCAGCGGAGGAGCTGGTATACAGGCGGCCGAGGTGGCCCCATGCTGCGCTGCACTGGTCTATGGATGATGTCGCTGATGGCTGCAGCCGCAATCGGCTGTGGCGATGATGCCGCTGCCGGTCCAGCGAATCGGGTCGACGCTGCGATGGACAATCCACCCGCACCCGACCCCCGCGCGCGGAGGCTCGCGACCAGCGCTTCACACACCTGCGCGCTGCGCAAAGCCGGCTTGTATTGCTGGGGCTCAAACGACACCGGCGAGCTCGGCGACCGCTCGACCACCAGCTCCGCGAGTCCGGTCAAAGCAGAGATCGATGCGTCGGATGTCGTGGAGATCGCCGTCTCGACCGGTCGCAGCTGTGTGCGGCAGCGCTCGGGCAAAGTCGCGTGCTGGGGTGCAAACGCGAGCGGCCAGCTCGGCGACGGCACGCGCGACGACTCGCTCGCTGCCGTGGAGCTGGCGCTCGACGATGCTGTGCAGCTCGCGCTCTCCGAAGCCACGAGCTGCGCGTTGCGCAGGGACGGCAGCGTGTGGTGCTGGGGCGGTTCACCGGATGGCTCGTCTGGGGAAGGCTGGCTCGAGGCGGAAGCCGTAGCGGGCATCGAGGGTGCGCTCACGCTGCACAGCGGCCCGATGAGCACGTACTGCGCTCACGGGGAAAGTTGGACGCGTTGTTGGGACCTCGAAGGCGGAGCTTGGAGCACACCTGCCGAGCTGCCCGATCTCGCCGCCGCGAGCGGCATCGCGCTCGCGAGCGCCGAGGAGGTCTGCGGCATCGTCAGCGACGGCGAAGTCGTATGCAGTGACGTAGGCGCTCGCAGCAGCAGCGTGCGGCTGTCCGGCTCGCGCGGCACGCTTCAGCTCGCAGGTGGGCTGCTCACGGTCTGCGGCGGCGACAGCATAGGCGCCTGGTATTGCTGGAACATCCTCTCTCCCATGGTGCTGCAGGCACTTGGTTCACCGCGCAGCGAGCTCACGCGTGGTCCCTTCGATCAGCTCGTGACGGCCGGATTTCGCTACTGTGGCCTCGGCCCAGACGCAGACGTGCAGTGCGTGGAGCGCAACATGCCCTCCCCGCAGTGGATGCCGGTCACAGGCCTCCCTGATTGACCGGGCAGCAGCGCTTGACAGCGCGGGTTGATGATGCAAATCAATCGCACTATCACCCCAGGGAGCTTCTGTATGCATAGAGTATCGGCCCGCGTGTTATGGGCACTGTGTCTACTCGGTGGAGTGGCGTGCGAAGACGAGCCGGATGAACCGGTTCCCCCGGAGACTTCGGCCAGCTCCGATGCGGGTGCTGACGCCGCTCGTGAGCCTGAGAACACTGATAAGAGCGAGCCGAAGAACCATAAGTACGTGCTCGCGAGCGTCGTGTTCGGCACAAACAACGAGCAGACCAGCTACTTGAATGTCGTCGATTCACTCGACAAACAAGCGCTCGACTACAGCAAGGCGATCGAGCGGCCAGGTTGGGCGGACCTGTGGGTGCACGAAGGCAAAGTGTTCGTCTCGAGCCGCGAAGAAAAGACCATCACCAAGTACTCGCTGAGCGAAGAAGGTGAGTTGGTCGAAGAAGGCGTGCTCAACTTCAGCAGCTACGCAGTCGACGTCGCGTTCTGGAGCAGCACCTTCGTCGCCAAAGACAAGGCGTACATGATCGAAAATGTCGACGCGTACATCGTCTGGAACCCTGAGACGATGGAGATCACCGGCATGTTCGATCTGCCCGATCTGCCGGAACGCGACGGCTTGGTCCAACGCGCCGGCACGCTCGATCGCGCGAACGTGATCCGCGATGGCAAGCTGTACACGCCGATGTACTGGTCCGACGATGACTACTTCCGCTTCTCGCCCGACTCACGTGTCGTGATCATCGACATCGCAAAAGACGAGGTCGTGAACACGGTGGAAGCACCATGTGCGGGTCTCGACATCGGCAGCATCGACGATGACGGCAACATCTTCTTCAGCACCTGGACGAGCGGCGTGTTCGAGCCGCTGCTCGGCGAGAGCGAAGGCAACTGCGTCGCGAAGATCGCGAAGGGAAGCGAAGAAGCAGAGCGCGCGTTCACCTTCAAAGAGGTCGCGGAAGGCCGAGAAGGCGCCGCCGCACGCAACTTCCGCGACGGCAAGCTGTTCTTGTCGATCTTCCACGACGAGCGCGTTGATTTTGACGCGCCGGACTCTGATCCGGCGATGCTGATCGGCGAAAAGAACTGGCGCACCTGGGTCTACGACCCCGCTGCCGCAAAGGCAGAGCTGGTCGAAAGTCTCGACTGGAACGCTGGTGCAACCTACGTGGTCCCCATCGGCGACGCACACTACGTGCTCGTGCCGGGCGACGAGTACGCCGCCACCACGGTGGTCGCGGTGGACAAGGATCTCGAGACCAGCGAGCGCTTCGAGCTGCGCGGCTGGGGCACGCGCCTCTTCCAGGTGCGCTGAGCATTCGCGTGAGGTCAGGCCGCAGTCAGCTGCTGCTGGCGGCGGCGACCGATGCTGAGCGCGATCAGGGCCGCGAGCACACCACACGAGCCCGCGATGGTGAACGCTTCGATGTAGTTGCCCTGCAGCGTACGCAAGCTGCCAGCGACCATGGCCGCCGTCGCCGCGCCGATCTGATGGCCAGCGACGACCCAACCGAACACCATTGGCCCCGCTGCATCGCCGAAGGACTCGTTCGTCAAGCGCAAGGTGGGCGGGACGGTCGCGATCCAGTCGAGCCCGTAGAAGACTGTGAACAGCGACAAGCTGTAGAACGAAAAGTCTGAACGCGGCAGCCAGATCAGCGAGAGACCGCGCAGCGCATAGTAGACGAACAGCAGCTTGCGCGCGTCATAGCGATCGGTGAGCCAGCCCGACGCTGTCGTGCCGATCAAGTCGAACAAGCCCATCACAGCGAGCAGCCCCGCCGCGCGAACCTCGGGAATGCCGTTGTCACCGCACAGGGCGATGAGATGCGTACCAACCAAGCCGTTGGTGGTGGCACCGCAGATGAAGAACGTGGCAAACAGCAGCCAGAAGTCACGCTTGTGCGCGGCCGTCCACAGCGTGGTCAGCGCGACGCGAAATGGATGCGGCGATACGGGCGCAGCAGCCAATGGCTGCGTTGCACCGTACGGCAAGGCGCCCACATCGTCCGGGCGCTCGGTGAGCAGCCGCAGGACGAGCGGCACGAGCAGGAGCGCTGCGGCCGCGACGGTCAGCACGACGGCCTTCCAGCCATAGCTCTGTGCCAGCATCGCCAGGAGCGGGATGAAGATCAGCGAGCCGGTGGCAGTGCTCGCGGTGAGCAGGCCCATCATCAAGCCGCGTCGCGTCACGAACCAGCGATTCACGATCGTGGCGCCGAGCACGACCGTCACGCAGCCCGAGGCAATTCCAGACAGCACCCCCCAGCTTGCAACCAGCTGCCAGTGCTGTGTCATGAACACGCTGCTGCCGGTGGCCAGCGCCATCAGCAACAACGCGGCCACCACGACGCGCCGAATCCCGAAGCTCTGCATCAGCGCGGCCGCGAACGGACCCATCAGCCCGTACAGGAAAATGCCTACCGCCGCGGCCAGCGACGTCTGGCTGCGCGACCAGCCAAACCCGCGCTCGAGCGGCTGCAACAGCACACCTGGCGCACCCCGCAGCCCCGCGCCGACGAGCAGCACGAGAAACACCACGGTGACCACGACAAAAGCAGGATGGAGCCTAGTGCGGCGCTGTGGCATGTCCATGACGCCGCTCCATCGGGCCACAGCCGACAGATGTCAATGCCACCGCGAATATCTTGCGGTTGACAGCCTACCTGCTCGAGCCGTTCCATAGAGCACGTGAGTCGTACGAACCAGCGCGTGCCGCCGCAAGCGGCAACCAGATCTGGTTACGCGGGGTACTGGCTGGTCGCCTTGAGCGTGAGCCTCGGGCTCTTGGGCGGCGTCGGCGTATACACATTTCGCTACGCCGAAGGCCTCTCCTACTTCAGCACCGATCCCGCGGCGTGCGTGAACTGTCACATCATGCGCCCGCAGTACAACGCGTGGCTCACGTCGAGCCACCACACTGCCGCCACCTGCATCGACTGCCACTTGCCGCACACATTCATCGCGAAATATTTGGCGAAAGCTGAGAACGGCTACCGCCACAGCAAAGAGTTCACCGCACAGACCTTCGCGGAGCCGATCATGATCCAGAAACGCGGGCGCGAGATCCTGCAGGCCAATTGCGTGGATTGTCACGCGAGCCTCGTGCACGACATGACATCCGGACACGCCAATGCGCGTGAGGTCTCGTGCGTGCATTGTCACGTGAGCGTCGGGCACGGTGAGCAAGTTGGGCTGGGCGGGCCACTCACTTATTTGCGTCAGCCCGAAGTGAAGCCTGAGTCGATCGCGGAGGTGCAGCCATGAGCAAGCTGCTCGAGGGGCGTGGTCCTTACATCTTGCTGACCGTCGTCGTAGCGGTCCTTTCAGCCGGCGTTGCGGCGCTCCTCACTGACATCTTTCGCAAGAAGACCGAGGAGCAGCGCCCCTATGTGCGCGTGGTCGAGGTCACAGAAGACGACACCGATCCCACGAAGTGGGCGCGCAATTGGCCGACGCAATACGACGGCTACAAGCGAACCGCAGAGCACACGCAGACCAAATACGGAGGCCACGGCGGCAACGAGACGCTGCCCGATCAAAAGATCGAACGTGATCCGTGGCTCAAGCGCATGTTTCTCGGCTACGCCTTTTCGATCGATTACCGCGACCGTCGCGGGCATGCGTACATGCTCAGCGATCAAGAAGCCACCAAGCGGCTGACCAAGCCACAGTCAGGCTCCTGTCTGCACTGCCATGCCTCCGTCATGCCGTTGTACCGCTCGCTCGGCGACGGTGACGCGATGCGCGGCTTCGAGAAGACGTACACGATGAGCTACCAAGATGTGTCGAAGCAATTGCACGACGCTGGGCACGCGCATCCAGTGAGCTGCGTCGACTGCCACGATCCATCGAGCATGGCCCTGCGCGTGACGCGGCCGGGTTTCATTCGCGGCATCCAAGCGCTTGCTGCGAGCGATGCGCCGGTGCCGGGCATGTCTTCGATCGTGCGGTGGCGCGCGAGCAAGCGCGGGGCGCCGTACGATCCGAACCAAGATGCGACGCGCAACGAGATGCGCTCGTTCGTGTGCGGGCAATGCCACGTCGAGTACTACTGCTCGTCGAAGCTGCCGTTGACCTTTCCCTGGGGCAAAGGCTTGCGCGCAGACGACATCGAGTCCTTCTGGGATGAGACGCGCTTCCCGAACGGCGATCAGTTCTATGACTACGCGCACGAGGAGACCGGCGCACACGTGCTGAAAGCGCAACATCCGGAGTTCGAGCTCTGGAGCCAGGGAATTCACGCGCGTAGCGGAGTGGCTTGCGCCGATTGTCACATGCCGTACGCACGCGAAGGCGCGACCAAGGTGAGCGATCACTGGGTGCGGAGCCCGTTGCTGAATATCCAGCGTGCTTGCCAGACCTGCCATCGCTTCCCCGAAGCGGAGATCGCCACACGCGTCGATCTCATTCAAACGCGCAATCACGCGCTCCTGCAGCGTGGTGGAGGGGCCTTGGTCGAGCTGCTCGATGCGATCGCGGTCGCGCGCGGCGCCGGGGTCCCAGACGAGAAGCTCACCGCGGCCCGCGACTTTCAGCGCAAGGCGCAGTGGCGGCTCGACTTCATCGCCGCGGAAAACAGCATGGGCTTTCATGCACCGCAGGAAGCCGCGCGCATCCTCGCGGAGGCCATCGACTACGCTCGCCAGGGTCACGCAGCCGCGCTGCTCGCGCGCTCTGGAGGCGCAGCAGCTGCGAGCGCGGGTGCCAGCACACACTAGGCGAGGACCTGTGTGATTGCAGCGGCAGCTAGCGCGGCCGGCGCACTGTACCCGGCGTGCATAGCTGCAGCCATTAGCTGCAATGGTGCACTGCAGCTTGAATCCGCGCCCCTGCTCTTCATACTAGAGGGACCATCTCTGCGGAGGCAGCGTAGTTGTCGTTTGACGCCCCGGTCCAAGTGAAATTCAGGCGCATGAGCTTCGACCTCGAAGCCGCACAGCTCCCGAAATACTGGTACGCGCAGAGCCCCGCGCTGTCGCACTTTTTCAACGCGCTCTCAGCCGTATTTCCTGATGGAGAGAAATACTTCATCGACTCGGTGCGCGCATACGAGGACATGATCAGCGAGCCGCAGCTACGGGCACGCATCCGCGAGTTCTGCAGGCAGGAAGGCCATCACACCCACCATCACCGGCTGTTCAACCAGCGCCTCCAGGCGCTCGGTGTGTCGATGGAGCGCTGCGCCGAGATCGCGAATCAGATCCTGAATCGCTCGCGCAAGCACGACTCCCCGATGATGCAGCTGGCGACGACAGCCGCCTTTGAGCACTTCACCGCCATGATGGGCGACTGGCTCCTGCGGCAGAGTCAGCCCTGTGGCGACATGCACCCTGCGGCGCATCCGCTCTGGGTCTGGCACGCGGTCGAGGAGACCGAGCACAAGTCGGTCGCGTTCGATGTCTACACCGCAGTCGGCGGCGACTACTGGACGCGCGTGCGCGCGATGCTGCGCGTCACGCGGATCTTCATCCCAAGGATCCACCAGATGCAGTTCATGTTGCTCGCGGAAGACAAGACACCCGTGCGGCTGCGCGATCTCGCGCGATGCGCCAGGTACCTGTACGGCCGCGGCGGCTTCATGCGCGACATGATCCCGAACTACCTGCAATACTTCCGTCGCGACTTTCACCCGTGGCAGGACGACAACTCGCACCTGATCGCGGCCTGGCAACAAACGATTCAGCGCTCCATCGCACCTGCTGCTTAAGTTATGTCACATCTGCACCACCTGCCCAGTCAGCGCCCGAGTAGCGCCGCGCCGCAAGCACGCGCGTCCGGTCGATGGTCCGGCGCGCCAGGTGCCTCCAGCGCACCCGGTGCAGCACGTGCTTCGCGCACGCCCGCGCGACGCAGGCAGGAGAGCGTCGAGATCGAGCGTCCGAGCGCCGATCAGCTGGTGATTTACTACGCCGCTCCTGGCTGCGTGATCGGACACATTCGAAACGTTACGTTTTCGGCGTGGAACACCGCGCCGACGGCAGAGCACGTCGCAGCCTTCATGGCGCTGGCCAAGCAGCTGTGTGAGGTGTATCCGAAGAACTCCAACGTGACGTTGGTGATGCGTGAGACCGAGCTCCCGGGCGTCGAAGCGCGCGTCGCGCTCGAAGAGCTCACAGCGCAGTACGCACGCTATATCCACAGCGTCGCCCTGGTGATCGACGGCGATGGCTTCTGGGCGAGCATGATTCGCAGCTTCCTCACCGGACTGCATCTTCTGCGTGGCCATGGCTACCGCTGCAAGGCCTTCCAGAGCGCTACGGAAGCCAACCCATGGCTCGTACCTGCGCACAACGCCGAGACCGGTGTGACGGTCACAGCGCGCGAAATCGAGCAGGCTTGTGAGGCCGTGTACAGGCGCATGCACGTCGAAGGCCGACCCGTCAGCCGCTGACGGCTGCAGCACACAAACACCGACCGCCGCCGATAGCTGCAGACCACCCGGGAGCGTCAGCCGCGGGCGCGTCCGCGTGATTTGGCCCACACCTCGTAGCGCGGCGCGCGGGCCCTCGGTACCTTGGCAGAGGAACGAACGTTCACCAAGGACCCGCCGATGGCGACCGATCTGTTCGGGCTACTCGACACGACTGGCTTTCCCGCGCGCTGGCACTGCGGGCGTTGGTCAGCCCCATTGGGCTGGCTGCACATCGTCTCCGACATCATGATCTTCGGCGCCTATATGGCGATCCCGATCGTGCTGGTGTTCTTCATTCGCCAGCGGCCGGATTTGCCGAAACCTTTTCCGATCGTGTTTTGGATGTTCGGCGCCTTTATCGTCGCGTGTGGAACTACGCACGCCCTCGAAGCGCTGATCTTCTGGCACCCGGTGTATCGGCTCGCCGGCGCCGTAAAGGCAGCGACCGCGAGCGTATCGTGGCTCACGCTCGCGTTCCTCTTGCCCACCGTGCCGAAAGCGCTCGCGCTCAAGTCGCCGGACCAGCTCAAGCGCCAGGTCGCTGAAGCGACCATACAGCTCCGGCAGGAGCGCGATGCTGCGGCGCACTTGGCTGCCATCGTGGAGTCGTCGCAAGACGCGATCTTGAGCCAAGGACTCGACGGCCGGATCAAGAGCTGGAATCGCGGTGCGTCGCGCATGTTCGGCTACGCGATGGAAGAGATCATCGGACGCGATTGCGATGTGCTGCTGAGCGAGCCCGCTCGTCCCGAGGTCGCAGCAGCCCGCGAGCGTGCGCTGCGCGGTGAGGCCACCGAAGAGCTGGTCTGCGAGTGGCTACGCAGCGATCGCAGACCAGTGGCCGTAGCAGTGACGATCTCGCCGTTCATGAACCAAGAGGGTCAGGTCAACGGGCTGTCGTTGATCGTACGCGACATCTCGGCGCTGCGCGCCAAGACGATCGAACTGCAGCGCTCGAACGAAGAGCTCGAGCAGTTTGCGTACGTGGCTTCGCACGACCTGCAGGAGCCGCTGCGCATGGTCGTCAACTTCATGGGCCTGCTGAAGCGCACGCACGCGGCGGCGCTGGATGAGACCGCCAACAAATATGTGGACTTCGCGGTCGACGGCGCGCAGCGCATGAAGCAGCTGATCGATGCGCTCTTGCAGTTTTCGCGGGTCGACGCACGCGGCGCGAGCTTCGCACCGGTGAGCTTAGACGAGTCGTTCGACAACGTCGTGCGCACGATGCCGCTCTTGCTCGAAGAGAGCGGCGCGAAGATCGAGCGCGACCCGCTCCCCGAGGTCTGGGGCGATCATGCTCAGCTCGAGCAGGTGCTGCAGAACCTCGTCGCAAATGCGATCAAGTTCCGCGGCGAGCGCCCACCCGAGATCCACGTGCGCTGCAAAGAGCACAGCAATCACTGGGAGATCTCGGTCTCGGACAACGGCATCGGCTTCGACCCGCGCTACGCGGAGCGCATTTTCGCGATGTTCCAACGCCTGCACGACCGACAAACCTATCAGGGCAGCGGCATCGGGCTTGCTATCGCGAAGCGCATCGTGGGCCGACATGGCGGCAAGATCTGGGCAGAGTCGCTGCCCGGACAAGGCTCGGTCTTCACATTCACGCTACCGAAGCGGCCGCCCAACGAGGGAGCAAAAACTACGTATGATCAAGCTGTCTAGCGATGGTCCCGTCGTGATGGTGGACGACAACGGGGGCGACATCTTCTTCGTCGAGCGGTGCTACGACGCCTCCAAGGTGGACAACGACTTCCTCTCGTTCCGACGCGGGCAGGACTTTCTCTCGATGCTCGAGCAAGTGAAGGCAGGTCGGAAGACCATGCCTTCCCTCGTGCTCTTGGACCTCAACATGCCGGGTATGAATGGGCTCGACGTGCTGACGAATGTGCGCGCCGACCCGTACTTTCACGAGATGCCGATCTTCTGCGTGCTCACGAGCTCGCGCGATCCACGTGACAAACAGCGCGCCGCGGACCTGAATGTCAGCGGCTTCTTCACCAAAGCCGCCACCATGGAAGAATACATTTCCTTCTTCGACGGGCTGGTCACGTAGTTCAAGGGGCTGTCTGCGAAGCCGCAGCCGCGGGGCCACCGGACGTTCCGTCCAGGGGATCTCGCAGGTACTTCGCCACTGTGTACGCCACCTCCGGCGCAGAGATGAAGTTGTAATGGCTGTAGCCCGGGATGATCGCGAGCCGCGCGCGCGTGAACTTCGTGTTCTGCCAACCTGGCTCGCTGATGCCTCCGCCGAGTAGCGCATAGAAGTCAGCGATGTGCTGCTGCGACACCGAGTCGTGATCCGCGTACACGAGCAGCACCGGCATCGGAAGCTTCTTCACTTCCTCGGTCCAGTCGTAGGACTTCGCCATCATGTCGCCCATCTTGTCGAGGAACTTCGGGAAGCGCTCGGGCTCCGGCCACTCCGCTGCGAACCTACCGGTCGGTGTGTCCTTGAGAGTCTCTGCGAGCGAGGCATCGACGCTCGCCATTCCCGCCTGCGCTTCGGGATACCAGCCGCGCAACGCAAATGCCGTCGAGATCACGACCAGGCGCCGCACCTTGTCGGGATGTTGGATCGCCGTGCGCAACGCGACGTCCGCACCGAACGAGTACCCTGCGATGTCGGCCTGCCCAAGCTCCAGCTGGTCGATGACCGCCGCGACATCGTCGCCGATGGTCTCGAGCGCGAGGGGGCGATCCGTGTCCGCCGTGCGGCCGTGACCCTGCAGCTCCAGTGCCACGACCTGACGCGTCCTGGCGAGCGGCTCGATCCATGGCTGCATCTCGGGGATCGTCATCAACCCGCCGTGCAGGACCACGAGCGGCACCTCGTCGCGGCGGCGCTCACCATAGATCTCGTGATAGATTTGCAGGCCATTCACGGCCAAAAAGCCCTTCGCGCACGGCTCGCTGTTCATTTTCGTCTCCCTGCTCGGCTCGGCGTCTGCGTACGCAGAGACCCCTGTTACGCCCAGAGCAACGGCGACGAGCGCCGCGCCGATCTTGTGTGCGCCTTTCATATCGTTTCTCCGTTCGTTTGCGGTTGCTGGGACGACGAACGGGGTGGCGCGAGATCGACAGCGGCTTGCCAAAAAAAGAGCCGCCGCACCGACCGACTGGCAGCGGCAGTTGCAGCTGCGAGGCGCTCGATACGGCGGCTTGGCGTTCGGTGAGTAGCGCCGTTACGCGGGCTCGGCACACAACATCGCGAGAGACTCGAGCATGTTGCGCCAAGCGCGCTCCGTGACCTCGGGTGCGACGCCGGTCTGGGTGAGGGTCACATCGCAGCCATGAACTGCAGGCTCGATCCCTACCGTAACCATTGTCTCGCCGGGGTAGTGTTTGGGTACACGCAGGCTGAAGACCAACTTGTTGGGTCGTTGCACTTCCACGTAGCGCCCGAAGTGATCGATCTCATCGTCGCCGTTGCGCTCGACGATCGAGAACGCTCCACCGACGACGCGATCGTTGTCGACCTTGCTGATCTCGTTGGGTGGGCTGTGGAACATCCAGCGACGCATCATCGTAGGCTCGAGCCACGCGTCGAATACAGTCTCGGGCGAGGCATCAATGCTGCGGCTGACTTGCACGGGCTGTTGATCGGTGGTGGTCATAGCGGCCTCCTTGGCTCGTGGACCGAATCCAGCAAGTCCTGGGCCAGCGCACCTGACACCACGGCAGCCCACCGCGGCAAATCGCGACGCCACACCGGGATCATGGCATTCTCGGAGGACTGCACATGGCTGACACTCACCTAACACTTCGCAAGCTACTGCTCTTCGTCGCAGCCATCAGCGTCAGCCTTGCCCTGACACAAAGCGTCAGCGCGCAGAGCACGCTGAAAGACCGCGGCACGCACCGTCGACCGCAGATGCTCAGCGCGCTCGCGGGCTTTCACTTCGACGGGCGCTACGGCGCGGGCTTTCCCATGGCGCTGAGCGGCCGCTACTACTACCCCATCGTGCCCGACGGCTTCGCGAGCGGCCTGAACGACGAGTTCGGCTTGGAAGCAGGCCTCGACCTGTTGCTCCGCTTCGGGTCTGGCGACGCAGGCATCGGGTTGCCGTTCACAGGCCTCTACGCCCTACACTTCACCGACCGATTCGACGCCTACGTCAAGCTCGGCTTCAGCATCCACATCCATCGCCGAGCACACGTCCATCCCTACGCCGCGTTCGGCATACGACTCAAAATCAACGAAAGCCTCTACTTCCGAGCAGAAGCCGGATACCCGCTACTACTAGCGGGCATCGCCTTTGCTTTCTAGTTTCTAGGGGGCGCTCGGCGCAGCTGCACCGGCTGAGGGCGGTAGCGCTGCCGCGCCTGCGATGCTCGACGGGAGCGCGGTCGCTGCCGACCCTTCTGCGGCAGCTTGCATCGAACGTTGGCTCTTCGCGCATGCGGAGCTCTGCGGATCGATCATGCAGACCCACGTGGCGCAGTCGCCCACGACGTCCGTAATGCGCTCGTACAGCTGTGATTCGGGTTTGAAGACGAATGTGGAGCGGTCGACCGACAGGGTCTGCATGCGCGGAGGGATGTCCGGGCTGAGGTGTCCAGTGCTGACGAGATCGTTCAGCACATCCATGCCCATCGGACGCATGCGGATGTGCATCTCGATGTGGTGGGCGGGCTCGATCGCAGCTGAGAGCGGCGGCTGAAATATACATTCTCTGCTGTGTAGGCCCGGCATCAGGCTGCTGCCGATCTTCTTGTATGGCAGCAGCTCTCCGCGGGATTCGTCGAGGCTCGCACCTTCCCAGAAGTCGTGCGTCTCGACTCCGTTCTCATCCAACATGTACTCGCGGAACATGCACGGGTGCGCCCCGCCCTCGGGTTCCTCGACCGCCTGCTCTGCGATCCTGCCTAACGCAAACAGCTCGTTGTTGTTTGCATCGTAGCCAGTGAGCTCGACCCACATGCGACGGTCTTGCGCGGCGCCGCTGGGGGTGTTGTGTCCTGCTTCGCTCTCGATCGCGATCCGAATCTGCCCGAGCGGACCAGGCATAAGCTCCACTGTACGATAGGAGATCGTACGCTTGAACTCGCACTGTTCAACCGCGCTGCGCATGGCATCTGCGTGCGGCCAGTCGGTGAGCGCCAGATCGACAGCGGGCCAAAGATGTGGGTGAAGCGTGCGATTGTTGGTCAGCTCGCCTGGTCTGCCTGTCTTGGTCGCGATGACTTGCGGGCTTTCATTGCGACCCATGTGACAGTCCTGACAAGACGCGAACATCGAGCCAGGCTGCGACTGAATGCTGTCCGCGTATTCTCCGTAGGTGCGCTCCAGGTGGAGGCCGCGAGGTGTCAAGATGTCATGACAGGTGCCGCACATCAGTGAGCTTTGCGGCTTCGTGGGATCATGGAACTCCGAGTAACCGACCTTGTGCACGCTCGGCTCGAGCGCGTTGCTGATCGAGCCGCGCATCACGTCGTCGTTGGCCAGCGTCACGTTGCCATTGTTGTGCGCCTCACCCACGCCAGTGGCGTTGTGACAGAAGTAACAGGTGACGCCTTTCAGCGGCTCGGGCAAAGCTTCGACGTTGGCGAACTTATCTGCACCCGAATCCGCGAACGCGTTTTCGCGCACGGCCATCGGGGCGTGGCAGTTCACGCAGAAGGTTCCGAGCTCGCCGTTCGTCTCCTCTTGACCACGCTTGTTCATGGCGACGAAGACCGGATCTTCCGTGGAGTACGCATGCATGCTCGCCGACCACTGCTCGTAATGCT
>Ga0190269_10000395_pt1 | contig 22898 bp, 25 predicted proteins | sample Popmic249IS_FD_133749 | JGI IMG/M metagenome (GOLD analysis project Ga0190269, IMG submission 133749) | Populus adjacent soil microbial communities from riparian zone of Blue River, Arizona, USA - 249 IS | ecosystem: Environmental > Terrestrial > Soil > Riparian zone | place: USA: Arizona... | reverse complement strand
CGCTCGCGAAGCTCGAGGACCCGGAACCGGCGTTGCAGGCTGCGCTCCAGCGCAGCCTGCACAAGAGTCGAGGCTACAAAGACCTCGAACGCAGCTTTCGCGAAGCTGAACCCGAAGGCAGCTTCGATGAGCTGTTGGAAGGAGGCCTGACAGTGCACAAGGCGCAGCTCGGCGCCAACACATTCCTGCTCACGAGCTTCATTCATCTCGGCGACTGCCACGGGTTCTCCGGCGAGCTCACCCAAGTCTGGCGCATGCGTGGTCAGACACTCGTCGAGCTGCAGTCGGTGTTGCCCTTCGCTCTGCGTCCTGACTTCGCGTTGGACCTCAACCAAGACGGTCTTCCGGAGTGGGTCAGCGAGTCGCAGCTGGTCGCTTGGGACGGCCGGGAATACTCCATCACCATCGACGTCACTCCCCACGACTACGACTGTCCGTGTTGAGGCAAACAGCATTCTGAGGCATCCGCATGGGACGCAAGCGACTTCCGAGAGTGCCCGAGGTACCTTCGCTGCTAGCGGGTCCTGGACCATGGCATGCAGATCTAGAGCAGTGGCATCTGCCTAGGCACGCGAAGTCTTTGATCAACGACAGTGCTGAGCGTCCGTGGTCCACCGGCGGACGGTTCACTCTACTCGACTCGAGGCTGAGCCTACACACCCCTCGCGAGCTCGATGAAGCCGATGCGGAGCTCGATCGTTTGGTGCGCGCCTACGGTCCGATGCTCAACGCGAGCGCCAAGCTGGTCTATGCGCGAAGACGCCGAGTGCCAGGTAAGCCCTCGATGTACGAATCGGCGCAGTACCTCACAGATCGCAACGCTTTCTTCGGTGGGCCACTCGACTACGCAGACTACCTCGCGTCATGTCGCGAGGAACTGGATGCGGAGGGAGCAAAGCTGCGGAACCAGGTCGAGCCGCCGCTCCTAACAAAAAAACATCTCGCAAACCACCACAGTGGGGGGAGGATCGAGCCGGACTGGCGCGAGGCGCAGGATGTCTTCTATGCGTGGGTACGACGCGCTTACGAGCTGAAGAATGGTCAGGACTCGAGCCTGGCCTACGCGATCCGACAGGGGAAGTCCGAGCGGCTCAGCGCAGCGCTTCAGCGCGTGCGTGTGACGACGAACTTGCAGTTCCAAGCCGGCGGGTACAACGCGCGTCCCATGAAGAAGGGAGGCTATCGTCTTGGCACGTTGAGCGAGCACGCTACAGGTTCTGCGATCGATATCGATGCGAGCCGCAACGCGCAGATCGAGCACTGGGACAAAATTGAGGGATTCACAGGCATGCGGCTTTCGAAGGAGACGCGCCTCAGTCTCTGGAAGACCGCTCCACAACAGCTGCACACGAGTATCGTCCAGATAAACAACAGCTTTGTCTCCAAGCTGCAAGCAGCGGTAAGTGGCCACGAGGCGAACGGCGGTGACGCGCTCAAGACAGCGGTCGAGGGCGATGCAAACCTCAAAGCGCTGGGTCTAGAGTGGGTGCGCAAGTGGCGAAACGGCTTCTTCGCACTTCCTTGGTCACTCGTCGATGCGCTCTACAAGGAGGGCTTCACTTGGGGCGCCACCTTCACGACCCCCGACCTCCACCACTTCGAATTCACGTCGGCGTAGAAAGAATGATTGGACCAGCGCTTCCGAGTAAGCGCGTGTTCGCGAGTTGCGCGCGCTGCTGAAGCAGCTCAAGAAATTCGGATCAAACGAGCAGCTACGGTGCGGGTACGAAGCCGGGCCAACTAGGTTCGGCCTAAGCCGCGCGCTGCATACTACGGGGATCGACTGCATGGTGGCCGCTCCAAGGCTGATCCCCAAGCAAGCCGGGGGATCGGGTGAAGACAGACTCGCGGACGCGCGAAAACTCGCGGGATTCTTGCGGAGCGGCGGCTTGACCGAGGTTCACCTCTCGGACGGGCATACCGAAGCCATGCGCGACCCCGAGCGAGCACGCCAAGCGGGCACGCAATACATTCCGAAGTTTCTGTTGCACCATGGTTGCCAATATTCCGGCAAGAGCAAGACGGGGTTAGCCAGCTCAACTAACAACTCAAGCGTGCCTCGCGCGCGAATGGCGCGCGGGCACTAAGTTGTTTAGTGGCGTGCTGGGAAACGGGCAAAGGTAAACATCGGTCACGGCCCGCCAGGCTGGCGTGCTTTTGCGTCGGGCTTGCGAAAATGCGCTGCCGGACCCAGTTACATGGTCGGGACGTTCAACTTGTCGGCGTGCGTGCGCGGCTGCGCGTGCTGCGCGCCAGCGCGCGAGAAAGAGAGCGTACATGATCAAGTGGGCGGGATATCTGATCACATTCTATGGCGCAGCGCACACGCTTGGTGCGCTGACGTTTGAAAAAGCGGCTCAGCACGCCGGCACATGGTTCAGCGGTGGCCTCTGGCATGAACAGTTCACTGCGATGAGCCCAGCCCACAGTGCTTACTGGTTCAGCCTCGGCAGCTTCGGCATCCCGCTACTGCTGCTAGGTCTCACCATCGTATGGCTCGCCCGCCGCGGCATCACACCACCGCGATTCCTCGGCTGGACACTCATCATCTGGAACATCATCGATTCGCTCGTGCTCATCCTGACGCCGTGGCCGCTCTTCCTACTCGCGGGCATCCTCTTGGTGATCGGCACCCAACGCGCAGCGCGACCCATCACGGCTGCGTAGCAAGGCCGGCTCCCCTCGCGTTCGATCTCCACAAAGCCGGTACGCGATCACCATCCACCGCCCGTGTTGAACGGTTCGGCGAGCCACGCGCGAACCGGGCTTGCTGAGCATACGACTGTGCCCGCGCGGAGCGTGCGCGGGCACATGCACTTCCATCGCTCAGAAAGCGCGCGACGGCGGCGGAACCGCGTAGGTGTCGCCGTCTGGTACGACGCGCAGCTGCGCACCGTTGGGCAGGCCGGCGGGCAGCTCGGCGCTGTTCGCACCCGCTGCGATCGTCACGTTGCGATACGACAGCGTGCCAGCGTCGTTGACCTCCAGGATGACGCTAAGCTCACTCCTGAGCTCAGCGCTGCGGTGCAGCTGTCCGCGGCGAAGCTCGACCACCGGCGCGCCGGGCAGAACGTTCAACGCGGCTTTGAGTCGCACCGGATCGATGCGCAGCAGGTACACATAAGGCGTCACGGGCGCGCCTTCGCCTCCAAAGCCGGTCACGGAGAAACGCCCCCAGTTGTCCCAGCTATCATGGCCGGTGAATGCATTGTAACGCGCGTCGAGCTGCGGCTCGATCGCCTCGATGGTCGTGAGCTCGCGCGGAGGTTGTCCACTCGCGAAGTCCCACTCCCACAGTGAGTTGACCGGCGCCGAGTCGTTGATGAAGTAGATCTTTCGTTCGTTGGCGCTCAAGTTCATCGCACGCACGCGCACGTTCTTGGTGCGTGGTGAGACGTGTTGATCCGTGAGCACACCTTGGGCGAGCTGCTTGAATGACTGGTCCTCTTCGTTGAACACATACAAGCGCAGCGGGTAATCGAGGATGTACACGCGCTTGCCGTCGAGCGATCGTTGGCCAGTCCTCAACATCTCTCCGATCGGCCAGTCCGCACGTGCCTTCCATCCTTCGCCTGGCACCCAGGACAGAACATGCTTCGGCGCACCAGGCTCATCGGCGGCGAGCGGGCCGCTGTTGCCGACGCTGAAGTACACCGCGCCGGTATGGTCGACCCACAAGAAACGACCAGGGTTGTAGTAGGGCCGCGTCAGCTCTGGAGGACGGCCAAGGTCCGTGGTTGTGCCTTTGGCGAGATCGTATTGGTACAAGTTGCTGTTGGGTGAGCCGAGCCCGTACAGGAGATCGCGCGGTCCGTCGATCGCAGTGGTGAAGATCGAGATGTGTTGCGCCCCCACGCCATTCGGCTCGCCCTGGCTCAGATCCAAGAAGCGCCGACGCTGTTCGTCGTAGGCGTACCAGTGAAAGCCGCGGTGCTCGAGATACGCGTCATCCTGGTTCGAGTAGTCGGCGGTCGCAATGTAGACGCGCCCTTCGTGCCAGAGCGGACGCACGTGAAACTTCTCGGCGGTCTCCTCCGGCAGCCAGTTGTTAGCGCGCTCGGAGGCGCTGCGCGCGTCGCCGATCAACTCTAGCGTGTTGCTTCCTGGACGCAGGCGATAGAGCGCCGAGTTCGTCTCGTGGTCGCATGCTGAAGCGTAGATGGTTCCGCTCGGCGAGCCCGCCACCGAAAACCACGACTGGTTCGGCTGCAAGCCGTTGCGGGTGTCTGGGAAGATCCAGCTGGTCGTGCCAGCGAGCTGCCCGGGTGTACCTCGGGTGCGGCCGATCTCGGAGACTCGCTCCTCGCCAGCATCAGCGTCGCCGGCATCTGCCGCTGCCGCCAACAGCGGCAGGCGAGGAGCGGATGGAACGATCTCCGCGTGCGAAGACTCCAGGCTGCACGCGGTCATGCTCGCGCAGAGGCCGAGCCAAACGATGGGCGACCGACGCCCGTGAGACGGTTTCGATGTTTTGCGCATTGAGGGCTACTCTCGATGAATGCGCGAAACGAAACACGATTTAGCCGGGAGGTACAGTCATCTGTGTCACTTGCACGTTGCTAAGCGACATAACTGGGCAGCGCACTTCACTTCGCGCACCCGCGAGTTGCGTGACTTACTGACAGTTAGAAGTGACAATCTGGTGGCCAGTCACATCATTCCGTCTCTTGCTCTTGTTCGTCGTTTTGATGACGAACCATGTCGGCCGCTGGCTTGGGTCGAGCAGGTGCGGCTCTCGTCGACTGCTCTTCGGCTCTGGCCGCGGCGAGCGCCCACTGTTGCAAGCGCGCCGTTTCCGCCTCTTCGACGCGCTGTGACTCAGCGATCTCTTTCGCCTTTGATCTGTCGAGCAGGTACGTTGTGCCCATGGTCACGAGCGCGACGCCTACGAGCAGCGCCGCGAACTTGTCTGTGGACTCGGAACGGGCCGCCGACTCCGCCGCTGATGGCTGCGATTTGGTTTGCGCTGCCGGCGGTCCGCTCGATGCCTGCTTGCGACACAGCACGCACATCCCGTCGGGCGCGACGAGACTGTGCTGACTACAACGCGGATGAACACTCGGCACAGCTTACTCCTTGCAACTTCTTCGGTGTCATCTCGCGCGCTTCGCGGTACTGCACAATGTCGAAGCCGTACAGCCGAGATGTCCCCATCTCCATGGTACACCCCGCATGCGGCGCGGGTCACGCGTGCAACCGACAGTCACGGGTGTGACGCCGTGTGCTTCCGGCTACACCACCTGCCGCTGGTGGCTGCAACGCGAGCTACAACGGGTTCCATTGCACGGCGCCCCAGCATGTCAACAGGCCGTCCGCCTCGCGGATGCCGCAGCCCCCGCGGCTCGTGCTGGCGAGCTCGCGATAGCGCACGCCTTGCTGGCCGGCCTCTACTTGTAGGTTGCCGTTTCGCCAGCACACGGCCTCGCGCGTGTCCGCGAGGGTGCCGCACAGCAAGTCCGACGACAGCTGATGCATGCGTACGTTGCTGGGAGGCCGCTGCACACCGGGGTGCGGCTCACCCCAACATTGCACCAAGTCGTCCTCCAACCGTATTCCGCAGATATCCTCCGGAGGGTAGAGGCCCGCGTAGTGCAGCGCTTGCACGCTCCGAAAGCGCACGTCTGTGGGCACCTGAGTGACCGCGCTCCCCCCGCTCCAACACACGGCGTGGTCGTCCGCTTTGCGAATGGCGCACTTGCCCGCAGTCAAGCCGCGCAGCGCCACGCCGGGGACGTGATCGACAGGCGCGGATCCTGCCTGCCAACACACAGCTGTGTCGTCGGCGAGCCGCAGCCCACAGCTGCCGAAGAAAGGATCGAGCTCAGCCAAGGGCTCGGAGAAAGCGCCAGCCCCGCAGTCTGTGCGCGCGTCGTCCGCGCGCAATCCGCAGCTCGAAGCGATCGCCCTGTACGCTACGTCTTCATCCAAACCGGATGGCGCACCCCAACAGCGCGCGAAGTTGTCTCGCTCTCGGATCGCGCAGTAGGTCGACTCTGTTCCGCCGCGTGAGCTAGTCATCCATTCCGACGCGATCAGATTTCGATAGCGGGTGAACGACGGTGCGCCGCTGACTTGTCCCACGAGGTCGTTGCCCCAACATTCCACCCGGTGGTCGTCCGCGCGCAACGCGCAAACATGCTCGGGATAACCTTGCTGTTCGTCCGAGAAGCGACTGTTGACGGTCGACCATGTTCCGCCTACCGCGAGCTGGTCGTAAGCCACCCCGGGTGGCACCTCGACGGCACCATTCCAACAATCGATGCCGCCGTCAGCTGCACGGATACCACAACCGAGGAAGAGGCCCAGAGAGATCTGACGATATTGCACATCTGCGGGCGGCGGCGTGGTCAGCTCCGCGCTGCCCCAGCACACGGCGACTCCGTCGCATCTCACTCCGCACATACCCAGGCCAAAGCTCTCGCCCGCCAACGAGCAGAACTCACCAGCGGGCAGCTCGATCTGCGCTGCCGTGTTACCCCAGCACAACAACGTCGAGTCGTCGCGGCGAATGCCGCATGACACGGCAGCGCCTGCAGACACGTCGCTGAATGCCACATCACGTGGCACGCCGCTTACCTGCCCTAGCGCATCGCTTCCCCAGCACTCTACGTGGCCATTGTCTGCGCGGATCGCGCACAGGAGCGGCTCTGGGGGCGAGAACTCGTTGCCCTCATTGACGCTGAGCCGTGAGAAGCTCCCAGTGGCTGGTAGATCCGGGGGTACGACTTCACTCCAACACATGATCGCGCCACTCTCACGGCGGATGCCGCACGCAAGCTGGTGGCCGATCGCGATCTGACTGAACTGAACGTCTCGTGGCGGAGTCGGGGACGTTTGCCCCCAGCACACCACTTCGCCGGTTTCAGCGCGGACGCCACAGCTGTGAGCTCTCGTCGCTTGCAGCTGCGAATACGTCCAGGCGCATTCGTCGCCGCTCAGAACGGCACCGGCCGGACATGGTGCTGGCTCGCTACCGGCATCGGTCTCGGGCGATCCCCCTGGATGCGCCCACCACCAAGCGAGCAGCTCCTGCGAACATGCCGACGAACACAAAGCCAACCACGCGCAGCTCAGCCACGCGCACCCTTTTCGGTGGAACGCCCCCATGACGTCGAGTCTACGCGCGCCGCTCCCTCGCAGCCATTGGCTGCAACAGGCCGTGGGCACGTGTGTGCGGGCTCTACGCGGCACTTACGACGAAAGAACGCGCATCACCCAGAGCACTTCGGACGCGCAAGCGCGCGAGCTCGACGAGTGGCGCGCAGCGCGACCGAGAGGCCGCACCAACCGCAGCCTAGGTCAAGCACGCGTTAGCCCGAGAGCGGTCCCCAGACCTGCTCAGCGAGCGTCACGACACGCTCGTAGTCCGCGAGCGGCATCGCGTCAGGATAGAAGTACGTGGCCGAGGCTGCGCCAGTAGCGCTCCAGCGTCCCCCTGATCGCTGGCGACACGCGCTCGCTCGGTGGCCCGTCGACGCAGCCACTTCACCACACGCTGGCGGGCAAACGGCACACCAAACCTTGCGTAAAATCCCGCGTGAGATCCGAGATGCTGGCGTTGGGGCCGAGCTGCCCTCCGCGATACGTTTGCGTAATGGTGACCGGGGGCTGAGCGCGAGCACAATCCCGATCCGAGCAAGTGTGAATGCCGGTCGAGCCTGCGCGGGACTCTCACCGGCACACCGGTGCTGCGACATGGAGGCAACCTGCTACGGTAGCGCTCTCGCAAGAGAGGACAGCAACATGAGCAAACGAGCGGTCATCGTCGTCGATCTTCAAAATGAGTACCTGCCCACGGGGAAGCTGGAGCTGGAGGGCATCGAGCAAGCGGTCGCCAATGCGGCCCGCGTCAAGGCCGACGCGCGCGCGCGCGGCGACTTAGTCATCAATGTTCGTCACGAGTCTCCACAGACGAACGCGCCATTCTTCGTAAAGGGTAGCGAAGGCGTGAAGTTCATTCCGGCGGTCAGCCCGCAAAATGGCGAGGCTGTGGTCGACAAGAACTTCCCGAACTCGTTCCGTCAGACCGGTCTCAAGACACTGCTCGACGAAAAGGGGATCGAGGAGACGGTGATCGTGGGCGCGATGAGCCACATGTGCATCGACGCTACGGCTCGAGCCGCAGCAGATTTCGGGTACAAGACGACAGTGATCCACGACGCGTGCGCCACGCGGAATCTGGAGTTTGGCGGGCAGGCGGTGCCCGCTGCGCAAGTGCATGCGGCGGAGATGGCAGCGCTTGCATTCGGCTACGCGACTCTGGTGTCGACTGACGAGTATCTGAAGTCTCGTTGAGGGACCCGCGCCCCCATGCGTTTGGCGCAGAGACGGCCTATCTTTGCGCATGCCCTCGGACTGGGATCTCTCCAATGTCGATTTGAACTTGCTGGTGTTGTTTGAGGCCGTGATGCAGGAGCGGCATGTAGGTCGCACGGGCGCACGGCTTCATCTTTCGCCCTCTGCTATCAGTCACGGGCTCGCGCGCTTGCGAGGGCTGCTGCACGATCCGCTGTTTTTGAAGCATCCAAAGGGTGTGGTCCCCACCGAGCGTGCGGAGCAGCTGGCCGAGCCGATCGCGGAGATCTTGCAGCGTGTACGCGGTGTGCTGTCGAACGCTGTGGGGTTCGACGCGGGGCGCTCGACGCGGCGCTTCATGGTGGGTGGGCCGGATGCGGTGCTCTCCGCGGTGTTGCCTTCGCTGCTGACGAAGCTCGCCCAGCTCGCGCCGAAGGTCGACCTCAGCACGCGCTTGATCCTGCCGCAGTCGGCGCTCGCAGATCTGGATGCACGTCAAGCCGATCTGGTGATCGAGCCGCTCATGGAGGTTCCGCCGCGGTTTGTCATGGCGCGTCTGTACGACGAGGACTTCTGCATCGCGCTGCGGGCAGGTCATCCGCTCGCAAAGCGCCTCACCCTCGCCCGCTACTGTGATGCCTCGCACGTGCTGGTCTCTGCGACGGGCGATGCTTTTGGCAACGTCGATATCGAGCTGAAAAAACTAGGGCGCGAGCGGCGCGTCGCCGCGACGGTGCCGAACTTTTTGCTCGCATTGGCGCTCGTCGCGGAGACGGATCTGATCGCCGCAGTGCCGCGCGCAGCTGCAGCACACGCGCGCAAGCTCGGCGTGGTGCTGATGGATCCACCAGCCCCACTCTCGCCCCTCACGCGCCTCGCGATCAACGTGATCGCGACCCGCGCAGCGCTGGAGGATGCCGGAGTTGCATGGCTGTTCCGCTTGATCAGCGAGACGATGCAGCCCCCGAGCAAGCGCAAGCCTCGTTAGTTTGCTTCAGCACATCGCTGAATTTGTATCACTTGGCTCAGCATGAGAACGGGCCCATGTTCGAGGCATGCGAAAGCTCGAACAACTTCTCATGGCGACTCTCGGCGCTGGTCTAACCTTCGCCTGCGCCACCCATTCACCCAAACCAGCTGCAGAAAACAGCGTGGAGCTGCTGATCAAGCGCTCGCAGGAGTCTAACACTGCGCTCATGCGCGGTGACATCGAACGCTACTCGTCGCTGCTCACCATCGCCGATGACTTCAGCTTCATGTCGCCGTTCGGCGGAGCGCCCACACACGGCGCACCGAAGGGCGAGAGACTGCAACGGATCGGCCAGTTCTTCAAAAACGGCACGCACGAACAGGAGCTCGTGCAGGCATACGGCTCGGACGACTTGGTCGTGCTCGCGCTGATCGAGCGCTCGCGCGTCGAGGTCGGTGGGCTGCCGAGTCAAGACTGGGCGTTGCGCGTGACGCTGGTCTATCGCCGCGACGGTAGCGACTGGACGCTCGTGCACCGTCACGCAGATCCGCTCGTCGAGCGCATCAGCTTGCCGCACGCGGCGACGCTCGCGCGCGGTGAGCGTCCGGAGGGAGGCTGACATGAAAGGGGCGTACAACCCACACGGCGCCGCGCTGCTGGACTGTTATCGCGGCCAAACCAACGCGCTGCTGACTGTTTACCAGGACGGTGAGCGCGATGACGTGCCGGCGGCATTTTGGCTGCGCACGACGCTGGATCCGCTGGAGCAGTTGGGCCTCGACCTGTGTCGCGGCCGTGTGCTCGACCTCGGCGCAGGCGCAGGTGTGCATGCCTTGGAGCTCCAGCGCCGCGGCTTCGAGGTCACCGCGATCGACATCGCCGCGGAATGCGTAGAGATCATGCGCGAGCGCGGCGTGCGGAACGCGCACGCGCTGGACATGTTCGAGCTCGATCACGGCGAGTTCGATACGATCATCGCGCTCTGCAATGGGCTCGATAAAGTGGGCCGACTCCAAGATCTGCCGCGCTTTTTCGACCGTGCGCGGCGCTTGCTTGCCCCAGGTGGCCAGCTGATCGCGGACTCATTCGACTTGTGGGTCGGCGCGAGCGAGGAACGACAGGCTCAGCTCACGCGCAAGCAAGCGAGCGGCCGCTTCTATGGCGAGCTGGATCTGCGCTTCGAATACAAGGGCGAAAGCGGCGCTGCATTTTCAGCGTTGCATGTGGACTACCCGAAGCTGGCTGAGATCGCGGAGCGAGCAGGCTGGACCTGTGAGCGAGTCCAACAAGTCGGCGGGCACTATTTGGTACGGGCAGGAGTTGTATGATGTTTTGGAAGAAACTCTTACTCGTGTCGGCGAGTGGCATCGTGCTTGCCGCTCTCAGCGGCGGTGTGTTCGCACTGATCGAAGCGTCAGCGTTCGATGCCAGCGTCGACAAGGACTATGGCATCGCGCCGCTGGACATCCACGCTGTCACTGATCCCGCAGTGATCGCGCGCGGAAAGCACATCGCCGAGACCTTCGGTGGCTGCCTGGGATGCCACGGCGATGATCTCGGCGGAAAACCGGGCGAGGACATCGGCCCGCTCGGTGAGGTGCCCGCACCCAATCTCACGCGCGGCCAAGGTGGCGTCGCGGATCGCTACTCCGATGGCGAGCTCGCGCGCCTCTTGCGGCACGGCGTGCGAAGCTCGGGCAAGAGCCTGCGCTTCATGCCAGCGCAGGACACCAGCTGGCTGCCGGACGACGACGTGCAAGCAGTGATCTCGTTTGTAAGGAGCGCTCCACCCGTGGACCGCACCATCGCGGAGACGCGGATCGGCCTGCTCGGCAAGATCCTCGATCGCCTCGACGCCATACCCCTCGATGTCGCGCGGCGAATCGACCACGCGGAGCCGCGCCCGAAGACGCTGCCCGCGCAACCGACCGCAGAGTACGGCGCGAAGCTCGCGCGAGCCTGCATCGGCTGTCACGGCCAGCACTTCAGCGGAGGGCCCATTCCCGGCGCACCCTCCGAGCTGCCCATCCCAGCCAACCTCACGCCTCACGAGACCGGCCTCGCCGCGCTCAGCGAAGCCGACTGGAACCGAATCCTCGACACAGGCATCAAGCGCAGCGGCGTCCCGATCAACAGCTTCATGCCGATCGATGCACTGCGCGCGATGAATGCCGCTGAGCGCGGCGCCTTGTACAGCTTCCTTCGCGCTCTGCCCCCACGGCCGTTCGGTGAACGCTGAGCGGCAGCGCGGGGGGCACTCGGCCGCAGCTGCGCCGCTCGAGGTTGGGCGGGACCGATACGCGGGCGCCGGTACAGGAAGATCAACAGTAAGCAAATGTCAGAAGCGAGATGGCTGGCGCACCTGTTCGAAGCTCATCTTGCCCGCGAGGACAGCCGATCGATCATAGCTCCGCGCTGCTATGATTTGCGCGTGGAACAAACCTTCTACCGCCGTCCTCTGCCACCCGACACGATCGCGTTCTCGTCACCCGAAGGCCGAGCATTGTTCGCTGATGCGCTCGCGCGCGGCGGGCTCGATGGTTACTTCCAGCTGGCGGAACAGTTCCACACGCAGTCCGACCCGGCGTTTTGCGGGCTCGGCTCGTTGGTGGTGGCGCTCAATGCGCTCGCGATCGATCCGGGGCGCCTGTGGAAAGGACCATGGCGCTGGTTCGCAGAGGACTTGCTCGATTGTTGTGTCCCACTCCCACAAGTGCGCGCGCGCGGCCTCACGCTCGACGAGCTCTCCTGTCTCGCGCGCTGCAATGGCGCAGAGGTCGAAGCGGTCCACAGCACGCCGGAGCCGAGCGATCTGCACGCTTTCAGGAGCGCGCTCGCAGCGTGTGCACGTGGCGAGCGTGTCTTGATCGCCTCGTACGATCGCGCTGCGCTGGGTCAGACCGGCAGCGGACACTTCTCACCGTTGGGCGGATATCACGCCGAGCGCGACATGGTGTTGCTACTCGATGTCGCGCGCTTCAAGTATCCACCGCACTGGGTGCGAGGCGAGGCGCTCTGGCGCGCTATGCACGCGATCGATCCTGCGGCGGGTCGATCGCGCGGCTGGCTGAGCTTGCGTGCTCGCGCGCACGGCGTCGCGCTCGGCTTCACATTGCGCTGCAGCGAAGCATCGTGGCAGGTACTCGCGAGCCGCCTCGAAGCAGCGCATCGGGAGCTCGCGGACGCGTCGGATCTGCACGCCTTGATCTGCGCGTTGCGCCCGATCGCTTCAGCCGTCGAGCTACGGACGCCCACTACCAAGGCGCATGAAACGGCGCTCAGGCGCGCCCGCCAGGCGCTGCGTGCGCTGCCGCTCTACGCGCGCGTGGAGGCGCAGCTCACGGAGGGCGCCGAAGTCATCACACTCTTGCTGCTCGCGAGCCGCGAGCTCCTTTCGCCAGCGCAACGCGCACAGCTCGGCGAGCTCACGCTGGCCGAGCCGCTCGACGACGAGCTACGCAACCTGGGCGCGCAGATCGCCGCGGTGTTGGCCGCCCAAGGGAGCACCTAGTCAAGCGCGCGGCAGCGGCTCGCGGTCCGGCAGTAGGAACACGTCGCGTGCTTGCGGATCTTGCAGGCGGTCTTCGCTGTAGTAGCGCAGCAGGAGACCGCGCGCGTTTTGCAAGATGATCGGGTGGCGCGCGATCAGCTCCTGCCAGCCGAGCGCGCGCTCCGCTGGCAGGTGCGACGCGAGCAGCCGCATCAAGGCTTCGGTGATCGTACGATGGAACTTCGACGCTGCGCCCAAGCTGGTCGCGTAGCGCCTGATGTCTTGGGACAGGCGCTCGATGATCTGCTCGATGGGCTGCTCCGGCAGCTCGGTGAGATACAACCAGCCTGCGCGCACGTGCCCGCGGTGATCGAAGTGCGACGGGTCGAGCGTTGCAGCCCGAAAGCCCTCCAAGAATTCGGCGTCCGTGAGCATGGTGCACAGGCTAACAGCTCAAGCACGGTCCCGGGAACAGTTTTGGCTCAGGCGTTCACTACGATTGTGTCACTCGACTATTGGCGCTCCAGCGTGAACGTCTCGTGGATGTCTCGCGTGCGCGCGTCATTGTGGAGCGCTTGGCTCGTGCCTGTCAGGCCCCCGATGCGGCCGCATCGGCGAGCGTGATGTAGCAGCCACCGTGGCTGCGAAGCGCCTCGCCGCTAGGAGCGGCAACCACATCGCCGCGCGCCGCGCTTGCGGGGCGCGATGTGCGAGCTGCCGCAGTCCATCGTGAGCTGCGCCTCGATTGCCGTGATCGGCGCCATTGCACGCCTCGCACCGATCAGCCCCCATGTGTGCCGTTTCAAACCAGCAACCTGAACGGGGTGTGATCTCCGAACGCGCTAGCCCGGCGCCGCCATTGGCTGCTGACCATGGACAAACGAGGCGAAAGTGCCTCAAGATCTCGCGAGTCCAGCCGAGTATCGCTTCGCGAGCCATGCAAAGTCTCAGACCAAGCCAACTCCCATCGCGGCGACGTCACCCTCGTACACCGGTGCAAGTGCTCGTCCATTGGCACAATCGCTACGAAGAAGGCGTCGCAGCTGAGATTTACGATGTCTCCGCCGAAGGCCTGTTCATCGTCTCTGCAGCGCCGCTGCCAGAGGCAGTCGACTCGGGCGATGTCGTATGGGTGATTGTCCCCGGCTCTGCGGGGGAGGAAGTGCTGACCGGCACCGTTCGCTGGAGAGGCTTTCATCCCACACACAACCTGCCCGGCGTAGGTGTCGAGCTGGATCAGCAGGGCCAAACGCTCGTGCAGCGGCTGTTCCCCTCGACCTCGATCCGGCCCTGAGCGCGAGCCCGCGCACATAGCGGGCCTGTAGCGCGAAAGCGCAAAGGCCCGCTGCGCCTTGACGCGGCCAATATATGCGGTTATATGCATATGCATGGAAGCGCATGTAGATATGTTCGCGGCCCTGGCTGACCCCACGCGGCGCCAGATCATCGACGTCCTGCGCCGCGGAGAGCGGCAAGTGAACGACGTCGTCGCGGAGCTGCATATCCATCAGTCAGGCGTGTCGCGTCACCTGCGCATCCTGCATGAAGCAGGCTTCGTGCAGATGCGACCGGAGGGGCAGCGCCGCTACTACACGCTGCGCGCGGAGCCGTTTCGCGAGCTGGATACCTGGCTCGCTGATTACCGCGAGCTGTGGGAAGCGCGCCTCGACAGGTTCGGCAAGGCGTTGGCGCAACGACAAAACCTCAAGAAAGAGAAGAAGACATGACCACTCAAAGACCTCCCCTCGTGGTGGAGCGCAGCTACGAAGCCACGCCCCAAGAGCTCTGGGAACTGTGGACGACCAAAGAGGGCCTAGAGTCCTGGTGGGGCCCGGAGGGATTTCGCGTCGAGGTGAAGACGATCGATGCGCGCTCGGGTGGCAAGCTCAGCTTCGACATGATCGCGGAGTCACCCGAAATGGTCGCAGCCATGAAGGAGCTGGGCAGGCCGCGATCGCACAACACGCAAGCGACTTTCGCGGAATACGATCCGTACACGCGGCTACGCATGCTGTACATCATCGACTTCGTTCCTGGCAGGAGGCCATACGAGAACAACATCGTCGCGGAGCTCATTCCCAAGGGCGCACAGGTCACGATGCGCGTGTCGATCGACGCTCACCCCGACGACGAGCTCACGCAGGGCACATTGCAAGGCTTCACGAGTCAGCTCACGAAGCTGCCAGCGGCACTGTCCGCGCTGCGCCAGAGGCGCTCGCGCTAGTCGAGAGTTACGCGCTCGACTTCGAGCTGGCGACCGAGCAAGAGCGCGCCGTAACGCTCGAACGCGTCTTCGTCGGCGGTGACAGTCAGACGCTCGACCGCTTCGCGATCGAGGCGCTCGCGCATCTCGGGATGCCGCTCGAGCCAATCAGCGAGCCGGTCTGCGACGATCTGCGCCTGTCCGAGCACTTCGATCTCCGGTGGCACGATCTCGCGAATGCCTTCGTACAAGAACGGATAGTGCGTGCAGCCCAATAGGATGCGACTGGGCTGCGCGACGTCCGACGCGAGCAGCGGATCGAGATACTTGTGTAGAAAATAATCCGCGCCGGGTCCGGTGATCTCACCCTCTTCGACGAGCGGAACCCAAAACGGGCAGCTGCGCTGAATCAGCTGGATGCGCGGTGCGAGCTTGGCCAGCTCTAAGCCATAGGAGTTGGAGCTGACTGTCGCTTGCGTCGCGAGCACTGCCACGGTCCCGGTGACATCGCTCGGCTCTTCTCGGAACTGACCGGGCGGCATGCCTGCGAGCGCCTCGGCAGACGGACGCACCACGCCCAAAATGCGATGCGTCGGATAGTGCGTCGGCAGCCAGCGCTGCTGCAAGTTGCGAAGCGCCCAAGCCGATGCCGTGTTGCACGCCACCACGACGAGTGGGCACCCCTGCTCGAACAGAAACTTCACCGCTTGGCGCGTGTACGTGTTGATGACCTCGGGGCTCAGCGCACCGTACGGACCGCGCGCGCGATCAGCGAGATACAAGTAGCTGTAGTCGGGCAGCGTCTCGATCAGCTGCGACAAGACTGTGAGCCCGCCGAAACCAGAATCGAATACACCGATGGGACTTGGACTTTTGCGCACGGGCACGGGGCCCGCAGCATAGCACTGCGGCCGTCAGCTGGCGGACTCGTCGCCGTCCAGCAGCAGGATGCCGCGGTGCTGCAGGGCGTAGCGGCGCGGCGTGGTCCGGAACTCCGCCCGGAAGGCGGCGGAAAAGTGGCTCTGGCTGCAGAATCCGAGGTCCGCTGACAGCTGCGCGAGGTCCACCGGACCCGCGGCCAGCCGACGTGCACCTTCCGCGAGGCGCTGGCTCAGCACGTAGCGATAGGGCGGCATGTTGAACGCGCGCCGAAACAGCAGAGAGAAGTGGCGCGGGCTGATGCCGATCAGCGCCGCCAGCTCAGCAAGCCGAATGTCTTCACCGAGACGCTCGCGCACGTACGCACGCAAGCGCCGGCACTGCCCCTCCGACAGATGACCGCGCGCGTGCTCTTTCACCTGCGGCATCGGAAGACGCTCGAGCACGTGACACAAGATCGCAGTGGACAGCGACTCTGCGTACAGGCGACCCGTCGGCGCACCCGCTTCGATCTCCAGCACGGCTGCCTGCGCGAGCAGATGAAACTGCGGATCCGGACGCAGCGCACTGTCGAGCGACATCTCCGCAGGCGGATGGCGCAAGCCGAGACGCTCGAACCAGAGCGCGGGCATCTGGATTGCGAGCGCTTTGGCTGTGCCTGACCACTGCAGCACGTTGGGCCGCTGCTCGCCCGACAACAAGCTCACTGCACCAGGCAGCGCTTTTGTCTTCACCGTCTGACCTTGCTTACTGACAGTGACTTCGAGACTGCCTTCCATGATCACGAGCGCACCGCGCTCACCATCTGCAGGGCCTGCTTCACCTGCGCTTCCACCGCGCGCATCGATCGCGTGAAGCTCCATCGGCAGACCGCGCCAAGGCGTATCTGCGCTGCTCAGAAGCAATGACTTACCGCCGGTGTTTCCGAGCGACAGAGGCCGCTGCCCCGCCGTCGTCTGCATCATGATGCGAGCGCCCATGGCCGCATCCTCGCGCTTTGCGCCGCGGTTGCAAGCCATTTGCCCACTCACAACGACCAGATTTCAACGATGGGCGCAGCTCACGGCTGCTCATACACCGAATCGATAGCTCACATCGGAGGCCTCTCGGAGCGCGCGGAGTGTGAACCGTTCAGTGAGCTCGCCCGAGAAGGTCAGCGTGTCCAACGAGTTGGCCGCTTACAGCCGCACGCCACATAGACGTGTAAGAATCCTACAAACTGAGCTCTATTTGAGACCATACGCTGTAAGACCGCCGTTGCCTTCCATGCCTTCGCGCAACGTCCAGTTGTAACCCCAGGGCACGTATACCACCCCGCCCGCGACGCTCGGTCCGCCCGCGATGGCGTCCGGTGCGGCGAGCTTCACGAGCTGGTTGCCGCTGAGGGCGTCAAACGCATAGAAGTCACCGTTGCTCAGGCCGACGTACGCGACGCCGTTCGCGTATGCGACGCTCGCGAATGCAGTGCCGCCCATGAGGTCATGCTTCCACAGAATCTTGCCGCTGACGGCGTCGAGCGCAGCCATCGTCGTGCTCATCTGCGGGTAGTGGTTGCCCGCAGCGAACACCTTGTCGCCTGCGACGGCAGCCGAGGCGATGAAGCCACCTTGCACCGAGCCTGGCGTGAGGTTCGTCATCCACAGCACCTCGCCCGTATCGCGCGACATCGCGACGTAGTCGCCGCTCTTGATGCCGACGCCCACGATGTCTTTGCCGCCCGCCTGGAACAAGTTGGCGCTCGCGCCGATGTCGAAGTCTGGACCGCTCATGCCTGTGCGCGTGCCGGCGATCGAAAACACGTCGTTGGCGGTGAACTGCCGCGACCACATCCGCATGCCTGTGCCCAAGTCGAGCGCGAGCATCGAATCGACGAGCGGTCCGCTCACACCTTCGTACGCATTGCCTGTGCCGACATAGACGAGCTTGCGCGCCTCATCGACGACGACCGTCGCCCAGACAGCTGCGCCGGGGCCTGACGTGGCATCGGCGGGAGTCGTGTAGAACTTCCAGCGCTCTTCGCCGGTCTTCGCGTCGAGCGCGACGACGCTGCCGCGGAACGTAAACGGACCTTGCACGGCTTCTTCGCCGGAGGCGACGCCGAGCACCACGAGATCTGCGCTCGGCACGTAGATCGGCGAGCTCCAGAGATGGGCTTCTGCGTGCATGTCGACGAGCTTCGACCACTGCTTCGTGCCATCGGCGCGCGAGAGCGCGTGCACCGAGCCTTGATCGTCCGAGACGTAGACCGTGGTCGCGGTGACTGCGGGAGATGAGTCGATGAGGTCGGGCAGAGCCGTCATCCAGCGTTGCACGCCAGTGGCTGCATCGAGCGCGTAGACTTTGCCGCCCCAGGTCGGCACGTACACGACGCCTTCGTAGACTGCAGGCGTGGCCGTGCAGCCAGCGCCGCTGAATGACCACAGCTCCGTGAGACCGGAGACGTTCTGCGCGCTGAGCTTGGTCTCGCTCAAGTTGGCGCGCGTGTTCGCGAGGTCGCCACCGAACATCGTCCACTGGTTGCCTGCTGCCGGCACCACGGGAGCGGCCTGCCCTGCTGCGGCAGCAGTCGCGCCTGCAGCGCCCGCTGCGGCAGCAGGCGCTGTCGTGCCAGTGCCGCCCATGGCATCTGCCGGATCGATCACTGCACAGCCTTGCGGGTCGGCAGCTGCGCCGCTCGACAGCCAGCTGAGGAGCGGCGAAAGCTGCGTCGGTGCAAGCAAACCTTTGGGAGGCATCGGCCGGACCTGGCTCTGCACGCGGTCCGCGACCACTTGCTGCAGTGGCAAACCGCTCATGCCCAGCTTCTGAAACGACGCCGCATCCATGAGCGCGATCGGTGCGCCCAGGCGCGGCCGGTGGCCGTGGCACATCACGCACTCGGCTTCGAGGAGACTCGCGACTTCGCACGGCACGTCGCCATGAGGCCTCGCTGGCGCTGCGCCAGTGGTCACGGGCGCGCTGCCATTTGCGCCGCCGCTACCAGCTGCAGACGTGCCCGCGACCGCTGGTGCAGCCGCGATCGCGCCAGCCACCGGTATAGTTGCGGGCGCAACCACCTGAGGAGCGTCCTGTTGCCCAGTGCATGCGGCGGCGAGCGCTGCAGCGCACGCCACGTGAAATTTGCTGATTCGATGAGAACGCACAACCACGCGAACGACCTCCGGAAACATGAGCAGAACCTAGTTCATCCACCTCCCGTGACGCCACCGGTACATGAGTAATCGCATGCAATTTCCGGTTACTGTAAACACCTCGACGCACGCCGAACACGGCCGCGCGCGCCTGACATCCCCACCGAGGCAGCAAGCCCCGGCCACGCTCGGCCGCAGCAGCGGAGAGCAGCCGTGAGCTGCTACTCCGCCCCCGCGCTCAGACAGGTGGGCGCTGTGCTGACCCGCGCAGCTTGCAAGATACTACGAGTTGTGGAATATCTTGTACTCGTAGTATCTGGTGAGGACCCGATGTCAGCGACTTCCAACGAGCTCGAAGAGCTGCACACTGCGCTGTCGGACCTGGTCAAGCTGTACCAGTTCCGCAATCGCGATGAAAAACTGTACTACGGCGTCACGGTGGCCCAGGCCTACTGCCTGCGCGCGCTATGGCAGTCTGGACCGCTCAGCATGCGCGAGCTCGCGAGCGCCATCACCGTGTCGGTCAGCACCCTGACGGGCGTCGTCGATCAGCTCGAAGCGCTCGGCTTCGTGAAGAGGCTCGTCGCGCCCGGCGATCGGCGATCGTTCCAGGTCGAGCTGACCTCGACTGGACGGCAGCTCTACGAAAAGAGCAACGACGAGTTTCGCAAGCGCCTGCGCCGTGTCGCGCGCCGCTACACGTCGGAGCAGCTCGCGACCGTGCGCGCATTTCTCGCAGACTTCAGCGGCATGGTGAAGGAGTGGCGGGAGATCCCATCATGATCCGCGACGTGGTACTCAGCGACGCCGCGCGCATCGCGGCGATCTACAATTATTACGTGTGCGAGACGACGGTCACGTTCGAAGAGGCGCCGGTCTCGGAAGAAGAAATGAACGGGCGCCTGCGCGATCATCGCGGCCCCTGGCTCGTGCTGGAGCGTGACGGCCTCGTGCAGGGCTACGCGTACGCGAAGCCCTGGCACTCGCGCAGCGCCTACCGACACAGCTTCGAGTCGACCATCTATTTGGATCGGCAGGCGTGCGGGCGCGGGGATGGCCGGCTTCTGTACGAGGCGCTGCTCGCCAAGCTCAGCGCTCGCTCGCTCCACCTCGTGGTCGGCGTGATCGCGCAGCCCAATGCGGCGAGCGTTGCGCTGCACGAGCGCTTGGGTTTCAAGCAAACAGGGCTTTTGCCCGAGGTCGGGCACAAGCTCGGCGCTTGGGTGGACGTCGGTTACTGGACGCGCATTCTCGGTAGATAAAGCGTCGCGACGAACGACTGCCTCGCCGCTCTCAGCTGCAACCCGGACCGCGTCGAGCCTGGCGCTTGTGTGCACGCCGGCGCGCAAAAAGGTTTCTGCGCTGACCCTAAGGGCTGTGCCCGCGCCACCCTGCACGAGATATGTTGCGAACCACTCTCGAACGCTCGCGGATCCTCGGTTTGTGCCTGCTCGCTGCAGCCTGCGGAGGGGACACTGACACTGCGCCGGCCGACAGCTCAGGTCCACAGGCGGGCACCCCGGCAACCACGGCGACAACCACGAGCGCAGCGGGCAGCTCGGCCGTTACCGGGACGAGCACAGCGCCCGCGACGTCGGCGCCGCAGCGCCCTGATGTTGCAGGATCCGGTTCCTCGCAGCCTCAGGGATCGGCCACAATGCCCACCATGAGCACAACCCCATCGGGAGGCGCTGGTTCACCGGGTGTCGCGGGACAACCTGGCCCCGCGGCAGCAGGCACGGGAGGCATGTCTGCCGCTGGCAGCAGCGCCGCGCCTACCGGCGCAGCTGGAGAACCGGCTGCAGGAAACTGCCAGAGCCCAGACAGCTGCGCGGTAAACGCTGGCGTGAGCTGGTTGTGCAAGAAGCGCTTCATGTACGGCGTGAACTACGCCTGGCACACGTTTGGCGCGGACTTCGGTGGCAACGAAGCATGGAACCAGCCCGGCATCGCCGCAGAGCCCGCGGTGGAGAGCGAGCTGCGTACGATGGCAGAGAACGGGATCAACGTGGTTCGGTGGTGGCTCTGGCCTGACTTTCGCGGCGATGGCGTGAAGTTCGATGCTTCTGACTCGCCAACTGGGCTGGGAGGCACTGCCGTCAGCGATCTCGCGCGTGCGCTCGAGCTCGCAGACGCGAACGACATGTACTTGATGCTGACGTTCTTCTCGTTCGACAACTTCCGCCCCACGCGCATGGAGTCCGAGCTGCGCGTGCGCGGCATCAGCCCGATCGTCACCGATGACACGAAGCGCCGTGCGCTGATCGAGAACGTGGTCGTGCCGGTCGCGCGCGCGGTCGAAGCGAGCCCGTTCAAGAACCGCGTGATCGCTTGGGACATCATCAACGAGCCCGAGTGGGCGATCAAAGGCGAGAGCTTGTACGGCGGCGATCCGGTGTTCGACCCGATGCCCGATCTCGAGTCTGTCACGCACGCCCAGATGGAGATGTTCTTGCGTGATGTCGGCACGGCGCTGCGCGCGAACAGCAAAGCGCTGATCACGGTCGGTGGTACCGCCATCAAGTGGGCGCATGCGTGGTCGAAGCTCGACCTCGACTTCCACCAGTTCCACATGTACGACTGGGTCAACATGTACTGGCCATACAGCAAGTCGCCGAAAGACTACGGCTTGGACGACAAGCCAGTCGTGATGGGCGAGTTCCCGCTGAATGGTTTGACCGGCGTGACTTACAGCCAGCTGCTTGAGAGCTGGTTTGGAAACGGCTACGCGGGCGCGCTCGGCTGGGCGTTCACCGACGCCATGTTCAACGCTGGCGACTACGCAGCCGTCAAAGCCTTTGCTGACGCGCACCCATGCGAAACACGGTACTGAAAACCTTGCCGCTTGCAGCGGCAGTCGCTGCGTTGGTCTGGTCGCTCATGCCCGCGAGCGAGCCGGCGCACCATGAAGCCGCTCCAGCGCCGCAACAACCCCAGTCGCCGCCAGGAGCTGCAACGTCACCGGCTCCGAGCCAGAGCGCGCCATCCGCGGAGCACGCGCCGACAGCCACCCCGGTCGATGCGGAAAAGCTCACCGAGCGCGCCAAGCAGCAGCTCGCGCACGACCCTGCCGCTGCCCTCGAAGACATCTCCAAGGCCGATCAACTCGCGGCTGGCACTCAGAGCGAGACGCGACGGGTCTTGGAGATCCACGCGCTCGTGCGCCTCGGCAAGGTCGGTTTGGCCCGCACGCTCACCGATCGCTTCTATCGGACTTTCCCAAACAGTGACCGCGCGCAGGAGCTCGAGCGTCTGACCGGCTACCACCCGCGGCCGACAGGTCCCTGACTGGTTGGCCGCGGCACGCTGCCGTGGTCACGCTTCCGGACTAGGCACATTTTGGCACAGGCAGCGATGTCACGGCTGTCCTGAGCGGCTACGGAGCGGCACGTCCGTTGCGTAAGAGCCGAACCAGCCACGGGCCCGCGGCTCTGTTGCGGGCCCATCGCCGCTCTCAGCTGCAGCCCCGCGCGCTTCCGGAAACGACATGCCACCTCAGCCGCTACGTATGCCCGCTCTTGCTGAACTGGTTGCTCCTGCCGCTGGGAGCGACGACGACACCACGGCGATCACCACTCGAGCTCCGGAGATCGGCCCGTGGGGCTTCGACCTCACGGGCGTGGACGAGCGAGTGCGACCCGGCGATTCATTCTACGAGTACGCCAATGGTCGTTGGCTGACGCGCCACACGATCCCAGAAAATCGCACCTACTGGAGCACATTCGCGGAGCTGCGCCAGCGCACCGAAGAGCGCGTGCGCCAGCTGATCGAAACGCCACCGCACGCGCATGCCAGCGCCTTTGCGCGCAAAGTGCACGACTTCTACCGCGCGTTCGTCGACAGCACGGCGATCGAATCGCGCGGTCTTCTGCCGATCGCGCGCGGCATCCGCGCGATCCACGAGGCGCAGACACACGCGGACATCGCGCG
>Ga0190269_10000394_pt1 | contig 22945 bp, 20 predicted proteins | sample Popmic249IS_FD_133749 | JGI IMG/M metagenome (GOLD analysis project Ga0190269, IMG submission 133749) | Populus adjacent soil microbial communities from riparian zone of Blue River, Arizona, USA - 249 IS | ecosystem: Environmental > Terrestrial > Soil > Riparian zone | place: USA: Arizona... | reverse complement strand
CGTGGCGCAGCGGATGATCGACGACGAGCGCGCGACCCGCGCGCAGCACGCGCGCCCAGTGCGGCGTGTTGGGCGGGATGATCGCCGCCGTTCCGGGGCCGCAGCGCCGTGTCTCACCGGCCATTCGTGTCGATGAACGCCATGCTCGCCTCCCCCGAGCGAGGCATAAGCCCGTTGCCTCGCGCGTTCCAGCCCCGACAGCTGGGCTGCTCGACCGTGAAGCACAAGCCGTTTGTGTGGCCGTGTGGACCTGCGCACAATGGGCGCACCCCGCACGCCATCGACCATCGGCCCTTGGCAAGGACGACGCGAATGTCTTCGATACGCAGCGCTGCAGCTTCTACTTCCGAACCAGTCGCGGACGTGCGGGTCACCTGGGCCGACTACGGGCGCGTGGGCGCGCTGCTCAGCGTGTTCGGCGTATTGCTCACGTATCTGTCGGGGCTCGCGTCCGAGCCTGCGCCACGGGCCGAGCAGATCCTCGGCCCGCTGCTCGCCATGGTCGCGCTCGTCGCGTGCGTGTGGCTGGCGATGGCCGTGGTTCGCAACTACGCGACCCTCCGCGGTCTGTGTTCTCCCAAGTACTATCTGACTTACACCAGCACGGCGCCTGCGGACTGGATCGAGCGGCCCGCGCGCACGTTCAACAACCTGATGCAGATGCCGACGCTGTTTTACGCGATCTGCACCTTGCTGCTCGTCACGCGCCAGCTCGACCGCGCCCAGCTCGCGTACGCATGGCTGTTCGTGGCGCTGCGCGCGCTGCACGCCGTCGTGTACATCACCTGGAACCCGCTGCCCTACCGGTTCGCGATCTGGATCATGAGTTGTGTCACGGTGTTCGTCCTCTGGACGCGCTTCGCCCTGCAGATCTGGCCGTCGCTGTAAGTCCGTGCTGGCGCTTGTCGCACTCGCGGCGACAAGAATCGCGCGTGCCTGCAGTTTGCTGTTCGCTTGTCGCCCGGATCTCGCGACGATCGACGGGCATGACACTCAGAACGATCGCGCTTTGCGCACTGCTGCTGGGCTGTGGCGGCACGGCAGCGCCGGCAGGCATGGGGCCGCGCGACGCCGGCCCCGACGCCAGCCGGAGCGTCGACGCAGCTCTGCCGCTGTCAGCGGCGGACCCGTGCCTGAGCGCAGGCTTTCACTTCGACGGCAAGTCCGACTGCGACGTGGTGCGCTGCCCGGAGCTCACGTGCAAGTGTCCAGGCGCGGGCTCCGAGACGCTCACGTTCGAAGCCTGTGTTCGCGGGCAAGGCTGCGTGGACCGCGTCGACTGTCAGGTCGCGTGCTCGACGAGCGCGCGCCTGTCTCGCATGGCGTGTCAGACGCGCCTGACCAGCCCGGGCGCCGCCTGCAGCGGCGACTCCGATTGCAGCACCGGCCACTGCCGGCAGGAGAGCGCGGGCAAGCTGTGTGTGGACCTGCTCGGGTGCGCCGAGGACGCGCACTGCAGCACGGGCTTCACGTGCCGCGTGAGCCCTGGCGCGCTCGATGCCGGCGTGGCGAGCGCGCTCGGCAGCTGTTCGAATGGCAGCCAGGGCAGCGTTTGCTACGAGGACGCGCAGTGTAAGTACAAGCTGTGCAGCGGCAATGCGTGCGCGGGCGGGCGCGTCTCCGATGCCTGCAAGGCGGACGAGCAGTGTGCGTCCGGGTTTTGCCGCACGAGCACCGGCAACACGTCGGGCTACTGCGTGAGCGGCGAGCGCGGCGCGGGCTGTAGCGACGATGGAGACTGCGGCTCAGGGCTGCACTGCTCCGAGGGCGCGTGCTACGGCTCGGGCATCGGTCAGGCGTGTGACGGCAGCTCTGACTGCGAGAGCGGGCTGTGCATCGCGAACGTGTGCCGCGGCGGCGAGCCGGGCAGCGTGTGTCTGGAGGACGCGCACTGCAAGGCAGGCGTGTGCAGCAGCGGCCGCTGCGTGTCCGGAGGCGTGCTGTCGCCGTGCGCGGAGGCGGCCGATTGCAACAGCGGCTTGCGCTGCGCGCGGCAGGTCTGCGGCGATGGCTCCGCGGGCGCACCGTGCTCGAGCGATGCCGACTGCAAGGTGCGGGCCTGTGTACGCGGCACGTGTCGCGCGGGAGCGCTCGGCGACATCTGCGATGCCGCGGACGACTGTGAGAGTAACCGCTGCGCCGATCCCGCGGGCGTCGACCCCGGCGAATGTACGAGCGGCGCGCAAGGCTCGCGCTGCGTCAGTCCCTCGAACTGTACATCGGCGAGCTGCTCGCCACAGGGCACATGCAATTGAGTCAGCTCAAGCACCTCCTACTCGCGGCTGTTCTGCTCGCTGCGGCCTGCGGCAAGCGCGATGAGACTGACGCGACCAAGCCGCCGGGGCAATCCTCATCCAGCTCCGACGCGCTCGACGCCTGCGCCGGGCTCGGGATCGAGTTCGATGGCGTGAACAAGGAGTGCGGCGTGCTGACGCCGTGTCCCGCGATCGATTGCGCCGCAGCCTGCGGCGGCGCGAAGCTCAACATCACCACGCAAATCGGCAAGAACCTGTCGAGCACGGGCCTGTGCGTGAAGGGCCGCGGCTGCATCACGAACCTCGACTGCCGCGCGCTGTGCCCGGCGCCCGTGTCGACGCCGGACGCGGGCATGGCCGCGCTGGATTCGACGGCCATTCGGGCCATCGAGACGCGCGCCACGAGCTGCGTGCGCCGCGCGACCGAGGTGCTCGGTCACGAATGCAAGACTCCCGCGGACTGCGAGCTCGGCAGCTGCCGGCAGGAAGCGCTCGGCAGCGTGTGCGTGGACGAGGTGCCATGCCGCGAAGACGGGCACTGCTCCCTCGGTTTCTGCGCGCTACCGAAGAGCCGCACGGATGCAGCCGAGCGCGGCGGAGCGTGCACCGATGGCATCGCAGGCTCGGCCTGCTACGTGGATGCGGACTGCCGCTGGGGCTGCGCGGGCGCGGGCGCGACGTCGCCTGGTGACTGCACGGACGGCATGCCCGGCGCAGCTTGCAGCGGCAGCAGCGCGTGTCGCTCGGGCCGCTGCGAGGCGGGGTCATGCAAGGTCGCGCAGTATGGCGACAGCTGTCGTCAGGCCGTCGAGTGCGCGTCGAAGCGCTGCGTGTACTGGGGCTTTCAGGATCAGCGCTGCTCCAACGGCGCACACAACGACCCGTGTCGTGCGGACTCGGACTGTGACGGCGGCGCCTGCATCCACATCAGCGGCGCAGGGGTGGGCAGCATCCAGCGCTGTCAGGACGGACGCCTCGGCGCGCGCTGCAGCCTGGACGCGCAGTGTCAGTCGGGCGCCTGTGTGTCCGGCAGCTGCGCCGACAAGGGCCCGTCCGGCGCCGCGTGTGAAGGCCCGGTCGACTGCGCGAGCGGCTACTGCGGCGCCGGCAAGTGCACGAGCGGCGAGGTCGGCCGGGCGTGTGACCGCGCGAAGCCGAACGCCGAGCAGTGCGCTGCCGAGCTCTCTTGCGTGAACGGCGTGTGCAGCGATGGCCTCGCCGGCAATCCGTGTAGCACGGTCGGTGATTGCCGGACGCAGTTCTGCATCGCCAACAAGTGCTCGAACGGCAAGCTCGGGGAGACGTGCCTCGAGCGCGCGAACTGCGAGTCGGATCTGCGCTGCGGTCTCGGGATCTGCAGCCGCGGTGACGTCGGTGATCGATGCCAGTTCGACATCGATTGCGGCAATCTGACTTGCATCGACCCGGCGGGTGTCACGCCCGGCCAGTGTGAGCCCGGCCCCGGCGGTCGACCGTGTACTGCAAACGACCAATGTCAGTTCAAGCTATGCGCGAGCGGCGTTTGCACGAGCGGCCACGCTGGCAGCATGTGCACGATGAACGCAAACTGCGATCAGGGCAGCTGTCGCAACGGCAGCTGCGTGCGCGACGGGCTCGGCGCGCCGTGCGTCAATAACAGCGATTGCGCGTCGCAGCTATGTGGGCAGCAGCAGTGCGTGAGCGGCGCGCTGCATGCGCTGTGTGATGATCAGGCGGACTGCACGGGCGGCTTGCAGTGCCGCGCCGGAAGCTGCTCGGACGGCTCGCTCGGCGCTTCGTGCGAGAGCCCCTCGCATTGCAGCTCGGGCTTCTGCGGGGCAGGGGAGTGCACGAGCGGTGGGCTCGGCAGCCCGTGCAGCGCGCCTGCCGAGTGCGCGAGCGGCAACTGCAGCGCGGGCCTTCATACGTGCATCGCCGCAGGCAAGGCGCTCGGCGAGAGCTGCGCGAGCGGTGGCGAGTGCGCCTCGGGCTTTTGCCACCCGAGCACGTGTGTGAGCGGCGCGGTCGGCACGGCCTGCGGTGACGCGGGCGACTGTCAGAGCGGCGCCTGCAACGCGGGCCTGTGCGCGGGCAACGTCGGTGAGGTCTGCGCGAGCGACAGCGCGTGTAAGCAGGGGCACTGCTACGGCGGGCTGTGCACGGCAGGCGCTCTGGGCAATGGCTGCGACGGCGCGCCGGACTGCACCTCCGGCATCTGCGTGGGCAGCGTCTGTCGCGACGGCTCGTCGACGTCGCCGTGCGTCAGCGACAGCGACTGCGTCGGCCTCGTGTGCGGGGCGGGCAAGTGCACCACGGGCGCGCTCGGAGCGTCGTGCGACAACGACGGCGAGTGCAGCGCCGGCCACTGCTATTCCGTTACGGCTATTTGCATAAGCGGCGCAAACGGTGAGACGTGCGCCGAGAACTCCGACTGTCAGAGCAGTCACTGCCCTGCTGGCACGCCGCGCGTGTGCACGTCGGGCGCTCAGGGCGATCCGTGTCAGAACGACAGCCACTGTCAGAGCACTTGCAATACCGGCAACGGCAAGTGTCGCGCTTGAGTTGTCGCCTCGAGCGCGGGTCGCGGTTATGGTTGCCCCTCGATGCGCGAGGGACGTTCGAGTTGGACTGCTGTGTTGGTGACGTTTGCGCGCAGCGTGGGCACGCGCGATGCGGAGCTCGGCCGCGTCTGTCAGGACGGCATGGCGCAGCGCATGTTGCCGGATGGCCTGCGACGCGTCGTGAATGCGCCAGGCGCGTGGCAGCCTGCCGCGCTGCGCCGGCTGAGCGTGGGCCTGTTCGACCACGTCTCGCTGCGCACGGACTTCATCGATGCCGCGCTCGCCGAGGGCGTGGTAGCCGGGGCGCGCCAGGTCGTGATCCTGGGCGCCGGATTCGACACCCGGGCCTATCGCCTGACATGTCTAGTCGACTGTCAGGTGTTCGAGGTCGATCACCCCGACACGCAGGCCGCCAAGCGCATCCGCAGCCAAGGGCTGCAGCCGCTCAGCGCGGCGCTGCAGCGCGTGGCCTGTGACTTCCACGACGGCGAGCTGACGCGCGTGCTCGGACAGGCGGGCTTCGATGCGCAGCGACCGAGCGTCTGGATCTGGGAGGGCGTCACGATGTATCTGCGCGAGCAAGCCGTGCGCGATACGCTGGACGCGATCGCGCAGCTGAGCGCGGCCGGCAGCATGCTCATCAGCAGCTACGTGCGGCCGGAGCTCGCGAGCGGCGGTCCGCTGTGGGGGCGCGTCGGCAGCGCGGTGCTGTCCGCCGTCGCCGAGCCCGTGCACTTCGTGTGCTCACCCGCGACGTACGAGCGACTGCTCGGCGAGCACGGCTTCGCGGTGACGCGCGACGTGACGGCCGAGGAGCGTGCCGCCGAGCGCGGCGTGCGGCTCCTGCGCCTGCGCGCGTGCATGCCGCAGGAGTCGTTCAACGTGGCGCGCCGCGACGGCCCGTCGCGCTCGGAGTGATGGGGGTGCCTATAAAGACTGCTTGACTTCGCATTTCACGCGCCGCTTCCGCCGGCTCGCCCGAGCACAGGCTTCGCTGCTCATATCAGCCCGCGAAGGCCGTCCAAGCTGAAGCGTTCAGCAATCCGCGATCGTCCTCGACAGCGTCGGGTCCGGACTGCGTCGCTAGGAGGTTCGAGTGTGCGTCCGTGTGGGATGGCGAGGTGCCATTCCAGATGCGCTTTGCTACGTGGCGGCCCATCATTGCGGCGAGGCGAGCGCTGCGCGTTGCGGGGAAGACCGCGCGGGGCGCTCGCGGTCGATCGACGACAAGAGCGATCGGGACAGCACATGCCGCGCATAGAGGACAGCCCCGAGTCGCTTGCGAAGCACCCTGCGACTGAACGAGTCGACTCGCTGCTACGAGCGGCAGTGGAGCTCTCGGAGCCAGCGCAGGAATCGCTGCCGCGGCGTGGGTTGGTGCCTCACGATATCGTCGCGGGACGCTTCGTGGTCGAGCGGCTGGCGGGGTCCGGCGGCATGGGTACGATCTACTGCGCGAAAGACCTGCACACCCAACGACGTGTGGCTATCAAGGTGCTGCGGAGAGGAGATGCTCAGCGTTTCGCCCAGGAGGCGGCAGTCCTCTCTGCGCTTTCGCATCCTGCGATCGTCCGTTACAACGCACATGGGATCACTGCCTCGAACACGCAATTCATCGCGATGGAGTGGCTCGAGGGAGAAGACCTCGCGCAGCGGCTTCTGCGCGCCCCACTCAGCGTCTTGGCCGGTGCGCAGCTGGTGTGCCGCGCCTGTGAGGGCGTGGCAGCGGCTCACTCGCGCGGCGTCGTCCATCGGGATCTCAAACCGAGCAACTTGTTCTTGGTAGATCGCGAGCCCGCGCTGCTCAAGGTTCTGGACTTCGGTATCGCCCGGCTGAACGAGGGTGTGCGCGTGCTCACGCGCTCTGGCGCCGTGCTGGGTACCGTCGGTTACATGGCTCCGGAGCAGGCCATGGGCGCGCAGGCCGTGGATGCGCGTGCGGACGTCTTTGCGCTGGGCTGCGTGCTGTTCGCCAGCTGCTGGTGGTCGCCGAACGAGGCGACCGCGAAGCCAAGCCGCTGTTGATGGGCAAAGCCACCCCGCTTGTCGGGCGCGACAAAGAGTTTGGTATGCTCGAGCTGACGTTGCGAGAGTGCGTGGCCGAGTCCGTGCCGCGCGCGGTGCTGGTGACCGGGCCGCCCGGGCAAGGCAAGACGCGGCTGTCGCAGGAGTTTGTGAGCCACGTTATTGGCAGCGGCGCTGTAAGAGTGCTGATGGCGCGCGCTGATCAGATCGGCGCGGGTTCGGCCTTCTTGCTCGTGCGGCAGCTGGTGCGGCGCGCAGTGGGACTGCAAGAGGGTGAGCCTGCGCTCGCACAGCTTGCGAGCCTGCGAAGCTACGTTGCCCGGATTTGTCGAGGCAGCAAAAGCGGACGCATCGCTGATTTTCTAGGCGAGCTCATCGGCGCCGCGTCGAGCGAGCGTCCAGGTCCCGAGCTACAAGCGGCGCGCAACGACTCCCACATCATGAGCCCATGGCTGCGCAGGTCATTCGTAGAATGGCTCGCGGCGGCCGGAGGTCTCCGGACCATATGGGTTTGCGATCTGCGGAGCGGTACAAGCGCTCGCACAAATGGGTCAGCGAGAAATTGCCAGGGCGTTGTTGGCTCGCGCCGAAGCGCTGGGACTGGGGGCATCGAATCCCGATCCCGTCTTCATCGCGTGGCTTTGCAATGCGAAGGCCTTCTTCGAACTGACGCGCGGCGCGGTTGGACCCGGGCTCGACTGGTTGTCAGAGGCTCGCGTCGTGGCCGAGCGCAGTGGCGCCGGACTGGCGCGCGTCATGACCTGGTTGTACTACGTCTCTGCGCTCGTTCAGACAGGCCACCTAGAGCGGGCAACCGCCGCGGCCAAAGAGCTCGAGTCGTTCTGCGAACCGCTCGGTCTGCTCACACCGCTCGATTGGAACTGCTTCTTCCTGTCGATGGGGCAGATCGCGGTAGGCGAGGCGCAGGCCGCAATTGCACCGCTCCGCGGGCTCCTCGGGCGGGATGATCAGTACCTGGTTGCGAATACGCGCTCTGCCCTCGCGCTGGCATTGCACGCGTGTGGCGACGAAGAGCGCGCGCTACAGGAGGCAAGTGCAGCGCAGCAACACGCGGCGTTTCCCTGGCACGAGACTACCGCATTGCGAAGCTTGTCCCTGCTCGAGCTCGATGCAGGTCGGCCCGCTCGAGCGCTGGTCCAGGCGGAGCGCGGCATAACGGTCGCCGAGAGCGGCAGCTTCGCGTTGAACACTTCTCGGTTGCTGCTGACTCGCGCCGAGGCGCTGCGCGCGCTGGACCGAAGCGTGGAGGCGCGAGAGGCGATCTGCCACGCCCGAGACAGTTTGCTGCAGGTCGCCGCCGGGATTCGTGACCAGGAGTTGCGGACATCGTTTCTTGCTCGCGTTCGCGTTCACGCTCGTACGTTGCAGTTGGCAAACGACTGGGTCGCAAAGGATGCGTGAACGCCGAGGAGCGGGCAGTCTGGTTCGCTTGCGTGAGCTGAGCTGGTCGATTTGCTGCTCACACATCTGAGGGTCGGGCTCTGGATCAGTAGGACTGCCGTTTGCAGCCTACTGGAGACTCTCCCATGAAGATCTCGTTCGCCGGCTATCCGCAGCATGCGACAAGGCCAACCGACCTGCCGCCGGCCCTTTTCGCCGAGATGAAGGCCTACGCGCTCGGACTGTCCGGGGCGATCATCGCGACGCAAATCCCGAAGAACCTGATCAGCCTCACGGTCGAGGGGCACGCGGACTTCGACGCGCAAGGGCGAGCCTTCGAGCTGAAAGTCAGCCAGGAGCGCGCCGACAACTGCAAAGCGCTGCTGGTCGCTGAAGTCGCGAACAACCTGCAGGCAGCTTTCACCGAGTCGTCGCACTTGAAACGGCTCGCGATCGCTGCGATCGGATGGGGCACGGCGCGTCCCGTGGTGCCGACTCCGGCCACGGAATCCGACCGCGAAGCCAATCGCCGCGTCGAGGTGACCTTCGCGATCGGAGCTCCTATGCCGCCGATCGACGACAGTGCGCATCGGGCGCTCGCCGCGCTGGAGTCGCAGGGCGACAGCGCAAGGATGCGCCGCTTGCGCTGCATGCTGGCGAAGCTCCGCGACGACCCTGCCGTCGTCGACAGCTTTCCAGATTTCGAGGCGGGCCATCGAGTCCCCGGCAGCGGCGGATTTCCCACGCTGTCCCCCAACCAATGGGCGACCGCGATCGACTCATTCGTCGTCCATGTGAAGTCACAGGTCGCAAGCGTGATGGCCGGTGGCACCCTCGATGATCAGCGAAGCGCGCTGCTCGGGATCGAAGACAACATCGGTCGCAACGTCTTCAATTGGACCACGCAGCTCAACGCAGGCAGTGGGACCGGGCTCTTCGACCGCGTGGTCATCGCGTTCATCCAGAACCAGATGGCAAACCCGAGCGCTGTGCTCGCGTGTTACGCCGGCTACTCGAGGATGAACCCGGACCTCTAGCCTGCTTCCCGAACCCGATCTTGGAGACAAAGTCATGACACGACAAATACCCGGTGCAGAACAGGCAAGCGGCTCCAGTATGGACATTCTCAAAGAGATGCCATTGCCGGTCGCCACGCCGATACTCGATGGCTTCATTTCGCTCGGCTTGAAGCCAGAGCTCTTCCGTTCCGATCTTGGTGGCTCGGGCTCGGCGCTGGGTAGGTGTCCTGCGGGCGGCTACCACGACCATCAAGGCAGCCGCGCCTACACGCTGGCCGTGAACGATGCTGCCTTCAAAGGCCAGTCCGACTGGCGTTGGTGCCGCAAATGTCAGGGCTTGAGCTTCGCAGCGTTTGCTTCCGCGGGGCACTGCAGTGCCGGTGGTTTGCACGATCACGAAGGCAGCGGTGACTACGCTCTTGTGGTCAACGACGGGGCCGCGCCCGGCGAGCGCGACTGGCGCTGGTGCCTCAAGTGCCAGGGATTGAGTCGACCCGGCGAATCGTCGCCGGGCGCGTGTCCGGCCGGTGGCATGCACGATCACCAAGACAGTGGAAACTACTGTCTCGCCGTCGACAACCCCAGTGCTCCGGGCCAGACTAACTGGAAGTGTTGCAACAAGTGCCTCGGACTGAGCTTTGCGCCCGTCGACGCACCGCCTCTACATCCCCAACTCTTCCTCGTGGAAACGTATCGGATGACGAGCTTCCGAACTGCGATCGGCAAAGGGCCTCAGGTCGGCATCGTGAACCTTGGACCAGGTCAGCAGACCAGTATCAAGACGACGATGAGTCTCGGTTCCAATCATACGTCAGTCGATACGACGACCGTGATGGAAAGTCAGGATCAAGCCGTTACCCAGAGTTTCAACGCGCATGTCGCAAACGCTTCCACGAAGGATAGCTCGGTCGACTCACAAACCTATCGCATGGATGGTCACGCGCATGGGTCGGCAGGTATCGGAGTCGGGAGCACCGATGTCGACGCGACGGTTCACGTGGAGGGCGGCGGAAACCAGACCAGAAATAGCACGAGCGACGCCTGTGAAAGCGCAGCGGACAGTCAAATCGCGCGCACCGATGCGACCCGCAATCAGCGTATCGAAGCTGGAACACAAAGCTCCTCGACTGACCTCAAAACCACGACCGAAAGCTTTAGTATACAAAACAATCCAAATCCGAATCGCACGCTGATGATTCGCTACTTCCAGGCGATCGAGGAGTACACGTCGTTCGTGTGCCTCGTGAACGTCGAGGTGGCCTTTCGGACTGCGAACCCGAAAGCAGCGCCTGACCGGCAGGTTCCTTTGAACAGCCTCGACAATTTGCTGCGCGAGGTCCTGGAACCTGCGCAAGTGGTCCGAGTTCGTGATCGGATCAAGAGAACGTTGCAGATCGTCACTGACTTCGAGGATCAACCGACCGCCGTCGTCGAAGAAAAGCCGATCGCTGAAGGCGAGACGATGCTGCGCTTCAAGAAGAAGCTCACCTCCACATATTCGCTGAAGGATGCGAACGGCGTCGCCGTGCGCGACATCAGCGTCGACGGACTGTTGCTGCGCGCATTCCAGCGCCGGATCCGCTCACGAGAAGTCGTCTCAGACTTGACGGTCGGTGAGTTCAACGCAGTGTGATGTCGCCGTCGCCGTCATTCGGGGGCACCCTGCAACCAAGTGACCCCGCTCGGGTCAAGCTGCTCGACTTCGGCATCGCGCGACAGGCCTCGGGGATGCGGACCATGACAGAGACCGGAGCCGTGCTGGGAACACTGGGCTACATGGCGCCCGAGCAGGCGATGGGCCTGCGTACCGTGGATGCGAGGACGGACGTGTTCGCGCCACGGCGCGTTTGAACACCGGTCTCGTCCAAGCATGCCATCTCGCTGCTGCGGCCGCTGATGGATCGCTCGGACCGCCAGCTGGCAACGTCAGCGCGCGCGCGGCTGGCGCATGCTCTCGTGGCCCTCGGCGAGCTGACGCCGCGGCCGAAGAGGCGAGCTTGGCACTCACCGACGGTCACAACTTTCTTTCCAGACAGCCGACCGCACTTGCGGCGCTGGCATTGGTCGCGATTCAGCGCCGGCAACCTGCCGAAGCCCTCGCGCTTGCCGAGCGTGGCCTCGCGGCGGCATCTCGCGGCAGCTGGCTGCGCGAGGGCTCGATCCTGCGCCTGGTGCGCGCCGAAGCGCTGCACGCGCTCGGCCAGCGTTGTGACGCGCGCGCCGTCGTCGCCGAAGCGCGCGAACGGATCGAGCGCATCGCAGCGACACTCGAAGACCCCGAGCTGCGATCTGACTACCTCACCAACATTGCTGCCAACGCGCGCACTCTGCAGCTTGCGCAGATCTGGCTTGCCGAGGACGTCGCGTGACCCCCGACGGGCGTGAGGCACTGGAGCAGCAGATCCGATCGGCGCACGACGCTGGCGATCGTCAGCGCGCCGCAACCTTGCTGCTCGAGGGCTACGGCCGGGAGATCCTGGGCTTTCTCATCTCGCGGGTGCGCGATCGAGACGCGGCCAGCGAGATCTTCTCCCGCTTCAGTGAAGACCTCTGGTCCGGCTTGCCGGGCTTCCGCTGGCAATGCTCTGCACGCGTCTGGTCGTACACGCTCGCTCGCCACGCCGCGAGTCACTACGTCAGGGATGCGCAGCGGCGGCGCGGCCGCCACGTTCCCCTCTCCCAAGCCGGTCCGATCTCGGAGATCGCCGATCGCATCCGCACCGCCACACTGGCTAGCGCGCGCACGGGCGCGAGAAACCATATCGCGCGCCTGCGCGAGCGCCTCCCCATGGATGACCAAACGCTTCTGATCCTGCGCATCAATCGGCAACTGGCCTGGATCGACATCGCACGGGTGATGTTTCACGAAGGCGAGGCCGTGGACACCGAAGTGCTCGAACGAGAGGCGATCCGACTGCGCAAGCGCTATCAGACCGCGAAAGTAAAGCTGCGCAAAATGGCCCTGGCGGAGGGCTTGGTCGACGAAGAATGAGCCGAGCTGCCGCGATTGGTCGCGCTCATGCGGTGTCTCGTCGCCGCAAGCACCGCGAAGGGCAACTGCGTCAGGCGTCAAATGTACGCGGCGCGCCGCTGATGCCTCGACTTACCGGCTCTGGTCCATTCGGTCCGTGCACCGCTTCGAGCGCCTGTTCGGGGCCGTCGATCCGTGCCACGGATTCTTGAAGGGCCGTGCGCAGCCGTTGATTTGCTTCTGCGAGCTGCACGGCATAGTGTCTGCTGCTGAGTCGAGTCAACTCGCGCACCTGATCCAGCTCGCTCACCCGCTCCAGAACCAGTGCCAGGTCCGAGTCCGCGGGAATCACCCGCCAGCCGGATGCACCGGTCCAGAGCACATGATCATCGTGGCGTATGAATGCCTCGAACGGCACGCGATACTGCGGCACCTTGGCTCTTGGGCGCGAGAACCGAACGTCTACGGTGCGAGCCGCGATGTCGAACGCCAGGATGGACACACGCAGTGGACCACCTCCGAAGATATAGATCGTCTCCGGTCCACCAAACGCCACCGTCTTGCCAGTGACTACAGGAAATGAGGCGACTTCGAGCGTGACGAGCGGCTCGTCGATCGGCGTGCGATGGACGACCAACCAACCAGCGGCGGCCTCGGGCAAGCCAGCGTCCCACCGCGCTGAGGGCAAGCGGTACTCGACCAGATAGCGATCCCCGTCGTCGACATAGCAACACACCGGCACGCCGCCCGCTTGCTGCGGAGCGCCGTCGAGCGCACGCATTCGCGCCGTGCTCGCCGAGAGACCCGACGTGTAACCCTGCACGTGGACGCCGTGCTTGGTGAGGTCGAGCCAGCCAGTCTTCAGCAGCGTTGGAACACACATGCCCGGACCACAATCTGTTCGCTCTGCGTCCGTGGGGTCATTTTCAGGGACGAGGCTGCCGTCGCGGAACGAGTGTTTCCTGCCCTCGTCCCCCATGATGCAGAACAGTGCGTCGTACCGAGAAGGACCGCCGGGCGTTTGCAGAAAGGTGTCGTCAGCTCCGTACACATGGGTCAGCTCGTGCGCCAGGAGGGCGGGGTCCAAGTCCGTCGCGCTGATTCTGGTCTCGAGGCCGTTCGTCGCTGCACTGCGAGAAATGCCGTCGTCGATGATGTAGATGAAATGTTCGTAGGTGGACAAAACATCTCCCCGCTTTGCGACCAGCTCTTGGTTGACCGTACCCATGACATTTCCGCCGAGCGCCATCCATTGCTGTGTGGTCAGCGACAAGCCGAACCAGTCGAAAACCTCGAACTCCGGACGCTCGCGACCGCCCGACTGGTCCTCGAAGTAGCGCTTCACGCTCTCGCATGCTTTCTGGATCCACGTACGAGTCAGCGTCGTGGAACGTGATCGATCGGAGACGGACACTGGTAGGACGGCGATCTTCATGGAGACTCTCCCTTGTGCTGGTCAGACTCAACGCGACCGACAGCCCCTGTGTTGGGGCCGGTTTTCGCGTGGTCGTAGAGAGAGAGGATCGTCGAACGCCTTGTGAGTGCGTTTTGTCAGAGGCGCATCGCGGGGCGAGAGGCGGCAGCGCTCGTGTCGCCGCCGTCCAGCATGACTAGCCAGCTCTGGCAGCGCAAAAATCGTCGCTCATGGCGGCTTGGGTCCGTATTTCGTCCATGGCGATCACTCGATATTCGCGATGGCGATCAGTGCATTCGGACATCGTGATCGAAGCGCGCGACGCTCGGGGTGGGTATTACTGTGCGCACGTGTAGTTGGCTCCGTGGAAGCGCGGGATTCTGAGCGCGATTTATGTAGGGCCGGGCTGTGACCACAAACGCAACGTTGCGTACGCGCGAAACGGTCGGAACGCCTCCGCGCGCGCCTCGATCTCGCGCGCGCTCGGCCGCACCCCGTTCACCTCGAGCGCCCGCATCAAGCCCAGATCCGCCGCGGGAAATGCATCGGGCTCGCGCAGCCCGCGCATCGCGATGTAGTGCGCGGTCCACGCCCCGATCCCGGGCAGCTCCGCGAGCGCCCGCACCGACTCCCCCAGCGAGCTCCCGGGCGCGAGCCGCTCCGGCTCCTCGCACACCGCGCGCGCGAGCGCCTGCAGCGTCGCCGCCCGCTGCCGCGTGAGTCCGATGCCCGCAAAATCGGCCTCCGCGAGCACGGCCGGAGCGGGAAACAAGCGCAGTGTGCCCTCGGGCAAGCGCGCCGCCTCCGGCAGCTCCTGCCCGTAGCGCTCCACGATCCGCGCCGCAAACGTGGTCGCCGCCGCGACGCTCACCTGCTGCCCGAGCACCGCGCGCACGGCGAGCTCGAAGCTGTCCCACGCGCCCGGCACCCGCACGCCGGGCCGCGCCTTCACGCGGGGCGCGAGCGCAGGATCGCGGCGCAACAGCGCATCGATGCTGCGGCTGTCGGCGTCGAGATCGAACAGCCTGCGCAGCCGCGCCACCACGCTCGCGAGCGCGGCGACCTCCGTGCAGCGGATGCGCGCGAGCAGCTGGGGCCCGTCCGGATCCGCCTGCACCTCTAGGCTCCCGAACGCGCTGCCGAGCGCGAACGCACGCCGGTAGCGCCCGTCCAGCACCTGCTCCACGCCGCGGATCGCGCGCGGGCCCAGGAACTCCAGCATGGCTCGCCAGTCGTACGGTGGGGTGTACGGCAGCTTCAGCGTCACCTCGGGTCGCTGCGCGCCCTTGCCGCTCGCAGCGGCGCGCAGCGCGCTCGGCGGCCGCGCGTACGTCTCCGCGAACGCGGCGTTGAAGCGCCGCACGCTGCCGAAGCCCGCCGCCATGGCGATCTGCGTCATGGATAGGTCGGTCTCCGCGAGCAGCTTCTTCGCGAACAACAGGCGCTGCGTCTGCGCCACCTGCACGGGCGATGCGCCCACGTGCCGATCGAACAACCTGCGCAGCTGGCGCGTGCCCAGGCCGAGCCGCTCGGAGAACGCCTCCAGATCGCCTGGCCCGAGCTCGCCGTCCGCGATGAGGTGCAGCGCGCGGGCCACGGTGTTCGCCGAGCCGCGGCTCACGGCGGCACCGGGGGCCGCCTCCGGGCGGCAGCGCAGGCACGGCCGAAAGCCGAGGCTCTGCGCGGCCGCGGCGCTCGGCACGAACAGGCAGTTCTCGAGCTTCGGCGTGCGCGCCGGGCACACCGGCCGGCAGAACACGCCCGTGCTGCGCACCGCCGTGTAGAAGCGGCCGTCGAAGCGCGCGTCGCGCGTGCGCAGCGCGCGGTAACACAGGTCGCGATCCAGCCCGTACGCCGGCTCTTCCGCCGGCCGGCGCGCTGCCGACAGCTGCGGGCTCATGAGGCCGCCGTGAGCTGCAAGGACGCCTGCTCGGGCCGCAAGCTGACGCCCTCGTGCGTGAGCAACCAGCGCTTGCGAGACAGCCCGCCCGCGTAGCCGGTGAGCGCTCCGGATGCGCCGATCACGCGGTGGCACGGCACGACCACGCCGATCGGGTTTTGCCCGTTCGCAAGGCCCACCGCGCGCACGGCCGCCGGCCGGCCCAACGCCTGCGCCAGCTGCCCGTAGCTGAACGTGCTGCCCACGGGGATGCGGCGCAGCGCACCCCACACGGCGCGCTGGAACGGCGTGCCGATGTCAGCCACGGGCAGGCTGTCGATGACGCGCAGCTCGCCCCCGAAGTACGCGTCCAGGGCGCGCAGCAGCGGCGCGGGGCCGGGCGCCTCGCGCAACGTCGCCCCCGGCTGGTGGCGCGCCACGAGCTGCAGCATGCGCGCTTCGTAGTCGCTCCAGTCGATGGCGCAGATGCGGGCTCGTTCGTCAGTCACCAGCAGCAGCTCCCCGATAGGAGTGCGCAGGCTGGCTCGATACAGGGTGAGCGCGTGATCCATGGTCTTCCTCCTCGACATCCAGCGCTCACTTTGCTTCCGAAGTGGCCCACCGTCTGGCCATTTTCGGACCTACTCCTCCATGCTCCCGAAACCGAAGTCGCGGCGGGCCGTGACCGTCGTGATGATGAAGCCCGCCATGAAGTCGAGGAACGTCATGGACGTGAAGATGAAGAACGTCGAGTTGCCGTAGCCCCGCTTCGTGAGGAACAACAGCAGCGCACTCACGAACACGACGACTGAAAACGCGTGGTTGATGATCGACGCGCCGCCGCTGCGCGTCGAGCGCAGGATCTCGACGAACAGCATGATCATCGAGAACAAGATGAACAAATGCCCGCCGGTGATGTGCCAGATGTCGCCGGACATCAGATCGATGCTGAACGCCTCGACGTCGTACCAGGGGTGTGGCCCGCCGCCGGTCGCGATACTGAAGATCGTGAACAGCGCGAGGCTCACAGCCAGGAGGGGAAAAATCTGCAGCATGATGCCCTTCTCGGTCTCGCACACACCCACCCGGTGTTACGGGGTGGGGCTCAGCAGTGGCGTATTCTACACTGCCTACGTGCGCGCGCCGGTTGCGAAAATCGGGCCGCTTTGTCGTTCGGGCGCACGTGTCCCGGAAGGCGGGTGTTATTTGCGTGCGAGACATGCGCCGTCGTGCCACGTAGCAATGGAGTCGACGCGACCATCATCGGGGGTCCACATCTCATGCCGCAGACGACGATCACCAGCGACGATCATCTGAGCTACATGCGCATCGCGCTGGAGGAGAGCAAACGGGCGCTGCCCGCCTGCAAGCCGAACCCGCCCGTGGGCTGCGCGCTCGTCAAGGACGGTGCAGTCGTGGCGACCGGCTTCACGCAGGCGCCGTATCAGCCGCACGCGGAGCCCATGGCGCTCGCCCAACTGCAAGGTGAGCTACAGGATGTCGTCGCGTATGTGACGCTCGAGCCGTGCTCGTTTCACCAGCGCACGCCGTCGTGCGCGAAGGAGCTGATCGCGCGGCGCATCGGTGCCGTGTACGTGGCGATCCTCGATCCTCACCCGCGCAATCAGGGCCGGGGCATCGCCATGCTGCGCGACGCGGGCATCCACGTCGTCGTCGGCGTGCTGGCGGATGAGGTTGACGCGTTTCTCCGACCGCACCTGCACAGCGGCGGCTCGGAGCCCCCCGTCGGCTGGTAACTCAGGGTCGGCCGATCACGTGGGCGCAGGCCAGGCGGAAGAAGCCGTGGCTGCGCAGGTTCGCTCGTCGGGTGTCCCGGGCCTGGACGCTGCGCTTTGCGTACTCGTCCGTGCTCGAGTCGCTGTCGAGCACCAGGCCGAGCGGAGAGAGGAACGCCGGCAGCTCGCGCGGGTCGAGGCCGAGCTGCGCATCGTGACCGAGACGGGGCACGGCGCGCAGTGGCTTCTGGCTGGCGTCGAAGCGCACGCTGCCGTCGAGCAGACCGCGGTGGATATACGTGAACACGAAGCGCGTGCCCGGGCAGGTGCGCCCGATGCACGACAGCATGCGCTGCACGCTGGCTGCGTCCAGCCGCTCGAGCAGGCCATCCCATACGATCACGCTGCGCTGCGCGGGATCGAAGCCCTGCTCCGACCATGCAGCTTCGAGCGCGCCAGGCTTGGTGAGTTGCACGAGCGCGCGCTCTTCGAGCCGGAAGCCGTGGAGCGCAGCGGCTTGCGGTGGGCAGGGATACTCGGCTCCGAGCCACAGCAGCTGCGCGATCCCGGCCTCGGCCGCGGCGCACAGCTGATCTTCGATGAAACGTGCGCGCGCGACTGCGGCGCGCCCGGGATCTTTGGGCTCTGCGTAGCCGAACCAAACCGCGCGCGACGTGCGCAGCTGCGCTGCCCGAGCCGCGAAGCCTCCCTGGCGCGATCCCAGCGCGCGATAGAGTCCGGCCTGATGCGTAGTGCGAGTCACCTGCATGGCGTGTTCCCCTTGAACGTCGGGACTGTCCCGGCAGGACGGTCCACTCATCTTCGGCATCTCCGTCGCGACGCTGTGTCCGGCAGCTGGGCCGCGGCAATTCGCAGCAAGCTGTGCGACCCGGAGATGCGGGTGCAGTCCTAAGACTAAATGAGGTGCCGCGCGCGGGGAAGCTGGCAGCGCGCGAATTCCGCACGAATTCGAGCCGTCCCTGGCATGCTTTGCGTCGGATTATGTCAGGTCGGGACTACGCGGCGCTGTTCTTGTCGTTCGCATTGCTGCTGCTCTTCGTGCGCGCACCGCGGCGCGAGCTGCGCTCCGAGGGACTGTCTTTGCTGCGTAGCCTGTTCCCAGCCTGGCGTTTTTTCGAGGAAATTGCCGAGATCCCCGTGCTCAGTCACCGCGTGATCGCGCAGGATGCCGCGCCTGGCCCGTGGCGGTGCACCCTGCATGCGCCTGCGCGCAGCGCGGGCATGCTGTTCCTGTATGCCGCGGGCAACCTGCACCTGGCCCAACAGTCGCTCGTGGAGCACCTTCTGGCGCTGCGACAGGAGCAGCCGGGCGGCGACGATCTGTCCTCGACCACGAGCTATCGGCTCGTGCAGGCCCTGGTTTTGCAGCAAATCCGCAACGAACACCCCGAGGTGACAGGACAGTATCAGTTCCGACTGTGTGAGCGCGGGCAGCCGGACGACGTTCCACCCCTGTTATTGTCGCAGTCTCACACGTTGTAAGCCCGGCAGCGCATCGGGATGACCTCGCCCCTCTTCACGTGGCTGTCCGCGACCGAGCGTCTGACGGCATTTGCGCTGCTGTTGCAGAGCGTGGAGTGGCTACAAGCGCGCGCCGCGCTTTCGGATTCGGGCGTGTGGCAGTTTGCGTTACTGGCCCCCGAGCAGCGCGCGCTGCCGCCGCCGCTGCGGCAGCTGTGCGCGTGGTTGTTACCGTACCGGCCGTTCGTCGTGCTGCTCGCTCTGCGCTGTGCAGCGTGCGCGCTGGTGCTGGTGTGGGGTCACGGCGCGCTCTGGCCGTTCTTGTGCCTGAGCCAGATCCTCGTGTGCATTCGCTTCCGGGGTGCATCCAACGGCGGCAGCGACGCGCTGAGCGTGGTGCTCAGCTCTGCGCTGTGCGTGCCCGCCCTGTGGGGCCGCACGCCGCTCGCCGCGCAGGCGGCCCTGTTGTACATCGGCGTGCAGGTGACGCTGTCCTACGTGATCGCGGGGCTCGCCAAGCTGCGGCAGCCCGACTGGCGTACCGGTCAGGCGTTGTGTCACTTCATATTGTCGAGCAGCCTGGGCCCGCCTGCGTTGCTCGTGCGCCTCGCGAGCCGGCCGCACCTGGTGCGGCTCGCGGCGTGGGGTGTGATGGCATTCGAGTGTTTGTTCCCGCTCGCCTGGCTGTCTGAGCCAATTTGCCTGCTGTTTCTGGCCTGTGGCGCGTGCTTCCACGCCGCGAACGTGTGGGTGTTCGGGCTCAACCGCTTCTTCTGGGCCTGGCTTGCGGGCTATCCAGCGGTGCTGTCGTGCTGTCAGCTCAGCGCCGTGCTGTACGCCCGGTGAGTGCCTCTTGCGGCTGCGCGTCCGGAGCGCTACAGCCGCCCTGCCCATGGAACCGCAGAAAATACGGCGCGCGCCTGAAATTTTGGCGCCCGCAGGCTCGGACGAGGCGCTCGAGGCCGCGCTCGCGAGCGGGGCCGACGCCGTGTACCTGGGCCTCGCAGAGGGCTTTCAGGCGCGCGCGCGCTCGGTCGCGTTCAGCTTGGAGCGGCTGCCCGCGCTCGTCGCACAGGCGCACCTGGCAGGCACGAAGCTGTACCTGACGCTCAACACCCTGGTGTTCGAGAGCGAGCTGCCGCAGCTGGAGCGCGTGCTGCGGGGTGCCATCGCCGCCGGCGTCGATGCCTTGATCATCCAGGATCCGGCTGTGGCGCTTTTGGCCCACGCGCTCTGCCGGGAGCTGCCGCTCCACGCCAGCACGCAGATGACCATCTCCAGCGTGGAAGGTGCGCGCTTCGCGGCGAGCCTGGGGATCAGGCGCGCCGTGCTGCCGCGCGAGCTCAGCGTCAAGGAGATCGCCCGCTTCACGACGGCCAGCCCGCTCGAGAGCGAAGTGTTCGTGCACGGCGCGCTGTGCATGGCCTGGAGTGGACAATGTCTGACCAGCGAGGCGCTGTCGGACCGCTCGGCCAACCGTGGACAGTGCTCTCAGGCGTGTCGCATGCCGTACCAGCTGGTGGTGGACGGAGAGCTGCGCGAGCTCGGGGACACGCGCTATCTGCTGAGCCCGCAGGACCTCGCCGCGCACGAGCTCTTGCCCGAGCTGATGGACGCCGGTGTCCACGGCTTGAAGATCGAAGGTCGCTACAAGAACGCGGCCTACGTGATGACAGCGGTCGACGCGCTGCGCCACCGGCGTGAAGCCGCGCTGCACCCGGAGCAGGCGGACGCCCGGCAGCTGGCCCGCGATCTGGCCCGCACACAGCTCACGTTCTCGCGCGGGGCGTCGCCCGGCTTTCTGCGCGGCGACAATCATCAGCAGCTCGTGCAGGGCCAGAGCCCGAAGCACCGCGGCATTCGCCTGGGGCGGGTGCACAGTGTGCGCGGCGGGAGCGTGCGGCTGACGTTCGAGGCCGCGGACCGCGAGCTGCTGCGCGCGGGCATGGGCGTGATGTTCGCGGTGGGTGACCCGGAGCGCGACGAAGAGCCGGGCGGGCCCATTTTTTCCGTGCGCTTCGTGGACGAGTCGCATGAGTCGCATGGGCAGTCTGCGCTCCTGGAGCTGGGCTTCGGACAGCCCGGGCCGGACCTCGGGCGCGTGCGCCCTGGCCACGAGGTGTACCTCACCGGCGATCCGCAGCTCGCGCTCGAGGCGCAGCGGCGCGTGCGGGCCGAGCGCGAGGGGCGCGTGGGGCTCGCGCTGCACGTGCGCGGCGCGGCGGGGGAGCCCCTGCACGTCTCGGCCGAGGCCACGTTTGCGGGACGCCCGCTCCGCGCCGAGGCCTGGTCGAGCATGCCGCTGTCAGCGGCGCGCGCCGGCGGGCTCACCCACGAGCTGCTGCGCGACAAGCTCGCCGCTCTTGGCGGCACGGCGTTCGCGCTCGCGGAGCTGGATGCTGCGGGCCTGGCGGGTGGGCTGCACCTGCCGGTCTCGGAGCTCAAGCGCCTGCGGCGTGAGCTGATCGAGGCGCTCAGCGCGCAGCTGTGCAGCTCGCCCTGGCAGCTTGCGGCGGCTGGCGAGCTCCTGCCCGTGCTGCGCGCCTCTCATCCGCAGCTCGCGGCGGCGGACGTCGGGCCGCCCCAGCTCGTGCCCCTGTGCCGGACCATGCCCCAGCTGGAGGCGGTGATCGCGGCCGGCTTCGGGCCGGGCGCCGAGGTGGAGCTGGACTTCATGGAGCTCGTGGGGCTGTCGGCCGCGGTGCAGCGCGCGCGTGAGGCGGGGCTCTCGGTCACCCTGGCGACGCTGCGCGTGCAGAAGCCGGGCGAGGAGGGCTACGACCGGCGCATCGCCGCGCTACAGCCGGACGCCGTGCTGGTGCGCCACTGGGGCGGGCTCATGTGCTTCGCAGAGCAGCGCCCGGACGCCCTGCGCGTACACGGCGACTTCTCGCTCAACGTGACCAACTCGCTGACGGCGCGGCACGTGCTCGCGCTCGGGCTCTCGACACTGACCGCATCGCACGACCTGAATCGCGCGCAGCTGCTCGAGCTGCTCGACGGGGTGCCGCGCGGGCGCGTGGCCGTGACGGTGCACCACCACATCCCCACGTTCCACAACTCGCACTGCGTGTACGCGCACCTGTTGAGCGACGGCAAAGACTACCGCAGCTGTGGGCGGCCGTGTGAGTCGCACCGCGTGGCGCTGCGCGACTTCGCCGGTCACGACCACCCGCTGATCGTGGACGTGGGCTGCCGCAACACGATGTTCAACGCCATCGCGCAGAGCGCGGCGCCGCTAATGCCGGAGCTGATCGCGCGCGGCGTGCAGCGGCTGCGCGTCGAGTTCGTATGGGAAGATGCCGATGAGGTGCAGCGCACGCTCGCTGCGTATCAGGGGTTGCTGCGCGGTGAGCTGTCGCCGCAAGCGGCCCTGCGCCGCGTCGGTGTGCACGAGCAATACGGCGTGACGTTGCTGCGCGGCAGCGAGGCGAGCGTCAGGCCCGCCTGAACGCTGCGTGCGCGTAGGGCCCGTCGTGCAGCACGAGCTCGCGGCCTGCGGCCTCGGCGAGCTCGTTCAGCTCGCGCTCGCTGAACAGGTGCACGAAGCCCGCGTGCGCCCAGAAGCGCTCGCGCTCAGCAGCTGTCGGCTGTGGAAGGCTGCGCATGCGGGCGAGCCACTCTCCGGCGCGCGCGCCCAGCTCGAACGCCCGGCTTCGGCGCTCCGGCTCGCTCTCCCGTGTCAGCACGAAGCTGAGCAGGATGGGGCCGTCTGAGCACAGCCGGGCGAGCACGCGCATGAGCTCGAGGCGGGTGTCGGGCTCGAGCACGTGGTTCAGGCTGCCCCAGCCTAGCAGCACCGCGTCGTAGCGGCGGGCCGCGAGGCGCGCGGCGGCTTCGGCACGCGCGCGCTCGGCCGGAGCTTCGATGAGGTCCTGATAGCAGAGCACGCTCGCGGAGCCGCACGGGCCGACAGCCGCTCGCAGCGGCGGCAGGCAACCCTCGGCTGGCTCGAACGCGTGCACCTCGTAGCCTGCAGCTCGTAGCGGCAAGGCCTCCGCGCCGTCTCCTGCGCCGCCGAGGAGGATTCTCGCGGGCGGCTTCGGTAGCTCGTCTGCGAACAGGCGCCGCTCCCAGTCGAACAGGGCGCGGCGTGGCTCGAGACCGTGACCGTTGCGCCGGTTGAGCGCCAACGTGAGCGCCTCGCGTTCGTCGCTGCGTAGGCCGTGCGCGAGCAGACCCTCGAGCCCGTTGATCGTCTGGTCCGTCAAGCGGTTCAGCCT
>Ga0190269_10000393_pt1 | contig 23053 bp, 23 predicted proteins | sample Popmic249IS_FD_133749 | JGI IMG/M metagenome (GOLD analysis project Ga0190269, IMG submission 133749) | Populus adjacent soil microbial communities from riparian zone of Blue River, Arizona, USA - 249 IS | ecosystem: Environmental > Terrestrial > Soil > Riparian zone | place: USA: Arizona... | reverse complement strand
CGGCGGTCGGCGGCGACGACCTCGCCCGCATCCTCGACGACCTGTGCGGGCGGTTGGTGCGATGACCGCCTCCCGCGACCGGACCGGCACGCCCGGCGTCACCGGCGCTGCGGGGCCGTTCGCGCGCCACCCGCTGCGCCGCTACGACTTCGCCTGGCGGCAGCTCGCCGGGCGCTCCGGGCGCCACCTCGACTTGGGCTGCGGCCCGGGCGACTTCCTGGCCGCCCTGCACACCGGCGGCTCGGTACGGGCCGAGGGCGCCGATCCGCACCCCGGCTACCTCGCCGCGATCGCCGCCACGCACCCCGGGCTGCCGCTGCACCGGCTCACCGTCGGCGCGCCCCTGGGCCTGCCCGGCGGCCACTACTCCTCCGTGAGCCTGCTCGACGTGCTGGAGCACGTGCCCGACGAGGCCGCGCTGCTGGCCGAGGCCCACCGCGTGCTCGAGCCCGGCGGCCTGCTCGTGGTGACCGTGCCGCGGCGGCACGTGTTCTCGTTCCTCGACCCGGACAACGCGAAGTTCCGGCTGCCGCGGCTGCACCGGTTCGTCTACTCCCGCCGGTTCGGCGCCGCCGTCTACCGCGAGCGCTTCGAGGACCTCTCCGACGACCTGCGCGGCGACATGTCGGTGGGCAAGGAGGAGCACACCAACTACCGCACCGGCGAGCTGCTCGCCCTGCTGCGGGACGCCGGCTTCGTCCCGCAGGTGGTCACCGGGGCCAACCTGTTCTGGCGCTGGCTGCAGATCCCGGCCCTGCTCACCGGCGGCCCGCTGCGCCGGCTGCTGGAACGCGGCATCCACCTCGACGGCCGGCTCTTCACCGCCGCCAACCTGTTCGTCGCTGCCCGGAGGGTCCCTTGAGCCTGCGCGACACCGCCCGCCTCGCCGTGTTCTTCGGCCGGCTCGCCGTGAAGGAACGCCTCGCCCCCGGCCTGCACGTGCGGCCGCTGGTCGCCGAGCTGTTCCTCACCGACAACTGCAACCTGCGCTGCGTCAGCTGCGGCTGCTGGACCTCGAACACCAAAGGCGAGCTCACCACCGAGGAGTGGCGCGACGTGCTGCGGCAACTCGTCGCGCTGCGCATCCACAAGGTGAACTTCACCGGCGGCGAGCCGCTCATCCGCCCGGACGCCGTGGGCCTCATGCGCCACGCCCGCGACCTCGGCATCCGGCACCTGCACCTCAACACCAACGGCATCCGCCTCACGCCGGCGGTCCTCGACGAGGTCCTGGACGCCGGGGTGCGCAGCTTCAACGTCTCGATCGACGGCCCCACGGCCCTCGTCCACGACCGCATCCGCGGCCGGCTGGGCGCCTTCGAGACCACCACCACGCACCTGCGCCACCTCGTCGAGCGCCGCGACCGCCTCGGCCTCAAGGTACGGATGAACTTCACCGTCATGCGCGACAACGTCGAGCACCTCCCGGCGATCGCGGCCCTCGCCCAGGACCTCGGTGTGACGCTCTACCTCAACCTGGTCACCGACCGCACGTTCCTGTTCCGCACCGGCGAGGTCACCGGCCAGACGGCGGTCGTCCGGGACCGCCTCGACGCCGCGCTCGCCGAGCTGGAGGCGATGGCCCGCCGCGACCGCCGCCGCCTGCCCCGCTACTCCGACCTGCGGTACCTGCGCGGGCACTTCAGCGACCTCGTCCAGCGCGACCTGCCGTGCGCCGAGTCCCAGCTCAAGCTGATGGTGCACTCGCGCGGGGAGGTCGGCGGGTGCTGGGCGCACGACCCCACCGCCACCGTCCGCGAACGCTCGCTCGCCGAGATCGTCGACGCCCCGGAGTACCGCGTCGAGCACGCCCGGCTCTTCCGCAAGGAGTGCGTCGGCTGCGGCAGCAACTACAGCCTCAACCTGCGCTGGCGGCCGGGCACGTACCTGGCGGACCTGCAGTGGCGGGCCGGGCGGCGGTCCCTTGCGGTCTAGCCGGCCCCTCTACGACGCGCTCGCCCCGGGGTACGAGCAGCAGTTCGCGGCGCCGCACCGGCGGGCGTACGACGACCTGGCCTGGGACCGGGTCACCGCGCTGCTGCCCCCGGCCCCGGCTCGCCTCGTCGACGCCGGCTGCGGGGTCGGCCGCTGGTCGCGCCGCCTGCTGGCGCTGGGCTACGAGGTGACCGGCGTCGAGCAGTCCCCGGGCATGATCGCCGGCCTGGGCGACCCCGGCCCCGGCTTCACCCTCGTCGCGGGGTCCATGGCCGACGCCGTCCTGCCGCCGGACGCCGCGATGGTGCTCGCGATGGGCTCCCTGCAGTACACCCCCGACCCCGAGGCCGCGATCGGCCGCCTCGCGAGCTGGCTGCGCCCCGGGGGAGTCCTGGCGATCCTCGTCGACTCGCTGACCGCCCTGGTCCTGGAGCTGCTGCGGGCCGGCCGCACGGAGGAGGCGCTCGCCCGCCTCACGACCCGCCGCGGCGTCTACGAGGCGCACGGCCACGCGGCCGACCTGCACCTGCTGGACCGCGCCCGTACGGAGGCGGCGTTCACCGCGGCGGGCCTGACCCGCATCCGCAGCCACGGGCTGCTCGTCTCCGCCTCGGCGCTCGGCCGCGAGGAGCTGACCGCGCGGCTGGTGGCCGGCTGGGACGCCCAGATGGCGCTGGAGGGACGGCTCGCGGACGACCCGCTGCTCGCGGACGCCGGCAAGCAGCTCCTCGTGACGGGCCGCCGGCCGGCTGAGTCCGAAATGTAGGGTCGGCCGCATGCTGGAGTCACAACGCGAACCCGTGCCGTTCGACGACGACGGGGAGCGGGACACGGCGCTGGCGTTCCTGGCCTTCGCCCGGTCGTGCGTCCTGAAGAAGCTCGACGGGCTGGACGAGGAGCAGCTGCGGCGCCGCCCGCTGGTGTCGGAGACGAACCTGCTGGGACTGGTGCAGCACCTGACCGGTGTCGAGCGTTACTGGTTCGGGCATGCGCTGGCCGGCGATCCCCGCCACGCCGAGCCGGACTTCACCATGGTGGTCGCCCCGGACCGGTCCGCGGCGCAGGTGATCGCCGGCTACCGGGACGCGATCGCGGCGAGCGACGCCCACATCCGCGCGGCCGGCAGCCTCGACGCCCGCACGGCGCAGCCGGTGAACGACGAACCCCGCACGCTGCGCTGGGTGATCGCCCACCTGACCGGCGAGACCGCGCGGCACGCCGGGCACGCCGACATCCTGCGGGAGCTGATCGACGGGGTCACCGGCCGCTGATCGTCACGCGGTGTTCAGCACGAGCACGTGATCGGCCACGCAGGCCGGCCGCCGCTCGCCCTCGACCTCCGCCCGGGTCCGGACGACCACGCGCGCCCCGGCCGCCATCCGCCGCCCCTCGCGCAGCGTGACCACGCCACGCAACCGCGAGCCGGCCGGGACCGGGGCCTGGAGCCGCACCCGGTCGAAGCCGCCGTTGACCACGAACGTCACCCCGTCGACCTCGAGCACCTCGGTCAGGAACGTCAGGCACAGCGACAGGGTCAGCGCGCCGTGCGCGATCGTGCCGCCGTACGGGCCCTCGCGCTTCGCCCGTTCCGGGTCGACGTGGATCCACTGGTGGTCGCCGGTGACCTCGGCGAACCGGTCGATCCGCGCCTGGTCGACCAGCTGCCAGCCGCTCGTGCCGAGCTCGGTGGCCGCGAGCAGCTCGTCGAGGCCGGCGAAGCGGACGTGCGGGGTGTCGCCCATCGGCTGCGCGGTCCTGGACTCCGTCATGGCTCTCCTCGATGTCTCACAGCTTGCGGCGCCCGGCGAACCCGAGGTCCGCGCGGTGGTACCAGCCGAGCTCCGGCTCCCCCTCCGACCAGCACAACAGCACGGGTACTCCGTCGAGCGTCGCGGGGAAGTCGACGAGCAGCGGCGCCACGCCCTTGAGCTCGGCGCCGGTGCGCTGCACCTCGGTCATCAGCTCGTCGAGCCGGGCCTCCGCCGCCTTGCGCTCCGCCAGGCCGCCCAGCGGGCTGGGCTCGCCGCCCGGGGTCAGCGCGGCGGACAGCTCCACCATGTCGGCCCGGACGACCACCAGCTCGTCCAGCACCGGCCGCAACCGGTCCAGTTCGGCGCGCGCCTCGTCCGGCGTGAACAACCCCATGGTCGTCAGTCTGTCATCCGGCCCACCCGGACGCCCGCCCCCGGGCCGGTGGCGAGCGCGCCGATGCCCGCGGCGGCGATCGCGCAGCATGCGGCCGCCGCCACGAGGATGCCGGCCGGCCCGGGCAGCCCGGCGGCGGCCAGCGGCGCGGTGGCCTTGGCGAGGGTGGCCGGGACGACGAGGACGCCGGCGAGGGTGGCGTACCGGCCGGGGTCGTAGCGTTCCGCGAGCAGCGCCGGCCGGGCGATCGTGGCGACCCCGAACCCGAGGCCGAAGCCGGCGACGGCGACGACCGCGCCCGCCGCGGTGGCGCCGACGAAGGGCATGGCCAGCGCGGCCACAGCCTGGACGCCGAACACGGCGGCGGTGACCGTGGCGGTGCCGTGCCGGCGTTGCAGCCCGGTGGTGAGCAGCCGGCCGGTCACGGACAGCACGCCGAGCAGGCCGGCGATGGTGGCGGCGAAGGCGGGCGGGTGTCCCCATGCGACAAGCGCGCCGACCAGGTGCACGGTCAGCGTGCTCGTCGCGGCGGCATGGGCGGTGAAACCGGCGGCGAGGAGCCAGAAACCCCGGTCCCTCAGCGCCTCGCGCAGCGCTCCCGGCCGTGGGGCGCCCCGGGCGGGCCGCGCGTACGCCGACCGGCGCACGGTGACGGCATGCAGGGGCACGGTGAGCGCCTGGATCGCGGCGAGGACGACCAGGGCGGCGCGCCAGCCGTGGGCCTCGGTGAGCCAACCGGTCAGGGGCAGGAAGATGCTGCTGGCGAAGCCGGCGACCACGGTGATCGCGAGCAGCGCGGTGGCCCGGCGCTCGGCGGGGAGCCCGGCGATGACGACGGCGAACGCGGCCTCGTACAGGCTGGCGGCCGCGGCGGCGCCGATGCCGATCTGCACGGCGTACAGGTGCCACACGTGGTGGACGCCGCCGAACGCGAGCAGCATGAGCGTGCCGAGCAGCGAGCCGCCCGTCATCAGGGCGCGGCCACCGCGGCGGTCGAGCAGGCGGCCGACCGGGATCGCCAGCGCGGCCGCGGTGAGCACGCTGGCGGTGAACGCGCCGGTGACAACGGTGGTGCTGGTCCGCAGCTCCGCGGCGACCGGGCCGATCAGGACGGCGAAGGCGTAGGACAGGGCGCCGTAGCCGATCGTCTGGGTGACGGCCAGCCCGGCCACGGCGCGGCGCGCGGCTCGCCGGTCGTCCCCGCCGGTCTTCGTGCCGGCGGGGACGGGAGGGCGGATCACCCGCAGCAGGCGCTGCTGCCGCCGCCGACGGTGACCAGGTTCAGCTGCGGCGTGTCGATCCGGTCGCCGGCCGGCGCCGCCGTCGACGAGCAGACGCCGGTCTCCGGCAGGTCGAGCTGCACGTCGCGCGCCGCCGCCCAGTCCCCGGCGAGCGCGGCCGTGATCGAGCGGACCTGCTCGTAGCCGGTGGCCAGCAGGAACGTGGGCGCGCGGCCGTACGACTTCATGCCCACGGCGTAGTAGCCCGGCTCCGGCTGGGCGAGCTCGTCGACGCCGTGCGGGCGTACGGTGCCGCACGAGTGCTCGTTGGGGTCGATCAGCGGGGCCAGGGCCCGGGTGCAGCCCAGCGCCGGGTCGAGGTCCAGCCGCAGCTCCCCGGCGATGGTGTGGTCCGGCCGGAAACCGGTCGCGGCGACGATGCGGTCGGCGGTGAGCGTGCGCCCGTCCACCGCCCGCAGCTCGGCGTGGTCACCGGCGGGGACGACGGTGTGCACGGCGAAGCCGGTGACCAGCTCGATGCGGCCGGACTCCACCAGCTGCCGGACGCCGGTGCCCAGGGCGCCGCGGCCGGGCAGGGCGTCGGCGTCCCCGCCGCCGACCGCGCGGTCGATGGACGCGCCGCGGGTGGCCCAGGTGACACGGGTGCCCGGCTCCTGCCCGGCCAGCTCGGCGAGGGCGAGCAGGGTGTTGGCGGCGGAGTGCCCGGCGCCCACGACGACGGTGTGCCGGCCGGCGAACGCCGGGCGGTCGGCGCCGAGGACGTCGGGCAGGGCCCGGCTGATCAGGGCGGCGGCGGCGCGTTCGCCGTGCGCGGGCAGCCCGTTGGCGCCCAGCACGTTCGGCGTGCCCCAGGTGCCCGAGGCGTCGATCACCGCCGTGGCCAGGATGTCCTCGCCGGTGGCCAGCCGGACGACGAACGGGGCCCGCTCGCGGCCGGCCGTCCGGACCCGGTCCACCCCGGCGCGGCCGATGGCCTCGACCCGGGCGCCGTACCGCACGTGCGGCGCGAGCTGGGGGAGCTTGGCCAGCGGCTGGAGGTATCCCTCGACGAGCTCGGCGCCGGTGGGCAGGACGTCGAGGCCGGGAGCGTCCCACCCGGCCGCGTCGAGCAGCCGGCGGGCGGCGTGGTCGATGTCGTAGCGCCACGGCGAGAACAGCCGCACGTGGCCCCATTCGGCGATCGCCGCGCCCGCGGAGGGCCCCGCCTCGAGCACGGTGAACCGAAGGCCGCGCTCGTGCAGATGGGCGGCCGCCGCCATGCCCACCGGTCCCGCGCCGATCACCACGACGGTTGTCTCATCATTGTGGACTGATGCGTTAGCGGCGATCACCTCCGCCTTGGCGGCCGGGTCGCAGCAGGCGTTCGCCTGGGCGGCGGCTTCCGCAGTGCCGCAACAGGGCGTGGTGGCCGGACTCTCGCTCATGGTGCGTCCCCCTGAAGGTCTTGATGACTGTCGAACTCATGCCCCACCTTGCCCTCCGATTAGACGGCTGTCAAGCTATAGGCATGTCAGATCTTCCCGTGCTCGACCTCCCGGCGATGCGGGCGTGCTGCTCGCCGCTGTCGTCGCAGGCGCTGACCGTGCCGGTCGCCGGCCGCCTGGCTCCGATGTTCAAGGCGCTCAGCGACCCCGTACGGCTCCGGCTGCTGTCGCTGATCGCGGCCGCCGACGAGGTCTGTGTCTGCGATCTGACCGATGCCTTCGAGGTGACCGGGGCGACGATCTCGCATCACCTCCGGGTGCTGCGCGAGGCGGGCCTGGTCGACGGGGAGCGCCGTGGCACATGGGTCTACTACCGCGCCCACCGCGAGGCCCTGAGCCTCCTCGGGGATCTGCTGGGCGCCCCCGAGCCGCAGACGGATCAGCCCGCGGTGATATCACCGCAGCCTGATGTGGTGCGCCTCCTGGCCGACCCGCTCCGCGCCCAGCTGGTGCGGATCCTCGCCGACGGCCCGGCCACCACGTCGCACCTGGTGGCGGACACGGGGGCGAAGCAGCCCAACGTCTCCGGCCACCTCAAGGCGCTGCGGGAGGCCGGTGTCGTGACCGCCGAGCCGCGGGGGAGGTTCACGTACTACCGGCTCGACCCGGACGCCCTCCAGGGCGCCGCGCTGCACCTGGCCGACCTCGCCGCGCAGGCGCGGACCACCGCCGGCCGGTTCCGTGAGCTTGCGCCGCCCCGGGATGCTCAGCCAGTATTGACTCAATGAACACTGACCCTTCGCTGCGGGAGCGGGCCCGGATCCACGCCGCGCTCGGCGACCCGGCCCGCCTCGCCATCGTGGACGCGCTGACCGTGGGCGACGCCTCGCCCGGCGAGATCGCCCGTGACCTCGGCATGCCGAGCAACCTCGTCGCCCACCACGTCAACGTCCTGATCGAGGCCGGGCTGCTCGAACGCGCCCGCTCCGAGGCCGACCGGCGCCGCACGTACCTGCGGCTGCGGCCCGGCACGCTGGGGGTGCTGCGCCCGCCCGCGTTGCCGGCGGCCGGGCGGGTGGTGTTCGTGTGCACCCACAACTCGGCCCGCTCCCAGCTCGCCGCCGCCCTGTGGGCCGATCGCACCCACCGGCCGGCCGCCTCCGCGGGCACCCACCCCGCCGGCCGCGTCCACCCCCGGGCGGTCGCCGTCGCCCGGCGGCACGGGCTGCAGCTCGACCCGGACCGCACCGCGCACGTCGACGACGTCGTGGACGAGGGCGATCTCGTCGTCGCGGTGTGCGACAGCGCGCACGAGGACCTGAGCGCCGGCGTGACCCGGCCCCGCCTGCACTGGTCGGTGCCCGACCCGGTCCGCTCCGGCACCGATGCGGCGTTCGAGGCTGCGTACGCCGATCTCGCCGGGCGTGTCGACCGCCTGGCGCCCGCCCTCGCCAGGGACGCCGCATGACCGGCGAGCCCGTCCCGGTCGCGCTGCCGCGGCGGCTGCTCGCCGAGTTCGTCGGCACGGCGCTGCTGGTGACCGCCGTCGTGGGCTCGGGGATCATGGCGACCACGCTGTCGCCCGGCGACGTCGGCCTGCAGCTGCTGCAGAACTCGATCGCGACGGCCTTCGCGCTCGGCGCGCTCATCCTCACCTTCGGCCCGGTCTCCGGCGCCCACTTCAACCCGGTGGTGTCGGCCGCGGACTGGTGGCTCGGCCGACGGCACGGCGCCGGGCTGTCCGGGCGCGACGCAGCCGGGTACGCCGCCGTCCAGACGCTCGGCGCGATCGCCGGCTCGGTGCTGGCCAACGCGATGTTCGACCTCGCCCCGGTGACCCTGTCCACCACGACGCGCTCCGGCGGGCACCTGTGGCTCGGCGAGATCGTCGCCACCGCCGGCCTGCTGCTCCTGATCTTCGCGCTCGTCCGCTCCGGCCGGTCCGCCGTGGCGCCCGCGGCGGTGGGGGCGTACATCGGGGCGGCGTACTGGTTCACCTCATCGACCAGCTTCGCCAACCCGGCGGTCACCGCCGGGCGGGCCTTCACCGACACGTTCGCCGGCATCGCCCCGGGATCCGTGCCCGCCTACGTCGCGGCGCAGCTCGCCGGGCTGCTGGCCGGCGTCGCCCTCATCACCGCGCTGTACCCCCACGCCGGCGCCGCCGCCGACGTCGTCGTCGTGGCCCACCCCCGCGAGCTCTCCGAGGAGAACACATGAGCGACAAGCCGTCCGTCCTGTTCGTCTGCGTCCACAACGCCGGGCGCTCGCAGATGGCCGCCGGCTGGCTGCGGCACCTCGCCGGCGACCGGGTCGAGGTCCGCTCGGCCGGCTCCGCCCCCGCCGAGCAGATCAACCCGGCCGCGGTCGAGGCTATGCGAGAGGTGGGCATCGACATCACCGGCCAGACCCCGCGCAAGCTCGAGTGGGAGACCGCCGAGAGCAGCGACGTCATCGTCACGATGGGCTGCGGCGACGCCTGCCCGGTCTTCCCCGGCAAGCGCTACGAGGACTGGAAGCTCGAGGACCCGGCCGGCCGGGGCGTCGAGGCGGTCCGGCCCATCCGCGACGAGATCCGGGCACGGGTGGAGCAACTGCTCGCCGAACTCGCGCCGGCGCGCCGGGAGTCAGCGCCGGTTCCGCGGGTATGACCAGGCCATGACCGACGACCCGCGCGACAACGAACCCACCTCGGTGACCGACGCCGGCAGCAGCACCGACCAGCAGGTCTCCGGCTACGAGGAGACCGGCTCCTTCCTCACCGACGAGGCTCCGACGCCGACCACCCCCGCCCACGGCAGCAGCAACGCGGGCGTCAACGAGACGGGCGCCAACCGCCCGGACCGCGCCATCGACTGACGAGCTGCCGCGGACGGCCCGGTCAGCGCCCCAGGGCCCGCCGGACCGCCTCGGACACCCGCTCGGCCTGCTCCACGGTCATCTCCGACGACACCGGCAGCGCCAGCGCCTCGGCGTCCAGGGCACGCGTCACCGGCAGGTGGTCCTCGCGGGCCAGCGCCGGGAAGTACGGCTTCGTCGTGACCCCCAGCTCCGCGAGCCTCTGCCGGACGCGGTCACGGCCGGTGAACCGGCCGACCCAGTGCACGTAGCTGTGCCGGTCGCCCGGGTGGACGTGCTGGGTGGGCGCCGGCAGGTGGGCGTACTCGCCGGCGACCTCGGCGCGGCGGCGGACCAGGTCGTCCAGCACGGGCGCCTGGTCCAGGGCGACGATCGCCGCCAGCTCGGTCATCAGCTCGGAGCGGGTCCAGCCGGCCGGGCCGGCCAGCACGCGGTCCGCCGCCTCGGCGGGCAGGACGAGCGCGCCGCCCGCGCCGCCCGCCGAGATCACCTTGGCGAAGCTCATCGAGAACGCGTGCGCGTCGGCCTGCCGCGCCACCGGCCGGCCGCGGCGCAGGCTGCCCAGCGCCGCCGCCGAGTCCGCCAGCAGCGGCACGCCCCCGCACGCCGCCCGCAGCGCGTCGTAGTCGCACGGGTTGCCGAACGTGTCGACGGCCATCACGAGGCGTACGTCGCCCGGGGCCACGGCCGCCTCCACCGCGGCGGGGCAGAGGGTCCAGGTGCGCGGGTCCACGTCGGCGAAGCGCAGCGCGTACCCCAGTTGCCGCAGGATCTCGGCGGTGGCCGGGAACGTGTACGCCGGCAGCACCGCCACGTCCCCGGACCCGGCCGGCCCCACCGTCGCCGCGACCATGATCCGCAGCGCCGCCGTGCCGGACGCGGTGAGCAGCAGCCGGTGCTCGTCGCCGAGGCCGAGCTCCTTGCCCAGCCGCTCGGTCAGCTCCCGGGTCCAGCGGTTGCCGTGCTTCACCTCGCCGCTGACGAGGCACTCCTGCTGGCGGGCGGCGACGAGGTCGGGCCGTTCGGGCCGGGGCGGCAGCACCACCGGCAGCGGCGGGCGGAACAGCGGCGTACGGTCGTCCCCGGCCTGCGCCACCAGCCGGGCGAGGTGCGGGCGCAGCGACCCGACGCGATACCCGGCCGCCGCCAGGCGGGACGTGTCCATCCGGCCCGAGCTGTCCGGCAGCCGGCGCGGGCGTCCGGCGATCGGCGAGGTGGAGCCGGTCAGCGCCCGGATCTGCGCCGCGAGCTCCCGCAGCGCGAGCGGCGGGCCGCCCGCGTTGAACACGCCCGGCCCGGGATCGCCGGCCAGGATGCGCGCGAGCTCGGCCGGCGGCACGAAGCTGCGGAGGGCCCCGGTGGCGACCGGCAGGGGGCGGCCGGCTCGCGCGCGGCGGGCGAGCCGGGTGACGATGCCGTCCTGCGCGGCGGCGAACGCGTCGGCGAGCCGCAGCACGGTCAGGCGCGACTCCGGGACGGCCCGGGCGACGAGGCGTTCCTGGGCGAGCTTGGCCATCGCGTACACCCACCGGCCGCCGGGGTCGGCGTCGGCCAGCTCCCGCGCGAGCGGCGCGGCGCGCCACGGCGGGCACGGGGTCCGGGCGAGGTCGCGGGCGCGCTCACACCAGGCGTCGATCTCGTCCAGCCGCCACGGCAGGCGGGGGAGCGTGTCCTCGGTGAGCGGGCCGGCGGCGGCGCCGTACACCTCGGCCGAGGAGGCGAGCACGACCCGGCGGCCGGCCAGCGCGGGCAGCAGCCGGGCGGTGCTCAGCGCGATGTCCAGCGGCAGCGTCCACGAGCGGCGCGGGCGCGGGTCGCCGGCGCCGATCAGCAGCACCACGATGCCCGGCGGCAGCTCGGGCGGCTCGTCGGTGAGCAGGTCGGCGCGCAGCCAGCCGATGCCCGCGGCGGCGGTCGCCCCGGGCGGCGCGGCCCGGTCCACGCTGGTCACCGTCGCGCCCCGGGCGAGCAGCTCGAGAGCCACCTCCGTGCCGAGGAACCCGGACCCGCCGACGAGCACGAAGTCGTCCATGCACCCTCCACAAAGGAGGTCAGTATCACCGGGCGGCGGCGGTCACGGTGTCCGCTCGGTGACACTGGGTCAGGCGTCCGCCGCGCAGCTCGTACGTGGCCCCGACCCGGTCGAGGCCCTCGGTGCGGTGGGTCAGCAGCAGCACCGTACGCCCCGACGCGGCGCCGAGCAGGTCGGTCATGAGGTCCTCGGCGGCGGCCTCATCCAGGCCCTCGGTGGGCTCGTCGAGGACGAGCAGGTCCGGGTCGGCGAGCAGGGCCCGCGCGGTGGCCAGCCGCCGGCGCTGGCCGCCCGACACCGTGCTGCCGCCGGCGCCCAGCCACGTGTCCAGGCCGTCGGGGAGCCGTGCGAGCCACGGGCCGAGGCCCACGCGGGTCAGGGCCGCGGTCAGCTCCGGGTCCGTCGCGGCCGGGCTCGCGAGCCGCAGGTTCTCCCGTACGGTCGAAGCGAAGACGTGATCGGCCTCGTCGCCGACCAGCACCGTCCGCGGGGGACGGGCGATCGACCCGGCACGCGGATCGAGCAGCCCCGCCACGACGGCGGCCAGCGTGGACTTGCCGCCGCCGGACGGCCCGAGCACCGCGACCTTCGCGCCGCGCGGCACGTCGAGGTCGACGCCCCGCAGCGCCGGGGGACGCTGCGGATCCCAGCCGGCGACGAGGCCCCGGACGGTCAGCCGGTCGGCCTCCGGAACCGCCCGGGTGGCGCTCGGCGGCTGCGTGGCGATCTCCCGCAGCCGTTGCCGCGCGCCGGCCGCACGCTGCCTCGCCACGGCGGCGTCCGGCAGGGTGGCGACCGGCTCGCCGAGCGCGACGACGCCGAGCAGCAGCACGGCCGACCACTCGGGGGAGAGGCCCCCGGCGTCGCGCAGCACGAGCGCGGTCCCGGCGACGGCGACGCCCCAGCCCAGCAGGCCGAGCGCCGCGGCGGTGCCGGCGGCACGGGCCGCTCGCGCCTCGAGCGCGGCGAGCAGACGGCTGCGCCGGTCCGGTACGCCCAGCGCGTCCCCGCCCCGCAGAGCGAGCTCCTCCACGCCGTCCACGGTCTCCACGACGGCGTCCCGCAGCCGGGCCCGGGCGCGTGCCGTGGCCGCCTCGGCCCGCCCGGCCTGCCATCCGGCCAGCGCGGGAGCCACCCCGGCCGAGAGCAGCAGGCCCGCGCCCAGCGGCGCCGCGGACCACGGTGACACGCCGACCGCCACGGCGGCGCCCACCAGCAGCGTCACCGCGGCCGACAGCGCGGGGAGCCGGCCGCGCAGCAGCCCGTCGACGCGCAGGTCCACGTCGCCGGACACCCGGCTCAGCAGGTCGCCGCGGCGCCGCAGCCGGGGGCCGGGCACGCGGGGGACCAGGTCGGCGTACACGCGGGACCGCCATGCCCCGAGGCGGGCGAACGCGACGTCGTGGGCCACGAGCCGTTCCAGGTAGCGCAGCAGCGGCCGGGCGACGGCCGAGCCGCGGACCAGCACCACGGCGGTGGAGAGTGTCAGGACCGGGGGCAGGAACGAGGCCCGCACGAGCAGCCAGGCGGCCGCGCCGGTCAGCACGATGCCGGACAGCGAGGAGGCGGCCCCGAGGGCGACCGCCGCCACCGGCCCGGCCCTCCGAGCCGACCTGGCTATCTTCCTAGGATGCTCTACGGGGTGTGCGGCGGGTCGCGCCTCGGCCGGAACGGCAGCCGGGGGAGTCACGTCGACGACGCGGTCGGCCCCGGTCAGCAGCGCCCGCCGGTGGGCGACGACGAGGACCGCGCACCCGGCGGTGGCCGCGTTGCGCAGGTGGGTCACGACGAGCCGCTCGGTCGCGGCGTCCAGGTGGGCGGTGGGCTCGTCGAGCAGGAGCACGACCGGCCGCCGGGCCGCCGCGCGCAGCAGGGCAGCGAGGGCCAGCCGCTGCCGCTGCCCGGCGGAGACCCCGCTGCCGAGGTCGCCGAGCTCGGTCTCCGGCGTGACCTCGTCGTCGAGCCCGACCGTGCGCAGGGCGGCGCGGACGTCGTCCGGGGCGGCGCCCGGGAACACGTCCGCGACCGTGCGCACGTGCGGCAGGGTGGGGCGTTGCGGCAGGTACAGCACGCCGGGTCCGCTGAGCTCGACGCGGCCCTCGTCCGCCGGCTGCAGCCCGGCCAGGACCCGCAGCAGGGTGGTCTTGCCCGCGCCGGACGGGCCCCGCACGGCCACGAGCTCGTGGTCGCGGACCGCGAGCGGGCCGGTGACCAGCGCGTCGCCGGCGGCGCCGGGGTAGCGGGCGCGCAGTGCGGTCGTGTACACCGCCGGGTGGTCGCCGTTGCCGGCCGACGGCAGGTACGCCGCGTCGTCGCTGAGCACCTCGTCCACCTCTCCGATCACCGCGGACGCGTCCGCGCTCGCGTGGAAGCGGGCCGCCATCTCGCGCAGCGGCCGGTACGCCTCCGGGGCCAGCAGGATCACCAGCAGGGCCGCGCCGAGCCCCATGTCGCCGCTTGCCACGCGCAGCCCCGCCTCGACCGCGATGAGGCCGACGGACAGCGTGCCCACGAGGTCGAGGGCGGTCGAGGACAGGAACGCGACGCGCAGGACGCGTATGGTCGCGGAGCGGTGCTGGTCGGTCATGTCGTGCACGACGGCGGTCTGGCGGTCGGCCCGCCCGTACACCCGCAGGGTCGGCAGGCCGCGCACGACGTCGAGGAAGTGGCCCGCCAGGCGCGCGTCGGCGGCCCAGGCCTCGCCGGCGCGTTTCTGCGTGGCCCAGCCGATCAGCGCGCCCAGCACGGGCACCAGCGGCAGGGTGAGCAGCGCGATCAGCGCGGAGAGCGGGTCCACGACGGCCATCGCGGCGAGCACGAGCGGGGGCAGGAGCACGCCGAGCGTCAGGGCGGGCAGGTAGCCGGTGAACCACGGCCGCAGCGCGTCGAGCCCGCCGGTCAGCACGGCGGTGAGGCGGCCGCTGCCGTAGGAGGCCACCCATGCCGGGCCGTGCCGCAGGGCTGCGGCCAGCGCGGTGCGGCGCAGCTCGTCGGTGACGCGGGCGGCGGTGCGCTGCGCGACGACCTGTTCGGCCCAGGTGAGCGCCGCGCGGGCCGCGAACGCGGCGGCGAGCAGGCCGATCGCGTCGTGGCCGGTGACGATCCGGGTGAGGGCGACGGCGACGGCCACGGTCGTGGCCGCCTGGCCGGCGCCGATCAAGGACAGGACCGCGATTCCGGTACGCCCGGAGCGCGCGTGCCGCAGCAGCCGGGGGTCGAGGGGCGCCCGGTTCACGAGGGCACCCGCTCGCTGGCGACCCGGCGGCGGAACACCCAGTAGGAGAAGGCCTGGTAGACGAGGACGCCGGGGAGCACGACGACGCCGGCGACGCTGAGCAGGCGCAGGGCCGAGTCGGTGGCGGCGGCGCCGGTCATGGTCAGCGACCACGCCGGGTCGAGCGTGCTGCGCAGCACCACGTCGCCGTGGGCGGTGAACACGGCGACGACGGCGGCGGCGATGCCCAGCGCGGTCCCGCCGAACGCGACGACCTCGCGGCCGTGCCGGGCCACGAGCGTGATGCCCATGCACAGCACGGCGGCGGCGAGCACGAGCCGGTTCCCGGTCGCGAACCCGGCCGCGCCCAGCGCGAGGGTCCCGGCCGCGGCGAACCGTACGCTCCAGCGCCGCGCGCGGGCGTGCACCGGGCCGGTGGTGCGCAGGGCGAGGAAGGTGGCTCCGATCAGCAGGGCGGCGTGCAGGGCGAGGAGGGCGCCGGCGAGCGCGGGCCAGGACGTCAGGGGGGCGAGGCTGCGGCCGAGGCCGGCGCCGGTGACCTCGCCGTCGGCGCCGACGGCGAGGCCGTGCGTGAGGATGCCGAGCACCGCGCCCCAGAGCAGCACGATCGCGGCGGAGCTGAGCGCCAGGGCGGCGTCGCAGCGGCGGCGCCAGCGTTGCCCGTCGCCCTTGCCGCGGAACTCGAGGGCGACGCCGCGGACCGCCAGGAGCAGCAGCAGCGCGGCCATGGGCAGGTAGAGGCCGGACAGCATGGCGGCGTACCAGTCGGGGAAGGCGGCGAAGGTGACGCCGATCGCGGCGACCAGCCAGACCTCGTTGCCGTCCCAGAACGGCCCGACGGTGCGCACGATCGCGCCGCGTTCGTGGTCGTCGCGGCCGAGGACCGGGCCGAGCACGCCGACGCCGAAGTCGAAGCCCTCGAGGACGAAGAACAGCACCCAGCAGAGGACGACTAGGGAGAACCAGGCGGTGACCATCTCTGCTTGCTCCTCAGTAGACGGGGGCGGGGATCTTCGCGGCGGCGCCGGGCTCGGGTTCGGGCGCCGGGGCGAGCGGTTGCCGGCAGAGGTGGCGCACGAGGCGGAGCCAGACGACGGCGAGGATCCCGTACACGACGGCGAAGCCGATGAGCGAGACGAGCACCTCGCCGCGGGTGAGGCCGGGGGAGACGCCGTCGGCGACGCGGGAGATGCCGAAGGCGAGCCAGGGCTGGCGGGCGGTCTCGGTGAAGATCCAGCCGAAGGTGTTGGCGGCGGCGGGCAGCAGCGGGATCAGCGGCAGCAGGCGCAGCAGGAGCGGGTGGGCCGTGCGGTGCTTGCGGGTGCTCCACAGGTAGTACGCGGCCACGGCGGCGGCGAGCATGCCGATGCCGATCATGAGGCGGAAGGTCCAGAACGCCACGGGGATCATCGGGATGTAGCTGCCCGGGCCGTACTGGGCGGTGTACTGGGCCTGCAGGTCGTCGATGCCCTGCACGGTGGCGCCGGGGCTGCCCGCGGCGAGGATCGACAGCAGCTTGGGGATCTCGATGCTGAGGAACGGCTCGCCGCCGTCCGGGCCGCCGATGGCGAAGACGGAGAAGGGCGCGCCGGTGGTGGTGCTGTAGAGGGCCTCGGCGGCGGCCATCTTCATCGGCTGCACCTCGGTGATGACCTTGCCGAGGTGGTCGCCGGTCAGCGCGGTCAGCGCCCCGCCGGCGACGGTGAGCCAGGCGCCGAGGCGCGCCAGCGTACGGAACCCGGCCTCCCCGGCGGCGCGCAGTCGCCAGACGCCGATGGCGAGCAGCAGCGAGCCGCCGGCCATGAGCGCGCCGGCGAGGGTGTGCGGGAACGCGGCGAGGTTGACCTTGTTGAGCAGCAGGGCGGTGAAGTCGTCGAGGCGGGCGCGGCCGGTCTCGGGGTCGAGCGAGTAGGCCACCGGGTTCTGCATGAAGGAGTTGGCCGCCAGGATGATGAACGCGCTCATGACGGTGCCGAGCGCGACGACGACGATCGTGGCGGCGTGGACCTTGCGGGGCAGCCGGTCCCAGCCGAAGTACCACAGCGCGAGGAACGTGGCCTCGAGGAAGAACGCGAGCATGCCCTCGATGGCGAGGGTGGGGCCGAAGACGTCGCCGTAGAAGCGGGCGAAGTTGCTCCAGCCCATGCCGAACTGGAACTCCTGCACGAGGCCGGTGACCACGCCGACGGCGAAGGTGACGATCAGCAGCTTGCCGACGAGCTTCGTCAGGTCGCGGTACTTGTCGTCGCCGGTGCGCAGCCAGGTGAGCTGCAGGCCGGCGGCGGTGGCGGCGAGGCTGATCGACAGCGGCACGAAGAAGTAGTGGTAGATCGTCACGACCGCGAACTGCAGCCGGGTCAGGTCGAGCACGTCCATGCCGGGGCCCCCTCTACGACATCTCGTAGTAGATACTACGACGCGTAGTACGACGGCGTGCAGTAGAGTGGGTCACATGGCACTGGGGGACCTCGAACGCGAGGTCATGCAGCAGTTGTGGGACGCCGGGGAGCCGCTGACGGTGCGCCAGGTGCACGAGCGCCTGAGCCGCACGCGCGAGCTGGCGTACACGACGGTCATGACCGTGCTCGACCGGCTCGCCAAGAAGGGCGTGGTCACCCAGCAGAAGGCCGACCGCGCCTACCGGTACGCGCCCGCGCAGACGCGCGAGGAGATGACGGCCGCGCTGATGCTCGACGCGCTCAGCGCCGCCCCCGACGGTGTCCGCGACGCGGCGCTGGCCCACTTCGTCGGCCGCCTGGACCCCTCCGCGCTGTCCGCCGCGATCGAGGCGGCCCGAAAGGAATCGGCCGCGGGGTCGTGACCGCGCTGCTGCTCGGCGCGCTCGGCCTGACCCTGTCGCTGGTCGTGCCGGGCATCCTCGCCGCCGCGGGGTGGCCCGCCCGGGCGCCGGCCGCGGCGGTGGTGCTGTGGCAGAGCATCACCCTCACCGGCATCCTCTGCGCGCTCGGCGTCGTGCTCGCCGCGCCGCAGGAGCTGGTCAGCGAGCTGGGCTCGGGCAAGCCGGTCGGCGCGGCCGCCCTGATCGCCGCGCTGGCGGTGGCCGGGGTGATCATCGTGCGCCTGCTGGCCTCGCTGGCCGGGGTCACGTATCGCTCCCGCACCCGCCGCGCGCGCCACCGGATGCTCGTCGACCTGCTCGACACCGCGGAACGCCACGGCGAGCTGCCGGCCGAGGCGCCGCACGGGCTGCGGGTGCTCGACGGGCCGCTGCCGTTCGCGTACTGCCTGCCCGGGCGCAACCCGCGGGTGGTGCTGAGCGGGGGAGCGCTGCGGGTGCTCGACCGGGCCCAGGTCGGCGCGGTGATCGCGCACGAGCAGGCGCACCTGCGGCACCGCCACGACCTGGTCATGGAGTCGTTCACGGCGTTCTACCGCGCGGTGCCCCGCCCGCTGCGCAGCCGGGCGCCGCTCGACGCCGTTCACCTCCTGCTCGAGATGGTCGCCGACGACGCCGCCCGGCGCCGCTGCGGAGCGGGGCCGTTGCGGTCCGCGCTGGCGCTGCTCGGTGACGCCGTGACGCCGGGCGACCCCGCGCAGCCGGCGGGCGACGGCGAGCAGGAGCGGCGGCGGCGCCTGGACCGGCTCGCCGGCGAGGACCCCCGGTCGGCCCCGGTGGCGGCCGCCGCGCTGGCGATGGCCGCCGGGCTGCTGGTGTTACCCACCGTGATTCTGGTGCTGCCCTGGCTGGACCGTGCACTCTCAGCATGGCCACTTTGACTCTTCGTCACTCACGCTCGGTGATCGGGCCGCCGGGTTCAAATCCGCGATGATCGGGAGTACGGTGATGCCCGGCTCGCCGGTCCCCCTTCGTCCAGTCCGGACGACCCCGGCGGGTCACTGCCGTCCGTGGTGCAGCCGTGGCACCACCGTGGCCGGGCGCGCTTCCCGCCCGGACCCGACAGCTGACCCGGTCGGCGGCCGAGGGAAGAAAGGACACTGCACCTACGTGAAACGGATTGGGGCGCGACGCGCCGCGATTCTGCGCAGCCTGCTCTGTGTCGTCGCGGCGGCCGGGGTGATGCTGGCGCCGACCGCGGCCCATGCGACGCCGTCGCCCTCGAACATCGAGAAGCAGATCGACGAGCAGTGGGACAAGCTCGAGCCGGTCATCGAGCAGTACAACGACGTGCACAACCAGCTGAAGAAGAACCGGGCTCAGCTCAAGAAGATCAACGAGCGGCTGGCCCCTCTCCAGCTGCAGGTCGATCTCGCCCTGTCGCAGGTGGGCGGCATGGCGGCGGACGCGTACATGCAGGGCTCGCCCGGCGCGGTGAAGGCCATGGTGGTCAGTGGCTCGCCGACCGGACTGACCGAAAAGCTCACGTTCCTCGAGCAGATCGCCCGCCACCAGCAGCAGAAGGTGGCCGGGGTGGCGAAGCTCCGCGACAAGTACGCGAAGGACAAGGCGGCCCTGGAGACCCTGACCGACGCCGTGGCGGCCCGCGACAAGGACCTCGCCAAGCGGAAGAAGGACATCCAGAAGAAGGTCGACGATCTGCAGAAACTGCGGATCAGGGCGTACGGCGAGAGCGGCGCGAACGACGGCCCGCTGCGGACCGGCCCGTGTCCGGTGGACTACACCAACGACAAGGGCGGCCGCGCGGCGCAGAAGGCGTGCAGCCTCATCGGCATCAAGTACGTCTTCGGCGCCGAGGGACCGAACGGCTACGACTGCTCCGGCCTGACCAAGGTGGCCTGGGCGTCCGTGGGCGTACGCCTCGAGCACTTCACCGGCAGCCAGATCGGGGCCGGACGCGCGGTCAGCCGCAGCCAGCTGCAACCGGGCGACCTGATCTTCTACGGCAGTCCGGTGCGCCACGTCTCCATCTATGTGGGAGGCGGCACCATGGTGCACGCGCCCAGCACCGGTGACCACGTCCGCATGGCCAAGATCGACGGTCCGGGCCCCATCGTGGCGATCCGCAGACCGATCTGACCGGAACCACCGCAGGGAAGCCGCCACAACCGTGGCGGCTTTTCCTTTTGCGCCACAATGGCCGGCGTGTATCCCGCCGCGTTCACCCGCAACGTCACCGGCAACTGGGGCGACACCGGCCGCCGCTGGCTCGAGACCCTGCCGGAGACCATCGAGACCCTCACCGCCCGATGGGACCTGACGGTCGGGGACCCGTACCCGCTGAGCTTCAACTGGGTGGCCCCGGCCCGCCGGGCCGACGGCACGGCCGCGGTGCTCAAGCTCGGCGTACCCGAATCCGGGCACCTCCTCAGCGAGGCCACCGCGCTGACGGCCTTCGACGGCGCCGGCGCCGTCCGGCTCCTCGACCGCGACGACGAGCGCGGCGCCCTGCTCCTCGAGCGCGCCGAGCCCGGCGCCACCCTGCGCACCCTCGTCCGCGACCACGACGAGCAGGCCACCGGGATCCTCATCGCCACCATGCGCCGCCTGCACCGGCCCGCCCCACCCGGCATCGCCCTCGAACCGCTCGAACAGCGGGTCGAGGACTTCGCCGCGCACCGGGAGCGCTACCGCGGGCGCGACCCGTTCCCACCGGGCCTCGTCGACCAGGCCATGACCCTGTACGCGGACCTGTGCGCCTCAGCTCCCGCCCGCGTCGTGCTCCACGGCGACCTGCACCACGAGAACATCCTCGCCGCCGGTCGTGAGCCGTGGCTGGCGATCGACCCGCACGGCGTCGCCGGCGACCCGGGCTCGGAGCTCGGCCCGGCCCTCTACAACCCCCTCGACGGCGACGAGCCCACCCTGCGGCTGCTCCCCGCCCGCGTCGAACAGTTCGCCGATGGGCTCGGCATGCCGCTGGACCGCGTCGTGGCGTGGGGCTTCGCCCAGGCGGTGCTCTCCGAGGTGTGGGACGCCGACGGCGGCGTGCCCCGGCCCGGCCGCGCGCTCGAGGTGGCCCTGGCCCTGCGGCCCCGGCTGAGCTAGAGCGTCAGGACGATCTTGCCGCGGGCGTGGCCCGTCTCGCTCAGCTCGTGCGCCCGGGCGGCCTGCTCCAGCGGCCAGACGCCCGCCACCGGCACCCGGAAGCGCCCCTGACCGGCGAGGCCGGCGGCGATCGCGAGCCCGTGCAGGGCCTGCGGGTCGGCGCCCGGCCCGCCGCCGGACCGCGACATGTGCACGCCGTGCGCCGCCCCGCCGAGGTCGGCGATGGTCACGACCCGGCTCGCGTCGCCGGCCAGCTTCACCAGCTCCGGCAGCGACCCCGACCCGGCACAGTCGAGCACCGCGTCCACCTTGCCCGGCACCCGCTCGGCGAGCCCCGGCCCGTACGTCGTCGCGACCGCCCCGAGGGAGCGCAGGAAGTCGTGATTGCGCTCGCTCGCCGTGCCGGTCACCAGCGCCCCGCGGGCCACCGCCAGTTGCACGGCGACCGTGCCGACCCCGCCGGCCGCGCCCTCGATCAGCAGCCGGGCGCCGCCGCCCACACCGAGCCGGTCGAGCGCCCGGGTGGCGGTCTCCACGTTCGCCGCCGCCCCGCCGGCCTCCGCCCAGCTCATCGCGGCCGGTTTCGGCGCCCACGCGGCCAGCACCGCCAGCTCGGCGTTCGCCCCGCCCAGCCGGGCCAGGTCGGTCAGGCCGAAGACCTCGTCACCCGGGCGGACGCCCGTCACCGCGGGACCGATCTCGTCGACCACGCCGGCCGCGTCCACACCGGGGACGTGCGGCAGCGACAGCGGGATCATCTCCCGGAAACGCCCGGACCGCAGGTACGTGTCGCCCGGGGTGACCCCGGACGCCCGTACCCGGATGCGGATCTGCGCGGGCCCGGGATGCGGCTCGGGCACGTCGGCGACCCGCAGGACGTCCGGGGGACCGTACTCGGCGAAGTGCAGCGCTCTCATGCCGCGGACGGTAGTGGAACACCCCGTCCACTTAGCTAAAGTGAGACGGGTGAGCGGCCGTTTGCGTCAGAACGCCCTGCGCTCCGACGCGCGGGACAACCGGGAGCGGATCCTCGCCGCGGCCCGGGCTGTCTTCGGCGCCGAGGGCCTCGGCGTGCCCATGCGCGAGATCGCCCGCCGCGCCGGCGTAGGCCCCGCGACCCTGTACCGGCGGTTCCCGACCAAGGCCGCGCTGGTCACCGAGGCGTTCGCGGAGCAGATGGCGCGCTGCACCGCCATCGTCGCCGACGGCCTGGCCGATCCCGACCCCTGGCGCGGCTTCTGCCGGACGATCGAGCAGATGTGCGAGCTGCACGCCCGCAACCGGGGCTTCACCGCGGCGTTCCTGGCCGCCTTCCCGGACGCCATCGACTTCGAGACGGAGCGCGAACGGGCGATGCGCGCGGTGGGCGAGCTGATCCGCCGCGCCAAGGCCACCGGCCGCCTGCGCGCCGACTTCGTGATCACCGACGTGATCCTGGTGCTGCAGGCCACCGGCGGCGTCCACGCGGAGAGCCCGCCCGAGGCGCTGGCCGCCGCCCGCCGCTTCGCGGCCGTGCTGATCCAGGGCTTCCGCGCCCTGCCCGACGCGCCGCCGCTGCCCCGGGCGCCGCGCCTGCCGCCGCGCCCGGCCGGCTGAGCGTCAGGCCCAGGGGGCGCTGAGCTCGTCCTGGATGTGCATGGTGGCGCTGTTGCGGCCGCTGCTCTTGCCGCGGTAGCGGGCGCGGTCGGCGTGGAGCATCAGGGTCTTCGCGTCCGAGCCGCCCGGGTACGCCAGCGCGACCCCGACGCTGCAGCCCACGTCCAGCTTCAGCCCCGCCACCGAGGCGCTGGCGCCCACACCGTCGACGATGCGCTGGGCGACGCCCATGGCCTCCTCGGCGTTGCGCACGTTCGTGAGCACCACGCCGAACTCGTCGCCGCCGAGCCGGCCGGCCGTGTCCGTCTCGCGCGTGGAGCGCTTGAGGACGCCGCTGATCGTCTGCAGCAGGCGGTCGCCGACGTCGTGGCCGTACGTCTCGTTGACCGCGCGGAAACCGTCCAGGTCGCACAGCAGCACCGCCACCGGGTGCTGGTAACGGGTGCCCTGGGCGAGGGCCCGGGCCAGGTCGCGCTCCAGCGTGGCGCCGTTGGCCAGGCCGGTCAGCGCGTCGTGCGACGCGGCGTACGCGATCCGGTCCTGCGCCGCCCGCCGGTCGGTGATGTCGCGCTGATGCGTGACGATCGCCTGCACCGAGGGGTGCGCCAGCATGTTGCGCGCCACGATCTCGTGCCAGCACCACGTGCCGTTCGCGTGCCG
>Ga0190269_10000392_pt1 | contig 23104 bp, 16 predicted proteins | sample Popmic249IS_FD_133749 | JGI IMG/M metagenome (GOLD analysis project Ga0190269, IMG submission 133749) | Populus adjacent soil microbial communities from riparian zone of Blue River, Arizona, USA - 249 IS | ecosystem: Environmental > Terrestrial > Soil > Riparian zone | place: USA: Arizona... | reverse complement strand
TTTCGGCTGACGCGCGATCAGCTCGATCGCACGACCGAAGCGCTCGTGCCGAAGAGCTACGCCGATCCGGTCACGTCGGTGATGCCGAGCGACCCGCTGCAGACCAACTACGAGTACAGCGAGATCCTCGCCTGGAACGCGGCCAGCCTCACGCCGTACGCGAGCTGGGTGAGCGCGATCGCAGGGCGGGTCGAGCAAGATCCGGGCAGCGTGATCGCGTGCGCATCGGCGAATGACACGACGTGCTTGCAGAACGGCGCGCGGCAGTTCGTCTCGCGCGCGTTCCGAGGCATCACGACGCCCGAGCTGCTGGATCGCTACGCCACGTTCTACACCACCGCGGCGGCGGAGCGCGGCCTCGCCCAAGCCACCGCGGATCTCGTGGACGTGACGCTGACCTCGCCCAGCTACACGTTCCGCGACGAGGTCTCGACCGATGGCAGCGGCGTGCTCCTGCCCGCGCAGCAGGCGCAGCAGCTCGCATACGCGCTGACCGACGCTCCGCCCGAGGTGCTGCAGCTGGCGCCCGACCGGCCTGCCGCGGATCAGATCGAAGCGGTCCTCGCCAACCCGCTGTCGCGCGAGAAGCTGATGCGCTTCTTCGTGGCCTGGCTCGAGATCAAGCAGCCCTCGGACTTCATGCTCGCGGCGAATGTGTTCCCGGAGTGGACCGAGGAGGTCGCAGGCGCGGCGGTCGAAGACACCAAGGCGTTCTTGTCGCGCGCGCTCGCTCAGCCGGCGCCCTCACTCAAGGCCATCACACAGTCGACGGAGGCCTTCGCCTCGCCGGCGAGCGACTTCCTGTACGAGGAAGACGTGAGCAGCCGTGGTCCTCTGGCGCTGCCACCAGAGCAGCGCCTCGGCATCTTCACGCAGCCGGCGGTGATCGCCTCGCACTCCGGGCCCACGAACACGCGGCTCGTAAAGCGCGGCGTGTTCTTCACGCGCAAGATCATGTGCTTGCCGCTCGGCGCGCCGCCCGATGGCGTGAACACGATGGTTCCGAACACTCCGAACGCCACCGAGCGCGAGCGCATCGCGGGCGTCACGTCCGTGCAGCCGTGCTTGGGCTGCCACACCTTCATCAATCCATTCGGGTTCATGCAGGAGAGCTACGACGCGATCGGGCGCTTCCGCACGACGGACGAAGAAAACCTGGCGATCGACCCGAGCATCGCCATCGACTTCCTGGACGAAGGTCCGCTCACCGCGATGACCAGCGTCGAGGCGCTGCGCGGCATCACGAGCTCTGCGCGCTTCAAGCAGTGCTTCACGCGCCAGATGTTTCGCTTCTACATGGGTCGCGAGGAAGAGCCGGGCGACGACCCCGTGCTGCGGCAGATGTTCTTCTCATTCGCCAAGGACGACCAGCAAGACATCCTGGCCGCGCTCAAGGCGCTCGTGACCAGTACGACGTTCAACCAGCGCACGGAGGCACCATGAGAGCCCGCAAGCTGCGCCTCACGCGCCGCGATCTAATCAAGCAGTTCGGTGCGCTGGCGTTCGTGCTCACCCCCGTCGCGCGCGCCATGGGCTACGTCGCCGGCGGCTCGTTCGTGGGTGCGCCGCGCTTCGTGATGTTCTTCAAGGGCGGCTCGTTCCACCCGGCGTCGACGAATCCCAGCTCGATCACGAGCCTCGCGGGCACGACCATCGCGCCGCTCCAGCCGTGGGCGCAAGACATCATCCTGTTCAAGGGCATGCAGATCCACGGCGGCTCGCCACAGAGCGATGGCTACCAAGAAGAGCACGGCGCGGGGCTCATCGGCTGCGTGACCGGCCACGAGTACAGCTACTCCGAGAACGACTCGTACTTCGCGTACACCGATCACCAGTCGATCGACATCGCGATCGCCGACGCCTACAAGGCGCGGCCGGAGCTGTCGGCGCTACCGTTCGCGAGCTTGCACGTCGGCGCGGGCGCGCACTCCGACGCCGACAACGTGGGCCTCGGCCAGCGCTACATTTCATATCGCAACCGGCAGGCCGGTGACTCGCAATACGGCAACGCGATCGAGCCCGTGCAGGACGCCGGCCAGGTCTACGACATGCTGATGCAGCGCATCCAGGTGCTGTGCTCGGGCGACTCGAACCAACCGATGACGGATCAGAGCGCGCTGCGCGAGGCGCTGGCCCGCCGCAAGAGCCTCGTCGACTTCCGGCTCGGCGACATCGCCGACGCCAAGCGCACGCTGGGCATGGACAGCGAGCACGCGCACAAGCTGGACAGCATGGTCGAGCACTGGCGCGACGTGGAGAGCGCCGTGAACGCCGAGCTCACCGCGCTCGAGTCCGGCGGCGGCGGACCGGTGGGCGAGTGTCCGAGCGGCGCGCGCCCGACCGGCAACGGCAACGACGAGCTGAACTGCGATGATCTCTCGCCGGTGCACGATCAGATGTGCGATCTGATCAAGCTAGCGTTCGAGTGGGACCTCACGCGCGTCGCGGCGTTCACGCTCTCGGGCGCGTCGAGCGGCGCGCGCATGCCGAGCCGCGGCGTCGACCGAGCGCACCACAGCCTCGAGCATAGCAACGACGTCGAGGGCCAGAACGTCATGAGCAACTACTACTCGGAGAAGTTCGCGCGCCTCCTCGGCAACCTCGCGAGCATCGACGACGGCATGGGCCAGACGGGCTTGTACAACTCGGCCGTGATCCTGGGCATGGAGTGCTGGAGCGACAGCTCGAACGGCCACTACTTGGAAGACATCCCGTTCGTGCTGGCCGGCCAAGGCGCGGGCGCGTTCGAGACCGGCCGCATCGTCGACGCCAACGGCCGCAGTAACAACGACCTGCTCGTGTCGGTGCAGCGCGCGTGCGGCATCGACTCCGATGTCTTTGGCCTCCCCGACCTCTGCGAAGGCCCGATCGTGTGACTCGAAAAGCGCGTGGCCCGTGCGGTTAGGCACGGGCCACGCGCACACCCTATCGATCCTTCGCTAGGGGCAGCTGCCGAGCTCGAAGAAGCCCGGCGGTTGCTCCGCGAGGTTCACGACCAGGTTGCCGTTCGTCCCGAGCACGTCGTTCGAGCCCACGGCGAACCAGGTGGTGGTGGTGAAGAAGAAGAAGGTCTGCGTCTGCGTGTACGCGCGGCCCGCCGTGCGGTGCGCGTTGAGCGTCGCGTTGTGGTTGATGCACGCCGGGCACGCGCCGCAGTCGGCCGAGCATGCGGTGCACGACTCGGTCGCGGCGCACACGCCGTCCCCGCACACGGCCGGGCACGGCCCGAGGCGCCAGACGCCGGGCGCTTCCTGCCGCAAGGTCACGACCGTGTTCGGGTTCGTGCCGAGCACGTCGCCCGAGCCGACCGCGCGCCAGGTCGTGATGATGGTGAAGAACGAGATGCTCGTGGTGGTGGTCGCGCGTCCGGCCGGTTGGTGCGCGGAGAGCGTCGCGGTCACCTGCGTGCAGGTCGGGCAGCCGTCGTTGACGGTGCCGTCGCAGTCGTTGTCGAGCGTGTCGCCGCACACCTCCGGACCGAAGGCGCCGTCGTCGACCGTGCCGTTGCAATCGTTGTCGGCGCCGTCGCACACCTCGGTGTTGGACGCGCCGTCGTCGGTGCAGCTCAGCGCGCCGCCCGCGCACACCACGTTGCCGTCCGGGCAGGCGTCGCTGTCCGCCGGGTTGTCGCAGGTGTTGCCGAGCGTCGGCTCTGCGTTGCCGTCCGGCGTGAGCGGGTTGCAGTCGTTATCCGCGCCATCGCATAGCTCCGGCGACGGGACGCAGCCGCCGAGGCAGATGCCGATGATGCCCGGGAAGGGGCTCGTGCAGAGCTGACCCGTGCCGCACGAGCACGTCTGCGTGTTCGCCGGGTTGGTCGGATCGCCGCAGCCATTCCAGAGCGCGGTGCCGCAGCCGAACGGTAGGCATGGCGCCGGCGTGCAGCTGCAGCCGTCGTCGACCGTGCCGTCGCAGTCGTTGTCGAGGAAGTCGCCGCACGTCTCGCCCGAGTCGCACAGATCGCAGATGCCTACGATCCACAGCCCGCTGCCCGCGGGCAGCTCGGCCAGCGTGACCGTCGCGTTCGGGTCGTTGCCGAGCGGGATGTTCGAGCCCGTGGTGAAGTAGTCCGTGAACGTGAGGAAGAACAACGTCGACGTCACCGCGTAGGCGCGCCCGGCAGCGACGTGCTGCTGGACCGTAGCCGTCTCCTCGTTGCAGCTCGGGCAGTCCGGGAATTCATCCGGGAAGCCGTCGCAGTCGTTGTCGGCGAGGTCCCCGCACACCTCGGGCGAGCCGGTCTCGTCCGCCGCGCCGTCGCAGTCGTTGTCGACGCCGTCGCCGCACAGCTCGCGCTCGCACAAGCAGGTCGCAAGATGCGTGCGCGATGCGTCGGCCACGAAATTCTCGAAGCCGATCGCGACGACGTTGAGCGTGGCCAAGATGCCGAGCGCGCAACCCAGGTCGCCGGTAGCGCACGGCAGCGGCGCCTGCAGGGTGTCCGAGCCGAACCCGCCGTCGAGCAGCTCGGTCGGCCGGATCTCGCACAGGTCGTTGATGATCACGGTGTCGTTGCCGAGGCCCGCCTCGACCGCGTCGATGCCGTCGCCCGGGATGATCACGTGGTCGCCGAACGTGCCGAGGAACGCGTCGCTGCCGTCGCCGAGGTCGGCCGTGCCCGCGCCGTTCAGGTCGACCGCGTCGGAGCCCTCGCCGGCGAAGATCGTCCCGCCGAGCGAGGTGATCGCGTCTTCACCGCCGCCGCCGTAGATGACGTCGCTGCCGGTGAGGCCGTTGACGTTGTCCTGGTTGCCACCGCCGAACAGGATGTCCGGCCCGGGCGGCGTGCCGGTGACCTCGTCTTGGCCTTCGAAGCCGAGCAAGCACCACGAGGTGCCGTCGGGATCGAGCAACAGGTCCGGACCTGGCGTGCCGGTGAGCAGCTGCAAGCCGCCGCAGCACGTGGCCGCATCCTCGAGCGCTAGCACTTGCACGATCTGCACGGCCGGCGGCGAGCTCAAGCCGAACGCATCGACCGCGGTCCAGCTCACCTCGTGGATGCCCGGCGGCAGGGTGATGGTGTTGCTGGCAGGGATCGGCACGGCCACCGGCGTGCCTTGGACGCTGGTCAGCTCGCCCGTCACGACCGGCAGCATCGTGCCGCAGATGTCGTACGCGCGCGGTGGCGTAAGCGTGACCGTCCCGGACGACGCGCCAGCGCAGATCTCGGTGCTCACCGGTGGCAGCGGCGTGTCCTCGATCACCGGCGGCGTATTGTCGGCGAGCGACGGATTCGCGAGCGAAGGATCCGGCGGGCACGCCACGAACGCGTCGATGTCGGTCGGGCCCTGGCCGCTCGCCCACGACGCGTAGAAGCGGCCATTGGCGCACGCGTTGCCGTTGTAGTCGCCGTACGCGGGCGCGCCCGTCGCTTGCACGCACGCGTTGCCGCCGCCGCACGGCGGCGTCGCGCAACACGGGCAGCCGCCGCCGGCGCTGTCGCCGTTGCAGTCGGAGAAGTCGCACGGCTGGAGCGTCGTCGCGCACTGGCCTGCGAGCTGCGGCTGTGCGGAGCAGGTCTCCGCCGCGTCACCACCGCCGGTGGGCGAAGCCCACGCGTTGCCCTGGCAGATCGGGTCCGAGGCCGGCGACAGGCGCAGCTCGGTGCCGAGGTTTACGGCATTACCGGTGAGCGTGAAGCCGCGCGCGAAGTAGTCGGTGAGATCGTTCTGCGGCGCCATGCCACCCCAGACCGCGAGGCGCTGGTCGTACCAGCTCGCGAACGCCTGCCCGTTGTCAGCGCAGATCCACGGTAAGAAGCGGCGGCCCGCTGGGGCCGCGTTCAAGACCTGGCGCGTGTTCCAGGTGACGCCGCGATCGGTGCTCACCGAGACCACGATGTTGTCGTTGCCGACGGTGGTGCTGCCGACCAGCGCGCCCGGGAACGGTGTCGCGCCCGGGGCCGCCGGCGCGTTCGGCACCGGTCGCACGGTGCTGAGCGCGTACGCGACCATGAGCGTGTTCGCGTTGACCGTGTCGACGGCCATCATCGGGCTCAGGAATGTGCCGCGCACCGCTTGGCGATCGAGGCCCGCGATCGGGTCCACGAGATCCCAGTTGCCTGCGCCCGCCGCCGGTGTCGCCGGCCAGGTCGACGTGTTCTGGATGCCGTTACCGAAGTTGATCGTGTCGACCACGATGGGTGCGCCGGCCGCGCCGCCCCAAGTGGCAGCGTTGTTACATTGCGCAAACGGCCGGATCAGGATCTGCGTGGTCTGTCCCACGCCGAACGGGATGTTGTTTTGGTAGATCGCCCACGCCGTGCCGTCCGGTCCGACGGTCACGCGCGGGTGGAAGCCTGCGGTGGTCGTGCCGTCGACCGCGACCGGCGCGCTCCAGGTCGTGCCACCGTCGTGCGAGCACGCGATCTGCGCTGCCTCGACCGCGAAGTTGCCGCACAGGCCTGGGCCGCCGGAGAAATTGCGCCAGACCGCATAGATCATGTCGCCGCCGCCGGTCGTCGCGGTGTTCACCGGGTCGGCCGCGATGTGCTCTTGATCGGCGAAGAAGCCGGTGCCGATGATCGCGTTCTGGACGATCGGTCCCGCGCTGAACGTCGGCTGGCACGCGCTGCCGGCGAGCGCGTTGCAACCGCACGCGGGACCCGGGCAGTCCGCGAAGTCGCAGTCGCCGACGATACCCGTGCCGTCGACGCACACGCCGTCGACCTGCGTCTCGGTCGCCGTCGCGATGCCGGTTCCGCAGCCGGTCGCCGGCCGCGAGATGTACGCGAAGTAGAAGGTGCCGCTCGCGGCGCGCGTGATCGAAGGGTCACCTTGGTTGCCACCGAACGGCGCGGCGGGGTTCTGAATGGCCGCGTTGAACGTCATGCCGAAGTCGGACGACACGCGGATGTCGACGCCGTTATTGACCTGCACGATGTACTGACCATCGGCGGACACCGCGATCTCGATCTCGGAGTCGACGCCCGCCTGCGCGTTGACCGGTGCGAGGAAGCCGCTCTCGGCTTCGGAGGTGGCGGTCGGTGCTTCACCCGGTTTCTCGGGCGGTTGCAGCACCGAGGGCGAGCCGCCTCCGGCTGCTGGACCCTTGTCGCCGCCCAGCGCGCCGCTCTCCCCGCTCGGCTTCGCCGGCAGCGACGGCGCGGCCGGCGGCACGGCGGTACCCGCGGGGAGTGGCGCGACCTCGATGTACACGGGCGCTTCGCCGGCACGCGCAGGACGCGCGCGCAACGCCTTCATGACCTCGTCCGCCCACGCGCTCGGCCCCGACACCTCGACCTCGAGGTCGAGGAACATCGCACGCGCCTCCGCGAGCTGCTCGGCGGTGACGTCGGCGCGAAACATGGCCTCGAAGCGCACGAAGCGCGGTCCCATGGCCGCGGCCCCGATCAGAATGCGCTGTGCGTTGCCTTTCTTGTCGGCGAAGGGCTTGGTCACGATCACGGCGGGCCAGCCGTGCAGCGTGACGTACTCCGCGGGCTCGTTGACGCTCTCTTGCACGACGTCCTGGAGCGCGTGCACGGCGCGCTGCACGGTGCCGAGGTCACCACCCATCAAGCGGATCGTGCTGTAGCCGTCTTGGCCGAGCAGCTCCGGGATCGGCCGCGGCGACAACGGCGTCCACGCGGGCGAGTGCTTCACCTTGACGCCCGCAACGCCGGGCACGGCGGCCGCAGGCTCACCCGTCGCCGTCGACGTGGGATCTGCGCTCGACGCGGCCTCGTCTCGGCCACTCGAGCCGATCTCCGCGCAGCTTGCGGCGAGCGACAAGCACGCCAGCGTGGCTATGAGACCAAGCGGCAGGTTGCGCGGCCTTAGCTGGCCGCCTTTGCTCAAGGCACTTCTCATAGATCGATCCTCCGGTCGAAGACAGCTTCACCGTCGGTACCAATCTATGGGGCTCGCTACACCCAGCCTTTGGTATGGGTATCGAACAAACGTTGTAGATCAGCCGCCGCAGCCTGCGCGCGGCGCCCAGCTGCCGCCCTGGCATACGAAGACGCCCGGATCCGGATCGCAATAGTGGCAAGTCGCGCCCGCTTCGGTGCATGAACCGCCAGCGACCGGCGGTGAGGCAGGACACGTGCCGGTCGAGAAGTCGGGCGAGTAACACCCCCAGCTGGATTCGCCTGCGCACGCGGAGCACACGCAGCAGTAGCGCTCCGCCGTGACGGGCTCGCCCAAGTCCACTTGGATGTCGTCGTACTCGCACTGCAGATCGAGCGTCACGCAGTCGGTTAGGTTTTCCGGCGCTTCGTCGGGACAACTGCCGTCGGAGTCGGGTGGGTCGCCGCCATCGCCCGCGTCGGAGCCGCCGCTGCCACCGGAGCCGCCACCACCGCTCGCGCCGCCGCTGCCGCCCGCGCCGCTATCGCCACCGGAGCCGCCGCCGCCGGAGCCGCCAGATCCGCCGGATCCGCCGGATCCGCCCGTGCCGCCGCCTCCGCCGCTTCCACCGCTGCCGCCGGTGGTGCCTGCGCTGCCGCCGTTGCCACCTGCGCCGCTGCCACCTTCGCCGGCGCTCGTGCCGCCTTCGCCGCCGTCGCCGCCCGAGTCATCGCCACAGGCCGTGAGGATCGCGACGAGAACGAGGCACGCGAGCGCGAGCACCGATGAGCTGTTCGAGACCGTGCGCATGACTCGCATGTACTTCATGGCTACGAGCCTGACCAGTAGCCATGATTTGCTATGCGTGCGCACGGCTTGCCGCCAGCGCCATTCCGCGCTTTGCTGGCGGAAGCTTATGCTGCGTTGCGCGAACCGTGCCGAGCTGGCGGTTAGAGGTGTGGGAACCTTAGTGCCCGTGCTGTGCGCTCTCAGCATGGCTTGTTCTCCCGAAAAGGGTATGCGCCACGGCTATGAGATGGCTGAGGACTCGGGGTTCCACAATCCTTGGCAGCCCGTGCAGATGCCGGAAGAGACCCCCAGTCAGGTCGCCGACGGCGGCAGTGCGCAATGTGTTCCGCCCGGCATCGAGCTGCTCGAATTCGCATTGCCCGTGTGCCCGCCCGACGCGAGCACGCCGCGCGCGCCGAGCTGCGACGCGGGCGCGGGCTGCGACGACGCACAGCCGCCGATCGATCCGCCGGTGCGTGATGCCGGCGTCACCGAGCCGCCTGAGCCCTCGGCCTGCTTCAACATTCCGGTGCGCCACCAAGCACCGTCGTGCGCCGAGCCGTTCTGGGACACCGGCACCATCGAGTGCTCCGTAGCCGAGGGCGAGCTGCATATCTCCGGATCGCTGTGCGAGAGCTGTGGCGAAGACCGCTCGCAGATGTACCTGAACGAGCTGTTCTTCGTGTTCAGCGACTGCGAAGGCTGCGTGATCACGGTCGCAGCCTGGCAAGTCGCCGGCGGCGATAACGCCTTCGCCGCGAACGAGTGCAAGACGAGCCTCGATCTCCGCGGCGAGATCACGCAGTCGATCGCGGCGATCATGAACGGGCCGAACCGCGGGCCGGAGACGGGTACGCCGCTCGAGTGCGTGCGCGTGCATGTGCTCACCCACTTCAGCGAGCAGCCCGACTGCGACGTCGATTGCCAGCTCGAGTCGCGCGCCATGCCGGCCGGCTCGGGGCTGCCCGGCGCGTTCGCATGCGAGTGCGACCTCACCCTGGGCACGTGCGCGCGGTAGCGCTGGCCGCGTGCGCTGTGCTGAGCCTGCTGGCCTGCGCGCAGCGGGCGCGCGAGGCCCCCGCCAGCGTGGTGGTGGTGTTCGATCACAGCCTCGAGCAGGTCTCGAGCCCGTTCGACACGTCGTTCGAGGGCATGTCCGAGCTGACGCGGCTCTTGCGCGAGCACGGCGCGAGCGTCGTGCCCAACTGGTCGGAGCTCGAGCGGGTATTGCCGAGGATGGGCGGCGCGGGCCATGTGCTCGTGCTCGGCGTGCCCTGGGGTCGCCGTTATTCCAGCGCCGCGCTCGCGGCGATCGACCGCTACCTGCACGCCGGAGGTGGCGTCTTGGTCTTGACCGAGCACGACGATCTCTACGGCCAGGCCAGCGTGCAGAACGCGCTCACGGAGCGCTACGGCATCCGCACCCTGCCGGCGCGCGCCGAGAGCGTGGAGCGCGGTCCGAAGAGCGCGGACGGGCGCTGGGCACGCGTTCGCTTCACGGGCGGCGAGGGGCCGAGCGGCGCGCGCTTGTATTGGCCAGCGCCCCTCGCCGTGAGCGAGCCCGCGCGCGCGCTGCTCGAGCTCGACACACCAGCGAACGACGAACGCCGCGTCGTGGGCGCCGTCCGCGAGGTCGGCCGCGGCAAGCTGATCGTGCTCGCCGACCTGGAGGTGCTGTGGAACATGGGAGCGAGCGCGGGCATGCAGCTCGCCGATAACCGCGCGCTGACACGCCACCTCTTCGGCGTGCTCGCGCAGCGCGAGCTCTCGCCTCGACCACGCGCGCCGAGCGCCGCAGCCGCAAAGCAAGCGCGCTGCGCGCAGATCTCGAGCGACGGCGGCGCGCTCCACCCAGGCAATGCTGGAGCCGCGCTGGCATCGTTCATCGCGCAGCTGGCGGAGGCCGGCTATGAGGTCGTCGTGTCGGACGTGGTCACGGCGTGCGAGCTCGCGGTCGTGATCGCGCCGCTCGCACCGCTCGCGCGTGCGGGCGATGTGCTGCGGGCAGAGCGGCTGATCTTGGTGAGCGATGGTGGTACGGACCTCTTGCGGTCCGAGCCCGCGCTCGCGAGCAGCTTGCCGCTCCGCGGCCTCGAGGCGCGCGAGCCGCCCATCAACGCGCTCGCGCGCCCGCTCGGCGCGAGCTTCGCGCGCCTCACGCTGATCGATGCCGACGACGCCATGCGCGTCGCGGGCAGCGCAGGCAGCCGCGCCGTGCCCTTGCGTCGCTCGGCGGTGCTGGAGCCGAGCGCGCCGCTGCGCGCCATCGTGTGCGCGAACCCCGCTGCGCGTGCGGTCGATAACCTAACGCCGGTCCACAGCACGCGCCAAGGCGAGACCCCGAGCCTCACGACTCGGCCAGCGCGCGCGAGGGGAGCGCCCGTGGTGCCGCTGCAAGGTTGCGGTGGAGCGCCGGCGGTGGTGGCCGAGAGCGAGCGTGCGTTCTTCGTCGCGGACCTCGAGCTCGTGCTGGACGATCTGGAAGGCGGCCACGAGCCCGCCGCGCTCGAGGCGCTGCGCGCGTGGCTGCGCCGATAGCTCAGACCGCGCCCGAGCTCTCCGGGCGGAGCGCGAGGCGGGCGAGCTCGGTCAGGTTGGTCGCGCCGCACTTGTGGAGCAGCGCTCGGATGTGCCACTTGAGCGTGCTCTCCGTGACGCCGAGCGCCTCGCGCATGTCGCGCCGGCGCATGCCCGACACGGCCAGCTCGACGATCTGCAGCTCGCGCGGCGTGAGCGCGACGCGGGCCGCGAGCGAGCGAGCGGCGTCGCGTTCGCCCGCACCGGTCGAGGCGTGCTGTCGCGTCGCGCGCTGCACGAAGCGCTCGATCTGCTCGAGCGAGAACGGCTCCGACAGGAAGCTCGCGCCGGCGTCGAACGCCGCGTGCACCAAGTCGTGCGAGCTGCGCGCCCCGATGACCAACGTAGGGCAGCCGAAGCGCGCGCGCGCGAGCCGCGCAAGCTCGATCGCGTGCTCGGACGAAGGGCGCGCGCTCGCGAGCACGGCGGCGACGCGCGGCCCTTCGCACAAGGCCCGTGTGCCGCCCTCGTGATCGCCATGCCACTGCGCTCGCGCCACGCGCTCGCACGCGGTGCGCAGCGCATGACCTTGCGCCGGGTCTTGAGCGACGATCAAGACGCTCGCGGCGCACGCGGTGCGCGCTTCGCTACGATCCCCCGTGATCACACTCAATCGCTAACACTCGGCCCGATCGGCCGCAACCGATTGCTCGGTGCTCGATGAGCGACTGGAACGGCGTCGTGACCAGTTCCGGTCATAGCGCTGCGGCGGTGCAGCCGAGCGGTTGTGTCGCAGGTCACCTCGCGCGCTACGGCCGCCGGATCTGGCGGAGGTTTTTCAACAGCGCAGACACGCCGCGGACACAAAGCGAGGTGGGCTGGAGGGCTGGATGAAGCGCTGGGTGTTCTGGGCGTACGTCGCGAGCTTCCACTTACCCGCGGTCGCGGCCGCGCAGGCCGGGAGCGTGGGTGGCGCGGGCGGCGCCGGTGGGGCCGCGGGGGCGGCCGTCAGCGGCGTCATCGTCACGGGCGGCGGGGGCGGGGAGCCCGTCGTGTCGCCGCACGTGCTCTCCCCGCGCGTACCGGTCCCCGCAAACGGCGCCATCCCGATCGAGGGGCCGGACCTGTCGGAGCCCATGGTCCACGTCTGGCGCGTGGCTGGCGAGGTGGTGGAGGGCACGCTGGTGCGGCTCGGCACGGCGCGCGACTCTGCGTTCTTCGCGTGGCGCCCGAGCCAGCCGTTCCAGCTCGGCACCCACTACGTGCGCACCGCGAGCATGGCCTCGACGGGCAGCAGCTTCGAGATCGAGGTGGTCGAGGCGAGCGCGCGCACGCCGCCTGCGATCGAAGCGGCACCGAGCATCAGCGGCGTCCTCATGCCGTACGCCAGGGCGTGCTGCACGACACCCATTCGCGACGAAGTCGAGCCGTGCGCGGTGAGCTACGAGAAGGCGTCGGTGCTGCTCGATCCGGGGCTGTCCACGACGGAGCCCGCCGCGAGCGTGCACCAGTTCTTGTTCAGGGCGCGGCTGGTCACGACCACACCCGAGCTGAGCTCCGCAGCGGTGTACGAGCCGCTCGGCTTGAACGATCCGCTGATCATCGACGAGCTCGCGGATTCCTATTGCTTCGAGGTCGAGGCGATCGACATCGCGAGCGATGCCGTGCACGTGTATCCGGGGCAGCACTGCATCGCGCGAGCCGGCGTCCGGGTCGAGACGATCCGGGCCGCTTTGTCCGCCGAGCTGCTCGATGGCGACGCGTGCTTGCAGCCGCCGCCGGGCTTCGAAGCCGAGTGGTGCAGCGCCAACGAAGACGATTGCGACGGCGGCCTCGATGGTGACTGCAAGCTCTATCGGTACGCGTGTCTGAATGGACCGCTGCCGGGAAGTTGGCGCGCTGCGGCGGCGCTCGTGCCCGAGCGCAACATCCCGCTCAACGGTCCGGACTACCCGGCCGGCGAGGGTTGCGCCGTATCGCGAGCGGGTGAAGATGGCACGGCACGGAGCTTCGCCGCGGCCGGCGCCATGTGGATGTTGCTCGGCCTGCGCAGAGCGCGCCGCTACCAAGCCCAGCCGACCGCGCCGCGCAGCGTCACCAGCAACGCGACCGGAGACGACGCGTAGGCGACACCCGCATTGTCGATTCGAAAGTCCTGGCGGCGCACGGGGATGAGCAGCGACAGCGCGAGCTCGGCGCCGAGCGGCGACGGTGTGCGGGACACGCGCGCGTCGATCGCGAGCGCGGACCAGAAGCGGGTGCTCGCGCCGTTGTCGTCGAAGCCCGTCGCGCTGGCGTGCAGCGCACCGAGTAACGCGCCGGCACACAGGTCGATGCGCCATGCGGGGACGGAGCGGGGTTCGCGGAGCGGGGCGACGCATGCGTGCAGCGCGCCTCCGGCGAGCGACTCGCGGACCTCGCCCGCAGCGAAGTCGCGTGAGAGCGGAGGCGCGTAGACGGCCGCGAGCGTCGCGCGCAAGAAGGTGCTGCGGAGGTCCAGCTCGATCAGAAACGCGGGCGTCACGGGACGGGTGACGCCGAGGAGAGCGCCCGGGCCGAGTGCGAGCGAAGATCGGAGACGATCAGAGGGGCGCGCGGGCGCGTGTACGGGCACCTGCACAGGCACGGGCTCATGAACCGCGGGCGTCGGTTGAGGTGCTGGCGGGGCCGCGCTCTGGGCATCGAAGAGCAGAGCGAGCGTGACGGCGGTGGCTTGGGCGAGCGCGCCGCAGTCGGCGGCGGCGTCGGTGAGGACGCGGTGCGATGACGTGTCCTCGCGCACGATCTCCGCGCGCAGGCTCGAGGGCTCGCGCGTGAACGTGACGCGATAGGCGGGCTGATCGTCCGGCACGGCGGCATGGCGGATGCGCGCGACGTCATCGAGCAACGCGGCAGCGTCCGGGCAGCTCTCGGCGCCCGGCGTGCGCAGCACGGTGAGTGGGGCCGCGGGCTGAGCCGTGGCGCGCGCAGCGAGCAGCACGAGCCCTAAAAACGCCCACCGCGCACGCATGGAGGACCGCGAGACTACAGCCAAATCGCTCGTGAATGCGCGCGGCGATCTTTAAGTGATCGGAATGGCAGCTGCCCCCCACTACTCAGGCGAAGCGCGGAGGTGCGCTGGAGCGGTATGACTGAGCGCCCGGCATGAGCGGAGGCCACGACTTTCGCGCGTTCTATGACGCGCACTTCGACTTCGTGTGGAGCTCGCTCCGCCGGCTCGGCGTGCGCGAGCCGGACGCGCTCGATCTCACGCAGAAGGTATTTTTGGTCGCGCACCAAAAGCTGTCGGAGTTCGAAGGGCGAGCGCGGGTCACGACCTGGCTGTTCGCGATCTGCCAGCGCGTCGCGAGCGACCACCGGCGGTCGGGGCCCGTCCGGCGCGAGATCGCGGTCGAGGCGGCGGAGCTCGAGCGGGCGTGCGGCGAGAGCGTGCTGCTCGAGAAGCTCGAGGCCCGCCAGCGAGCGCGTCTGGCCGAGGCGATCCTGGACAAGCTGCCCGAGCCGCAGCGCGTCGTGCTCGTGTTGTTCGAGCTCGAAGGCATGTCGGGCGAGGAGATCGCCGAGCTGCTCGAGGTCGCCGTGGGCACGGTGCGCTCGCGGCTGCGGCTCGCACGCGAGGCGTTCGCGCGCGAAGCCAAGCGCCTGGCGGCCGAGAGCGCGCGAAAGGAGGCCGTGTAATGGCGGGCGATCCGAGACGCTGGCTGAGCGACGGCGGTCACGGCGGTGAGCTCGAGCGGGAGCTGCTCGCGAGCGTGCGCGACGCACGCCCCCCCGCCGATGCGAAAGAGCGAGCCTGGCGCGGCCTTGCGACGGCGATCGCGGCGGGAGCCGCCGTGACGAGCATCGCGCCCAGCGCCGCAGCCGCGAGCAGCTTGCTGACCAAGGTTGTGTGGACGGTCGCCGCCAGCAGCATCGCGGCCGGCGGTTACTTCGCGGCGCAGCAGCTCATGTCGCGCCCCGAGCGCGCGCCTGAGCCTAAGTCGGCGCACGCAGCACCCGCGAGCGCACCGGCCGTCGCAGCGCCCGACGTCGAGCGCGATGAGCACGCGGCCCCTTCCGTGCCGCTGGAAGCGCCGCGCGTCGAGCCGCGGCAGCCCAAGCGCCTCGCACCGAAGGCGCAGGACGCGTTGACGCGTGAGAGCGCCGGGCTCATGCGCGCGCGCGCTGCCTTGCGCGCGGGCGATGCGACCGAAGCCGAGCGGCTCCTGCACAAGCTAGCGAGCGAGCTACCGGGCGGCGTGCTGCTGCAAGAGCGCGAGGTGCTGGCGATCGAGGTGCTCGCAGCGAAGGGCGACACCGACGCGGCACGCGCGCGCACGCGAGCGTTTGCGAGAGCGCACCCCGCGAGCCCGCACACCGATCGACTGCGCGCGCTCTTGGAAGCTCGCTGATGCGGCGTGCCGCGCTCGCCGGCGTGATCGCGCTGCTCGCCGGCTGCGGGCGCGACGTGACGTCGATCGGCGCGACGCACCTCGCGCTGCCCGACGCCGCCATCGATGCCAGCACGGACGCGGCGCTCGATGCCGGCGAGAGCCTGTACCTCGAGGCCGAGGAGGGCGCGCTATCCGGCTTGTCGATCGAAGAGCGCGCCGGGGCCTCGAGCGGCCGGTCCATCGTGGCGCCCGACGCGCTGTCCGATGCGATGCCTGGGCAGGCGCGCGCGCGCTATGCGTTCGAGCTGCGCGAGGCGGGCGACTACACGATCTGGGGCCGCGTGTATGCGCCGGACGTCGACGCCAACCGGTTTTGGCTCCAGCTCGACGGCGGCGCGTGGTTCCTCTGGCGGATCAGCACGGGCGAGGTTTGGTACTGGGACGACGTGCACGAAGACCGCAGCTACGGAACACCGCTCACGTTCGCGCTCGAGCCCGGCGCGCACGAGCTCGTGATCGCCAACGCGGGGCCACTGGCGCGGCTCGACCGCTGGTACATCACGTCGCGCGGCGACGAGCCGCCCGGCAACGACACGCCGTGCGACCCGCCGCATACGGTGCAGCTCGGCGGCGAGTGCGTGCCGAGCTGCGGCTTGCTCATGGGGACCGGCTGCGGCGACGTGTGCGCGGGACGCGAGCCGCTGCCCGCATACGACTGCGACGTGTGCTGTCGGGTCGATTGAGTGATCGCGCCCGCCGCATCGCTCCACTCATCGGCAGGCATGCGCTTCGGTCGATCCCCCATCATCTCGGTCGCGCTGCTCGCGCTGACGGCGTGCTCGGGCACGATCAGCGGTGGAGGCAGGCCGAGTGACAGCTCGGCCGGCGACGGCGCGGGGCCGCGCGAGCGACCCGGCGCGAGCGGTGATAGCGGTGGCGATGGCGACGGCGACCGCCCCGAGGACCCGATGGTCGATCCCGACGGCCCGGGCGGCAATCCTCCCATCGACTGCAGCGAGCAGCCGATCGATCCCGGACCTGCGCCGCTGCGATTGCTCACGCGCACCCAGTACGTGAGCACGGTGCGCGACTTGTTCGATGAAGCCATGCTCGCGGAGAGCGAGCTGAGCGCTGCGCTCGGACCCGCGACCGAGGCGTCGGCCTTCGGGCTGGTGCAGCCCGACGTCACGCAAGTGCAGGTCGAAGGGTTCCAGAAGGCCGCCGAGCTGATCGCGAAGACCGTGGTGGAGCGCGAGGAGACCTTGGATGCCATCGCGCCATGCGCGGATGGCGCCGACCCCACGGCGTGCGCACGCGATGTGATCGAGCGCTTCGGTGCACGCGTGTATCGCGCGCCGATCGTGGACGAAGACGACATCGACCACCACGTGACGCTGTTCGAGGCGGGCGCCAGCACGAGCTACGCGCACGGCATCGAGCTGCTGCTGCGCGGCATGTTGCAAGCGCCGCGCTTTCTGTATCGCGTGGAGCTCGGCACGAGCGAGCGCGTGAGCGCGACGGCGGTGCGCCTATCACCGCACGAGATCGCGGCGCGCTTGTCATATTGGGTGTGGGGCACCGCGCCCGACGACGCCTTGATCGCGGCCGCGGACAGCGGCGCGCTCGATACGGACGCGGGCATCGAACGGCAGCTCGAGCGACTCCTGGGCGATCCGCGGGGCGCCACGCTGCTGCGCCGCTTCTTGGAAGGCTGGACGCACGTGTCCGCCGTCGAGACGCTGGTCAAAGACCCGGAGCTGTACCCGGCGTGGCAGGAGCCCGCGCTGCGCGAGGCCATGCGCGCGCAGGCCAGCGCGTTCTTCGATCACGTGCTCGAGGAGCAAGGCGGCACGCTGAGCGCGCTGCTCACCTCGCGCTCCGTGCTCGTAAACGACGCGCTCGCGAGCTTCTACGACGTGGACGGCTCGGGCGAAGCGTTCGAGCCGGTCGAGCTGCCCGAGGAGCAGGCCTCGGGCGTGCTCACGCTGCCTGCCTTGCTCGCGATCCTCGCCAAGCCCGACGAGAGCTCGCCGATCTACCGCGGCAAGTTCGTGCGCGAGATGCTGCTGTGCCAGCAGCTGCCCGCGCCACCGGCCAACATCCCGCCCGCTCCAGAGGTCGAGGCCGGCGTCTCCACGCGCGAGCGGTTGCGGCAGCACGAGGTCGACACCGCGTGCAGCGGCTGCCACCAGCTGCTCGATCCGATCGGCTTCGCGTTCGAGCGCTTCGACGCCATCGGGCGCTACCGCACGATCGACGGCGGCGAGACCGTGAACACGAACGGCGCGCTCACGGGCACGTCCGACGCCGACGGCGAGCTCGATGGCGTCGCACAGCTCGGCGCGCGGCTCGCTCAGAGCGCCGAGGTCGAGGCCTGCATGACCAAGCAATGGTTCCGCTTCGCGCTCGAGCGCTTCGAGCAGGAGATCGACGCGTGCGCGATGCAGCGCTTGATCGATCGCTTCGAGGCCAGCGGGCAAGACTTGAACGCCCTACCCACAGCGCTGATCGCGAGCGATGCGTTCCTGTACCGCCGGCCGATCCAGTCGGAGCCCGAGCCATGACCGCACACGACCTGCGCACGCGCGTGAGCCGCCGCAAGCTGCTGTCCGGCCTGTCGCTGTCGGCGATCGCGCTCACGAGCCCCATTTGGCGCGCGGCCACCGCGTTCGGTCAGGACGCGAGCCGCCCGGCGGCCAAGCGCTTCATCGGCATCTTTTCCGCCAACGGCACGATCGCTTCCGCGTTCTTCCCCGAGGGCGATGCCAGCGACGCACCGCTCGGCGCCCTACCCGCGATCCTCGCTCCGCTCGATGGCTACCAAGACCAGCTCATGGTGCTGAAGGGCGTGCACATGAATTCCACGGTCGAGGACGAGCTCGGCGTGCCCAGCTCGAACAAGCCCGGTGGGCCGCACATGAAAGGTCCGGGCGCGATGCTCACCGGCGGCTCGCTGATGGCCGGCAGCTTCACGGGCGCGGGCGGTCCCGCCGGCTGGGCCGATCGCATCTCGGTCGACCAAGCGATCGCCAACCGCTTCGGCAGCGACACGCGCTTTCCCTCGCTCGAGCTGGGGGTGCGCATCGAGGGCCAGGAGCCGCTACGCGTGATCTCGTACCGCGGCGCGAACCAACCGAACCTCGCGATCGACGATCCCCTGCAGATGTACGACCGCATCTTCGCCGACTTCGAGCTGAGCGACGCCGAGCGCGCGGCACGCCTTGCCGAGCAGCGCAGCGTGCTCGACTTCTTGAAGGACGATATCGCGAGGCTGCAGGCGCGCGTCACCTCCGAGGATCGCGCGCGGCTCGAGGCACACCTCGGCGGCATCCGCGGCATCGAGCAGCGCCTCGCCAGCGCCGCGGTCGCGTGCGAGCAACCGATGAAGCCCGCGCCGCTCGACACGCGCGCGATGGAAAACTTCCCCGTGGTCGGCCAGCTGCAGCTCGATCTCATGTTGCTGGCGCATCGTTGCGACATGACGCGGGTGTCCACGTTCATGTGGGCCAACGCGGACAGCTGGCAGTACTTCCCGTGGGTCGGCGTAAACGAAGAGCACCACGAGCTTTCGCACGCCGGTGACGACGACACCGCCGCGCGCGACAAGCTGATCGCGATCAACGCCTGGCACGCCGAGCAGCTCAAGTACTTGCTCGATGGCCTGGCCGCGGCTGAAGAAGCCGATGGCACCCGATTGATCGACAACACCCTCGTGCTCTGGGGCAACGAGCTCGGGGCCGGTAACTCTCACAGCTACACGGACATCCCGTGGCTGCTCGCCGGTGGCGCCGGTAGCGCGCTGCGCATGGGCCGCTACCTGCAGTTTGCGGATCGGCCTCACAACGACCTGCTCGTCTCGGTGTGCAACGCCATGGGCATGGACGACGTGACCACGTTCGGGATCCCGGGCGTGTGCACGGGCCCGCTCGACCTTGGCTAGCCCTCGCTACGACGCATCTCCTAGCCGCCTTCTGTGCTAAGCAGCCCCGCATGCAGGGCAGCACCCCCGAGGCCGCCACCCACGCCGCGATCCGCGCGGTCTTCAAGCGTGAGTCGGCCAAGCTCGTCGCGGGCATCGCGCGCATGGTGCGCGACGTGGGCCTTGCCGAGGAGCTGGCGCAAGACGCGATGCTGGTCGCGCTCGAGAAGTGGCCCGAGGCGGGTGTGCCCGATAACCCAGGGGCCTGGCTCATGGCCGCGGGCAAGCGCCGCGCGATCGACGAGCTGCGCCGCCGCAAGCTGCTCGAGCGCAAGCACGAAGAGATCGGCCAGGCGAGCCAAGGCGATGAGCGCGCGGTCCCCGACATCGAAGAGCAGCTGGACGACGACATCGGCGATGACCTCCTCAAGCTGATCTTCACCTCGTGTCACCCCGTGCTCTCGACCGAGGGCCGCGTCGCGCTCACGCTGCGCCTGCTCGGCGGCCTCACCACCGAGGAGATCGCGCGCGCGTTCTTGGCCCCCGAGCCGACGATCGCGCAGCGCATCGTGCGCGCCAAGCGCACGCTGACAGAAGCGCAAGTGCCGTTCGAGGCGCCGCGCGGCGACGAGCTGCGCGCGCGCATGACCTCGGTGCTCGAGGTCATCTACCTCGTGTTCAACGAAGGCTACTCGGCGACCGCAGGCGACGAGCTGCTGCGGCCCGCGCTGTGCGACGAAGCCATCCGCTTAGGCAGCATCTTGGTCGAGATCGCGCCAGACGAGCCGGAAGCGCTCGGCTTGCTCGCGCTGATGGAGATCCAGGCGTCGCGCTCGAAGGCGCGCGTCGGCCCTTCGGGTGAGCTCGTGCTGTTGCTCGATCAGGATCGCAGCCTCTGGGATCACGCGAAGATCGCGCGCGGTCTCGCAGCCCTGGCTCGCGCCGAGGAGCTGGCAGGAGCCGGTGGGCCCTATGCGCTGCAAGCGGCCATCGCCGCGTGCCACGCGCGCGCGAAGGTCGCGGCCGACACCGACTGGCAGCGCATCGCGGTGCTCTACTACGCGCTGTCGGAGCGCATGCCCTCACCGGTAGTCGAGCTGAACCGCGCGGTCGCGGTCTCGATGGCCTTCGGTCCCGCGGCCGGCCTCGCGATCACGGAGCCTCTGCTCACCGAGCCTGCGCTCGCTGACTACCATCTCCTGCCCAGTGTGCGCGGGGATTTCCTCATGAAGCTCGAGCGCTACGAAGAAGCTCGGGCCGAGTTTGCCCGAGCGGTCGCGCTCACACGAAACGGCCGCGAGCGGGCCTTGCTCATCGACCGGGCGAACGAGTGCACTCGGGCGCTCGAGCGAGCTGGCCGCCCAGCTGAGTAAGCACCGAAAGTTTTCCGATTTCTCTAGCTCTCGCGTAATGCGCTTTTTCAGGTGAACGACGGGGTCAATATTTGGTTAGATCCCGGCGTCGTGCTGCCGCTTTGGCTACACCTCTCGCTCACGCCTGCTTCGTGAGCCTCGCGTTGCGATGAAGAAGCTGCTCACACCGTGGATCGCGCTGATCGCGCTGCTGGCTTTGGCCGCAGCACCGGTCGCACGCGCCAACACGGGGATCGAGCTGGCCGTGGTCGTGCACGCCGGCACGCGCGTGACGTCGATGTCGGCGGTCGAGATGGAGACGGTGTTCACGCGCAGCCAGACGCGCTGGCAAGACGGCACGCCGATCGTCCCGATCAACACGACGCCCGGCAGCGAGACGCGCGTGTTGTTCGACAAGGCCGTGTTGAGGCTCGACCCGGACGAGGTGGGCCGCTTCTGGATCGACCGGCGAATCAGGGGCTTTGGCTTGCCGCCCCGGCACGTCGCCGATCACGGCACGATCGTACGCGTGGTGGAGAAGCTCGCCGGCTCGATCGGGTACGTCCCGGAGCCGCTCGCGCGCCAAGCCAAGCTCAAGATCGTCGCGCGCATCCGCAACGGCAAGGTGCTGCCTCCTTGAGGTAGCGGCTCGCTTCGAAGCCTCTAACTAGAACGTATCTCGTAACCTCCACAAAGGCGGAGCGCTCGCACGGAGCCGTTCCGACTAAATGAGGCCTTCGTCCTTCGCCATCGCGCGCAGGCGATCTTTGACCCGCTCGAAGCGCTTGCGCAGGCGGGCGGCCTCGCGATCGATCGCGGCCTCCTCGATCGGCGCGTGCTCCTCGCTCATCGCGACCACCAGCTCGCGGAAGTCCATGCCGCGATCGACGCGCAGGATGAGCAGCATCTGATCGTCGAGCGACAGCCGCTCGCGCAGCTCGCGCATGCGATCCTTGACCGCGGTCTGCCGGTACGGCTCGGTCACCGTGCGCACGCGATCCACGATCGCCGACAGCGGCGCGTGCTCGGAGAGCGCCAGGTTGCGCTCCGGCCGGTTGCCCGCTGCTTTCACGTAGTCATTGGCCGCATTGCGCGCGAGGCGATAGAACCAGCTAAGCACCCCGCAGCGCCACTCGAAGCCGGGCAGCCCCAGCCACAGCTTCTCGGCGACGATCGCGAAGACCTCGTCGGCGTCGCTGCGGCGGGGCAGGCGCGCGGCCAAGAGCGCCATGATCTCGCCCCCATAGCCCTCCAGCACGAGGGTCGTAGCGAGGGTGAAGTCGCCGGCATTGCACGCAGCCTGAACGCGCGCTTCGAGCTCGGGCTGGGCGGTCATCGCGGCCTATTATGGATAGCGCGTGGGCCCTCTGATGAGAACCGCTGATGTGATAATGAGCTTTGATTCGGGGGCTCCGCGTCGTGAATGAAGGACCCAATGGGCCCGGAAGCGAGCCAAGCGTCGGAGGTGGCTCGCACCCATCCGAAGGCGCGACCGCCCATGATCCGTTCGACGATCTGCTGAAGCGCGCAGCCCGCCTCACACCTCTGCCGGCGCGCGAGACGGTTCGGGGACGCCTCCCGCAGCGCGCCTCTGGACAGCTCGAGCCCGGTGCCGAGCTCTGGGAGGGGCGCTTCCAGATCGTGCGGCGGCTCGGCGCGGGCGGCATGGGCGTCGTGTACGAGGCGCGCGATCGCGAGCGCGGCGAGCACGTCGCGCTCAAGACGCTGTCACGCATGAGCCCTACGAACATCTACCGGCTCAAGCACGAGTTCCGCGCGCTCTCGGAGGTCGCCCACGAGAGCCTAGTGGTGCTGCACGAGCTGTTCGCGGACGACGACCACTGCATGTTCACGATGGAGCTGGTCGAGGGCGTGCCGTTCGACCGCTACGTGCGGCCGGATCCTGCGACGTTCGACGAGGCGCGGCTTCGCACCGCGCTCGGGCAGCTCGCGCGCGGGGTGTGCGCGATCCACGCCGCGGGCTACCTGCACCGCGATCTCAAGCCCAGCAACGTCCTGGTCACGGCCGAGGGGCGGGTGGTGATCCTCGACTTCGGCTTGGTCGCTCCGCAGAGCAGCCGGGAAGGCGACGATGACGACCGCGGCTCCGGCACGCCCGCGTACATGGCGCCCGAGCAATGCGCGCACGAGCCTACGAGCGAGGCCAGCGACTGGTACGCGATCGGGGTGATGCTGTTCGAAGCGCTGACCGGACGGTTGCCGTTCGAGGATGCGACCAAAACGCTCATGCGCCGCAAGCAGAGCGAGCCGGCGCCGGCCGCCCGCTCGCGCGCGACCACCGACGGGCTGCCCGCGGACCTCGAGCGGCTATGCGATCAGCTGCTCGCGCGAACGCCGAGCGCG
>Ga0190269_10000391_pt1 | contig 23197 bp, 16 predicted proteins | sample Popmic249IS_FD_133749 | JGI IMG/M metagenome (GOLD analysis project Ga0190269, IMG submission 133749) | Populus adjacent soil microbial communities from riparian zone of Blue River, Arizona, USA - 249 IS | ecosystem: Environmental > Terrestrial > Soil > Riparian zone | place: USA: Arizona... | reverse complement strand
GTTAGGCAAGACGCGTGCGGTCCAGCCTTCGGGTGCGGCAATGGGCTTGGACTCGGGCTTCGGGGCGTCGCCGCCCGCTCGTGCGGGTGCGTCCCCACTCGGCTTGCCGCCGGCGCCGGCTGCACTGCCAGCGCCACCGGTCTTTCCGCCGCTGCCAGCTGCAGGGGCATCCGCGCTCTGCGCGCCAGCGCCGCCGCTCTGCGCTTCATCGCCAGCACCGCCGCTCTGCGCTTCATCGCCAGCACCGCCGCTCTGCGCTTCTCGACCTGCGCCGCCTCGCGCTGAGCCGCCGGCGCGACCCGCAGCGCCAGCCTCCGGTTCCGCGGGGGACGGCCGCGCCGGCTCACCGTCGGTGCCGCTGCCGGCGCTCTCGCGCTGAGGGCTGGGCTCGCTGCTCGTCGCCCCGTCCGAGTTGCTGCACGCGAGTAAGCCGAGGAGCGCCAGCGCACATGTCGAGGGCACGCGGCGTGACATCATTCGCACGAAAGCCATGGCTGCCGAGTACCGCGACCTGCGCGACGCATGCAAGTGTCAAGGCGGCGTGAGCGATCTGTGCGTTGATCGACATACAGCGAGCCCGGGCCACAACACGCTGATGCCTGACATGCGTCGCGGCCCGGGGCGAAAGCGGACGAGTCCCCTCTCGCGTTCACGTGAGCGGACCGGACGTGAACGTGCGCTCCTCGCGCAAGATGAAGCGTTTGCTCTGCGCGAACGCGAAGTTGCGCTGGCCCTCGGGATCGGCCTTCAAGCGCTTGCGGTAAGCCTCGTACGCGGCCAGGCTGTCGAACGCAATCACGCCCCATGCGATGTCATTCGTGCCTTCGTGCGGCAGGAAGTAGCCGAGCAGCTGGCCCCCGCAGCGCGGGATGATCTGTCTCCAGGCTGCGGCGTACTCACGGAACGCCTCGAGCTGGAACGGGTCGATCTGATAGCGGATGAAACATGTGATGTGCATGCGGTCAGCTTGGCGCAGCTCGCAGCGGGCATGCTTTTGCCGCGACAAAAGCATTTCGCGCACGGCGGCGTTATCATCGGCCCATGTCCACGCGCTATGCACTCGCCGACGTGGCCGCGCTCATGGGTGAGCCCACGCGCGCGGCCATGCTGCTCGCGCTCATGGGCGGCGAGGCCCTGCCCGCCAGCGAGCTGGCGCAGGTCGCGAGGCTGTCGGCGGCAGCGACCAGCCTGCATCTCAAGCAACTCCTGCGCGCAGGCCTGCTCGACGTGCGCAGCGAAGGCCGTCACCGCTATTATCGCCTGGCCCACGCCGACGTCGCCCGCGCGCTCGAGAGCCTCGGCTTACTTGCAGGCAAGGCTGCCGCGCGACCTGCGCTCTCGCCCGAACGCGCGCGCATGCGCATGGCCCGCAGCTGCTACGACCACCTGGCAGGCACGCTCGCGGTGGCGCTCACCGATCACCTCGAGCAGGCGCAGCTGCTCGTTCCGCTCGACGACTACGCCTTCGAGATCACCGACGAAGGGGAGCGCTGGTTCTCCCGGCAGCTCGCGATCCAGGTCGGCGACCTCAGCCGCGGTCGCCGCGCGCTCGCGCGCCGCTGCCTCGACTGGACGGAACGCCGTCCTCATATCGCAGGGGCGCTCGGCTCAGCCATCTTGCAGCAGTGCTTGCAGAAGCGGTGGCTGCTGCGCACGCGCGGTTCGCGCGCGCTGCGGGTCACGCCGCGTGGCGAACAGGCGCTGCGCGCGCTCGGCGTGGGTCAGGGCAGCTTGCAGTCGAGGAAGTAGTCGGCGAACACGGATCCGATCAGCAGCCGTCCCGGGAGCGGGGCTGCGACCGAAGACGCGCTGAGCTCACGGCCCGGGTCCAGATACAGGCGCTCGATGTTCAGCGTGGGCTCGAGCTGGATGCGGTCCACGGCGGATGGCGACAGGACCACCGGGTCGAACGCGTGGCGCAGGAAGCTGATCTGCCTCGGGTGGCTCGCGACGTACAGGCGGCCGTCGTCCGCGCGCTCGATGTTGTCGGGCGCGAACTCGAGCGCGATGCTGCGCTGCAGCTGGAGGTCGCCCGTGGCGGGCATGCGCTGGTACACGCGAAGGCGCTTCTCGGCCAGCTCGGAGACGTAAAGCACCTGGCCGTCGGCCCGGATGTGGATGCCGTTCGCGTACGCGACGTCGTCTGCGAGCAAGCGGAACGACTTGGCTCGCACGTGCACGATCTGACCGCGCGCGCGGCGCAAGAAGTCATCCAGCAACTGACCGAGGCCGCGGCTGCGCGCGTGATCGTTCGTGACGTACAGCTCATCGCGCCCGACCGCGACCAGATCGTTCGGCGAGATCAGCAGCGGGTCCAGCAGGCTGTCGACGTGCTCGAGCCCGTCGTCCCGGACGTTGAAGATCTCGATGCTGTGGAGCTGCCGGGTCTGATGGTTCACCACGAACAGTCGATCGGGGCCCTGCCCGTCGGACCACAGGGAGATCCCGTGCGGATGGAACGGCTTGCCGGCGCCATCGAAGAGCCGCTTCGGCACGGCGTCACCGGGCGCCCAGCGATAGAGCGCGCCTGTCGCGAGCCTGCCCTGGAGCTCGGCGCGCGAGTCATTCGCCGAGATGTACGCGACGCCACGCCGCGAATCGTACGTGATGTCTTCCGGACCCACGACGCCGGGGACTTTGCGGCACTCGAGCGGCTGCGGCGTCAGCTCCGCGAGCTCGCCCGCACGCCGGGTCGTCTCCAGAAGCCATGCACCGAGCACGACCACAAACAACAAAAACGAAAGCCCGACTCTGCGCTTCCACCGACCCGCTGGCGTGTGTGTAGCCATGGCCTGGCCTGCGGTTGTATCAGAAGCCGCCGGGATGCGCGGCTTCAAACGCCGACTCACGCCCGGTACCAGGCGAGCTGCGTACCGGACATCAAGAGCCGCCCGTCCGGGCTCCACAGCTCACAGGTCTGGTCGTTGAATGAATCGTGAAAGACGCGCGCGTCCGAGACGCCGAGCAGGTGTGAGGTTCCGCACGCCGACAGCTCGCTGTCGCTGGCGTGGAAGTAGCTCGTCAGGGTGACGGTGCCCATCGGCACGGCGACGCGGCGCACCTGGAAGATCCGCAGGAAGAACACGTCGCTGAGAGCGGCGAGCGACAACATGTCGAGCGCGCGTGCTGGCGCGTGTTGGACCCACAGCACGCTCCGTGGGCTGAGCGGCTCCGGAGCGGCCTCTTCCAGCGGCAGCGGGGCGTCGCCGACGAAGCGAAAGTCGAAGCGCTCGAGCCACTTGAAGGGAAAGGCCAGCTGCACGGCTGGTACGGCGCTCGCGGGTGGGGCCGCGGGCGGCTTCGCGGGCGCGAAGCGAAACGTCTGCTGGCGATTCGCGCAAACGACGCTCGCAGAGGCGACGACTCGCTCGCCCTGCGTGTAATGCAGGGCCCAGTGTTGCGTGATCTTGCCCGCGCGCAGCAGGCTGCAGCGGATCTGGAACTCGCCCGGCGCGATCGGCGCGCAAAAGCTCACGGTGAGCGCGACCGGCGTGCCCTGCCGACGCGGATCCTCCAGCACGGCGCGCAACAAGGTCGCATTTACGAGACCTCCGAACGGGCCGACCATGTTCCAGTAAGCATCGCTGCTCGCGCCGCGCAGCGTCTGCTCGTCGACGCGCTCCAGCTGCGTCGCGAGGTCGAGCGGGTGACCAACCTCGGAGGTCGGGAGCTCCGGAGCTTGCGGAGCAGGTCCCGCGACCGCCGCTGTGATCACTCTGTTCGGGAGCTCCGGAGCTTGCGGAGCAGGTCCCGCGACCGCCGCTGTGATTACTTCGTTCGGGAGCTCCGGAGCTTGCGGAGCAGGTCCCGCGACCGCCGCTGTGATTACTCTGTTCGGGAGCTCCGGAGCTTGCGGAGCAGGTCCCGCGACCGCCGCTGTGATCACTCTGTTCACTGACATGCCACGAGCCTGCATGCGGCTGCGGCGCGAGGCGATGACCTGCCAGGTAATGTCCGCGCAACATGCGCTCTTGGGGCCAAATCTCTGCGAGTGAGCCCGGCTGCATGTCCGCAACGGCGACAATCTGATATGGGACCTCGAGTCTTACGATGCGTCTACGTCAGGGCGTCCGCGTGCTGTTATGGATTTCGGCATGGTTACGTCCCAGGCTTGGTCTACTGCGCGCCGCGCGGTGGACGGCGGCGCTCTGCGTGTGCGGCTGCTCTGTCTACGAGCCGGGGCTCTTGCCGATCGAGGGGCGTCCGAGCCGCGCCTCGGCGGGCGCCGGCGCGACTTTCGTCCCGCGTCCCGCAGGGGCCGTCCAGGCAACGCCCGAGTGCACGGGCAGCCGGCCCACGTGTGTCCGCGACCATGCAGCCATCAGCTGCGCCGCTGGCAGCTGCAGGCTGCTGAGCTGCCAGGGCGCCTACCGCGATTGCGATGGACGCGCGGACAACGGCTGTGAAGCCGACCTGAGCTCGAACGCGCACTGTGGCCGGTGCGGGGCGAGCTGTAGCTTCGCGCACGGCGTGGGTCATTGCGCGCAGGGACGCTGCGCGTTGCTGGGCTGTCACCCGGGCTACGCGGACTGCGATGGCAACGCCGCCAATGGCTGCGAGAGCGCGCTCGACAGCCCAGGCAGCTGCGGCGCTTGCGGACGCGTTTGTGCCGCCGATCGCCCGCAAGCCAGCGCAGTGTGTCGCGCCGGTCAGTGCGTGCTGCAATGCCGCGCCGGCTACGGGGACTGCAACGCGCGCGCAGAGGATGGCTGCGAGCAGCCGCTGACGGCGGCTGGCGCGTGCGGGCCGTGCACCAGCCTGAGCTGCGTGGGGCCGCGCGTGACCTCTGTCGACTGCGCGAGCGGCCCGTGCGAGATCACGAGCTGCGCGCTCGGGTTCGAGGACTGCAACGGCTCGGTGCAGGACGGCTGCGAGGCCGATCTACTCGCCGCCGCGAACTGTGGCAGCTGCTTCGCGAGCTGCAGCCTGCCACACGTCGCCGCCACGCGCTGCGAGAGCGGCGTGGCCGGACGCGACGCGCAATGCGCGATCGACCGGAGCTGCGGCCCGGACGAGCTCGATTGCGACCTCACGCGCAAGCGGGGCTGCGCCGAGGGCTACGCGGACTGCGACGGCGCGACCGAAAACGGCTGCGAGACCGATCTGCGCCGCCTGAACCATTGCGGTGGCTGCGGCAGCTCGTGCGTGTCGCCGCGCGAGCTGAGCGAGTGCCGTGGCGGCATGTGCGTCAGCACGGGCTGCGCCGCGGGCCACGCGCGCTGCGCGGCGCAGGGCGAATGTCTCTCGTTGCAGGACGACCCGCAGAACTGCGGGGCATGCGGCCGCAGCTGCCCGAGCAGCGCAGCGTATTGTGCCGGGGGCCGCTGCACGACGCTCGCCTGCAACCCGGGCAGCGCCGACTGCGACGGCGACGCGCGAAACCGCTGCGAGACGGGCCTGAACGCGCTGGATCACTGCGGCGGCTGCGATGTCCGCTGCGGCCCGTTGCCGCACGCGCGCTCGGTGAGCTGTCGCGACGGGACCTGTCAGATCGGCAGCTGCGACGCAGGCTTTGCGGACTGCGACGGCGATCCGAAGAATGGCTGCGAAGTGTCACTCGACACGGATGACGACTGCGGGGGCTGCGGCATGGCGTGTCATTTTCCGCAAGGCGTCGGCCAGTGCCGCGATCGCAAGTGCGCCCTCGTCGGCTGCACCCCCGGGCGCGGCGACTGCAACCGCTCACCGGCGGACGGCTGTGAGCACGACCTGCGCACCACGGACAGCTGCGGACGCTGTGGACACAACTGCAATGCGCTGCCGCACGTCGCCGCTGGTAGCTGCAGCGGTGGAACGTGTCAGGTGGAGCGCTGTCAGCCCAACTTCGCGGATTGCGATGGACTGCCGGACAACGGCTGCGAGGCGGACCTGAGGCTCGCGACGAGCTGCGGCAGCTGTCAGAACGATTGCTCGAAGCTGGCGAACGTCGCCGGGGCCAGCTGCGACAGTGGCCGCTGCGTTGGGCTCACTTGCAGCACGGGCTTCGGCGACTGCAACGCCGACCGGAGGGATGGCTGCGAGCGGCCGCTGAGCAGCGTGACGGACTGCGGCGCGTGCCAGCGCCGCTGCCAACCCGCACACGCCCCGGCGGAATGCAGCGCCGGCGTGTGCGGTCATGGCGCCTGCGAGCCCGGCTATGCGGACTGCGACGGCAATGCCGAGAACGGCTGCGAAGCACGACTCGACAGCCCGAATCACTGCGGCGCGTGCGGCAACGCGTGTGAGGGTGGCGCGCCGTGCAAGAACGGGCAGTGCGGCTGCGCCCGTGATGCGCAGTGCGGCCCGGGTGAGTCGTGCTGCAACAACGAGTGCCTGAACACCGTGGGCACGTGCTTTCCTTTTCCGTGCATCCCGGGCACCGCGAAGCCCGAGAACAATGCGAACTGCGGGGGTTGCGGGCAAGCCTGCCTGCTCTTCTGCTGTGGCCCGCTGCTGTGACTCAGCGGCAGGGCTCGTCGGTCGTGGCTGCAGGCGCCTTGTTGCCGAGCCAGTCGAGCAGCGTCTTCTTGTCTTCCGGCGCGATGGCGCCGCCCGGCAGCATGAGCGGCATCCGGCTGCCGTCGATGCGCATGCGGGCCACTTCGTAGAGAGGTGGCTTCGGCTTGACGATGCTGTTGCGCTGGAAGTCTTCCCACGCGGTGAGCGCCATCGGCGCGCCATTGATCGGCATCGGGCCGTGGCAACGATAGCAAGCGTTGGTCAATGCCTCGATCACCGGGCACGGGATCTTGGTGTCGTTGACCTTCGGTCCCTCGGCGGGCGCGCCGCCTGCTCCGCCGCTGCCAGCGGCAAGGGGAGTGCCGCCTACGCCGCCGCTCCCAGCGGTGCTGCTCGGCGCCCGCCCGCCCGCACTCGAGCTGCCGCCGACCGGCGCCGAGCGTCCCGCGCTGGAGGGCTCCGTGGCTGGAGCGCCGCCCTCGGCGGAGCTGTCAGGGCTCGTCCCCGCGTCCGGAAGCATGCTTCCAGGGACCGCTCCTGCACTACCCGTATCCGAGCTGCAGCCAAAAGCTGCGATTGCGACGGTCGCCGCGAGTACCAGCCGATTGTCGAAGCAGTGGGTCAAACTCAGCCTCACGTTTTTGTGGGCCGGGAGCCTACCATGCACGATCGCGCGACGCCTTCCGCTGCCGCCATCAGCAGCAACTTTGCCTCAGCACCCCGCGCCACTGTGACGATTGCGCGCGCACCTCGGGAAGCGCGCGCGGCCGTCCGCGAAGCGCTGGCGGCTGTCCAGCGCGCTCACGCTCGCGCGCGTCGCGCGGACCCGCTGCTGCCCGCTGCGGACCTCACGCCGGAGCAGCTCGACGCGGCCCGAGGCGCGCGCGCCGGGTGGTCGCGTCGCGAGCGGTGGGTTTGCGGGACGGTTGTGCAGCGGCGGGTTGCATGCTCGGCGAAGCGAGGATGTCGCGGGGAATCACCAAAGCCCACGGCATACGTCGTGCGCGTGACCTGACATGCGGGCTCGGCCAACATGCGCGCCGCCGCGCGCAGGCGCATGCGGACCAGATACTGGTGCGGGCTGACGCCCAACACGCGCGAGAACAGGCGCAGAAAGTGAAACGGCGTGAGATCCACCGAGCGGGCCATGTCGTCCAGCGCGAGCGGCTCTGCGGCATGCACCTCGATGAAGTGCGCGGCCGCGATGGCCCGCCGACGGTCGCGCGCCGTCACGCGCGCGGTGGGGGACGGCCGCGCACCGGAGAGCTGCGCGAAGCGCGCCGCGAACAGGAGCGCCACCTCGTCCACGCCCAGTCACTTGCGCCATCGGCCGCAGCCTGCGCCAGCTCACCCAGTACCATCAGCTCCGCGAGCGGTGGCAAGCTGCCGCTCGCGAGCGGGCGCGCGCCGCGCTGCAGCTCGGCGTGAAGCTGAAACGACAGGCACACGTCTGCGCCCGCGTGATGCTCGTGCGTGCACGTGTACTCGTCGCCCGCGCGGCCGGTCATTACCGAGCCGGGGATCAGCTCGTGACGCTCGCGACCCACGCGACAGCCGAAGCTGCCCTCGCGCACGTACGACAGCGAAGACGTGGCGTGCTGCTCCGCGAACGCGGGGTCCGCCGGCCGGCAGCGCAGCGATACTCGATGACGCTGAGAGCGGCGCTCCGCTGCAGGATCCTGGTGCGCATGCGAACATCTCGCGACGAGCGAGCCGAAATCAGGTTAGCATGCCGGTCCGGGCAGGGCAGCGCGCGGCGCAATTGTGGGCTTTTTCGGCTCGATGCTGAGCCGGCCGCCGCAGAACAGGCTACTTGGGGAGCGGGCCGGAACGACGCGGCCCGACTCTGAAAAGAAGGACAGGATCGCTCGTGCAGCAGGCCATGACTCGACTTCGCACCCTCGCGCTCACCAGCGGCTGGCTCGCCGTGCTCGGCTGCAACCAGCCCGAAGCCAAGCCCCCGCAGGTCTCCGCCACGAGCTGCGCGGACTTCGCGGAGCGCGTCTGTGCCGAGGCCTCGCACGTCTCGCCGATCTGCAAGTCGCTGAAGAAGTCGCTCGAGCTCTGGACTCCGGAGGCCTGTGCGGTGGCGCTGGAGAACGTCTCCACCACCCTGCAGAAGGTGGCCGAGAAGCGGAAGCCGTGCATCGAGCTAACTGACAAGTTGTGTGCGGAGCTCGGGCCGAATTCGAAGGCCTGCAGCACCATCCAGAGCTCTGCCAAGGGCTACACGGGCGAACGCTGCGCTGCGATGTTGAGCCGCTACTCCGACGTGCGAGACGATCTGAAGCGCGAAGACGTGGCGGCGCAACCCGGGCCCACTCCCGAGCAGCTCAACAAGCTGGCATCGAGCGCGAGCCTGGCGTTCGGGCCGGCAGACGCCAAGGTGACCGCGGTTTGGTTCTTCGGCCTGGAAGATCCGTACTCGGCGCGCGCCACCGCGACGGTGCAGACGATCAGACAAAAATACGCCGGCCAAGTGCGCTTCGTGCTGCGCCAGTTCCCACTGCCCTACCACCGCAACGCCCACATCGCGGCGCAAGCCGCGCTCGCCGCGCACGCGCAGGGCAAGTTCTGGCAGTTCTACGAAAAGGCCCTCGACAACCAGTCGCAGCTCGGGCGTGACAAGCTCGATGGCTACGCCGCGGAGGCGGGCCTGAACGTCGCGAAATTCAAGAAGGCGATGGATGAGCGCAGCCACTCCGCCGAGGTCGAAGCCGACTACAACCTGGGTCGCTCGGTGGGCGTCGAGCGCACGCCCGTGTTGTTCCTGAACGGCCAGCGCGTCTCGAACCCCGCAGACACGGCCGCCGTCGAGCAGGCCATCGAGCAGGCGCTCAAGAGCCCGAGCTGAAGCGGAGCAGCGTGTGTGCCCTCGCACTCCGGCAGGCGGCGTAGGGCCGCGCGACTCGCGCACGGACATGCGCCCGGATGTGCGCCCCGCGGCTGAGCCGGCGCCGTCAGTTCGCACATCAAGCGCAGCGGGTACGCGTGCGAAAAGCGTCCGATGCGCCTCGCCAACTTCGAATTCGACGTGCGGTTGTATGAAGGTCGCTCGACGCTCGTGTACGCGGGCAAGCGGCTCGCCGACGCGCTGCCAGTCGTCGCGAAGCTCGTGACCGCCAGCCTGCGCGATCTGCACCGCGAGTGTGCGCTCCTGCAGCGCGTCGCGGGCGAAGGCGTGGCGGAGGCCATCGGCATCTTCGAGAGCAGCGACGGCCCGGTGCTCGTGCAGCGGCGCTTCGGAGACGGCACCGTGGAGCAGCTGTGCGCACGTGGCCCGGCGCCGCTCGCAGCGGCGCTCAGCGTCGTCCATCAACTCACCGGCGTGCTGACACGCCTGCATCGCGCACGCGTCCTGCACCGCGACATCAAGCCAGCCAACATCCTGTACGAGCCCGCGACCGGCCGCATCGCGCTCGCGGACTTCGGCATCGCCGTGGAGCTGCCGATCAACGCCCGCTCGGTCGCCGTGAGCGACCTGGTGGGCACGCCGGCGTACATCGCGCCCGAGCAGACCGGCCGCCTGCGCGGCGGCTGCGACGCGCGCTCCGATGTGTACGCGACGGGCATCACGCTCTACCAGCTGCTCACCGGCGTGCTGCCGTTCGAGTCGAACGACATGCTCGAGCAGATCGCCGCGCAGCTGTCGAAGACGCCCGTCGCGCCGGATCAGTTGAACCCCGCCGTGCCGAAGGTGCTCAGCGCGATCGTGATGAAGGCGATCGAGAAGCACCCCGACGCGCGCTACCAATCGGCCAAGGGCCTCGGCGCGGATCTCCTGCGCTGTCTGCAGGCGCTCGAGGCCGGCCAGCCGGTCGCGGACTTCGAGCTGGGTCAGTCCGACGTGTTCCAGCCGCGCCTGCCGCGCGAGCTGTTCGGTCGCGCCGACGTGCTCGCGTCGCTGCGAGCGGCGTCGGCGCGAGCGAGCGCTGGCCGCCCGCAGCTCGTGATCGTGAGCGGTCGCATCGGCACCGGCCGGCGTCAGGTCGTGCGTGCGCTCCTGGACGGCGCACCCGAGCTGCAATTCGCGCAGGGCCAGTGGCAAGACGGCGCGGAGCGGCCGCTCGGCGCGCTGGCGCAAGCGCTGACCTCCGCGGTCGAGCGCTGGCTGGCGCTCGACGATGCCGCGCTGTCCGAGCTCCGCGAGCGCGCGCTGGCGGCCGTCGGCAGCGTGGGCCAGGTGCTCGTCGAGATCGCGCCGGAGCTTGCGAGCGTGCTCGGCCCGCAGCCGGAGCTGCCCGCGCTCGGTCCCGCGCAGGCCCGCGCGCGCCTGCGCCATGCGTTCCGCAGCTTCCTTGCAGCTATCGGCGGCGAACAAGCCGCGCTGCTCGCGCTGGAGGACGGCGAGCACGCGGACGCCGCCAGCCTGGATCTGATCGACGCCCTGCTCGGCGCGAGCGAAAAGACGCCCGTGCTGGTCATCGTCACGGTCAGCTCACCCGAGGTGCTGGCCGAGCTGCGCGAGCGCCACGGCGGCGCGCTCATCGAGCTCGCGGGGCTGACCCAGCCCGACGTCGACGCCTGGACGGCGGCGACCCTGCAGCTGCCAGCGGAGACTGTGCAGCCACTGGCTGCCGTGCTGTTCGAGAAGTCCGGCGGCAACCCCGGCCTGCTCGTGCAGCTGCTCGAAGACCTCGTCGACACGGGCGTCCTCGACCGCGAGGGCGGGCGCTTCACGTGGGACCTCGGACGCGTGCGTGCGGCCAGGGCACCGCAGAACGTCAGCGCGCTCCTCGGCGCGCGCGTGCGGGAGCTGCCGGAGCTGCAGCGCATGCTGCTCGCGGCGCTCGCATGCCACGACGGCAGCGCGGAGCCTGCCGATCTCGCCGCGATGCTCGCCGAGAGCGCGGAGCACACCGCCGCGCTGATCAGCGCGCTCGAGAGCGCGGGCCTCGTCGCGAGCAAGCAGGAACGCGTGGCGATCGCACACGCTGGCGTGAGCAAGGCCGCGAGCGAGCTCTGCAGCCCTGAGCTGCGGCGCGTGCTGTCGGCGCGCCTGGTGCGCCACCTGCTCGACACGCGCAGCGATGCCGCGCTGGGCGCACAGGCCGCCCTCGTGGCGCGCGCGCTCCATCACGCGGAGCTGCCGCTGCAGGGCGCGGATCGCAGACGCGCCGCAGGGCTGTACAAGCTCGCCGCGGCGCAAGCCTCGGGCGTGCTGGCCTACGCCTCGGCCGCCCTGTACTGCGAGCACGGCCTCGCGCTGATCAGCCGGCCCCCCGCGCCCGAAGAGCGCAGCCTGTGGCTCGAGCTCACGGTCGGGCACGCGCGCGCGCTCATGATGCAGAAGGACAACGCGCGCTGCGAGCAGCTGCTCGCCGACCTGTGCACGCACGAGCTGTCGCCGGACGAGATCGCGCTCGTCTATCAGAGCCGCATCGACAACATGTCGAACATCATGGAGCGCGAGCGCTCCGTGACCATCGGCCTCGAGGGCCTGGCGCGGCTCGGCATCGAGCTGCCTTCTGCGCCCACGCCGCAGGAGCCGTTTGGCCTGTTGCAGAAGAACGAAGCGCGCCTCGCGCAGCTGAGCCAGCAGCAGATCATGGAGTATCGCGCGCTCACCGATGCGCGCGCGCGTGCCGCCATCAGCATCCTGTCCAACCTGATGGCACCGACTGGCCTGTCCGGGCGCACCCTGCTGTGGATTCTCGAAGCCGAGGTGGCGATCCAGCTCGTGCTCGACCACGGGCGCGAGCGCTACACCACGTCGTTCCTCGTGGCGCACGCCATGATCCTGCTCGCGGTGCTGAAGAACTTCGCGGCCGCTCGCCGCTGGTACGCGACCTGCGACGCGCTCGAGACCGCCGCGCCGGTGCCGGAGCTCGGCGCGCGCACGTTCCTCGTGGTCGGCTACTACCTGTCTGCCTGGTTCGATCCGCCTGCGAAGGCGCTGCAGACGCTGGAAAAAGGCCTGCAGCTCGGCACCGAGGCCGGTGACCCGCTGTACGCGGCGCTGTGCGCCTCGGCGCAGGTGACCGTCTCGATGATCGCCGGCACACCGCTCGATCGCGTGCTGCAGGTGGTGGAGTCGCGCGCGGCGATCCTGCAGGGGGACGGCGGTGCCTGGGCCAACGCCTGCAACGTGCGCAATCTGTGTCAGAAGCTGACGCGCGGCGAGGCGATCGAGCCCGCGGACCTCGCATCGATCACCGCGGTGCCCGTGTCGGCGGGCGCGATGCGCAACAACGCCATGATCAACTTCGGCATCGCGCTGTCCGTGTGCGGACACGAGGCGCAGGTGCGCGCGTGGCTGGCCGAGATCGGCCCAAGCTTCCCCCTCGTGAACGCCGGTCAGCCCCACACGGCCAACCTGCGCCTGCTCGAGGGTCTGTTCGCGGCGAAGGACGCACAGGCCGGCGCGAGTGAGCGGCTGGAGGCAGCGAAGAAGGCGCTCGAGGAGCTGCGCGCGTTCGAGGCGCAGACGGGCGCGACGCATCACCGGCCCGCGATCTTGCTGCTCGAGGCCGAGCTCGCCCGCGCGGCTGGCGAGGTCGATCTCGCGATTGGACGTTACGCGCGTGCCGCGGCCGCAGCGCGCCAGCTCGAGATGCCGCAGCTCGTGGCGCTGGTGTGCGAGCGCCGCTGTGAGCTGCTGAGCAGCGAGCGCATGCCGGACGAGGCTGCCGTGGCCCGGCAGGAGGCGCACCTCGCGTACAAGCGCTGGGGTCACATGACTCGCGTCCAGCAGCTGGAAGCTGCGCACCCGGAGCTGCGCTCGCTGTCCGGTGCCTCGTCCCAGGCGGGCGGCGGTCGCACGGTGGCCGCGACGCACGCGGCGACGTCCGGCGCGGGCTCGACGGCGATCAACGACGCGCTCGACCTCGCGACGGTGCTGCGCATCTCGCAGGAGATCAGCACCGAGCTGCACGCCGAAGGCGTGGTGAAGAAGGTGCTGTCCGGCATCGTGCAAAATGCCGGTGCCGAGCGCGCGCTCTGGGTGCAGCTCGACGGCGGCGAGCGCGTGCTGGCCGAGCTCCACAACGGCGAGTATCGCAGCCTCAACCTGACGCGCGGCGAGTACAACGAGCTGCCGGAGTCCGTCGCGCGCATCGTGCGCCGCACGAAGCAGCCGCTCGTGGTCGCAGACGCGCTGAGCGAAGCCAATCACAAGGCCGATCCGTTCGTGGTCGCGAGCCGCTGCCGCTCCGTGGCCTGCATCCCGGTGAGCCGCAAGGGTGAGCTCGGCGGCTATGTGTTGCTCGAAAACCGCTTGATCGCGGGCGCGTTCACGCCGCAGCTCGTGAGCCTGACGCGCGCGCTGGTCGCCCAGGCGGCGATCTCGCTCGACAATGCCTCGCTGTACTCCGACATGGAACAGCGCGTGCGCGAGCGCACGCTGGCCTTGAACGAGCGCAACGAGAAGATGCGCCTCGTGCTCGACAACGTGTCCGAGGGCCTGTTCCTCGTCGATCGCGAGGGCAAGCTGGCTTCGGAGAGGTCGGCCACGCTCGCGCGCTTCTTCCCGGAGGGCGTGCCGGAGCGCATCGGGGGCTTCTTCGAGCACGACCCGAAGCTCGCGGGCAACTTCGCGCTGAACTGGGATCAGCTGCTCGAGGGCTTTCTGCCGCTCGAGCTGTGCATCGATCAGCTGCCGCACGCGCTCACGCGCGACGGCCGCAGCTACGAGCTGAGCTGGCAGCCGCTGTGTGACGCAAGCGGCGAGCTGCGCTCGCTCCTCACGGTGATGCGCGACGTGACCGACGCGCGCAAGCGCGCGCAGGCGGAGCAGCAGCAGAAGCAGCTCATGGTCATGTTCGAGAAGATCCTCGCGGACCAGCACGGCGTCGCGGCGTTCGTGCAGGAGACCGAGCGCCTGATCGCGGAGATCCTGCGCGGCAGCGAGCTGACCGTGGAGAAGCGCCTGCTGCACACGTTGAAGGGCAACACAGCGATCTTCGGGCTCGCGACGTTCAGTCACCACTGTCACGAGATCGAGAACGTGCTGGAGCTCGAGGAGCGCGGCATGAGCGCCGAGGAGCGCGCCGAGCTGCAAGAGACCTGGCAGAGCACGCGCGCCAGCTTCGAGCACTTCCTGAACGCGCAGAGTCAGGGTCTGCAGGTCGCGCTGCCCGCGTACGAAGCGGCGTTGAGCCGCCTGCGCGACGAGCGTCATCCGCTCGCGGAGGAGCTCGAGCTGTGGCGTCTGGAGTCGGCGCGCGCGCAGTTCGAGCGCATCGCCGAGCAGGCGCAGAAGCTCGCGCTGCGGCTCGACAAGGCGCCGCTGCGCGTGGAGCTGGTCGACAATCAGATCCATTTCGTGGACGAGGTCTGGACGCCGTTCTGGTCTTCGTTCGTGCACGTGGTGCGCAACGGCCTCGACCACGGCCTCGAGACACCGGCGGAGCGCGAGGCGCTCGGCAAGGGACCTGGCACGCTGCGGCTGTGCGCGAAGCTGAGCGACGCCGGATTCGTGCTCGAGTTCAGCGACGACGGGCGCGGCATCGCCTGGGAGCGCCTGCGTCAAAAGGCGCGCTCGGTGGGCTTGCCCGCAGACACGCACGACGATCTGCTCGCGGCGCTGTTCGCGGACGGCGTGTCTACCAAGGAAGAAGCCACGGAGCTGTCCGGCCGCGGCGTGGGCATGGCCGCAGTGCGCGACGCCTGCGAGAGCATGAAGGCGCGCATCGAGGTCGAAAGCACGGCGGGCGCGGGCACCACCTGGCGCTTCACGTTCCCAGCCGAGCTCGTGCGCGCACCGCGCGCCCTGCAAGCGCGCTTGCAGAAGAGCGCGTAAACTAGCCCTCCTGCGCGAGACCGAGCTTCGCGCGTGTAATCTCCGGCTTGCGGTGCAAGAGGGCGACCCGGAGACACTCGCACACCACCTCGGCGCGCTGATTGATCAGGAAGTGACGGAACGTGACCACGCCGACCCCGGGGCGTGAGCGGCTGTGCCGTAGCTCCGCGACCTCGGTCACGGCGCGCAGCGTGTCTCCGATGAACACGGGCTTCGGCATGATCACCTTCTCGTAGCCCAGGTTCGCGACCAGGGTGCCGAGGGTTGTGTCACCCACGGTCAGGCCGATCATCAGCGCGAACGTGAACGTCCCGTTCACCAGGATGCGACCGAACTCGCTCGCGGCGGCCGCCTCGGCGTCCAGGTGCAGCGGCTGTGGGTTGTGCGTGAGCGCGGACATCAGCAGGTTGTCCGTCTCCGTGACGGTGCGGCGCATGAGATGCTCCAGGCGATCTCCGACCTGCCATTCGTCGAAGTAGCGGCCAGCCATGATCTCTTCCTCTGCGCCATCCGTAAGATCCCCGACGGCGCAGCGCGATAGTAGACGTTGCGCGCAGGGGACGCATCGCCGAACTTGTTCAACGGGTTGAACCTGAGCCTGCGCGCGAAAGCGTGACCCTTCGCTTGACAGCGACAGCAGCGGCTCCCATGTTTGTGCCTTCCGAGAGATCCTCATGCGCGTTTTCCTCGCAGCAGCCCAGTGCACGCAGGTCCGAGCGGCAGCCGTCGCAGCGGATGGCGACTCGTGCGCACAGCTGCCGGAGGATGCGATGACACGCCCGTAGTAAGGGCCTGACCCAAGTCTCTCGCGAAGCCCCTCCGGTCCGCCGGTGGGGCTTTTTCATGTCCAGACCGGTGTCCCGAAGCCTTCGCGAGCGTCGCAGGGAAACGACGCAAACACCGAACGAGATATGACATGACACTCAAGACTCACATCAACGTCGGCACCATCGGACACGTGGACCACGGCAAGACGACGCTCACGGCGGCATTGACCAAGGTCGCGGCAGCGCTGCACGGTGGCAAGGCCAAGAGCTTCGAGGACATCGACAGCGCACCCGAAGAGCGCGCGCGCGGCATCACGATCAATGCCTCGCACGTGCTCTACGAGAGCGCGACGCGCCGCTACGCGCACGTCGATTGCCCGGGTCACGCCGACTACGTCAAGAACATGATCACGGGCGCGGCGCAGATGGATGGCGCCATCCTGCTCGTGGACGGCTCGCAAGGGCCGCAGCAGCAGACTCGTGAGCACGTGCTTCTGGCACGTCAGGTGGGTGTGGAGCACATGGTCGTGTTCGTGAACAAGGTCGACGTCGCCGATCGCGAGCTGCTCGAGCTCGTGGATCTCGAGGTGTGTGAGATCCTCGAGAGCTACGGCTACGCGCGCTCCGTGTGCGTGCACGGCTCGGCGCTGCTCGCGCTGCGCGCGATCGAGGCCGGCCGCAGCGCGGATTCCGCGCTGCAGCCGATCGTCCAGCTGCTCGACGCGTTGGACCGGCACATCCCCGAGCCGGTGCGCGACCTCGCCGCACCGTTTCTGCTGCCCATCGAGGGCGTGTGCACGATCCCCGGTCGCGGCACGGTGGTGACCGGCCGCGTCGAGCGCGGGCGGCTGGCGCTCGGCGCGCAGGTCGAGCTGCTGGGCGGCGTGCGGCCGCTGGTGGTCACAGGCATCCAGGAGTTCCACCAGAACGTGCAAGAAGCGACGGCGGGACACAACGTCGGCATGCTCCTGCGCGGCGTGGAGCGCGACGAGGTCGTGCGCGGCCAGGTGCTGGTCGCTCCGGGCTCTCTCGCTCCGCATCGCACGGGCCGCGCCGAGATCTTCCTGCTCACCCACGCCGAAGGCGGGCGGCACACGCCGTTCGGCTCCGGCTACACGCCGCAGCTCTACTTCGGGGCGACCGACGTCACCGCCGTGCTGCGCTGCGGCGACGGCGTCATCCAACCGGGTGAGCGCGCGCGCGTCGACTTCGAGCTGATGAAGTCGATCGCCATGGAGCCCGGCATGCGCTTCGCCATGCGCGAAGGCGGCCGGACCGTGGGTGCCGGGCTCGTGATCGCGGTGCAGTGAGAGCTGGGCCGGTGGCGTCAGGCTGACGCCACCGGCTGCAGGCTAGGAGCTCAGCCGCGTCAGAAGCCAGACGATGATCAACAGCAGAACGCCGGACACGCCTTTCCAGAACAGCACCGGGTCGCGCTCGATCAGCGGCGGCCGCTCCTGGCTCAGAAACCTGCGGCTCGGGTGCCGCAGGTCGTAGACGAGCTCCGAGAGCTCGGCGTAGCGGCGCGCCGGATCGGGGTGCACCGCCCGGCGCAGCGCGTGATCCGCCCAGGCCGGGATGTCGCGATCGCGTCGCAACACCGATTCGTACTGCAGCCGCAGCTGCGCCTGGCGCGTCCGGCACTTCGACACCTCCGCGCCATACGGCAGACTGCCAGAGAGCATCTGGTAGGTGATCACGCCGAGCGAGAACTGATCCGAACGCGCCGAGCCTGGCTCGCCGAGGAAATACTCCGGCGCCGCGTACTGCTGCGTGCCGAGGATCCGCTCCTCGGCGTCCGGAAACAGCTCGGCGATGCCTGCCACGTGCACCGCGCCGAAGTCGATGATCTTCACCGTGCCCGCCGTGTCGATCATGATGTTCTCGGGGCGCAGGTCCTGGTGCACCATCTCGAGCCGGTGAAACGCGTACAGCCCGAGCGCGATCTGCTCGACGATGCCGCGCACCACCTCGATGTCGGGCTTTGGGTGGTCGCGCATCCACTGCGCCAGCGTCTGGCCCTCGATGTACTCCGTCGCGAGGTACACGAAGTTCCGCTTTCGTGTCTGATGACAGGGCTTCAGCACGTGGGGGCTGTCGATGCGGCGCGCGATCCACTCCTCCACGAGAAAGCGCTCGAGCAGCGCGGCGTCCGAGCGCAGGTCCAGCGCGGGCGTCTTCAGGATCACGCGCTCCTGGGTCGCGTCGTCGACGGCGAGGTACACGTGACTGCGATGGCTCGCGTGGACTTCGCGCGCGATGGTGTAGCCGTCGAACGCCATGCGCGGCGACAAGAGCGGAGGCAGCGGCAGCTCCGAGAGCTCGCGCTGCCACAGCTCGACTGCGTTCGCGGCCGGCAGCGCCTCGACGCGCACGATCTGCAGGCTGAGGTTGTCCGGGCTGCCATGCTCGTACGCCGCGCGCACCACCTGTCTGGCCGCGACGTTCAGATCATTCGCGTGCGCCGCTATCAGCTGCGCCATCTCGGGCTCGCTCACGTGCTCGTACACGCCGTCGGTCGCGAGCACGAACGTGCTGCCCGGCTCGAGCGGCACGGCGCGGTAGTCGAGCTCCAGCTGCGCAGACACGCCGAGCGCGCGGCTCAGGTACGTCTCACCGTCACTGAGCTGCTGCCGATGGTCCTCGGTGAGGCGCTCGAGCGCGTCGTCCTGCAGGCGGTACACGCGCGTGTCGCCCACGTGGAAGACGTGCGCGAGCGACGCCTTCAGAACCAGACAGCTGAAGGTGCACACGTAGCCGAGGTCGCGCTCGTAGCGGAAGGGGCTGCGCTGCGTCTGCGAGAAGAGCCAGGAGTTGGCCGTGCTCGCGACACGCTCGACCGACGTCCGCACCGACCAGGCCTCGGAGGTGCAGTAATAGTCCTCGAGAAAGCTGGTGACCGCCGTCTCGCTGGCGGCCGCGCTGACCGAGCTGCTGCTGATGCCATCGGCCAGCGCGACACAGATACCCTTGAGCGTGACGAGCGGTTCCTTCGGGACGAGCGCCCCGTGGAAGTCCTGCTGCGTGGCCTTGCGGCCACGCTCCGAGCACTGTCCGATCGAGACGCGTAGCTGCTGCGTGTGCATCGATCAGGCGCGCGCACTCTCCACGACCCGAGAAGACGACGTCCGCACCGCACCCGGTGCCTTGCGCTTCGCGCCCGTACGCACGTGTGTGCCATACAGGGTGAGCCCGGTGAACGTGATGCCGCCGACCAGGTTGCCGAGCACGGTCGGGATCTCGTTCCAGATGAAGTAGTCCGCGATGGAGAAGTCGCCGCCCATGATCAGCGCGGACGGGAACAGGAACATGTTCACGACCGAATGCTCGAAGGTCATGAAGAAGAACAGCATGATCGGCATCCACATCGCGATGACCTTGCCGCTCACGTGCGTCGACACCATGGCGCCGACCACGCCCGTGGACACCATCCAGTTGCACAGCACGCCGCGGATGAAGATCGTCATCCAGCCATGGATGCCGTACTTCGCGTAGCCGATCGTACGCGCGGCACCGATGCTCGCGAGCTTCTCGCCGACGGGTCCGGGATCGGTGGAGAAGCCGTACGTGAAGACGTAGGCCATCATCACGGCCACGAGCAGCGCGCCTGCGAAGTTGCCGAAGAACGTCAGCACCCAGTTTCGGAGCACGCCACCCAGGGTCACACCCGGACGTCGATCGATCCAGGCGAGCGGGCTCAGCATGAAGACGCCCGTCAGCAGATCGTACCCGAGCAGGTACAGCATGCAGAAACCCACCGGAAACAGCACTGCGCCAAGCAGCGGCGAGTTGGTGTTCACCGTGATGGTGACCGCGAACACGGCGCCGAGCGCGAGCAGCGCGCCCGCCATACAGCCGCGGATCAACGTGTCGCGCGTGGACATGAAGATCTTCGACTCGCCCGCATCGACCATTTTGGTGACGAATTCGGTAGGAACTACGTAGGCCATCTCGCCGTGTCTCCTTGTCGCGTCCGTCTCATGAACGAACACGTACGACGTTTGACAGCGGCGAGTAGCGGCGCAGTGTCCTGGCTGTTTCGTCTCGAACGCGCGGGCAATTCACGCGTTCGAAACAAACAGCTAGGCTGGGGCGTGGTGACACAACCCTAGCATTCCTGCCTCGGCGCGACCACGAGCGGTCACTCGAATCGCGCGGCGCGGCCGACCTTACTTCTTGATTTGTTTCGCCTGGTCGAGGTGCTGCTGCACCATGCCGCGCGCCTGCGTGAGGTGATCGCGCAGACCAGGCTCGACGACGGCGGGCAGCAGCTGGTCTTTGATCAGGGTCAACACCTCGCTGTGCTGCTTGATCTGCGCGTCCATGTACGTGATATCGAAGTTCTTCTCGTCCGCGGCGTTCAGGTCCTTGATGACTTGCTCACTTGCGTGCTTCAGCTCCTGCGCCTTCGGGCTGTCTGCTGGCTTCAAGGAGCTCTGCGACGCGAGCTGGGCGCCGGTCTGCTTCGCCGCCGTGTGCTGCTCGATCATGTGGTTGGCAAACGAGCGCACCTCGGGGTCGGTGGCCTTGGTCTGCGCGAGCTTGGCCTGCTCGATCTCACCCTCGTCCACGGTCGTGAGGATCTGCGCGATCTGGCCGTCCGTGAGCTTGTTCATCGGCACGGTGCCGGTCGCAGGCGGCACCTCGTTGCCCTGGCTCGCGCCGGGCTGCGGCTCATCCGCGCCTTTCGAACAGCCGCTCACCGCGGCGAGGCCAACGACGACGAGAAGTGACAGATTGCGAACGTGCATAGGCTAGGTCCTTTGGCTGAGGTCAGGAAGCTGACCTGCCCGTGCAACGCGCGGACCAGTCAGGCTGGGCGCTGTCGCCGCCGCGCGCTGCAGCCGTCGCAGCATCCACGCCGCACGTGTCCTTTTTGCCCGGCACAGCGCGTGTCAGCGCGCAGCGGCGGCCTGGGCCTTCACGATGGTCATGAGGTCCTCGAGCGCAATGCTGTAATCCACGAGGTGCATGCCGAAGCCGATGCTCTCGAGCAGCGCACTGCGATACGCAGGCAGCGCACGCGTCTCGCCCTCCGCCGGCTCGGCGGATACGGACAGGTAGCTGCGCCCGTCCTTCGTCTCGCAGCGACCGCGCAACAGGTCCCGGTACAAGGTGAAAGGCGTGTCCACACCCGGCACGGGCGTCACCGTACCGAACGCGGCGTTGTTGAGCTTCTGCGGGAAGTAACTGCCTCGAAGCTTGCCGCCGTGCCCGGCGAGCGCCGCGGGCTCGGTGCAGATCACCTGACCGGAGAGATCGACCGGCTCGTTCGCGAGCGTCTCGCCCACGCGGCCGAACAGTGCGTTAGCGGTGGGCGGAGCCTCGGCGGCGTAGCTGTTGTATGCGATGACACAACCCGTTTCACCCGGCTGCGCACAGCTCGGGATGTTCTTGAACGAGCCGCCGCTGCGCTCGCCGGGGGCCGCGTAGGGCGACCCGCCCAACAGCAACGCCGAGATCAGCCGCGCGCGCACGACCGGGTCGTCGTCGATGTCGCGGGCGAGCAGCGAGCTCAGCATGTACGCACCTTGCGAGTGGCCGATCAGCACGAACTTGCGACCCGCGTTGTCATGCTCGAGGTAATACGCGAACGCATCGCGCACGTCTTGCAGCGCGAGCTGCTTGTCGGCGCCAGGCGTGAGCGCCACGCCGGAGAGGCCCGCCTGCCGGTACATCGGGGCGTACACACGGCACAGACTGGTGAAGCGAGCGGCCTGGGACAGCAGCGGATCGAGCACGAGCTCCACGCCAGTGTCGCTGAAGTCGTCCATCTGCGCGCTCTTCGCGATCCATACCGTGGGGTACACGTAGAAGCAGTCGAACGCCGGCCGCGCCGCGGGCTCGTGCTCGTGGACCTCGAAGCTGCCGTCGGGCTTGATCTCGGTCGCATCGATGTTGCGCGCACACTCGTCAGGCTCGATGTCAGGGCGACATACCCAGTGCTCTGGCGTGGCGTAGTCGAGCTTGCCGCTCGTGGCGACGGCGGCGAACCGGCTGCGGTCCAGCGTGCGCCGGGGCTTGCCCGCATCCGGCGCACCTGCATCCGGTGCTCGGCCTTCATTGATGTCTGTGCCCTCGCACGCCGTGACACAAGCTAGAGACAGCGTGAACGCCCAGGCAGATCGCATGGAATGGCCCCAAGGTTGCGCGCGCGGGAGCCTGCCCGCAGCGGTTCTGCCATGCTAACGTAAGGCGCGCGGCGCAGACCACACGACCATGTCGCAGCTTGTAGCTGCGTCAGCGGCGCTCGGCGACCACGATCAAGCGCTCCGAGCCCAGCGCGTATTCGCTGCCTTCGAGGTCCTCGAGCAGGTCGACCGTCTCGAAGCCAGCGGCGGCGAGCATGTCGACGATCTCACCGCTACTGAACACGAAGTGGTGCGCCGTCCGCCGATCGACCACCTGATCGCGCAGCACGCTCGTGTACGTCGTGTCGAGCCGGCTCGCGCGCACGTCGTACTCGCACTCGAGCAACAAGGTGAGCTCGTCATCCACGCGCGTCCAGCTGTTCCGGCTCAGCTCCACGAGCAGGCTCTCGGCCACGGTCGCCGTGTCGATGACCAAGCGTGCGCGGCGGCGCAGCCGGCCCGCGACCGCGCCTACGAACGCGCGCGTCTCGGCGCGCGGAAGGTAGCCGAAGCTGTTGCCCCAGCAGTACGCGCCATCGAACGGCGCGTCCCCGGGCAGGTTGCGCATGTCGCCGAGCACGAAGTCGAAGGACGCGCCGGCCTCTGCCGCCCTAAGCTGCGCGCGCGTGGCGTTGTCCGCGGCGATGTCGATGCCCGTCACGTGGTGTCCGAGCTTCGCGAGGCCGAGCGCGTGGCGCCCCTCACCACAAGGGACGTCGAGCAAGCGTGCGGGCGCCGCCGTGCGCAGCAGCACACTCTCGAGAAACGAGACCTCTTGCGCCGTGATGTCGGGCGTTTGCGCGCGCTGCCAGGCGTCGAGGGCTGGCGGAGTGAAGTAGTCGAGGAACCATTCCCGAGGCATGAGGCGGGTTGGTAACACTCGCTCCTGCCGCGAGCAACCGGGGATGGACCATCAGCCCGTGATCGGGAACGTGGACGTGGACGTGAGCGCGCCCACCATCACGGGCACGATCACGATCACGATCACGTAGACGTCTGTCGATTGGTCACATCTCTATGAGCGCGTGCGCGTGTTTACACGCAGACTGCCGCGGACCACATGATGGCGTGTCGGCGAGGTCGGCGGCGCGGTCAGGGCTAACGAGGGGGCGCGCGGCGTG
>Ga0190269_10000390_pt1 | contig 23220 bp, 16 predicted proteins | sample Popmic249IS_FD_133749 | JGI IMG/M metagenome (GOLD analysis project Ga0190269, IMG submission 133749) | Populus adjacent soil microbial communities from riparian zone of Blue River, Arizona, USA - 249 IS | ecosystem: Environmental > Terrestrial > Soil > Riparian zone | place: USA: Arizona... | reverse complement strand
CGCAGATGGCGCCGGCCGTGAGTCGGCAAACTACTTGGCGACGCGCTCGGCCGGCCCGCGACCCGCTACCCTGCCAACTTGAGCGCGATGCGCAGCTCGCCGGAGTCGATGTCGATGCGCTGAGGCTTGACGGCTTCGATGAAGGTCATCGCCAGCTTCTTGGCGAGGCTCTTGCGGACGGCTGGCACGCTGCGCAAGTCGGCGACGAGGTGGTCGCCTTCGCAGCTCACGAAGGCGGTGCTGTCGCCGGGGGGCACCGGCCCGATGACCGAGCGCCACAGGCCGTGCGCGATCTCGGTCGCGAGCGCGGCGCACACGTCTTGGGCGCGCGGATCGCGCAGCGCCTCGATGGGCTCGACGCTGAAGGCGATCTCCTTGGCGCCGAGCGGCGCGAACGACCAGCTCGCCGGCCAGATCGCGATGCGCAGCGGGTGGTCGGCGCCGTCGAAGCTGGCGTCGACGAGCAGCTTGCTCTGCTGAGCGCGCACGGTCGCTGCGGTGGCGCCGGCTGCGCGCGCGACGGCGGCCGTGAGCGCGGCCTCGCCGATGCGCACGCGCATGACGCCCGCCTGCTCGATCAGCTGGCGGGCACTGGTCGCCGCTGGCGCGTTCTTCACCTTGTCCGCCGCGGCCAGCGCCGTGCTGCGCAAGAGGCTCTTGAGCACGTCGATGCGGCTCATGACGCGATCACCTCGCGCTCAGCGGCTACCTCCGTTGCGTCGTCTTCGTCGGCGGCGCTAGCATGTGCCGTGCTGGCAGCGTGCGCGGCGCGCAGCGCGTCGAGATCCAGCGGGGTCACGTGCTCGCCCGCGAACGTGCAGTAGAGGCCCTCGCGCACGCAGCGCGCGGGGATACCCGCTCCGAGCAGCGCCTCGACCGCCTCCGTGGCCTTGGCCGACCCGTCCTGCGTGAGCCGCATACGCAGCTCGATCGGCACGAGCTCACCGACGAGGCCGGCGCGCTCGAGGACGCCGTGCCCGACGCCCGCGCGCGCGCTGATGAGCGCCTTGCTCACGTCGATGCGCTTGCCGATGCCATCCACGTTGCGGCGCACGCTGAGCGGCGCCTTCATCTTCTCGTCGATCAGCGCTTGCAGCGCGCTCGGATCAGCGAGGCCCAGCTGCTGCAGCGCAGCGCGCGGCAGCGCGGCGACGTAGCGGGCCTCGTCGATCACGCGGTTGAGCTTGGCGTCGTGCGCGCCGCCTTCGCCGAGCACGCGCACGGCCACGAAGCGCACGCCGTCGATCGTCTCCGTCGAGAGCTGCTCGGGTAGGGCTGCCCAATCGGGGTTTGCGCTCGCGACGAGCTTTAGGTCGACGTACTCGGCCAAGCTCAGCGTGCCGAGCGGAAGCGCGGGCGAGAAGCTCAGCACCGGCTTTTGGTTGAAGCCTTCCGAGTAGTACAGCGGGATGTCGAGCCGGCGGAACAAGCGAGGCAAGAGGCGCACGAGGTCGAGGTGCGAGCCGTACGCTGCGCGTCCGAGCTTTTGGAACTGCAGCCGAACCCGCAGCGCCGCGCCCTGCGACACCCGCTCGGGGGGCTTATTGCGCTTGTGCCGCTTGCGGGCAGGCTGGGCATCGGGTGGCTCGTCCGAGCTGGCCGGCTGATCCGTGACGCGCGGTGACTTGGCGCCGAGCTGCACGAGCAGCTCCCCGCGGCGCTCGCGCATCCGCCCGAGGTCGCACGCGACGCCGCAGTCGTAGCAGACGAGGCGCCTGGTATCAGCGTCGTGGTCCTCTTGGTTGGTGTGGTGCACGAACGTGCCGGCGACCTTGCCGCACGGCGGGCTGAGCCGGTTCTGCAGTGCCTTGCGGTACTCGCGCGCGAGGAACCCTTCTTCGAGGCCCACGTCGAGGTGGTCCCACGGCAAGCGCGCATCGACCGGGATCGTGCCGAGGAAGCGCATCGGATCCACGCCGCGCTTTTCGAACGCCGCGCGCCAGGCATCGAGCTTCAGCTGCTCGTCCCACGAATCGAAGCGCGCGCCGGCCTTGTAGGCGTCCTCGATCACGTCGCATAGCGTGCGATCGCCGCGCGCGATCACGCCCTCGAGCCAGCTGCCTTCGGAGTCGTGCATGCGCAGGCTGATGTAGCTCTGCCGCGCGCGATCCTTGAGCAGGCGCTGCTTGCGCTGCACCTCTTCGTGGCTGTCCATCTGGCACCACTGGAACGGCGTGTGCGGCTTGGGCACGTGCGTGCTCACGCTCACCGTGACCTTGGCGCGCTTGCCCACGATGCCGTGACCGACCTGCTGCGCGCGGATGCCGGTCTCCACGATGCCGAGCACGTCCGAGTCCTCCTCGGTAGGCAGGCCGATCATGAAGTACAGCTTCATGGTGGTGAAGTTGCGCGCGAACACCCGGCGCGCCGTCTCGAGCAGCTGCTCCTCGGTGACGTTCTTGTTCACGACGTCGCGCATGCGCTGCGTGCCCGCTTCGGGCGCGAAGGTCAGGCCCTTGGCGCTGCCGTCCGCGAGATCGTCGAGCGTGTCCTCGGCCAAGCCGTACGCGCGCAGCGAAGCGACGGAGAGCTTGGCCTTGCGCGGCTTGATCGTGTCCGCAACCGACTTGATGAGCGGCGCGATCGCGGAGTAATCGGCCGTGGACAGGCACGTCAGCGACGCGGCGTCGTAGCCGCCCTCCTTGGTCGCGTGATCGATGACGTCGAGGATCTCCGCCGGCTCGCGCTCGCGCACCGGCCGATAGATCATGCCCGCCTGGCAGAAGCGGCAGCCCTCGGTGCAGCCGCGCGCGATCTCGACCGACACGCGGTCGAACACGGTTTCGGTGTTGGCGACCGGCGCGCGCTTGGGGAACGGGAACCGGCTCAGGTCTTCGACGAACGTGCGCTGCACCGGGAAGGGCGGCGGGTTCGGGCCGGCCGGCCGCGCGACCACCTGCATGCCCGTCAGCGGCTCGAGCTCCGTGCTGTACAGGCTGGGCACGTACACGCCGGGCAAGCGCGAAAGCTGCCGCAGGCGCTCGGCGCGCGGTACGCCCTCATCGCGACCCTTGGCCCACAGCCGTAGGATCTCGGGCGTGCGCTCTTCGCCGTCGCCGAGCAGCACGGCGTCTAGGAACGCGGCGAGCGGCTCCGGGTGCGTGGCGGTGGGGCCGCCCGCGATCACGAGCGGGTGGTGGTCTTCGCGATCGCGGCTGCGCAACGGGATGCCGCCGAGATCGAGCATGGTGAGGATGTTCGTGAACGTGAGCTCGAACTGAAGCGAGAAGCCCACGACGTCGAACTCGCACAGCGACCGGGTGGTCTCGAGCGAGCGCAGCTTCTCGCCGTGCGCGCGCAGCTCGGCCTCCATGTCCACCCACGGCGCGTACACGCGCTCGGCCAGCAGATCGGGCGCCCCGTTGATGAGGCCGTACAGGATCTTGAAGCCGAGGTGGCTCATGCCGACCTCGTAGACATCCGGGAAGGCCAGGCACAGGCGGCAGCTGACCGCGTTCCAGTCCTTACGGACCTCGTTGTGCTCCCCGCCGACGTAGCGCGAGGGCTTCTGCACGCGGTGCAGGAAATCGGCGTAGGGATGCGAGCTGACGTCGTTCATAGCGGAGGCCCGATCGGGACAGCGCGGGTAGCACGCCGGGCGGACGCCGGCGAGATCGGCAGCCTAATCCGGTCCGGCTCGCGGCACCGTCTCCGTTTCCAGCGTGTGCGCGAGTGTGTGCCGCCTTGACTCAACCGCGGGGGAGACCCTAGAACCCTCGCAGAGCTTTCAAAAACTTTTGAAAGTTTCGAGCCCGACCCGGGTTGAGGTCGGGGCGGCGTGGCGGGCCCTTTTCCCGAGGTTTTCGATGTCTGTACCCGGAACGACGGCCGAGACCGAGGCCCTGCCAGCCGCTGAGCTGAGGCCGGATCTGGGCGCGCGGCAGGTGTCGGGCGAGAGCGGCGAGAGCCACGCGGCCGCCGTTCAGCAGATGTTCGACCGCATCTCGCCGACCTACGACCTGCTCAACCGCCTGCTCTCGGCCGGCATCGACACCCGCTGGCGGAAGAAGGCGCTCGACGTGCTGGCCGCCGAGCTGGTCGACGGTCCGCTCTTCGACTGCTGCGCGGGTACGCTCGACTTGGCTGCCGCCATGTCCGCGCGCTGGCCCGAGCGCACGCTGGTCGCGGGCGACTTCTCGCGCGAGATGCTGGTCCGCGGTCGCGAAAAGCCCAAGAACGCCTGCGCCCTCGTCGTCGCCGACGCGATGCAGCTGCCGCTCAGGAGCGATCACTTCGCGGCCATGACCTGCGGCTTCGGCATCCGCAACGTGGCGCAGCCGGTGCTCGCGATCCGCGAGGCGTACCGCGTGCTCAAGCCGGGTGGGGTGTTCCTCGTGCTCGAGTTCTTCAAGCCGACACAGCTCACCACGCGCGCGTTCCACGCCGGCTACGCCCGAGGCGTGCTGCCGCTCGTCGGGGGCCTCATCTCGGGCGAGCGGAAGGCCTATCGCTACCTGTCGGAGTCGATGAAGGGCTTCCTGTCGCGCCACGAGTTCGAGGTGGCCATGCGCACCGCCGGCTTCCGCGACGTGCGCGGCTTCGATCTCACGCTCGGCATCGCGTCGATCGTGTGGGGGAGAAAATGAAGCTCGTCGTCGCCATCAGCGGCGCCTCGGGCTCGCCGTATGCGCGGCGCTTGATCCATGTCTTGCGGACGAGCGAGCGCACCAAGGACGTCGCGGTCTCGCTCGTGCTGTCGCGCACGGCCGAGCAGGTCTACGTGCACGAGTGCGGCGAGAGCACCGCGTCCCTCGGACTGCCCAGCTACGGGGGCCGCGACTACAGCGCGCCCTTCGCGAGCGGCTCGTCGGCCGCCGACGCCATGGTCGTCATCCCGGCGTCCATGAGCAGCATCGCGCGGATCGCCCACGGGATCAGCGATGACCTGCTCACGCGCACGGCCGACGTGATGCTCAAGGAGCGCAGGAAGCTCGTGCTCGTGCCGCGCGAGTCGCCGTACTCGAGCATTCACCTCGAGAACATGCTGGCTGCAACGCGCGCGGGCGCGATCGTGATCCCCGCGTCGCCCTCGTTCTACGGTCTGCCGCGGACGCTGGAGGACGCGATGGATAGCGTGCTCGCGCGCGTGCTCGACCACGTGGGTCTGCCCAACGCGCTGTCGCGCCGTTGGGGCGAGGACGTGTCGCTCGATGACTCAGCGCGTGAAGCGGCACGCTCGGTCCAGGAGGAAACGTGACCATGGGACGCATGTTGACGGCAGCCATCGAGCGCTCGGGGCTCGCGGACGTCGCGGAGCGCGCGCTCCTCGGCAAGGGAGTCGATGCGGCCGACATGGAGCGCCTCGCGCGCGCCGACGTGCTGGTCGTCGCCGGCCTCGCCGACGCGGTGCGGGCGAAGCACCGCGGTGACGAGGTGCGCGTGCTGTCGCCGGACGTGGCGCGCGGCGCCAGCGACATGATCAAGCTCGATCTGGACGCGAGCCGTGCCGAGGGACCCACCGGGCAAGACTTGCTGATGCAGATCGCGCTGGCTCGGCTGTCGACCCCGTGCACGCAAGGCCTCGCGGTGAGCGCGGAGCAGATCGGGCTCGAGCTCGCGCAGACGGCGCTCGTGTTCGGCGCCGACGCGATCATCGGCGATCTCGTGGCGAGCAAGCGCACCCTGCCGCTCCTGGACGGGGCGCAAGCCCGCAAGACCGAGCTGGAGGGCCTTATCCAGCGCACGGGTCGCACGGCGCGGTTCGTCGAGGTCGAGCAGGCGCTGGAGCAACGCTCATGAGCACGTTCGCCGAGATCGCCGACAAGCACCGCGCGGGCGAGCGCCTCAGCTACGAAGACGGCCTCGCGCTCATGCTCGAGCCCGACCTGCTCAAGCTCGGCGCGCTGGCCAACGAGACGCGGGAGAAGCTGCACGGCGATCGCACGTTCTTCAACGTGAACATGCGCTACGAGGCGACCAACGTGTGCGAGGCGTCGTGCAGCTTCTGCGCGTTCGCGAAGCTCGAAGCGCACATGCCCGGCGCGCGCACGGTCTCGCACGAAGAGGCGTGGAAGGCGCTGGCCGAGTTCCCCGATCCCAAGCTCACCGAGCTGCACATGGTGAACGGGCTGCATCCCGGCCTGCCGTTCGAGTGGTACGAGGATCTCCTGCGCGGCTGGAAGCGCGTGCGCCCCGAGGTGCACCTCAAGTGCTTCACGGGCGTCGAGATCCACTACTTCGCCGAGAAGTTCGGCATGACCCACAAAGAGGTGCTCCAGCGCCTCCAGGCCGCGGGGCTTTCTTCGATGCCCGGCGGCGGCGCGGAGATCTTCCACCCCGACGTGCGCACGCGCATCGCGCCGGACAAGGCGACCGGCGAGCAGTACCTGGCCGCGCACCGCGCCGCCCACGAGCTCGGCATGAAGACCAACGTGACCATGCTGTACGGCCACATCGAGACGTTCGAGCATCGCGTCGATCACCTGCTCAAGATCCGCGAGCTGCAGGACGTCACGGGCGGCTTCCAGTGCTTCATCCCGCTCGCGTTCCACAACGAGAACAACAGCCTGCAGAAGCTGCCCGAGCCGACGGCGATCGACGACCTGCGCGTCATCGCGGTGAGCCGGCTGCTGCTCGATAACGTGCCGCACATCAAGGCGTACTGGGTGTCGATGGGTATGGACACGGCGCAGATCGCGCTGCGCTTCGGCGCCGATGATCTCGACGGCACCATCGTCAGCGAGACCATCTACCACTCCGCCGGCAGCAAGGTGCCGATGGGGCTCACGCGCGATCAGCTGATCCGGCTGATCCGTGAGGCCGGCCGCGTGCCCGTCGAGCGCGACACGCAGTACGGGGTCGTGGAAGAGCTGCCGCGCGCGGCCATGCCGGAGGCGGCGATGAAGGTCCGCGAGCGCAACGCGGAGCGCAAGAGTCTTCGAGTCCTCGCAGGAGCGTCGTCATGAAGAAGTTGGTCGAGAACCGGTACAAGGACCTCGGCAAGCGCTCCGACAAGACCGGCCGCTTGCGCCTCGTGGGCGTGAGCTTCCTGAACGCGCAGCCGATCCTCCACGGGCTGTTGTCTGGCCTCGGCGACGACCGCATGCAGCTCACGCTCGCGCCGCCGGCCGAGCTCAGCCGGCGCTTGATGGAGGACGAGGCCGACGCCGCGCTCGCGCCGGTCGCGACGCTCGCGGCACACGGCGGGCTCGAGGTCGTGCGCGACGTGGCGATCGGCTGCGACGGACCGGTGCGCTCGGTGCGCGTCGTCGGCGACGTGCCGATCGAGCAGATGACGGAGATCTTGCTCGATAGCTCGAGCCGCACCTCGGTCGTGCTCACGCGCTTGATCGTGCGCGCAAGGTGCAACGGTAAAGAGCCGAAGTATTGCTCCCGGCCAGCCAAGGAGATCGCGGAGCGGATCGGCGGCACCGTCGGCGGCCTCTTGATCGGCGATCCGGCGCTCGAGAACGAGAACCGGTGGCGGCACGAGGTCGACCTCGGCCAGGCGTGGAAAGAGCTCACGGGCCTGCCGTTCGTGTTCGCGGTGTGGGTCGCTCGCAAGGGCGTGCTGTCCGAGCGCGACGCGCTGGTGCTGCAAGGGTCGCTCGAGGCGGGGCTGTCGGATCGCGCGCGCATCGCGCAGGCTTGGTCGCGCAGCCACGGCGGCGAGCCGAGCGCGCACGAGCGCTACCTCACCGAATCGATCCGCTACCCGCTCGATGACCGCGCGATCGCCGGCTTGTCGGAGTTCCTGCGCCGCGCCGCGGAAGCCAAGCTGCTACCGCACAGCGAGCTGCGCTTCGTCGGAGAGGACCGCCCCAGCGCGGTGTCGCAGCGCAGCATCGACGACCTGCTCGAGTTTGCCGCGAGCGGTGGCCGGCTCTCGTTCGAAGAAGCCATGCGCCTCGCGTCCGACGCGCCGCTGCATGACCTCGGCATCGCCGCGGATCTACGCCGCCGCGCGCTGCACCCCGAGGACGTGGTCACGTACATCATCGACCGCAACGTGAACTACACGAACGTGTGCACGACCTCGTGCCGGTTCTGCGCGTTCTATCGGCCGGTCGGGCATAGCGAGGGCTACGTGCTCACGCGCGAGCAGCTCGCGGAGAAGATCCAAGAGACGCTCGACGCGGGCGGTAACCAGATCCTGATGCAAGGCGGCTTGAACCCGGCGCTGCACCTCGAGTGGTACGAGGACCTCTTCCGCTGGATGAAGGCGACCTTCCCGATCAAGCTGCACGTGCTCTCGCCCGAGGAGATCTGGCACCTGGTGCGGATCGAGGACCTGTCGGTCGAGGCCGTGCTCCGGCGGCTGCAGGCGGCGGGCATGGACTCGATCCCGGGCGGCGGCGCGGAGGTCCTGACCGACCGCGTGCGCAGCAAGATCGCCAAGGCCAAGGCCACCAGCGCGGAGTGGCTCGAGGTGATGCGCGTCGCGCACTACCTGGGCATGAAGACCACCGCCACGATGATGTTCGGGACCGCCGATACGCAAGAAGACCGCATCCTGCACTTGCTGAAGATCCGAGATCTGCAGGACGAGACCGGCGGCTTCACCGCGTTCATCTGCTGGGATTACCAGCACGAGCAGGGCACCAAGCACGTCGCGGGTGAGACCGGCACCGCGCTGTACCTGCGCATGCAGGCGCTCGCGCGGCTCGTGCTCGACAACGTGCCGAACATCCAGACCTCGTGGGTCACGCAGGGGCCGGGGATCGGTCAGCTGGGCCTGCGCTACGGCGCGAACGACATGGGCAGCACGATGCTCGAGGAGAACGTGGTGTCCGCGGCGGGCACCACCTTCGGGATGGACGCCAAGCAGATCGAGCGCCACGCCCGGGCGAGCGGCTTCAAAGTCGCCCGACGCAACATGCGCTACGAGCTCTTGAACGAGCCGAGCTGAGGCGCGATGCGGGGTCTGGCAGCCACGTTCATCGTCACCGGAGACCCCGCGAAGGCGCCGATCGCCGACGGCGCGCTGGTGCTCGACGAGCGTGAGCGTATCGTGGCGATCGGGCCGCGGGCGGAGCTGGAGCGCGCCCATCCCGACGTGCGCTTCGAGGCGCACCGCGCCGTGCTGATGCCTGGGCTCGTCAACGCGCACGTCCACCTCGAGCTGTCGGCGCTACGCGGTCAGGTGACCGGTGGCCGCGGCTTCACGGCGTGGGTGACGCAGATGATGGCCGCGCGCGAGCGGCTCTCGCCCGAGCAGGACATCGAGGCGATCGACCGCGCGGTCTCCGAGTTGCTCGGCTTCGGGACCGTGGCCATCGGCGAGGTGACGAACTCGCTGGCGGCGGTCGCGTACTTAGGGGCGTGCCCGCTCCGCGGGCGCGTGTTCCACGAAGTGTTCGGGACCCGCCGCGCGAGCGGGGAGGGGATGCTCGATCAGGCCAAGAAAGCGCGTGCCGCGCTTTCGGCGTGGCCCGCGAACCTCAGCTACGCCGTCGCGCCGCACACCCCGTACACGCTGCACCCCGAGGTGCTGCGAACGACGCTCGCCGAGGCGCGCGCCGAGGGGGCGTTGACCACGCTGCACCTGTGCGAGCACCCGGCCGAGCGCAAGCTGCTGCTCGACGGCGGCGGCCCGTTCGCAGAGTTCCTGGCGGCACGCGGCGTGGTCGCCGATTGGTCGCCACCGCAGCTCGACCCCATCCGCTACGCGAAGTCGCTCGGCGCGCTCGCGCCGGACGTGCTGTGCGTGCACCTGACCGAGGCGCAGCCGGACGAGCTGCGCGAGCTTGCGGCAGCGGGCGCGAAGGTCGTGCTCTGTCCACGCAGCAACCTGCACATCGAGGTGAAGCTACCGCCGCTGGTCGCCGTGCTCGAGGCGGGCATCGAGCCGGCGCTGGGCACGGACTCGCTGGCCAGCTGCCCGAGCCTCGACGTGCTCGAGGAAGCGCGCGCCCTCGGCGAGCGCTTCTCGAGCGTACCGGCCCGCACCTTGCTCGCGATGGCTACGCGCTACGGGGCCAAGGCGCTAGGTTACGAGCGCTCGCTGGGCACGCTCGAGGTGGGCAAGGCGCCCGGCGTGCTGGCGTTCGGGCACGGCGCGAGCGCGCCGGTCGACCCCGAGCGGTTCTTGCTTTCGCGTACGACGCGCAACCGCGTCGTGCTCGCCTTGTCCGGCTCAGCACAGGAGGCGCCGTCATGAGCGTCGCAAGCTCGCTCTCGCACTACGGCTCGTTGGTGAAGCTCAGCCACACCGTGTTCGCGCTGCCGTTCGCGCTCGCGGCGGTGGTCTTGGCCTCGGCGTATGCGCCCATTACGGCGTGGCGCGTCGCGCTGATCATCGTGTGCATCGCGGCCGCGCGCACCGCGGCGATGGCGTTCAATCGCTTGATCGATCGCGACATCGACGGCGACAACCCGCGCACGGCCGACCGCGAGCTGCCCAAGGGCGTGGTCAGCGTCGCCTCGGTACGGCTGCTGGTCCTCGCCTCCAGCGCCGTGTTCATGTTGAGCGCCGGCTTACTCGGTACGCTGCCGCTCATGCTGTCGCCGATCGCGCTCGGGCTCGCGCTCGGCTACTCGTACACGAAGCGCTTCACGGCGCTGTGCCACGTGGTGCTGGGGGCCGCCGTGGCGCTCGCGCCGGGCGGCGCCTGGATCGCGATGGGCGCACCGGTGACGCTCGCGCCCTGGCTGCTCGTGTTGGGCGTCGGCGCGTGGGTGGCCGGCTTCGACGTGCTGTACTCGCTGCAGGACCAGGGCTTCGATGCGCAGCGCGGCTTGCACTCGATGCCGGTCGCGCTCGGGATCGTGGGCTCGCTCTGGGCCAGCGGGCTCTTGCACGTGGTGACCGTCGCGTGCCTCGCGTACGTGGGCGTGCTGCTGGGCCGCGGCGCGGCGTACTTCGCCGGCGTCGGCCTCGTCGCGGCGCTGCTCGCGTACGAGCACGCGATCGTCAAGCCGAGCGACCTATCGCGCATCAACAAGGCATTCTTCGACATCAACGGCTACGTGAGCGTGGCGTTCTTCGGCTGCGTGCTCGCCGATCAGCTCCTGCGCTAGTCTGAACGGCTCCGCGCGAGCTACGCCTTTGGCCATGACCATGCCGCTCACACCGCTCGAGGCGCGCGTGCTCGCGGCAGGGCAGGGGCGGGATGCAGCGCTGCAGGCTGCTCGCAAGAAGAGCGAAGGCATCGTGCACACGCCGCCGGAGCTGGCGCGCTTCATCGCACGCGCGGCCGATGAGCTGGTCGTGCGCGAGCTGGGCGCGCCCGACGGCCTCGCGGACGCCGGCGTGGGCTTGTTCGACCCCGCGTGCGGGCCGGGCGCATTCTTCGCCGCCGCGAGCGCGGTCACGGTCGGGCGTCGCGGCGCGCCGGCAGCGGTGTTGGGCTTGGATCGCGACGCCTCGGCCATCGAGCGGTGCCGCGGCGCGTTCGCGGGCGAGCCGTGGCCGGTCGCGCTGCGCTGCGAGGACACCGTGCAAGACGGCGATCCGGACGCGCTCGCGCAGCTCGCCGACCGGGTCGTGGTGCTCGGCAACCCGCCGTGGATCGGCTCCGCCCAGGCGGCCGCGAGCCCGCGGCTCGAGGGGCTGCTCGAGGAGCTGCGCTGCGACGAGCACGGCGTACGGCTCGACGAGAAGAAGCTCGGTGTCCTGTCCGACGCCTACGTGCGCTTCTTGGCGTTCGTGGTCGCGCTGGCGCGGCGCGCGCGAGGCGGCGCGGTGATCGGGCTCGTGACGAATTCGAGCTACCTCGATGGCCCCGTGCACCGGGGCCTACGCGGCGTGCTCAGCCGCACGTTCGATGCGCTCGACATCGTGGATCTCGGCGGCAGCGCTCTGCTGGCGCGCGAGCGCATGCAGCGCGACGGCAACGTGTTCGGCGTGCGCACGCCCGCGGCGGTGCTGCTCGCCGTCCGCCGGCCGGGCGACGCGGGCCAGCGGGCCGCGCGCGTGCGCTACGCCCGCATGCACGGCACGGCCGACCACAAGCTCGAGCAGCTCGCGCGCAGCTCCCTCGAGCAGCTCGAGCCCAAGTCGATCGCCAGCACGGCGCCCGCGTTTCGTTTCATACCCGAGCGCGCGGCCCCGCCGGAGTACCAGAGCTGGCCGTCGCTCGCGGAGCTGATGCCCTTTCACCGCGAGGGGGTGCAGACCAACCGCGATGCCGCCGTCGTGGATGCCAGCTCGGAGCGCTTGTGCGAGCGCCTGATGGCGTTCGTGCGCGGCGAGGAACGCGCCGACGTGGCTGACGCGGAGCGGCGCCTACCGCACTACGAGCCGGCGCGTGCCCGCCGTGCCCTCGAGCGCGCGATCGACGAGCGTGGTGGCGCGCTGGAGTCTCTGATCGCCCGCATCGCGTACCGACCGCTCGACACGCGCTACTTCGTGCCGATCGCGCCGTTGTGCCACAGACCGCGTGCAGACCTGCTGGCGGCCATGAAGGCGTCCAGCTTCGCGCTGGTGGTCGCGCGCAAGGATCGCAGCCCCGTGCCCTGGCGACACATCGCCGCCAGCGCGGACATCGTCGACAACAGCTACCTCTCGACGCGCTCCTCATGCCGCGCGCGCGGCATGCCCACGCACGGCCCGGACGGCCGCGAGAACCTCGACCGAGCGGCGGCCGCGGTCCTAGAGCACCGCGCGGGGCGGGGGCTCACGGCGCGCGAGGTCGCGTGCTACGCGCTCGCGAGGCTGTCCGAGCCGAGCTACCAGGCGCGCTACCTGGCGTGGCTGCGGGCCGATTATCCGCGCGTGCCGCTGCCGGCCGATCCGGCCGCCTTCACGCGCGCTCTGCGCCACGGCGAGCGCCTGGCGCAAGCGTGGTGCGCGCCGCTCTCGCAGCTGCTGCCGGGCGCCGACACGGCCGCCCCGCTCGAGCCGCTCGTCGTCGGGCACCACCGCGTGCTCGACCGCGGCGCCTTGCCGGCCCGGAGCGATCGCGGCTTGGCGCCCGACCTAGCGGCCCGCCGCGCCCGCGCCGCGCTGCTCACCGCGCTTCTCGCGATCAGCCCGGAAAACTCGCCGATCGCAAGCGATCTCGGCCTTGAGTAGCCCCGGCCTTGGGGCCATGCTGACGCGCCTCAAATGTTCCATCTCGCAGGTGCTCCAGCCTGTTCCGACGCTGCGCTGCTCAAGAAGCTGGCGCGGCTTCGCGAGCGCAACCCAGGTGTCACGGCCGTCTACGCGGAGTGGGCTCACTTCGTCGACAGCAAGGCGCCGCTCGCCCCGCGCGAGCGCGGCTTGCTCGACAAGTTGCTGACCTACGGCCCCACCCGGACGCGCCGCGCGCTGACCGGGCGGGTGCTGTGGGTGGTGCCGCGGCTGGGCACCATCTCGCCGTGGTCCTCCAAGGCGACCGACATCGCGCACGTGTGCGGCCTGACCAGCGTCGTGCGCATCGAGCGCGGCATTGCGTACGCGGTGCAGGGCACGATCGACGACGAGCGCGCGCTGCTGGCTTCGCTGCACGACCGCATGACCGAGTCGGTGCTCGACAGCGCCGAACAAGCCGAGCAGCTGTTCCGGAGCCAGAAGCCTGCGCCACTGACCACGATCGACGTGCTCGCGGGCGGCCGCGCCGCGCTGGCGCGCGCCAACGCCGAGCTGGGCCTCGCGCTGTCCGAGGACGAGATCGACTACTTGCTCGCGAGCTTCACGCAGCTGGGGCGCAACCCCAACGACGTCGAGCTGATGATGTTCGCGCAAGCGAACTCCGAGCACTGCCGGCACAAGATCTTCAACGCCGACTTCGTGGTCGATGGCGAGCGCAAGGAGCGCTCGCTGTTCGGCATGATCAAGAACACGGCGAAGGTCAGCCCCGGGGGCTTGCTCAGCGCGTACAACGACAACGCGTCGGTGATCGAGGGCTCGAACGCGGAGCGCTTCTTCGCGAGCCCGACCACGCACGAGTACGCGCGGCACGCCGAGCCCGTGCACGTGCTGATGAAGGTCGAGACGCACAACCACCCGACCGCGATAGCGCCGTTCCCGGGCGCGTCGACGGGCTCCGGCGGCGAGATCCGCGACGAGGGCGCGACCGGCCGCGGCAGTAAGCCCAAGGCCGGCCTCGTCGGCTTCAGCGTCAGCAACCTGTGCCTGCCGGGCCTGCAGCGCCCCTGGGAGAAGCCGCTCGACAAGCCCGAGCGCATCGCGAGCGCGCTCGACATCATGCTCGACGGGCCACTCGGCGGCGCCGCGTTCAACAACGAGTTCGGGCGGCCGGGCATCCTCGGCTACTTCCGCACGTTCGAGCTCGAGGCCCAAGCCGAAGCTGGCACGGAGACGCGCGGCTACCACAAGCCCGTGATGATCGCCGGCGGCCTCGGCAACATCCGCGCGCAGCACGTCAAGAAGGACCGCTTGCCCGTGGGCGCGCCGATCATCGTGCTCGGCGGGCCGGCCATGCGCATCGGCCTCGGCGGCGGCGCGGCCTCGTCCATGGCCTCGGGCTCGTCGAGCGCCGATCTCGATTTCGCCTCGGTGCAGCGCGACAACGCGGAGATGCAGCGCCGCTGCCAAGAGGTGATCGACGCATGCTGGGCGCTCGGCGAGGAGAACCCGATCGTGGCCATCCACGACGTGGGCGCGGGCGGCCTCAGCAACGCCCTGCCCGAGCTGGTGAACGACAGCGAGCGCGGCGCGCGCTTCGACCTGCGCAAGGTGCCGAGCGACGAGCCGGGCATGTCGCCGCTCGAGATCTGGTGCAACGAGTCGCAAGAGCGCTACGTGCTCGGCATCCAGCCGAGCGCCCTCGAGCTGTTCACCGCGCTGTGCAAGCGCGAGCGCTGCCCGTTCGCCGTGGTCGGCCATACGACCGAGGAGCGGCAGCTGGTGGTCGTCGATCCGCAGCTCGGGCCCGACGCGGTGGACATGCCGCTCGAGGTGCTGCTCGGCAAGCCGCCGAAGATGCTGCGCGACGTGAAGACTACCGCGCCCTTGCGCGCTCCGGCACAGCTCGACCGCATCGAGATCGGCGACGCGGTCGAGCGCGTGCTGCGCTTGCCGACCGTCGCGGACAAGACGTTCCTCGTCACGATCAGCGATCGCTCGGTCGGCGGCCTCATCTGCCGCGACCCGATGGTGGGCCCGCACCAGGTGCCGGTCGCTGACGCCGCGATCACGGCGTCGAGCTTCGAGGGCTACACGGGCGAAGCGATGGCTATCGGCGAGCGCGCGCCGGTCGCGCTGCTCAGCGCGGCTGCCTCCGCGCGCATGGCCATCGGCGAGGCGATCACGAATATCGCCAGCGCGCCGATCGCGAAGCTCTCCGACGTCAAGCTGAGCGCCAACTGGATGGCGGCCGCTGGTCACCCCGGTGAGGACGCTCGCCTCTACGAAGCCGTGCAGACCGTGGGCATGGAGCTGTGCCCAGCGCTCGGCATCGCCGTGCCGGTGGGCAAGGACTCGCTGAGCATGCGCACGCTCTGGCAGGACGGCGCGCAGAAGAAGGCGGTGATCGCGCCGCTGACGTTGATCGCGAGCGCGTTCGCGCCGGTCACGGACGTGCGCAAGGCGCTCACGCCGCAGCTGCGCACCGACCTCGACGAGACCGAGCTGTGGCTGCTCGATCTCGGCGCCGGCAAGAACCGCCTCGGGGCTTCGTGCCTGCTGCAAGTGTACGGCGCGCTCGGCGATGCCCCGCCGGACCTCGACGATCCGAAGCTGCTCGCGACGTCATTCGAGCTGGTTCAGCGCTTGGCGAGCGAAGGCAAGTTGCTCGCGTACCACGACCGCTCCGACGGCGGGTTGATCACCACGCTGTTCGAGATGGCGTTCGCGAGCGCGTGTGGCCTCGCCATCGATATCGAGCCGCTGGGCGCGAGCGACGCGCTCGCGGCGCTGTTTGCCGAGGAGCTGGGCGCCGTGTTCCAGGCGCGCGCGAGCGACGCGGTGGCGATCAAGGACGCTTTCTTGAACGCCGGGCTCGGGGCGTTGTTGCACCGCATCGGTCGCCCCGTAGCCGGCGAGCAGATCGAGATCCTGAGCGGAGTGCACACGATCTACAAAGCTCAGCGCACCGCGCTGCGCGCGCTGTGGTCCGAGACCACGCACGCCATGCAGCGCATGCGCGACGACGCCGCCTGCGCCGACGAGGAGCACGCCGCGCGCCTCGATGCCAGCGATCCGGGCATCACCATGCACGTCACGTTCGATCCCAGCCAAGACGTGTCGCAGAAGGGCGGCAAGGTCACGGTCGCGGCGCGTCCCGGCGCGCGCAAGCCGCGCGTCGCGATCCTGCGCGAGCAAGGCGTGAACGGTCACATCGAGATGGCCGCGGCCTTCGATCGTGCCGGGTTCACGGCGGTCGACGTGCACATGACCGATCTGCTCTCGGGCCGCACCACGCTCGAAGGCTTCGTGGGTCTCGCGGCGTGCGGCGGCTTCAGCTACGGCGACGTGCTCGGTGCAGGCGAAGGTTGGTGGAAGTCGGCGCTCTTCAACAGCCGCGCGCGCGACCAGCTAAGGGCCTTCTTCCATCGCGAGGAGACGTTCGCGCTGGGGGTGTGCAACGGCTGCCAGATGATGGCGAACCTGCGCGAGATCATCCCGGGAGCCGAGCACTTCCCGCGCTTCGTTCAGAACCGCTCCGAGCGCTACGAGGCGCGGCTCGTCACGGTCGAGGTGCAGAAGAGCCCCTCGATCCTGATGCGCGGCATGGAAGACAGCCGTATCCCGATCGTGGTCGCGCACGGCGAGGGCCGGCTCGAGCTGCGCGACGAAGCACAGCTCGAGCGCATCGAGGGCGGACACGTCGCGCTCCGCTACGTCGATAATCACGGCAAGGTGACCGAGCGCTTCCCGCTCAACCCCAGCGGCTCGCAGCGCGGTATCACCGGCATCTGTTCGAGCGACGGGCGCGTCACCATCATGATGCCGCACCCCGAGCGGGTCTTCCGCAGCGTGCAGCTGAGCTACCGGCCGCCCGGCCTCAGCGAGGACTCGCCCTGGATGCGCATGTTCCGCAACGCGCGTGCGTTCGTCGGCTGACGCCGCTCAGCGGTCGCGCATGTTGGCGAGGCGGATCTCGCGCTGCGCGTCGATGTGCTTGGGGTCGGTGAACAGCGCGCGCTTCCAGCAGGCGAGCGCTTTGTGCGACTCGCCGCTCTGCTTGAAGATGAGGCCGCGCACGAAGTACGCGTTGGCTTCGTCCGGGTCGAGCTCGTGGGCCTTCTTGACCGCGTCGATCACCGTCCGCGGGATGCCCTTACGGTCGTTCTTGTGGACCTCGAACAAGGCGCGCGCTCGCAAGCCGTGGAGCTTCGCGTCGGCGGCCTCTTTCGCGAGCTCTTCGAGCAAGGGCAGAGCCTCGCCGTAGCGCGACCCTTGCATGAGCTGCTCTGCGCGACGGCGCTTCGCGGCCGGATCCGCCAGGTCTGCGCCCGGCGCGAGCGAAGCGCGCGGCGGCGAGGGCGGGCGCATCGAGTGCATGTCGCCGAGCTTGCGGGGCTCCACGCCGGCCGGTGGGCGCATGGACATCAGCTGCTGCCACGCGGGCATGCCCGCGCTCGCCACGTCGTTCACGCTGCCCGCGACGGACCGCTGCTGCACGACCACCCGCGGAGCAGACGCGGGCTTGCCGTCGGGTCCAAGCGGCATCTTGAAGGCGCCGCTCATGGTCGAGCGTGCGGCGGACGGCGGCTCGGGCGACTTCGGCGCGTCCTGATCCACTTGGCTCTTGTACAGATCGCTCGAGCGCGCCTCCTGCGGCGCGATCATGTGGGTCACGAGCAGGGCATACAGCACGCGCCGGGTGTGCAGCCCGGGCAGCGGCGAGCTCATGAGCAGCTCGTCGATGGTCGCAGGCTTCACGCGCAGCGCGTCGACGAGCGCTCGGTCGCTGTCGTCGATGCCCAGGCGCGTGACATCACGGTCGGGCGGCAGCGCGAGCTTCGCATCCGGATAACGCGAGAGGACGCCATCGACCATGTCGTCGCGCGCGTGCTCGCGGAGCGACGCGTAGAGCAGCGCGTACGGATCGAGCGAGCCTTCGATCGTCGGCGAGCCCGCGAGCGGCCCAGTTACGGACGTCATGTGGTCGCCCGTGTAAAAGGCGAACTCGCCGGTATGGAAGCCGCAGGCGGGCAAGAGCGCCTGCAGCAAGCTGGTGCCGTGCTCGGTCGTGCGGGCCGCGATCGGCCGGCCATGTTGCACACGTATCAGCACCTCGGCACCACCGCCCGAGCGCACGTACAGCGTGCCCGCGCCGGCCTGCCGATACAGGTACAGCATGAGGTGGGCGAAAGGCGTCTCTGCGAGGCTGCCGTTGGCTACCGGCGCCTCGGGGCTCGTGATCACACTTCGATGGTGCACTTAGCTACCGTGGTGGCAAAGCTCATTCTGGCTTTTGAAAGAGCTTCAATACTTCTTGTTTCTGAACTTTCCCGAGCGCATTGCGTGGCAGCACGGACGCAACGTGCAGCAACGTGGGAACCTTGTACGGCGCGAGGCGCTGCTTACCCCACTCGCGCAGCGCGGCTGGATCGAGGCTCGTTGCCTCACGCAGCTCGACGGCCGCCGCGACGCGCTGCCCCCACTCGTCGTCGGGCACGCCGACCACCGCGCAATCGGCGATCGCTTCGTGCGTGCGCAGCACGTCTTCGATCTCGAGCGCAGAGACCTTGAAGCCCCCCGTCTTCAGGATGTCCACGGACTCGCGGCCGAGGATGCGATACATGCCCGATTCGCACACAGCGATGTCGCCGGTGCGAAAGAAGCCATCGCTCGTGAAGGCCGCGCGCGTCGCTTCTGGCCGCCGAAAGTACTCTCGGAACACGTTGGGCCCGCGTACTTGGATCTCGCCGGGCTCGCCGTCTTGGACCGACGCGCCGTGCTCATCGAGGAGCCGCACTTCGACGCCGGGGAACGGCACGCCGACGCTGCCTGCGCGGCGCTCGCCGTGCAGCGGCTGGCCGAGCACCATGCCCAGCTCGCTCATGCCGTAGCGCTCGAGCAGGGTGTGGCCGCTGATCCCGCGGAAGCGCTCGAGCATCGCGACCGGCAGCGCAGCCGACCCGGAGACGAGCAAGCGCATGCGCTTGCAGCCCGCGGTGAACGCGGCGCGATCCTCGTGCGCTAGCGCGTCCCAGTGCTGCGCGAGGCGCGCGTACATGGTGGGGACGCCCATGAACAGAGTGAGCGTGTCGTCGGCCGCGAGCGCGCGCGCGACCCGCGCGGCGTCGAAGCGGGGCAAGAGCTCGCAGCTGCCGCCCGCCGCCAGCACCGCGCACAGCGCGTTCAAGATGCCGTGGAGGTGATGCAGCGGCAGCGCGTGCAGGATGCGATCGCGGGGCGTCATCTCCCACGCGCGCACGACGGCTTCGACCTGCGCGCGGAGGATGCGGTGCGTCGTGACCACGCCTTTGGGTTTGCCGGTCGTGCCGCTCGTGAACAAGATCAGCGCAGCGTCATCGAGCGCGACGGCCGGCAGCGTTGCGGGCGGCGTGCGGGTGCTCAGAGCGTTCGTGAGCACGAGCGGCAGCGAGCGCTCTCGCGCGAGCGGCTCGATGAGCGGTGCCAGCTCGGGATGCGCCACGACGGCACAGACGTCCGCCTCGTCGAGCGCGTACGCGAGCTCGGGCGCGGGGTGCGTGGTGCACAACGGCACGCAGCACGCGCCGGCCCGCCAGATGGACCATTGCCCGACGACGTAGTCGATGCTGCCCGGTGACAGCAGCGCCACGCGTGCCGGTGCGCCGTGGAGGGTAGGGACGCGCTCGCGCAAGGCGCCTGCGCCGCGCGCGCTGCGCTCGAGCAGGTCCGCGAACGTGGCGCGCCCCGACTCGTCGATCAGGGCGGTGCGGCCCGCGTGTCGGGCGGCGCTGGCGAGCAGGGGCACGTCCATGCGTGCCGCTCTTTAGCAGACGCGGAGCGAGCCGTCCCGGTCGAGCTGGAGCACGTCCTTGCTGATGGCGTGCGGGGCGCGGGCGGCCTGCTCGCCGGCCGTCTTGCGCAGGTGCGCGACCGCCTTCGGGGCGTCGAGCGGGCACGCCAACAGCGTATCGCGGTGCGGGATGGCCACGGCGAACGGGACGCCCAGCTCGGGACCGAGCACGTCGATCAGGCCTGGCAGCACTACGCGTGCGGCGTCGAGGCCGTCGCCGCTCTTGGCGACCACGATGGGGCCGTGCTCCGTCTCGGTGCACGCCAGCTTGGCGCTCTCGCTGCGCGCCGCGAGGTTCTCGATCGCGGCGGCGCGGAGCTGGGCCGAGGTGACGTCCCAGCCGTGCACCTCACGGGTCTGGACGTAGCGCGCGCGGCGCTCGCCGCGGAGCACGAAGCCGAGCTCGGGTGCGCGGGCGTGCTTCGGGCCGGCGAGCAGCGGCAGGAGGCTGAGCGCGCTCTTTTCGGGTAAGCCGGCGATCATCTGCGCGCCGAGAGGGCGCGGCAGGACGCTGGCGCGAGCGTCGTTCCACGCGGCTCCGCTGTCCGCCATGCCGGGCAGCGCGGAGAGGAGCTTCTCGACCGCGCGTTGGACGTTGCTCGCGCTCTCGCCGCTCGTCGCGCGCACGACGCGGGAGAGGTCGAGCTCCACGCTGTCGCCGTCTACGTCGAGGGTGAGCGTGAGCGTGTGATCGAAGCGGTCGAGCACGCTGGCCCGCGCAAACCGCGCACGTACCTGGCGCTCGACCTCGCGCGCGACGCGGGCAGACGGACCGACGCCGGCTGCCTCGGCCTCCGCGCGAGCGACTTCTTCTGCGAGGGCGCGGCCGGAGTCATCCGCCGCGAGGACGCGCTCGAGCGCGCCGAAGGGATCGAACGAGGCGGCGCCGAGGTCGACGCGGTGCTTGCCGGCGCGCGCGACGTGACGACCGCGGCCGAGAGCGTCGCACAGCAGGATGGCCAGGTACGAGCCCGCGAGCTCCACGAAGAGGCGCTCATCGTCCTGGTCATCGAGCTGCGCGACCGCTCTCGACAGCGCGAGCAGTCCGTTCACACCGCGAGGAGGATCACGTTCGACACCGAGCTGAGCCGCGAAGATATTGGCCGCATCGGTGAGCGGACCACAGCGTGAACGAAGCTCGTCAATCCAACTTTCCACGCGCCGCCGACACTACGCAGCGCGATCTGGCGATTCAACAGCGCGCGATCGAAAACGATCGCGCGCAATAATTTAAGTCGGATCTTGTGCGCGTGATCGCACAGCATCGTTCGTGATCACGTTTGCTGCATGCCGCTCTCTTGAAAGGATCTCTTCAAGAGATCTCTTGAAGAGATGAGGCACAGAGACGCGCCAGGGCACTCGGTAGTTTGCCGTCCGTCGCGTGGACGTCTCTTGGCTTTCGGCACGCTCACTCGACGTCGCTGCCAAACGCGCGCCTCACCTCGAGGAGCGTTTGGCAGCGCCGACGACCCCCCACCCGAGACACGCCCACGCCGCGAACCTCACCTCGAGCTCTCGACCCGCGTCCGGCTGGTGGTTGCTGAACAGCGCGGAGGTCAAATGCAGCGACAGGCGGACCCGTGCGCGTTTCGTTGCGCGAACGAGACTCTCGGTGGTCGAGCTGCGACATCGATATGCGTCGCAGGTCAACAGCTAGTAACTCGCGCTGCGGCCGGTTAAGAACCACGCGTTGAAGGAACCGCAAAGCGCGACCTATCAACGTCGAGCCGGCGCGGCCCTGAGCACGCGTAGCTCAACGTGAGGTTCGCGGCGTGGTTGCTCCGTGTCGAGTGGCACTGGAGGTAGGGACGCACTCGCGGTGGGTCCAGCAGGAGCTCTCGGCGCTGGGGCACGAGGTGATCGTCGCCAATGCTCGACAGGTGCGCCTGATCCATCAGGGCAGGTCCAAGAGCGACAAACTCGACGCCGAGAAGCTCGCCCGCTTGGCCCGAGTCGATGTGCGGCTGCTCAGCCCGGTTCGACACCGCAGCGAACAAACGCAGGCCGAGCTAGCCGTGCTGCGCAGTCGCGATCACTGGTCCGAACGCGTACGGAGCTGATCAACCACGTGCGTGGGGTCAGCAAGTCGTTTGAGATTCGGATCGCCAAGTGCACGACGCCGAGCCTGGCCAAACGCGCACGCCAGACAACGATGCCGCATGCCCTGCGCGCTGCGCTGGAAACGCTGCTTGACCGCGGGGGGCCTCCTCAGACGTCGCCTCGCTTTTGCAAACGAAGCGCAGAGCTGACGGGTGTGACTACTCGAGCAGGTCGGGCTCTTCGGCGACGATGCGTTGGAAGAGGGGTTGGAAGCTGAACCAGCCGCCGCGCTCGCTGCCGACTTGCCCGCGGGTCTTGAGCGCTTCTTCGTGCGCGATGGGGATCGTCTTGCCCGCGGCGTCGGCCAGCAGTTGCGTGTGGCAGCACCGGTCCATGCTGATGAACCAAAACGCTGCGCTCTCGACCGTGTGACCGACAGTCAGCAGCCCGTGGTTGCGCAGGATGACCGCCTTCTTGTTGCCCAGCGCCGCGGCGATGCGGTCGCCTTCCGACGTGTCGAGCACCACGCCCGTGTAGTCGTCGAAGATGCCGTGGTCGTCGTAGAACGCGCAGGCGTCTTGCGTGATCGGCTCGAGCTTCTTCCCGAGCGTCGAGAACGTCCGCCCATACAGCGAGTGGCTGTGCGCCGCCGCGATCACATCCGGTCGCGCGTGGTGCACCCGCGAGTGGATCGCGAACGCGGCCTTGTTCACCTTGGCGCGGCCGCGCACCACGTTGCCCGATGCATCGACCATGATCAGGTCCGAAGCGCGGATGTGCCCGAAGTACAACCCGAACGGGTTCACCCAGAAGCACTCGGTCTCTTCGGGGTCGCGCGCGGTGATGTGACCTGCGACGCCTTCGTCGTAGCCGAAGCGGGCGAACAGCCGGAACGCGGCCGCGAGCTGCTGCTTTCGATGCAGCCGCTCGGCGGCGACGCTCTTCGGCTCGGGATCCTGCTCGAACTTCGGGGTCTCGAAGGGGACGCGCTCGTTCATGCCCAACGCGTGGCACGAAGCTGCCTTCCGCTCAAGGGTCACCGCAGGGACGCGGCCCTAAAGCCCTGGCTGGCCCAAGACCTCGGTGAACACGCCCACGGCGCGATCGATGACCTCGTCCATGGCCACCTGCCGCCCGAGCTCGCGCTCGAGCGAGGTCACGCCGCGGTCTCGGATGCCGCACGGCACGATCAGATCGAATGCGTCCAGCGCGGTGCTCACGTTGAGCGCGAGCCCGTGCATGGTGACCCAGCGCCGGATGCGGACACCCACGGCACCCAGCTTGTTATTGCCCACCCACGTGCCGTTCAAGCCCGCGACGCGACCCGCCGTGATCCCGTAGCTCGCGGCGATGCGGATCATCACTTCTTCGAGCGCTGCCACGTACTTGCGCACGT
>Ga0190269_10000389_pt1 | contig 23251 bp, 17 predicted proteins | sample Popmic249IS_FD_133749 | JGI IMG/M metagenome (GOLD analysis project Ga0190269, IMG submission 133749) | Populus adjacent soil microbial communities from riparian zone of Blue River, Arizona, USA - 249 IS | ecosystem: Environmental > Terrestrial > Soil > Riparian zone | place: USA: Arizona... | reverse complement strand
CGGACCTCCCCGCCGCGCAGGGGATGTGGGACCGGGTGATGTCCGGCGAGGTGCCCTCCTACCGGGTGCGGCGCCGGTGGGTGCGCACCGACGGTTGGCTCATCAGCGTCGAGCTCCAGGTCAGCCGGCGGACGGCCCCGGACGGCTCCACGCAGCTGCTGGTCCTGGCGGTGGACCGGACGCCCAGCGACGCCGCGGAGATGATCGCCCAGGAGCGGTTCCGCGAGGCGTTCGAGAACGCCCCGATCGGCATGGCGCTGCTCGACATGGAACGGCGCTTCGTCGAGGTGAACGAGGCCCAGGCGGTGCTGGCAGGGACCTCACGGGAGAGCCTCATCGGCCGCTGCGTCGACGACTTCATCGTTGGTGACGACCTCCCCGCCAGCTATGCCGACATGAGCCGGCTCGAGCGGGGCTCACCGTCGTACCGGACCGTGCGGCACGGGCGGAGGGCCAACGGCGAAGAGGCCTGGATGCTGGTGTCCACCACCCTGCTGCGGGACCACGGCGGCGAGCCGGTCAACCTGTTCGTGCAGCTCGTCGACGTCACCGCGGAGGTGACCGCGCAACGCGAGGTCGCCAGACGCCTGACCCAGCTGGGCATCCTGTCGCAACTCGGTCAGCTGGCACTCACGGACACCCCCGTCGAGCAGCTCGACGACGCCGTGTCGGCCGCGGTCGTCGAGGTCCTGCCCGCGTACGCCTGCGGGGTGCTCGAGCACCGCGGCGACGGTCTGCACGTCGCGCGGTGGCGCGGCCCTGACCGGCTGCCGTTCGCGACCCGGCACCTGCGCCCAGGCGGGCCGCTCGACGAAGCTGCCCGCAGGCCCGGCGTGCAGGTCCTCCCCCTGCGCGGCCCCGACGGGGCCTGCGAGGGCACTGCGGTCGTCGTCGGCGAGGACGGCTCGAGGGTGAGCATCGTCGCGTGCACGACATCGGAGGACGCCACCCGGGACTCGGACGAGTTCCTGTCCAGCTGCGCGCAGATCCTGGCTGCCCTGCGGCAGCGGCAGGCGAGCACCGACCAGCTGCGGGTGATGGCGACCCACGAGCCCTTGACCGGCCTGGCCAACCGGCGGCTTCTCGCCGACCAGCTGCCCGCCGCCGTCGCCCGAGCGCGCCGGAACCCCCACCCCACCGCCCTGCTGCTCGTCGACCTCGACGACTTCAAGCTCGTCAACGACAGCTTCGGGCACGCCACCGGCGACGCCGTGCTGCAGCAGGTCGCCGGGCGGCTCCGGCACGCTGTGCGGTCCTTCGACCTGGTCGTCCGCATGGGCGGCGACGAGTTCCTCGTCGTGGCCGAGTCCGTCGACGGCGCGGAGCTGCGCTCGCTGCGCGACCGCCTCGTGCAGCTGGTCGCCGCCCCGTTGGACGTGGAAGGACGCCGGCTGGTCGTGCATGCCACCGTCGCCGACGTGATCAGCCACGGCGAGGAAGACTCAGAGCAGCTGCTGCAGCGCGCCGATGAGCTGCTCTACCAGCGCAAGTCCCTGCGGCAGGCGGAGAGCCCTGGTCGACGTTGAGGTCGACGCGCCGGAGCGCTGGACAAGATCCGGCATTCGGAGGACGCCGGCACCTCGCCCGACGCACCATGCGGAACAGGCTGCAGAGGCCAGTGCCCCCGTGACCGGCAGAACCGAGGGACCCATGCTCCGACTCACGGCGGATGTCGGGACGACATCCGAAGTCACCATCCCGACCATCGCCCTCATCGAGATCGACCTCCAGGGCGTCATCCTGCACGTCAACGAGGCTTGTTGCGCGCTGCTGGGGCGTGGCACCGACGAGCTCGTCGGGGCCGACGTGCGTGACATCACCGACCCTCGGGACCTCGACCTGACGAGCCGCGCCATCAGGCAGGTGGCGGCTGCCCCCGGCAGCCGCGTGACGAGCGAGAAGCGCTACCTGCGCAAGGACGGGAGCTCCTTCTGGACGCGGATCACCGGCGTGAACCTGGACGGCCGCCGCCTCCTGGGGCACATCGTGGACATCGAGGAGCTCGTCCGCACGCGGGAGAGGGCCGAGGCCGCGGAGCGGCGCATGGCGGCCATGATCGAGTACTCCGCGGACATCATCGCCGTCATCGACGGCAACGGGCTCCTCGTCGAGGCGAACCCCTCCGGCCAGCGCATCCTCGGGGCCCACGGCGACGAGACCGGCCGGAACATGCTCGAGCTGATCCATCCCGACGACCGTGCCGCAGCCACCAGCGCCCTGGCGACCACCGCCCGGGAACCGGGGCTCCACCAGGAGCACGTGTACCGCTTCAAGTCCTACTCCGGAGGCGACTGGGTCCACCTGGCGATGATCGGCAACAACTGCCTTGACGATCCCGCCATCGGCGGCATCATCATCAACGCCCGCGACGTGACGCACGTCCGCCGCAACCTCGCGGGCCTGGTTGGGACGCTCATCCGCGCGACGGAGTACCGGGATCCCTACACCGCCGGCCACCAGGGAAAGGTCGCGAAGCTCTCCGGCCTGATCTCGCGCCGGCTGCAGCTGCCGCCGCACGAGACCTCGACGATCGAGCTGGGGGCGTCGCTCCACGACATCGGCAAGATCGCCGTGCCGGCGGAGATCCTCACGCGTCCCGGACGGCTGACCGGGCCGGAGTTCGAGATCGTCAAGAGCCACTGCGAGGTCGGCTTCGACATCATCACCGGTGCCAGCTTCACCGCCGAGATCGCCGACATCGTCCTCCACCACCACGAGCGCCTCGACGGTTCCGGCTATCCGCACCAGCTGCAGGAAGGCGACCTGACACTGGGCAGTCGCGTCGTCGCCGTCGCCGACGTCGTCGACGCGGTCTCCTCCCACCGGCCCTACCGTGCCGGCCTGGGACTCGATGCGGCGCGGGACGAGCTGCGCTCCCACCGCGGGCGACGCTACGACCGCGAGGTGGTCGATGCCGCGCTCGACGTCCTCGAGGACTACGCCCCGGGTGACGCCCCTACCGGGGCAGACGCACTGCTGGACCCTTGACCGGGGTTGCAGCACGCTGCGCGGCCGGCGCTGTTGGGGGACGAGCCGGTCTGTAAGCCGGGTTCTGTGCACCCGCCTTGCGGCGGGCCGACGGTCATCCATCTGGGACCGCTGTTGCCAACGGCCTCGTGCGGTCTACCCGCAGGCTCGGGCGGGCCGCCCTCGAGCGCCTGCGCAGGAGTCCGCCACCGAAGTGACGTGCTCCCTCTTGACCTTGCTCCGGGTGGGGTTTGCCGAGCCGACCGGGTCGCCCCGGCCGCTGGTGGGCTCTTACCCCACCGTTTCACCCTCACCGCCCGGCCGGAGCCGGGAGGCGGTCTGTTCTCTGTGGCACTTTCCCGCGGGTCACCCCGGGTCGCCGTTAGCGACCACCCTGCCCTTCGGAGCCCGGACTTTCCTCGGCGCTGGCTGCGCCGCGACCGTCCGACCGACTCGTCCCGCCACAGCGTACGGCCGACGAGCCGCTACGCCGAACGACGCCGGACGACCGGCGGCTGGCCCGCCCGCGCCGCGAGCTCAGCGCGGGTGCGCGCGGGGCCCTGCACCGCCGACCCGCGACGGGGGCCCTTCTTGGCGGGGGCCGCTGCGGGCTTCCCCGCGGCCGGTGTGGACGCCGCATGCGCCCGGGTGGCCTCCCGGGCCTCGGGCGACGAGACGGCGTGGCCACGGGCCGGCCGGCCGGCGCGCGCCTGTCCGGTGGACGGCCGCTCGGCAACGCCACCACCACGACCGGGACGGCGCGCACGAGTGCGCGCACCCCCGGCGCCCTGCGGCGCCGCGGAGACCGGGACGTGGGGGACGTGCGCGGCCGCCGGCCCGGTCAGCTCCACGAGGAACGGGTCCCCGGGGCGGACCGCGCGGGTCTCAGGAGCGATGCCGGCCTGCTTGGCGAGCAGCCGCACGTCGCGCTGCTGCTCCGGCGTCGCGACGGTGACGACCAGGCCGCCGGCACCGGCGCGGGCCGTCCTGCCCGAGCGGTGGAGGTAGGCCTTGTGCTCGGTCGGCGGGTCCACGTGGACCACCAGCGCCACGTCGTCGACGTGGATGCCGCGGGCCGCGATGTCCGTAGCCACGAGCACGCGGGTGGTGCCGTCGGTGAACGCCGACAGGTTCCGCTCCCGGGCGCCCTGGCTGAGGTTGCCGTGCAGCTCGACCGCCGGGACACCCGCCTCGGTGAGCTGCTTCGCGAGCTTCTTCGCGGTGTGCTTCGTTCGGAGGAACAGCACGCTGCGCCCCTGGCCGGAGGCGAGCTCCCGCACCACCGCGGCCTTGTCGGCGCTGCTCACGGACAGCACGTGGTGCGTCATCGTCGAGACCGGCGCCACCGCGGGGTCGACGGAGTGCGTGGTCGGCTGGTGGAGGTAGCGCTTCACGAGCACGTCCACACCGTTGTCCAGCGTCGCGGAGAAGAGGAGTCGCTGACCCCGCTCCGGCGTGCGGTCGAGCAGCCGCTTCACGGCCGGGAGGAAGCCGAGGTCGGCCATGTGGTCGGCCTCGTCGAGGACCGTGATCTCCACGGCCGACAGGTCCGCGAAGCCCTGCTTGAGGAGGTCCTCTAGCCGGCCCGGGCAGGCGATCAGGACGTCGACGCCCTGGGCGAGCGCCTTCACCTGCGGCTGCTGGCCCACACCGCCGAACACCACCGCCGTGGTGAGTCCGGTGGCCCGGGCCAGCGGCGCGACGACGGCGTGCACCTGGTTGGCGAGCTCACGCGTCGGGACGAGCACGAGCGAGCGCGCCTGCCGCGGGTGCCGCCGCCCGCCGGCCAGCCGGGCGACCAGGGGGAGGCTGAACGCGAGGGTCTTGCCGCTACCGGTGCGGCCGCGGCCGAGCACGTCGCGCCCGGCCAGCGTGTCGGGCAGGGTCGCGGCCTGGATGGGGAAGGGGCTCGCGATGCCCTGCCGCGCCAGGACGGCGCAGAGGGCGGCGGGAAGGCCGAGGTCGGCGAAGGACGGAACGGGCGTGCTCATGCTGCTGTGGCCTCTTGAGGATCGTGGTGCCGGGGCCCAGCTCCCGAGGGGAGGGCGTCGCCCGGTCCGGACCAGTCTCGCAGCCCGCACTCGTGCAACGCGGAGGACACGCTCCGTCATTCCCCGTCATTCCCGCGCGGGTGACGTTGGCCCCTGTGCAGATCGACCCGGCGTGCCTACGGTCGGGATCATGCACGCGCACACCGACGTCCTGCTCCGCGACGGCACCATGGCGCGCCTCCGGACCGTCGACGCGAGCGACCGCAACGCCCTGCAGGCCCTCATGCACCGGGTCTCGCCCCACACCCGCTACCTGCGCTTCTTCAACGCCAGCGAGCGCCCCGCGGACTGGTACGTCGACCAGGTCGTCGCCCACACGCACGAGGGCAGCGCCCTCGTCGCCGAGCGGCACGGGCAGATCGTGGCCGTCGCGAGCTTCGCGCGGCTCGAGTCCGACCCGGAGACGGGCGACGTCGCGCTGCTGGTGGACGACGACCACCAGGAGCTGGGCCTCGGCAGCCTGCTGCTCGAGGAGCTCGCCCGGACGGCTTGGGGACACGGCATCCAGCGCCTGCACGCCGACGTGCTGTTCGAGAACCGCGGCATGCTGGACGTCTTCCGCCACAGCGGCCTGCCCGTCCGCGTGACCAGCCAGCGGGACATCGTCGAGGTCGACCTCACGGTCGCGCCGAGCACGCAGCTGTCCGACGCCGTGCTCGCCCGCGAGGCGGTGGCGGAGCACGCCTCACTGCGCCCACTGCTGGCCCCCCGCAGCGTCGCGCTCGTCGGGAGCGACCGCGAGGGCACGGTCGGTCGACGGGTGGCCGACAGCCTGCGCAGCGCCGGCTTCACCGGCGCCTTCCACCACGTCACGGGCGGTACGACGGTCAGCGACCTCCCCGAGCCGCCTGAGCTCGCCCTGCTCGCCGTGCCGGCCGAGCACGTCCTGGAGGTCGCCCGGGACTGCGCCGAATCCGGTGTGCGCGCGCTGGTCGTGCTCAGCGCCGGCTTCGCGGAGGTCGGCGAGGACGGGCGTCGGCTCCAGGCGGAGCTGGTCGGCCTGGCTCGAGCGCGCGACATGCGGGTGGTGGGCCCGAACTGCCTCGGCGTCCTCAGCACCGATCCCGAGGTCCGGCTGAACGCGACCTTCTGCGACGCGGCGCTGCGCCCGGGCAACGTCGCGCTCGTGTCGCAGTCCGGAGCCGTCGGTCTCGCCGCGCTGCGCCAGGCCGAGTGGTCCGGGACCGGCCTGTCGTTCTTCGTCTCCACCGGGAACAAGGCCGACGTCAGCGGCAACGACCTCCTGCTGGCGCTCGCCGACGACGAGCGGACCCAGGTCCTCGCGCTCTACCTGGAGTCCTTCGGCAACGCCCCGAAGTTCGCCCGCGTCGCCTCCTGGGTGAGCCGGCGCAAGCCCGTGGTGGTCCTCAAGGCGGGCCGGACCGCGGTGGGCGCTCGAGCCGGTGCCAGCCACACCGCCGCGGCAGCGACCCCGGACGCCGCCGTGGACGCGCTGCTGCGCAAGGCGCACGTGCTCCGCGCCGACACGCTGCCCGAGCTCTTCGACCTGGTGGCACTGCTCGGCACGGCCCCCTCGCCCAAGGGCACGCGGGTCGCGGTGGTCGGCAACTCGGGCGGGCCGGGGGTGCTCACGGCAGACGCGCTGGTGCGGGCCGGCCTCGCCGTACCGACGCTCTCGGCGCACACGGTCGCCCGGCTGCAGGACATCCTCCCGACCGCCGCGTCCACGGCGAACCCGGTGGACCTGCTGGCCACCTGCACCCCCGACCAGCTCCGGACGGGGCTGCTGCTGGCCCTGGCCGACGACGCGGTCGACGCCGTCATCAGCGTCTACACGCCGCTGGGCCACGGCGACGAGGAGCCGTTCGCGGCCGTGCTGGCCGAGGTCGCGGCAGCGGCCGAGAAGCCGGTGCTGGCGTGCTTCCCGGGCGTCACGACGCCACCGGCGGGGCTGCGCGACGCGAGCGGCCGGGCACTGGTGCCCTTCCACACCTACCCCGAGAACGCAGCGGTCGCCCTCGCGAAGGTCGCGCACTGGGCGCTCGACGCGCCGGCACCCGAGCCGGACGCGGTGCAGGCGCTGCCCTCCACGGACCTGCCGGACGGCTGGGCCGACCCTGAGGACGTCGCGTCGCTCTTCCGGCTGGCAGGGCTCCCGCCGTACCCGGGCCTGCTGGCGCGCAACGAGGCCGAGGTGCGCAGCGCCGCCCAGGGTGCGGTGGCGCTCAAGGCCTGGGGCCCGGACCTCGTGCACAAGACCGACGTCGGGGGTCTCGCGCTCGGCCTCGACGGGCCGGACGCAGCTGCTGCCGCTTTCCGCGAGCTGCAGGCCCGGCTGGGCGACCGGATGACCGCGGTGCTCGTGCAGCCCATGGTGGAGACCCGGGACGGGCACGAGCTCGTCGTCGGTCTGGTGCGCGAGCCCACCGTCGGGCCGCTGGTGCACGTCGGAGCCGGCGGCGTGCTGACCGACGTGCTCGACGATCACGCCTTCCTGGTGCCGCCGGTGAGCCACCGCGAGGCCGTGAAGGCAGTCCTCGGGCTGCGCTGCGCGCCGTACCTCAAGGGCGGACGTGGACGCGCGCCGCTCGACGTGGAGGCGGTGGCGGACGTGCTGGTCGCTGTCTCGGACGTGGCGCTGGGGCTGCCGGAGGTGGCGGAGCTCGAGGTGAACCCGTTGGTGGTCAAGGAGAAGGGCGTGGTCGCGCTCGACGCGAGGGCGCGCATCCAGCAGGCCGAGCCCGTGACGCCGCTCCCCACCCGCGGCCTGCGCCAGACCTGACTCCCTCGGAATACGTCCCTGGACACCCTCGCTCCCCGGGAGTCTCATGGTGAGAGAGCCGGGCACACCTCGGCAGCGCGCCGAGCGGACGGCTCCTGAGGAGGTCGTCATGGGCGAGGCACGCATGGTGCTGGACAAGATCACCGCGGCCGTCGAGACGAGCGACACCGAAAAGCTCATGGCGCTCTACGCGCCAGACGCGGTCGCGGTCACGCCCGACGCGGGCGAGGTGAAGGGACGTGAGGAGATCGTCGAGTGGATGCGGCAGTTCATGGTCGCCTTCCCGGACATCTCCTTCGACGTCATCGCCGAGCACGAGGACGGCGACACGGCCGTCGACGAGTGCTACCTCGTCGCGACGCACACCGGACCGCTGAGCGGGCCGGAGGGCGAGATCGCCCCGACCGGCAAGCGCATCCACCTTCGGGAGTGCGACATCGCCGTCGTCTCCGACGGGCTCGTGCGCGAGCACCGGTTCTACTACGACCAGGGCGAGCTCATGGAGCAGCTCGGTCTCACCCCCGCCTGAGCCCCGCTGCCACCTCAGTCGTGCGGCAGGTGGTGCGTGTCGTTCAGCGACCGCACGACCGCGGGCCCGTCTGCGAACCACTGGACCTCCGACAGCGCCGTCAGGTCCAGGTGCATGCGGTAGAGCGCCGACGGCGGCGCGTCGAGCGCGATCCGCAGCAGCGTCTTGATCGGGGTGACGTGGCTGACCAGCACGACGGTCTGGCCGCCGTGCCGCGCGAGGACCCGGTCGCGCGCCTGCCGCACGCGCGTGGTGGTCGCGTCGAAGCTCTCGCCGTACGGCGGCTCCACCGCCGTGGACGCGAGCCAGGCGTCGAGCTCGGCGGGCCACCGCTTGCGCACCTCGGCGAACGTGTAGCCCTCCCAGTCGCCGAAGTCGGTCTCCCGCAGGTCCTTCTCGACCTCGACCTCGACCCCCAGCGCGGCAGCCACGAGCTCCGCGGTCTGGACCGCGCGGCGCAGCGGTGAGGTGACGACCGCGGTCGCGGCGCTGTGGCGCAGCCGCTCGGCCGCGGCGGCGGCCTGTGCCAGCCCGGCCTCGGTCAGCTCGGGGTCGCCGGTGCCCGAGAACCGCTTCTCGATGGACAGCGGTGTCTGACCGTGCCTCAGCAGCAGCGTGGTGGTCGGCGGGACGGGCGTGTCCTGCCACCCCGACAGCCGGTTGGGTACCGGCGCGGGCTTCTCGGCCGCCGCCAACCAGGTGTCGGCCGCGTCGGCAGGTCCGGTGTCGCCGCCGGCCCGCCAGACCAGCCCCTTGGCCGCCGCGTCCATGGCCTCGTTGGCCAGCCGGTCCGCGTGCTTGTTCTTCTCCCGCGGTATCCACGCGAAGGTCACGCGGTCGAAGCGGCGGCGGAGCTCCTGCGCCTGCAGCGCCAAGGGCTTCATCGACGGGTGCTTCACCTGCCAGCGCCCGCTCATCTGCTCGACCACCAGCTTCGAGTCCATCCGGACCTCGACCTCCGTGGCACCGACCTCGAGCGCGGCCGACAGCCCGGCGATGAGGCCCTGGTACTCCGCCACGTTGTTGGTGGCCGACCCGATCCCCGCCGCCCGCTCCGCGAGCACCTCGCCCGACGGGGACAGGACGACGGCGCCGTACCCGGCGGGGCCGGGGTTGCCGCGCGAGCCGCCGTCGGCCTCGACGACGACGCGCACTACAGCCCCGACTCGGCGGTGCGGACGAGGATCCGGCTGCAGCTCTCGTGCCGCAGCACCTCGTCCGTCGGGGCGTTGCGGAACTCCGCCTTCTCGTTGTTCAGCAGGTCCACGTGGCAGCCGCCGCAGCGACCGCGCTCGATCGGGCCGGCGCCGATGCCGCCCTCCGCCGCGCGGACCTTCTCGTAGAGCGCGAGCAGGTCCGCCGGGATCTCGACGGCGACCTCGCCGCGCTCCTTGCGCTTGGCCTCCGCCTCGGCGTCGATCTCGAGCCACGCCGCCTCACGGGCGTCCACCGCGCGGCCGCGAGCCTGCTGGTGCTCGGTGCGCTGGGCGACGAGGGCGTCGAGCGAGGCCTGTGCCTCCTCCATCCGCTCCATGACCTCGAGCTCGGCGTCCTCGAGGTCGCCCTGCCGCTTGGTCAGGGTGGCGACCTCGTGCTGGAGCTCCTCGAGCTGCTTGGCCTGGGTGATGGCGCCGGAGTTGAGCCGCTCCTCGTCCCGAGCCTTGCGGACCCGGACCTGCTCGATGTCGGCCTCGGCCTTGTCGAGGTCGCGCTGCAGGTCGGCCACACCGGCCTCGGCCAGCGCGATGTCCCCGGCCAGCCCCTCGAGCAGGCCGTCGAGCCGGGCGATCTCGGCCAGTTCCGGCAGCGTCCGCCTCCGGTGCGCCATCCGGTCGAGGGCGCTGTCGAGCGCCTGCAGGTCCAGCAGCCGCAGCTGAACGAACGGGTCGGCCTTCACGCCTCGGGGCTCCTCGCAGCTGTCGTCCAGGGATCGGTGCGCAACGTCGAGACCACTGCCTCGACCCCTACGACCCTAGTCAGCGTCTCGGCCAGGGGCACCAGCCACGGCCACTCGGTCGCCCAGTGCGCGGCGTCGAGCAGCGCCAGGCCGGGTGGGCGCTCCAGCGCCCGGTGGTGCTTGAGGTCGGACGTGAGCAGCGCCTGGGCGCCCATGCGGGCCGCCGCGCCCGCGGTGCTGTCCCCCGCTCCCCCGCAGACCGCCAGCCGGCTGACCACGGCGTCGGGGTCGCCGGCGGCGCGCACGCCCCAGGCCGTCGCCGGCAGCAGCCCGGCGGCCCGCTCCGTCAGCTCGCGCAGGGTGAGCGGCTCCGGGAGCTCGCCGACCCGGCCGAGCCCCGTGTCGCCGGGCAGGTCCGCGACCGGTACGACGTCGTACGCCGGCGTCTCGTAGGGGTGCGCCCCCCGCATCGCGGCCAGGACCTGCGCGCGCAGCGCCCGGGGCATGACGGTCTCGATCCGGACCTCGGCCACCCGCTCGAGGGAGCCGACCTCCCCGACGGCGGGGTTCGCGCCCGGCAGCGGCCGGAAGGCGCCCTCCCCCTCGGTCGACCAGGAGCAGCAGTCGTAGGCGCCGATCCGCCCGGCGCCCGCCTCCCCCAGGGCGGCCCGCACCTTCTCGGCGTGGTCGACCGGCACGAAGACGATCAGCTTGTCCACCTGCTCGGGCACCCGCTCGAGCGGCTCGGTGTCCTTCAGGCCGAACAGGTCGGCCAGCCCGTCGTTGACGCCGCCCCTGGCCCGGTCGGCGTTGGTGTGCGCGACGAACAGCCCCGCACCTGCTCCCAGCAGCGTGTGCACCACGCGGCCCCGGGGGTCGTCGGCGGCCACCGTCGTCGTACCGCCGAGGAAGAGCGGGTGGTGGGTCACGAGGAGGTCGAACCCGCCGTCGACGACCTCGCGGGCGACCTCGACCGTCGGGTCGACGGCCAGCAGCACCCGCCGTACCGGCTGGTCGGGGTCGCCGCACACCAGCCCCACCGCGTCCCACGGCTCGGCGAGGCGGGGTGGGAAGAGGTCGTCGAGCGCGGCCCGGACGTCAGCGAGCGTGGTCACAGCTCGACAGTAACGACGGTGGACTCAGACGGGCTCGAACCGCCGACCCACGCCTTGTAAGGGCGTTGCTCTACCAGCTGAGCTATGAGTCCGTGCGGGTCCAGGGTAGGGGCTCGACCAGGAGCACCACCTGGGCTCCGGCCTGGCGGGTGAGCACGACGGTGACCTCCCGGCTGCCGGACAGGTCCATCCGACGGCGCAGCTCCTCGGGCTCCACCGCCGTACCGCGCTTCTTCACCACCAGCACGCCGGCGTCGAGCGCGCGGAGCCGCTCCTTGAGCCGCTTCACCCCGAACGGCAGCACCTCGCGCACCTCGTACCACCGGCCGAACGGCGTCGGCACGGCCTCGTCCGCGGTGATGTAGGCGATCGTCGCGTCGAGCAGCCACCCCCCGAGCTGCTGCGCCAGCTCGCCGACGAGATGCGCCCGGACCACCGCGCCGTCGGGGTCGAGCACGTAGCGTCCGCTCGGGCGCACCTCCGGCAGCGGAGCCCCAGTGGACGCAAGCGTGGCGCCGGAGGGCAAGAGCGTCGCGGTACGCCGGTGCCCGCGCCGCAGCGAGCCGCCCCAGAGCACGGCCTCCTTCACGTCCCCGTGCAGCGAGACCACCTCGACCTCGAGCGACTCGGGCAGCGCGTCGTAGTCGATCCCCGGAGCGACCTTGACCCCCAGTCCGGAGGCAGGCCAGCCGAGCACCAGGTCGAGGGGCGGCGACCACGAGCGGGGGTCGAAGCCGCGCCGGCCACCGGCTCGCCGGGCCGGGTCGGCGAAGACCAGCCCGCGGGGAGCGAGCGTGGTGGCGTCCGCCCGGACGAGGCCCACCTCGACCCCGCACTCCTCGGCGTTGGCCCGGGCCAGCAGCAGCCGGGCCTCGTCGCGGTCGACACCCGCGGCGGGCGCGACCTCGCCGAGAGGCACCAGGTCGCCGCCGACCGAGCACCCGACGTCGAGCACCGGCTGCTCCCCCGCGAAGCGTCGGGCGTGGTGCCGCGCGACCGGGCGCGGGGTCGACTGCTCGAGAGCCTCGGCGGTCCACCACCAGCGGTCGCCGTCCGGGTGCTTCGCCAGCGCCCGCTCGCGCAGCAGGGCCTGGTCCAGCGCCAGCCGGCCGAGCTCGCCGAGGTGCCGCATCGCCTCCGCGGCGCGGAGCCGGTCGTCCAGGTCGAGGGTGAGCGCCAGCTCCACCGCGCCGCGCCCCTCGTCGGAGAGGAGCAGCCGCGCCTGCTCAGGAGTCAGGGCTGCTGCTCAGCGGCGCTGCTTGGCCCGGGCGGCGGCGGGCGCGACGAGCCGCGTGCCCGACCACTCCGGAGCAGCGCTGGTGCTGCGGGTGCTGGACAGCCCTGCCGTGGGCGCGGCCTCGGCGATGTCGGACGGCTCGACGTGGCCGTCGCGCCCGGCCTTGGGCGTCAGCAGCCACACGGTGCCGTGGTCGGCGAGGTTCGTGAGGGCGTCCACCAGCGCGTCGACCAGGTCGCCGTCCCCCTCGCGCCACCACAGCAGCACGACGTCGACGACCTCGTCGGTGTCCTCGCCGTAGAGGATCTCGGTGCCCGCCCGGGCCGCGACGTCGTCGAGGAGACCCCGGTCGCAGTCGTCGTCGTGGCCGACCACCTGCACGACCTGCCCCGCCTCGATGCCCAGCCTCTCGGCCAGACCCCGCGCCGCACCGTCCGCAGACGTGCTCACCTCTTCGACCCCTCTCGGTTCCCGCGGGACGACCCCGCGTGCAGGTAGTCCACCTGAGCGAGTGCCCTGACGCAAGTGCCACGCCGCACCGAACGGGGCAGACTGCGGACATGGGCGCCCTCGACGCACGCCGGGAGCAGGACGACGGGCACCAGCACGGGCACGAGCACGGGCACCAGAAGGAGCACCACCACGAGCACCCCACCGGGCTCCTGGGCCGCTTCAAGGAGCTGGTGGCCCCGCACAGCCACGACTCGGCATCCTCCCTCGACAACGAGCTCGAGGCCTCGTCGCGCGGTCTCCGGGCGCTGACCGTCAGCCTGGTCCTGCTCGGGCTGACCGCGCTCGTCCAGGCCGGGGTCGTGCTGCTCACCGGCTCCGTGGCGCTGCTGGGTGACACGCTGCACAACGTGGCGGACGCGCTCACCGCCGTACCGCTCGCGATCGCCTTCACGCTCAGCCGGAGGCCGCCGAACCGGCGCTACACCTACGGCTACGGCCGTTCCGAGGACCTCGCCGGCATCGTCGTGGTGCTCTTCATCGTGGCCAGCGCGGTGCTGGTCGCGTGGGAGTCGGCGCACCGGCTGGTCGACCCGGGCGAGGTGAAGCACCTCGGGGCCGTCGCCGCCGCGGGCGTCGTCGGCTTCCTCGGCAACGAGGTCGTGGCGCGCTACCGCATGAAGGTCGGCCGCGAGATCGGCTCGGCCGCCCTGGTCGCCGACGGGCTGCACGCCCGCACCGACGCGCTCACGTCGCTCGCCGTCGTGGCCAGCGCGGTCGGGGTCTGGCTCGGCTGGGACCAGGCCGACCCGGTGGTGGGTCTCCTCATCACGCTCGCCATCCTCAAGGTCCTGGTCGAGGCGGGCCGGCAGGTCTACCACCGGCTCATGGACGCGGTCGACCCGTCGCTGGTCGACGAGATGGAGCAGGTCCTGCGGAGCACGCCGGGCGTACGGTCGGTGGGAGAGCTGCACGTCCGCTGGATCGGGCACTCGCTGCGGGCCGAGTGCGAGGTGGTAGTCGACGCCAGCATCACCCTGGCCGAGGCGCACGCCATCGCCCTCGAGGCGGAGCACCGGATGCTCCACCAGGTACGACGCCTGAGCTCGGTCTTCATCCACGCCGACCCGGAGGGCCCCGAGCACCACGCCCTCACGGCCCACCACCTCTGAGGTGAGGGGCCGTGAGGCCCACGTCACGCCTGCCCTACTGATGGGTAGGAGGTTGGATGAGGGATGTCACGCACACGAAGGAGCACCCAGGTGGATCGCCCTGACCGGTTCGGCGTCATCAGCGACGGGATGGCGAGCCAGCTTCCCGACATCGACCCGTCGGAGACCCAGGAGTGGCTCGACAGCTTCGAGGACCTGGTCGAGACGGCGGGCCGCACGCGGGCCAGGTACGTCATGCTGCGGCTGCTCGAGCGGGCGCGCGAGAAGGCGGTCGGCGTACCGCCCCTGCGGAGCACCGACTTCATCAACACCATCCCGCCGGAGCGCGAGCCCTGGTTCCCGGGCGACGAGCACGTCGAGCGGCGGCTGCGGGCCTACATCCGCTGGAACGCCGCGATGCTGGTCAGCCGCGCGAACCGGCCGGAGATCGGGGTCGGCGGCCACATCGCGACCTACGCGTCGGCTGCGTCCCTCTACGAGGTGGGCTTCAACCACTTCTTCCGCGGCAAGGAGCACCCGGGCGGCGGCGACCAGGTCTTCATCCAGGGGCACGCCTCGCCGGGGATGTACGCCCGGGCCTACCTCGAGGGCCGGCTCACCGAGCAGCACCTGGACGCGTTCCGGCAGGAGAGCAGCCCGTTCGGCCTCCCGTCGTACCCGCACCCGCGGCTGATGCCGGACTTCTGGGAGTTCCCGACCGTGTCCATGGGACTCGGCCCCATCTCGGCGATCTACCAGGCCCGCTTCAACCGCTACCTGCAGCACCGCGGGATCAAGGACACCAGCGACCAGCGCGTGTGGTGCTTCCTGGGCGACGGCGAGATGGACGAGCCCGAGTCGCTCGGTGCCATCGGCGTGGCGGCCCGCGAGGAGCTCGACAACCTGACCTTCGTCGTCAACTGCAACCTGCAGCGGCTCGACGGCCCGGTGCGCGGCAACGGCAAGATCATCCAGGAGCTGGAGTCGTACTTCCGCGGTGCGGGCTGGAACGTCATCAAGGTGGTGTGGGGCCGGGAGTGGGACGACCTCCTCGCCCGCGACGTCGACGGCGTCCTGGTGCACCAGATGAACACCACGCCCGACGGCCAGTTCCAGACCTACTCCGTCGAGCCCGGCGCCTACACGCGCGAGAAGTTCTTCGGTGGCGACCCGCGGCTGCGCAAGATGGTCGAGCACCTGACGGACGACCAGATCCGCAACCTCCCGCGCGGCGGCCACGACTACCGCAAGGTCCACGCGGCGTTCCACCACGCGGTCGAGCACGTCGGCCAGCCGACGGTGATCCTCGCCCACACCATCAAGGGCTGGACCCTCGGCAAGGACTTCGAGGGCCGCAACGCGACCCACCAGATGAAGAAGCTGACGAAGGACGAGCTCAAGGAGCTGCGCGACCGGCTCCACATCGACATCAGCGACAAGGCGCTCGAGAGCGGGCTGCCGCCCTACTTCCACCCCGGCCCGCACAGCGCCGAGATCGAGTACCTCAAGGAGCGCCGGGCCGCGCTGGGCGGCTCGCTCCCCCGCCGGCTCGTGCGCAGCAAGCCGCTCGCCCTGCCCGGGTCGGCCGCCTACGACGAGCTCAAGGCCGGCTCCGGCAAGCAGCCGGTGGCGACGACCATGGCCTTCGTCCGGCTGCTCAAGGACCTCATGAAGGACAAGGAGATCGGCGGTCGCTTCGTGCCGGTCATCCCCGACGAGGCCCGGACCTTCGGCATGGACGCGATGTTCCCCACGGCGAAGATCTACTCGCCCTTCGGGCAGCGGTACGACGCCGTCGACCGCGAGCTCCTGCTGTCCTACAAGGAGTCCGAGCAGGGGCAGATCCTGCACGAGGGGATCACCGAGGCGGGCTCGATGGCCTCGACGATCGCCGCCGGCACGTCCTACGCCACGCACGGCGAACCGATGATCCCGGTCTACATCTTCTACTCGATGTTCGGCTTCCAGCGCACCGGCGACCAGATGTGGGCCATGGCCGACCAGCTCGGGCGCGGCTTCCTGCTCGGCGCGACCGCAGGCCGCACCACGCTGAACGGCGAGGGGCTGCAGCACCAGGACGGCCACTCGCTGCTGCTCGCCTCCACCAACCCGGCCGTCGTGGCCTACGACCCGGCGTTCGCCTACGAGCTCGCCTTCGTCGTGGAGGAGGGGCTGCGGCGCATGTACGGCGAGGCCTCGGAGGACGTCTTCTACTACCTCACGGTCTACAACGAGCCCTACCCGCAGCCGCCGCTCCCCGACGTGCCGGGGCTGCGCGACGGCGTGCTGCGCGGGATGTACCGGCTGGCCCGGGCCGACGGCGTACCGGCGCAGGCGCAGGTCATGGCGAGCGGCGTCGCGGTCCGCTGGGCGCTGGCCGCGCGGGAGCTGCTGAAGGCCGATTGGGGCGTCGGCGTCGACGTCTGGTCGGTGACGAGCTGGAACGAGCTGCGCAGGGACGCGGTCGCGTGCGACGAGCAGGCGCTGCTCCACCCGGAGGAGACGCCGCGGGTGCCGTTCGTGAAGGAGCAGCTGCTCGGGACGACCGGCCCGGTCGTCGCGGTGAGCGACTGGGTCCGCGCGGTGCCCGACCTGATCAGCCGCTGGGTGCCCTCGGAGTACGTCTCGCTCGGCACAGACGGCTTCGGCCGCTCCGACACGCGAGCCGCGCTGCGCCGGCACTTCCACGTCGACGCCGAGTCGATCGCGGTGGCGGTGCTCACGGAGCTGGCCCGCCGCGGCGACGTGCCCGCCGACGTGCCCGCCAAGGCCATCGACCGGTACCGGCTGCTCGACGAGCAGGTCGCGCCCGCCGCCCCGGAGCTCGGCGACACGTGACCTGCTAGTCCGCCGACATCGCCCAGACCAGCAGCCGGGCGTCGCTGCGGGCCTCTGCCCGCAGCGGCTCGGTGAGCCGGGCGGAGTCGCCCGCGCCGAGCTCATGACCGCCCACAGTCACCGTGCCGTCGGCCACGAAGACGAACACGAAGGGCGCCCGGGGCAGGTCGACCACCTGCCCCGAGACCAGTGGCCCGGCGTGCAGCGCCGCGCCCGGCTGGCGCAGCGGCACCTCCACCACCCCGAACTGCACCGGCGCCGGGACCAGCGAGTGCCGCGGCTCGCCGCCGTCCGCCGGCACGAGCCACATCTGCAGCATCCGCAGGGGATCTGGGCCCGGGTTCACCTCGCTGTGCTCGATGCCGGTGCCGGTCGAGAGCACCTGCAGCGCGCCGCGGCCCACGCGGTCCCGGCCGTCGTGCAGCAGCGTCCCCTCCAGCACCCAGGTCACGACCTCGATGCCGCCGTGGTGGTGGTCCTCGAAGCCGTCGCCCGGCTGGACGATGAACTCGTTGCAGGCGACCAGGTGGCCGAAGGAGACGTTGCCGGAGTCGTAGTGCTCGCCGTACGAGAAGCAGTAGCGACCGACCCAGCCCGCACCCTCGGTGAGGAAGCGCTCGGCTGCGCGCTGCACCGTCATGCGGCATCCTTCCGGCAGGGGCGTTCTGGAGGGGATTGTGACGCTACGTCGGGCTGTCGCGGTGGGGCTGGCCCTCCTGCTCGTCCCCGCCGTGCCCGGCGAGGGGTCCCCCCGGCCGGGGTCACGCGTGGTGTCCGCCGCCTACGCCCTGCCCGCCGGCCACACCACCGGCAACAGCGCCGTCCTGCTCGGCCGGGCGACCGCGACCGCCGAGGCGCAGGCCGACGAGGACAAGGTCACCGTCAGCGCGACCGACCGCGGCGGCCGGGTGGCGCTGGCGATCGACCTGGTGCGCGACGGCGTGGCTCGCCGCGCCGTGACCTGCCGGCCGATGGTGATCTCGGTGAAGCGCGGCACCCGCGTCTCCGCGACTCCCGTCACCGGCCGCTGTCTCGACGGCAGGATCTCGGCCCCCGCCGGCGGCCGGGTCGTGCTGAGCTTCCGCAAGCGCCCGGTGGTCGCGAAGCCCGCCCCTGCCCCGGTACGCCGAGGAGCCCCACCCTCGCTGCGCTGGGCCGTGCTGATCGGGATCAACGACTACGCCGGCCGGACCCACTCCACCGTCGGAGCCGGCGGCGACGTCGTGGCGATCCGCCGCGCGCTGCTCGAGGCGGGCTGGCGCAACGACCACATCCTGGTGCTCCGCGACGGCCAGGCGACCCGCGAGGGCATCCGGGCCGCCTTCACCTGGCTCGCGGACCGCAGCACGCCCCGGACCTTCTCGCTGCTCCACTTCAGCGGGCACGTCTGCATCGCCAGCCGCGGGCCGTGCTCGTCCGGCCACACCTGGCTCTGGGCGCACGACAACCGCTTCGTCGCGGAGACCGAGGTGCAGCAGCGGATGTCGCGGGTGCGCGGCTACTCGTGGCTCGACGTGGCCGGCTGCGAGGCAGGCGCCTTCGCGGTCCACTCCAGGAACCGCCTCTTCACCGCCAGCTCGAAGGCGACGGAGAAGTCGTACGAGAACAAGGAGTGGGGCCAGTCGGTCTGGACCGGGCTGGTGTGGGAGCGCGGGTTCAGCCGGGGGCAGGCGGACGACAAGCGCGTGAAGCGGCGCGCCACGATCGGCGAGATGGTCGCCTACGGCCGCTCCTGGGCTCCGCGGATCACCCGGCACGGCGACTTCGGGCCGCAGCACCCGGTGGTCCTGGGCGGCTCGGCGCGCTGGACCCTCTACGCCCCTCCCGGCGGCTGACGGCGGGTCCAGCGCAGCAGGTCCTCGGCGTTCCGGGCGTTCACGACGCGGTCCACCGTCACGCCCGTGCGCACCGCGCGCTCGCAGCCGAGCTCCTGCCACGAGAGCTGGCCCGGCGCGTGCGCGTCGGTGTCGATCGCCACGTCGCACCCGGCCTCCAGGGCCAGCCGCAGCAGCCGCTTCGGCGGGTCGAGCCGCTCCGGCCGTGAGTTCACCTCGACCGCAACCCCGAAGCGGGCACACGCGGCGAAGACCACCTCGGCGTCGAACTCCGACTCGGGCCGCCCCTGACCGCCCCGGCCATGGCCCTTGACCTGCCGCCCGGTGCAGTGACCGAGCACGTCGGTGTGCTGGTTGCTGATCGCCGCGACCATCCGGGCCGTCATGTCGGGGCCCGGCATCCTGAGCTTGCTGTGCACGCTCGCCACGACCAGGTCGAGCTCGGCCAGCAGCTCGGGCTCCTGGTCGAGCGTGCCGTCCTCGTTGATGTCGCACTCGATCCCGGTCAGCACCCGGAACGGCGCGGCGCCGGCGTCGGCCTCCTCGGCGAGGACCTCGTTGAGCCGCCGCACCACCTCGAGCTGCTCCCGCAGCCGCTCCGGGCTGAGCCCGCGGGCGACGGTCAGCCGCGGCGAGTGGTCAGTGAGGACCACCCACTCGTGGCCGAGGGCGCGCGCGGCGCGGGCCATCTCCTCGATCGGCGAGCCGCCGTCGCTCCAGTCGGAGTGGGTGTGGCAGTCCCCTAGGAGCGCCGCCCGCAGGGCGGCGGTCGCGTCGTCGACCGGGGTGGTGCCGAGGTCCTGGACGCGCCGCAGGTAGTTCGGCTCCTCCCCCAGCAGCGACTCGCGGATGACGAGCGCGGTGACCTTGCCGACCCCTTTGAGCTCCTGCAGCGTCCCGGCGGCGGCCCGGCGCTCCAGCTCCTCGCGCGGGAGGTCCTGCACTGCCGCCGCGGCCGCGCGGAAGGCCTTCACCCGGTACGACGGCTCCAGCGCCCGCTCCAGGCAGAACGCGATCGCGCGCAGGTCCTCGGCCGGCTCCCTCACGCCGTACCTCTTGCCCGCTTGTCTACGCCACACCCCGCCCAGCCCACGCCCTCGAGGCTCTCGGGCGGGGAGCCCCGTAGACAAGCGGGGAAAGGGGAGGTCACACCACCTGGTGCAGCCAGGTGACGGCGGCGCCCTCACCGGCCGCCCGGAAGGGCTCCAGCTCGTCGTCCCAGGCGCTGCCGAGCAGCGCGTCCAGGCCGTGGGCGAGCTGCGGCCCCTGCGCCGTGGCCAGCAGGTGCCGCAACCGGTCCTCCCCGACGACCAGGTCGCCGGTCGCGCTGACCGACGAGCGGAAGGCGCCGAGGGCCGGCGTGACGGCGTACCGCTCGCCGTCGTGGCCCCGGCTCGGCTCCTCCGTGACCTCGTAGCGCAGCAGGGACCAGCCGCGCAGCGCGGCGGCGAGCCGCCCCGCGGTGCCGGGCCGGCCGCGCCAGCTGACCTCGGCGCGCAGCGTGCCGGGCTCGGCCGGCTGCGCGGTCCAGGACAGCGAGACCCGCGTGCCGAGCTCCGCCGCGACGGCCCACTCGACGTGCGGGCACAGCGCAGGCGGGCAGGAGTGCACGAAGAGCACACCCTGCGCACGGGCAGCGTCTGAAGGCATCACGTGTCCTCCCCGGTCGAGGTGCGCCTTCCCCAGCGGCCTCAGCGGGCGGACGTGAACTCCCACAGCGTGTCACACACCCGTCTCGCAGCGCTACCTCCGGCGCCCCGCGCGGCCGAAGTGGCGAGCAATCCCCCACTTCCGGCGTGGGGAACACCCGAAGGAGGTAGGGGTGGAGGGAGCGGGACGACGGGGGTCGGCATGGTCCTTCTGCTGCTGGTGGCCGGGTTGCTGGCCCTTGGGCTGCTGGTCGTGGTCCGCGACCCGCAGCGCCGCGTCGCCCACCACGGCCGTGGCCGGGTGCACCTGCAGCCGGCCGATCTGGAGCCGAACACGCGGGTGGGTCGCCTGGCGCTGCTGGCGCTGCTCGGCTCGGTGGTCTCCGAGCTCGCCCTCGGGTCGCGCTTCGTGTGGGCGATGACCCCGCTGGGCGCGCTCGCGGCCCTGCTCGCCGCGTGGGCCCTCACCCGGCGCCAAGACCGCTCGCCGTTCACGCTCCTCGTGCTCGTGGTCGGGCTGTTCGCGACCTTCTTCCCGCTGACCTTCGCGCTGCTGGAGCGGTCGCTGTCCTGACCGGTCACCCGCTCAGGAGCCACGCCTCGACGCCGGCCAGCATCGAGCCCTTCAGCGCGTCCGGCGCGGCGGACACCTGGACGGAGCAGCGCGCCAGGTCGGCGAGCTCCTCGTCGGACGCCTCGAGCAGCGCGTAGTTCTCCAGCAGGCCCGCCCGGAAGACGAGCGGGTCGTCGGCGCCGACGGCGACCGGTACGCCGTACCGGCGCAGCGTCCGCCACGGGGAGTCGGCCACGGCCGCGTGGACGCCGAGCAGGACGTTCGAGACCGGGTTCACCTCGCAGGCAACGCCTTCGGATGCCAGCAGCTCGACCACGGCAGGGTCCTCCACCGCACGGACGCCGTGGCCGACGCGACGGGCACCGAGCCGCTCCACCGCCAGCCGGACGGACCCGGGGCCGCGGAGCTCGCCGGCGTGCGGCACCGCGACCAGCCCGGCGTCCCGGGCGAGCCGGAAGGCCTTCTCGAAGTCACGCGTGTCGCCCCTGGTCTCGTCGTTGGACAGGCCGAACCCGACCACGCCCTCACCCGCGAACCGGCGCGCGACCCGGGCGTGCGTCTCCGCGTCACCCGGGTGGCGCGTCCGGTTGGAGGCGACCACCAGCCCGGTGCCGACGCCGTGCTCCCTTCCGGCCGAGAGCAGGGCGTCGAGCACGACCTCGACGGTCGCCTGCAGGCCGCCCAGCCGGGGCGCGTAGGTCGACGGGTCGACCTGCAGCTCGAGCCAGCCGACCCCGGCCAGCGCCTGGTCCTCGACGATCTCGCGCACGACCCGGCAGACCTCGGCGGGGCCCCGGAGCAGGTTGCGGGCCTGGTCGTAGAGCCGCTGGAACTTCAGCCACCCCCGCAGCCCGGTGGCGTCGAGGTCGACCGACCCCGGCTCCAGCAGGCCGTGCGGCAGGTGGACGCCCTGCTCCTGCGCCAGCTCGACCAGGGTGTCGTGCCGCATACCGCCGGTGAGGTGCAGGTGCAGGTGCGCCTTGGGAAGGAGGGCCAGGTCACGCACGCGACTCATCGTGTCCTACCGGGGCCCGTCGTACCCGCGTGGAAGGATGGGTCCCTCCCCGCAGGACCTGTCAGAGGAGTCGTGTGAGCACCGCCAGCCCCGAGCCGAGCCCCTCGGGCACCCCTGGCTACACCGCCAAGGACCTCTCGGTCCTCGAGGGCCTGGAGGCGGTGCGCAAGCGGCCCGGCATGTACATCGGGTCGACCGACTCCAAGGGCCTCACCCACCTCGTCTACGAGATCGTCGACAACGCGGTGGACGAGGCGCTGGCCGGTTTCTGCCACCGGATCGAGGTCGTGCTGCACGACGACGGGTCGGTCGAGGTGCACGACGACGGCCGGGGCATCCCGGTGGACGTCAACGCCAAGACCGGCCTGACGGGCGTCGAGCTGGTGATGACCAAGCTGCACGCCGGCGGGAAGTTCGGCGGCGGCGGCTACAAGACCTCGGGCGGCCTGCACGGCGTCGGTGCCTCGGTGGTCAACGCGCTGTCCGCACGGCTCGACGTGACGGTCCGCCGTGGTGGCAAGACGCACGTGATGAGCTTCCAGCGCGGCGTCGCGGGGGTCTTCGACGGCGACGGGCCCAGCGCCCGCTTCACCCCGCGCACCGGGCTCTCGCTGGCCGGCAAGGCGCTGAAGAACCAGACCGGCACGACCGTCCGCTGGTGGCCCGACCTGCCGCTCTTCAGCAAGGGCTCGGTCGCCGACGTCACCGCCGTGCGCGACCGGCTGCGCCAGACCGCCTTCCTCGTGCCCGGCCTGACGCTGTCCGTGCGCGGCCTCGGCCATGACGAGGAGGTGTTCCGGTACGACGGCGGCGTCCGCGACTTCGTCGAGCACCTCGCGCCTGACCGGCCGGTCTGCGACCCGGTGCACATCACGGGCTCGGGCCGCTACAAGGAGACCGTCCCCGTCCTCGACGACCAGGGGCACATGACCACGCAGACGGTCGAGCGCGAGTGCGAGGTCGACATCGCGCTGCGCTGGGGCACGTCGTACGACACCGTCGTCCAGTCCTTCTGCAACGTCGTGCGCACTGGCCACGGGGGCTCCCACCAGAACGGCTTCGAGCGCGCGGTGCTCAAGACGCTCAACGAGGCCCTCCGCAGCAGCAAGGTGCTCAAGGTCAAGGACGACGACGTCGTGAAGGACGACGTCCTCGAGGGCCTGACCGCGGTGGTCACCGTGAAGGTGCCGGAGCCGCAGT
>Ga0190269_10000388_pt1 | contig 23259 bp, 18 predicted proteins | sample Popmic249IS_FD_133749 | JGI IMG/M metagenome (GOLD analysis project Ga0190269, IMG submission 133749) | Populus adjacent soil microbial communities from riparian zone of Blue River, Arizona, USA - 249 IS | ecosystem: Environmental > Terrestrial > Soil > Riparian zone | place: USA: Arizona... | reverse complement strand
GGATGCATTTCAGGATGGTCAGTGGCGCGCCACGGGCTCGCTCGCGGCCTGCGACAAACCCGCGGAGCTGCCGTTTGCGCTCGCTCCGGGGCTCTGGCGCTTGCAGCTGCGACGCGATCCGTTCTCGGTACAGACGGCCGGTGTCGCCGTGATCTACCGGCGCGCTCCGCACGAAGCCGCGGGTCCGGCTCCGGCTGCGCTGCTCACGGCTGCGAGGCGCAGCGCGCCGGATGACGCGCTGCTGCGCGCGTGCAGTGCGGCACCCGCCGCGTGCCAGGACGCAGCCGCGCAGCGCTACCTCGCAGCGCTGCTCGAGACCGGCCTGTCACAGTTGCCCGTGGCGCAGACGGGGTACGCCGCGAGCCTCGCCCGCGTGCGCGAGCAGCGTGCGCGCATGCGGACGCTCGCGCTGATCGCGCTGGCGCTCGGCGGGACGGGGCTGATCTTGTCGATCGGGCAAAGTGGCGTGCGCGCGGGCCAGCGTATCAGCCTGCTCCTGGTCGGCGATCCCGGCGCGGTGCGCCGCGCCCGGCTCCGCTCCTTGCTCCTGGTCGCGGCCAGTGTGGCCTCGCTCGTGCTGGTTTTCAGCGTGCTCGCGTTGTACGTGGTCGCGCGTGGTGGATACTGAGTGCCGCACTTGCCGCGACCGGGGCGTCACGGGCCCTTTTGTGGGTGCCCGGCCCACGTACCTGGCGGAATCAGCCCTCCCGGTTGCGCCCCCCCTGGCTGATGCTTAGAGTGCCGCCCTCGGAACTTGCGCGCACGGAATTCGCATGCTCGAACCCATTTTGAGAAAAGTCTTTGGCACCAAGCACGAACGCGAGATGAAGCGCGTGCGTCCGTTGGTGGTCGCCGTCAACGAGCATGAGACGAAGGTGCGCGGCTACGACGACGCCGCCCTGCGCCGCAAGACGTTCGAGTTCAAGGAGCAGATCGAGAAGGGCCGGCCCCTGGACGAGCTGCTGCCGGAGGCGTTCGCGGTCTGTCGCGAGGGCGCGCGCCGCGCGCTCGGCATGCGCCACTACGACGTGCAGCTGGTCGGCGGCATCACCCTGCACCGCGGCAAGGTCGCCGAGATGAAGACGGGCGAGGGCAAGACGCTCGTCGCCACCCTGGCCGCGTATCTGAACGCGCTCGAAGGCAAGGGCGTGCACGTCGTCACGGTGAACGACTACCTGGCGCGCCGCGACGCGGAGTGGATGGGTCGCCTCTACGGCTTTCTCGGCCTGACGACGGGCGTGATCGTCAGTCAGCAGGGCGACGACGAGAAGAAGCGCTCGTATCGCGCGGACATCACGTACGGCCAGAACAACGAGTTCGGCTTCGACTACCTGCGCGACAACATGAAGTTCAGCATCTACGATTACGCGCAGCGCCCGCTGCACTACGCGATCGTGGACGAGGTGGACTCCATCCTGATCGACGAGGCGCGCACGCCGCTCATCATCAGCGGCCGCGGTCGCACCGCGAGCGAGAAGTACGTCTCGATCAACGAGATCCTGCCGCGCTTGCGCCGCGACGAGCACTACATCGTCGATGAGAAGCACCACTCGGTCACGATGACCGAGGAGGGTATCGAAGCCGCGCAGAACGAGCTCTGGAAGCGCAAGCTGACCGAGGCGCACAACCTCTACGACCCGGTCAACCTCGAGTCCTTGCACATCCTGCAGCAGCTGCTGCGCGCGCACGCGCTGTACAAGCGCGACCAGCACTACATGGTCAGCGAAGACGGCAAGGTGCTGATCATCGACGAGTTCACGGGCCGCGTGCTCGCGGGCCGGCGCTGGTCGGACGGCCTGCACCAGGCCGTCGAAGCCAAGGAGAACGTGAACATCCAGGAGGAGAGCGCGACCCTCGCGACGATCTCCTTCCAGAACTTGTTCCGTCTGTACAAGAAGCTCTCCGGCATGACCGGCACGGCGGACACGGAAGCCGCCGAGTTCCACAAGATCTACAACCTCGACGTCGCGGTGATCCCCACGCACCGCCCCATCCAGCGCCAAGACGCCGAAGACCTGATCTACAAGACCGAGCGCGAGAAGTTCAAAGCCGTGGTCGCGGAGATCAAGGAGTGCCACGAGCGCGGGCAGCCCGTGCTGGTCGGCACGACGAGCGTCGAGAAGTCGGACGCGCTCGCGCGCATGCTCACGCGCGAGAACATTCCGCACAACGTGCTGAACGCGAAGCAGCACGAGCGCGAGGCGTACGTCGTCGCGCAGGCCGGTCGCAAGGGCGCCGTCACCGTGGCCACCAACATGGCCGGTCGCGGTACCGACATCCTGCTCGGCGGCAACCCGGAGATGATCGCGCGCTTCGAGGTGCTGCAGGCCGCGACGCCGGAGCTGCTCGCAAATCGCGAGGCGTTCGACGCCGAGATCGCCGCGCACACCGAGCGCTACAAGACGACGTGCGAGGCCGAGAAGAAGGAGGTGCTCGAGCTGGGTGGCTTGCACATCCTCGGCACGGAGCGCCACGAGTCGCGCCGCATCGACAACCAGCTGCGCGGCCGCGGTGGTCGTCAGGGTGATCCGGGCTCCTCGCGCTTCTATCTCTCGCTCGAAGACGACCTGATGCGCATCTTCGCGGGCGACCGCATGACCGCGCTGATGGACCGGCTCGGCATGGAAGAAGACGTGCCCATCGAGCACAAGTGGGTGACGAAGGCCGTCGAGAACGCGCAGGTGAAGGTCGAACAGCGCAACTTCGACATCCGCAAGAACCTGCTCGAGTACGACGACGTGATGAACCAGCAGCGCAAGAGCATCTACGCTCTGCGCAAGCAGGTGCTGTCGGGTCAGTACACCACGGAGCCGACGAAAGACGAGCTCGCCCGCGGAGTGCTGCCGCAGTCGCTGGTCGACAAGGCGGATCCCGAGCTGGCCAAATTGTCCGAGCCGATCCTCGTGGAGCTCGTGAAGCTGTTCGCTGCGGACCCGCCGCCGCCCACGGCGACGAACGAAGAGCGCGTGGCCTGGCGCGAAAACGCGCTGCGCGAGCCGCTGGAGAACCGCAAGCGACTGTGGTTCGAGCCGCTCGAGCAACAGATCTACATCACATTCGGCGTGCAGTCGGAGCTGCGCACGTACGCGGAGAATCCGGCGGGTGCGCTCGAGCATCTGCGCGACATCGTGCCGCACTCGCTGACCGAGCAGCGCGAGCGCTTGTTGGACCTGATCGACGAGATCGTGTCCACCGGCGTGACCAAGGCGTGTCCGAAGGGCGAGCACGCGGAGGACTGGGATCTCGAAGGCCTGGCGAAGGCGTTCGAGGAGCAGTTCGGTGTGAAGGTGTCGGGGCTCGAGAAGGTGGGCGACGCGCCGGACATCGAGCAGAAGCTGTACAAAGACGCCGAAGCCGTGCTGCACAAGCGCGAGCAGGAGATCGGTCAGCTGCTGTTCCTGCGCGTGTTCCGCAACTTCTACCTGCAGGAGATCGACAACCAGTGGCTCGAGCACCTGCAGAACATGGACGCGCTGCGTGACGGCATCGGCCTGCGCGGCTACGGCCAGCGCGATCCGAAGAAGGAGTACCAGAAGGAAGGCTTCGAGTACTTCCTCGAGCTGATGCAGACGGTCAAGTCGTCGATCGTCAACAAGATGTTCCGCTTCGAGATCGAGCGCGAAGACGAGGTCGAGCGGCTCGAGGAACGCCGGCGCGCGCAGGCGGAAGAGCAGCAGGAGCGCCTGCAGCTCACGCACGCGGCTGCGGATGGCGCGGGCGCCGAGGAAGAGCCCGACGAGGCCGCCGCACCGGAGGCGACGGGCTCGCGGCGCGAGCGTCGCGCGCAGGCAGCCGCAGGCGCGGCGTCCTCGAGGCCGGCTCCCCAACCGGCGCAGACGGTCCGTCGCCAGCGCCCGAAGGTGGGCCGCAATGATCCGTGCTGGTGCGGCAGCGGCAAGAAGTACAAGCACTGCCACATGCGCAGCGACGCGACCCAGCAGGTTTGAGCGGCGCACGCACGCCGGCGACTGAGCGCCACGTCAACCCCTACCACTAGGCAGTGTTTCAAAGGGAGCCGTACGGTTCCGTGGTCGTTGTCGTTTGACTTGGACGGCTGTCGATGTGAGACGGGCACGAGTACGGATGCGGACGTCTCAGGGGCCACCACGAGCTCGAGCGCCCGCTTGCTGGGCGACCTGCCATCCCTCACGATCGCAAGATGCGCCGCGTCCTCTGCCTGTGCTTCTGCCTCGCAGCCTGCGCCGCTTCCGCGCATGCCGATGATGCGCTCTGTCCCCCGGACGAGACTCTGTCCATCGCCGCCGCGGAGCTGCTGCTGACCGGGCGCGTGAAGCCCGCGCCTGCGCAGCTGGTGGCGGCGGTGCGCGAGGCCGGCTCGGACGCGGTCGCCCTGCACGCGCTGTTCATCGGGCCCAAGGCGCCAGCTTCCGCCGAGCGCAACTGGCTCGCGGGTCTGCGCGAGCGCTCCGATGCGCCGCTGCGCTGCGGGCGCGCGCAATCCGCGGCGGGAGAGCTCGTGATCAGCAGTGCGCACGCCGGCGAGCTGCAGCCCGTCGACCCGCGCACGCGGCTCTTGCGCGGGTCGCTCATCGCAGGCTTCACGCGCGCCGAGCTCGTGCTCGCCGCGGCCGACGGTGAGCTGCTGCGCATCGGCGTCAATGCGAGCACGCTCGAACGCGGCGTCCAGCTCGCCCCGACGCTCGCGGCCCCCGTGAAGATCCAGCTCCTCGCGACCGGCCCGGCCGGCCCGCGCCCCATCGCCGAACGTTGGCTCGAGAACCCGGCTCCTCCCGCCACGCGCCCGGTCGGCGCCGAGTCGGAGCCTGCCGCCCCTGGGGACGGCGGGTCGGGCCCGAGCGGCCCTCAGGTGCCACGCGCAAATGGGCTGCGGCCCACCGTTCACGCGGACTCGCAGCCAGCGCCTCCGTCCGGTGCGAGCTCGCCGCCGAGCGTGGCTCCCACCCCCGCGACCCCAGCCCCAGCGCTGGCCGCATCCGGGAGCCCTCCCGCGTCGCAGGGCGCGCCGAGCGCCGCCGGCACGGCTCCTCGGCCTCAGGGCTCGCAGGTGGGCGCCGCGGAGGCTCCCGAGGTCGAGCTGGCGTTTCTGGTGCGCGAGCTGAGGGAGGCGCGTGGCAAGCGTCCGCTGCGCGACAACCGGCTGCTGCGCGGGGCGGCCGCCGGGCACGCGCGTGCCGTGTGCGAGCAGGGGCGGGTGGCGCACACCCTGCAGGACGGGCGCGGACCCGAGGAGCGCTTGCTGAGCGCCGGGCTGTCGGCCCGGCTCGTCGGGGAAGCCATCGCGCGCGCGGAGGATGCGCCAGCCGCGTTCGAAGCTCTGCAGAACAGCCCGTCCCACTTGCTGACCTTGCTCGAGCCGCGCTTCACGGACGTCGGCGTCGCCGAGGCTCGCGACACCGCGGGCAAGCGCTGCTACGTCGTGCTGCTCGCGGCCTGGCCGCGAAAGCGCTGACGAGTCAGTAGCGCGGCGCGGAGCTGAAGTTGCGCAGACCACTCGCGGGTGGGCGCATGCTGGTCGTGTTGCGGCGCTGCGTCGCGTCCGCGATGCCTGACGCCATCAGCTGCGCGAGCCCGATCGACAACAGCGCAGTCAGGAGCGGCGTGGACGTCCAGGCCAGCAAGGTGTCGTGCGGGATGCGTGACAGGTCGATGGCGTCCGCGCCCTTGGGCCACGCGGCATGCATGATCGCGGCGACCGCGTGCACGCCCATCCAGCACAGGATGAAGCCCGCCCAGACCGCCGCGCCGCCCGTGCTGCGCGCGTCCATGAAAGCCAAGAGCGACAAGAGCAGCAGCAGCGCAAACGTCAGCGCGACCACGCGAGGCAGCCATGACTGCCATGCCGTATCCACCAACGTGAGATCCGTGAGCTCTCCGCTCAACCACAGAAACAAGCTCGCGAGCCCGATGCCCGACGCCACGATGAAGCGCGACAGCGCGGACGCACGATGCCAGGCTCTGAACAACAAGCCCGTCCCGAGCAACGTCACCGCGGCCGTGAGCATGAGCCGCGATGCACCCCCGGGCGTCGGCGCATCGCTCCACAACAGCAGCGCAAGCCCGGTGGCAGACACGGTTGTCACGGCGGACGCGCGCCCCGAATACGGCATCGGCGGCAAGCCCAGCAACGCGAGCGCACAGAACGCGCCGGCGAGCGGCCAGCCCAAACCTTGTCCACGCGTCAGAAGCCAGGCGTTGATAACACCGAGCGCGCCTAACAAAGGACACCACACACGCAGCGCGCGCCGCGCAGGTCGAGACGGAGCGATGTCACGCAGCAACGCTTCGGATGCCAACACCGGAGGACGACGCGGCAACGACGGATGCGAGCCTGTACTAACAGCCGGCGTTGGAAGCGGCGCAGAGATGGAAGCGCGCGGTGGTGGAGGCGAAGCGTGCACGGGCTCGCCGGCGCTCGCGGCTGGTGAGCTGGCGGCAGCTTGCTGCGCTGCGATCGCAATGTCGTGACTCGCAGGCTTCTGCGAGTCGACCGATTCCGCGCGCTCCGCAAGGTCGCTCGCGAGCGCCTCGGCGGGAATATTCGCATTTTGCACAACGAAATCTGCCGGGATCGGCTCGTGAGGCGAATCAGCCAACACTGCGACGGCTTTGCCGTCTTCGGGCAGCAGCGGCCCGGGATGGTCGCTCACGCGGCCCCAACGGCCGTCCGGCAGCGACAAGTCGCTTGGCAACGCTGCCCCAACGCGCTCGGCCTCGATGCGGACGTCGCTCTCTTCGTGGAGACGGCGCGGTGGCAGGGCACCGCCGCAACTCTCGCATTGCTCGGCTTCCTCTGTCGCCGCCGCACCACAGTCCATACATGCCCGCGCGCTCATGGCTCAGTCGTCATCGCGATCGCTGTCGACCAGTGTACCTCACCGCATAAGCATGCGTCGCGCCAGCGAAACCGACCGAGCGCTGCAGGTAAACACGGCAGCGCGCGGGTAGGCGATGCGGAGCGAGCACATGACTTCGAACGCGCTCTGTTGCTCCGCCTGTGCAACAGCGTGAACTAGGGGAGACTCACCACGACACGATTGTCATGAGCCCGGACGACCCCCAAGGCTGACTAACGCTGTGCGAGCGGGCTGCGCTGCGATTTCCTCAACAACTTCGCGCGCCGCGGCGCGCTGCAGAGCGTGGCACCGTGATTGCATTAGCTGCGGGCACTTGCTTCTTCGACTCGTAGTCGCCGACTTCGCTTAGGTTTCTTGGCTTGCTTCGCTCGGCGCTTACCTTCCGCTTTCATTCTTAGGCACTTGGCTTTGCTTGCTCGGTGAGGGGCCGGTCCCTGGGCTCTCGGGACCTCGGGACTGGCTCTAGCGCTTTCTTTTCCTTTCATATTGGGGCTTTCGCCTCTTGATGGCCGCGTGCCGTGCGGACAATGTGCCGGCGTGCGACGCATGCGTTCTCACGACTTTCGCGGCCTCGGAGCGACTTTCCTTACTTGCGCAGGGGTGTGGCTCGTCGCCGCTTGCGGCGGCGTCGAGCAAGACCTGCGCACGGCGACCCAGTTGTATGCGGACGCGCGCTACGAAGCGGTGCAGGCGTGGATCGCGCAGCTGCGAAGCGACTACCCGGAGATGGATGGTCGGCAGCGCTCGGAGTTCCACTACCTGAGTGGCATGACCGCGTACCGGCTCGCGCAGCCCGACGAGGCATTGCACGAGCTCGCTCTCGCCGCCCACGGTGCACGCGAGCAGCCGAACGCTCTACGTAGTGAGCAGCTGGCGCTACTGTACCGCACCCTGGAAGAGCTCACCGCCAGCCGCAGCGCGCGCTGACCGGTTCGCCGGAACGCAGGACGCAGGAGACTGCGACCTGCGCCCCCGCGCGGCCTTCTCGAAACACTCGTTGTTGCAGCGACGCTCGCTGCGCGTCGATCAGGAATGCGCGTCCTGAATGCGCGCGGCTCACTCAGCGTCGTAAAGCTGTGTTCTCAAACCGACGAGCTCATCCTTGGTCGCTAGCCTCTGCTTCTTGAGGTCGTGCAGCATCAGTTGTTCGTTCACCGTCAAAAAGCGCAGCCGATCGAGCTCTGCGATCTGCTGTTTGAGCGCCCAGTGACGCTTCTCGAGACGCTCCATTTGGGACTGCGGATCGAGTTTACGCGACATCTTCTGCATGAATCCTCCCTCTGACGTGGGTGACGCGGTCGAGTGCAGAAACCAAGCAAACCGAAGCTGTCGACGGGTGAGCTTAGGCAAGGTGCGTCGCCGTCTGCAATGCCTTCGCGACAACCGAATGACAGTTGTCGGCAGAAGCTGTGCCCAGCTACCCAGAGTGGTCTATAAGCCGTCAGCCTATCCCCATAACTCGCGAGAAACGCGGCTTGTTCCCCGTCTCGATCCCAAATTGGCCGGCCCGCAATTGGAGGCGCTACCCTGATGTCCAAGATATTGGTTTCGCGAGCATTCCCCCTTTGTTTCGGATTGTGCGCGGCTGCGGCCGTGCACGCGCAGGGAACCCCGACTGCGCCAGCGCCAACGGCCCCGGCGACTGCACCTGCGCAACAACCGTCTGCGCCCGACCCTGCGCTCGCCGCGTTGTCCTCGGTGCAAACGTTCTACGAGCAGACGCGCGACGTCTCCGCGGAGTTCTTCCAGACCTACGTGAACAAGCTCTACGACCGAACGGACAAGAGCCGCGGGCACGTGGTGTTCAAGAAGCCCGGCAAAATGCGCTGGGACTACGCGAAGCCGAACGGCAAAGTGATCGTGGCGAGCAGCGGCAAGCTGCTCGTGTACGAGCCGGGTGAGGAGCCTGGCGACAAGGGCCAGGTGCTCGAGCAGAGCTTCGCGCAGGCCGACCTGCCGCAGGCGATGTCCTTTCTGCTCGGCACCGGCAAGCTCGCAGACGACTTCGACGCCAAGCTGCTCGACGCCGCGCGCGAAGGCTTCGCGAACGGTCAGGTGCTCGAGCTGCGGCCGAAGAAGCCCAACCCGCACTTCGATCGCTTGCTGTTCTTCGTGGAGAGCAGCGCGGCGCTGCGTGGCCTCGTGCGGCGAATCGTGATCGTCGACGCGAGCGGCAATCGCAACCGCTTCGACTTCTCGGCGTTCAAGTTCAACTCCGGCACGCCCGAGAGCACGTTCGAGTGGCGCCCGCCGGCGGATGCAAGGAAGGTGCATCTGTGAGCGGCAGAGCCCGTGCGGGCGCGCTGCTGGCGTGCGCGCTCGTGGCCGGTTGCAGCGCACAGCGGCAGGCCAAGCCCGCGCGGCCGGTGCATGCCCCGGAGTTGCCCGCCGCCGTCAGCGGCAATCGCGAGCTTGTGGGTGTCTGGGTCGAGTACTGGGCGCGCAGCGGCAAGGCCGATACGCAGCGCTTCGCGTTCCTGTCCGACGGTCGCTTCGTGTGGGACGCGGCCGTGTCGGGGCAGCTGCCAGCCGCGGGCCCGGCGCGCAAGTCCGGGCACTACCAGCTCGTGCATGCGGGCGAAGAAGAGGCGCTCGTGCTGCGGGTGGCGAGCGAGGCGCAGCGCGAGGGCGACGCGCTGCGGCAAGTGGATTACGCACCGGAGCGACTGGAGCGCTACGAGCTCGGTGAGTGCGCGCCGAACGATGAAGCCCAGTCCGTCGACGCCCAGTACGCGTGTCTCGCGATCGCCGGGCGCGCCTTCTGGCGCCAGTCCAGCGCGCCGGGTGAAGCCGAAGCGCTCGCCGCTCCGGCGCCTACCACCGCGCCTTGAACGGCACGCCCCCCGCGCACGAACGCGCATCGGGGCGTATCCCGCACGCCGCGAGCTCGGCCAGCGCGAGCACCGCCACGACGCCGCGTCCTCAAGCGGTTCGGCGATCCAGCGCGGGAAGGCTGATGAGGTAGCGCAGTCCGCCGTCCGGGAGCATGTGCAGGGTCAGCTCGCCCTGCGCTTGCTCGAGGGCACGTTCTGCCGCTCGCAAGGTCTGTGGCTGACCGCTCTGTATCTGCGCCTCGCGCGCTTGCTCCTCGGCGAGCACGTGGTCGCGGGTTCCGAGCTGCGAGTGCTGCGCCGGATGGGCATCGATCGCGATTTGCACGCGCGGCCGATCGAGCTCGGTCTTCTCGCCGCTCGCGCACAGGCTGGTGCTCATGCGCAGTCGCTCCAGGCGACCTAGGCGCGCGCGCAGCCGGGCGCTCAGCTCGAACAGCAGCCACTCCAGCTGCGCTCGCCGCGCGAGCACGCGGCAGCCCGCATCCATGAGCCGCAGCTCGACGCTGGTGTTGTCGCCGCCTGCCTGCATCGAGCACAGGATCGCTGCCGCAGCTCGCAGCAGCTGGTGCACGTCGATCTCGCTCGGCTCCAGGTTGCGGCGCGCGCCGAAGCGCAGGATCTCCCGTGCGACTTCCGCAGCGCGCCAGGCGGCGCTCTGCAGCTCGTTCACGTGGCCGCGAACCGAGCTCCTGCTCGGCAGCTCCCGCAGCAGGATGAAGCTGTAGTTGAGCACGACGGCGATCTGGTTGTTGAAGTCGTGTGCGATCTCGCTCGCGACGCGCGCGATGGTCGCCAGCACGTCGGCGCTGTTCTGCGGAACGAGTGTGCTCGCGGACACGCTCGGCGCGGTGGGGCAAGCGGGGCGCGCCACGATCGAAAAGCTCTGCGTGCGAGGTCCGCGGCCGAACTTGCTCACGCACAGCTCGAGCGTGCGATAGCGCGTGCCCAGCTCCACCTGCAGGCTGCCGTTCCAAACGCTGTCTTTGCCCAGCGCGCGCAGCACGTCTCGCACGGCCGTGCTGTCGAGGCACACGAGCCCCAGCACGTGCCGGCCGACGGTCCGCTGGTCCGCGCGCTCGCGCGCGAGCAATACCTGGCACGCGCGATTCAGGTACGTCACCACGCCGGCCCGATCCAGGATGATCACTGCATCGGAGGTCGCGTCGAGCGCGGCCACACAAGCTTGCACGGGCGCGCTGGTGGACTCGCCCGGCTCGGGCAGATGGAGCTTGCGCCGCACGCCCGTCTGACGCGGAGAGAAGGCGCTGTCTCCGCTGTGCACGTGACCTGCGGGTCGCTGGGACCTCACGCCGGTGGGGAGTTGGTTCGCCTGACCAACCGGAGGAACGGCTGCGAACGTAGTATCCAGCGTGTGCTCTGACGCCACGTGTTTATCCGCCCCTGCGCCACCGCCCCCACGGCTCAGCGCCCCCGTACTCATACACATCTGCTTGATGCTTGCAACGCGTGAGCCCGTCCGCGACTGCGTTTTTTTCCGCAGTTATGTTTCGCAGACACTGCAGAGTCGTGCGCGCTACGTCAGGGCAACGTCCAGTGCAAGCTCAGCGGAGCGTCCGGAAGCGCGAGGCGCTGCGCGTTCCACGCGATCGCGGGGCCGCTCTGTCCAAACTGACTCAACGTGACGTCGACGACGTACGGTGCCGCGCGCGCTTGCCCCACCGTCGCCAGCCAGTACTTGCCCTCTTCGCGTGGGATCGACAGCACGTTGACGATCGCATAGCCCTGGTTCTCGATCGCTTCGAGATGCTGCGCGCTTCCGACCTCCAGCTCGTCGGGGGGACGGAAGCGCAAGCGCAGCAGCTCGGCTTCACCGAGCCCGAGCAGATCCTTGCGCCCGTTGCTGTCGAGATCGAGCGCGAACGTGCGCGCCAGCGCGGTGGGCGGAGTGGCCTTCAATGCACGCAAGCTCGGCTCGCCCTGCGCCGTCGCGCTCGCCAGCAGCGCTTGCACACGCGTCCCGACGAACAGAGCATCATCGTGTCCGTCGGAGTCGAGATCGGCCAGAGACAGCTGGTACGGCTCGCCGAGGTCGAGCTTGGTTCTCCGTTCCACGGCGCCCTGTGCGTCCAGCGCGACCACCTCCGCCTGCGCTCCGTCGCCGCTCAGCAGCAGCTCCATGCGGCCGTCGAGGTCCAGATCGATCGCGTCTACGTGCAAGAGGCCGTCGTCGAGCTTGATGTTGCCCATGCTCACCGGTGACGCGCCGCCGCGCAGCAGGACCAGCTGACTCTGCCGGCCGAGGCGCGTGTCCTCGCGCTGCAGCACGGCGATGTCCGCGCCGCGCGTGTCCGTCCGAAAGCGGCCCGCGGCCAGGCCCGAGACCGTCCAGCCGCCGAGATAGCGCGGCGCTTCGAACGCGCCCGAGCGCGCCTGGATCAGGCTCAGCAAGCTGCCGCCGCGCGGCGAGTCGCGCTCATCGGCCAGCGCAAAGCCCACGAGCACGTCGTTCAGGGCATCACCGTTGATGTCCGCGACCCGCACCGGCGATCCGATGAAGTGCAACCCGCGCAGCTTCGGCAGCGCCTTGTCGATGCGCGCGATGCGCCGCGAGCCCGCCGCGTCGAAGCCGATCAGGTGGGCGCTGTCGCCGCAGTGGACCGAGACGATGCGGCCCGACCCGAAGCTGCCGAGATCGCGCACGTCTATCGGCAACGGCGCGTGCTCGCAGACGTTGAAGCGCGGAGTGTGCTCCGGCCCACGACTCAGGTCCGCCGAGGCCAGCACCGGGGGTGGCGGGGGCTCGCGCACCGGCTTCGGGCACTCCACCTCCGGCCGCAGCGTGCCCATCCCGTCGCTGGCCGGCGCGCACGGCGGACACCCCACCTCGGGGGTGGGCAGGGCGCTCACCTGGCTGGCGCCGGACGCGCCCGTGGTTCCCGGACGCCGCACCAGGAGCAGGGTGAGCGACGCGAGCGCAGCCACATTGGCGACCAAACTGATGAGCAAAGTGAGCTTGCGTACCTGCATCGCGCGCGTCCCCATTTACAGGGGCTGACCTCGCACACAGTTTCGCGGAATAGACCCCGTCCCCGTCCAGTTAAACGCGCGCTTCGGACCCGGCCTCGCTCGAAGCACGCGAATCAGCGGCGCCAGAGGTTTGACGAGGCACCTGGGACTTTGCTAGCTCACCGGGCGATTTTAGATGATCGTCGTCGACAACGTCTCCAAATACTACGGCTCGCGCCGTGCGGTTGCCGACCTCAACTTCGAGATCCGAGAGGGCGAGTGCATCGGCTTCTTGGGTCTGAATGGTGCGGGCAAGAGCACGACGCTGCGCCTTTTATCGTGCTTGCTGCTGCCAACGTCCGGCCGAATCTCGGTACGCGGCCTGGACGTCGTCAGCCACCCGCACGAGATCCGCAAGCTGATCGGCTACTTGCCGGACACGCCCCCGGTCTACCAAGAGATGACCGTGCGCGAGTACCTGGACTTCGCCGGGCGACTGCGCGGGCTCGAGGGGGCGGAGCTGGACAAGGCGCGCGAGCGCGCGACGCAGCTGTGCAGCCTGAAAGAGGTGCTGCGCGTGCCGATCAGCCAGCTCTCGCACGGCTACCGACAGCGCGTGGGCATCGCACAGGCGATCATCCACCGACCGACCTTGCTGATCCTCGACGAGCCGATCCAGGGCCTAGACCCGGTGCAGATCGTCGAAATGCGCAACATGATCGGTGAGCTGCGCGGCGAGCACACCATCTTGCTCAGCACGCACATCCTCACGGAGATCGAGGCCACCTGCGATCGCATCCTGGTCATGCACCAGGGCCGGATCGCCGCGCAGGGCAGCGAGGCGGAGCTGGCGTCGCGCCTGCTCGCGACGCGCAACCTGGAGCTCGAGGTGCGCGGGGGCGCGGAGGCGCTGACGGCGGCGCTCGCGCCCATCCCCGCGGTGCGCAAGCTGCACGTGACGCCGCACGGCGAAGGCGTGGTGCGAGCGCAGATCGAGATCGAAGACGCAGCGCGCGAACAGGTGAGCCGCGCGATCGTGGAGGCCGGGCTGGGCCTCCTGTCCATGCAGGGACAGTCGACTGGTCTCGAGGCCGTCTTCCTGCAGCTGTCATCGGGCGCCGACGCTGGGAGCGGCGACGCTCGCCCGTCTGCGGCCGCACGCCCCCAGTCGGAGGCTCGAGCATGAGCAACATCGGTATCATCGCGCGCCGCGAGCTCGGCGGCTATTTCCGGACGCCGAGCGGCTATCTCATCGCCGCGGCGACCCTCGTCGTGCAAGGGCTCCTGTTCAACACGCGCGCGCTCGGCACGGGCGCGCGGCTGTCGTCCCAGGTGCTGATCGACTTCCTGCGTGACTCGAGCGGCACCACCACCGTGGCCGCGGTGCTGCTCACGATGCGCCTGTTCGCGGAGGAGCGACAGTCCGGCACCCTGGTGCTGCTGTTCACGTCTCCGGTGCGCGAATCGGAGATCGTGCTGGGCAAATTCCTGTCCGCGTTCGTGGTGCTGTCGCTGCTGGTGTTGTCGAGCGTGTATTTGCCTGCGCTGATCTTCGTGAACGGCAAGGTCTCGCTGGGCCACATCGCGTCCGGTTATCTGGGCCTGTTGTTGGTCGGCGCGGCGACGCTCGCGCTCGGCGTGCTCGGCTCGGCGCTCGCGCGCACGCAGCTGATGGCGGGCGTGCTCGCGGCGGTGTTCATCTTCGTGCTGTTCCTCGCCTGGGCGCTGTCCCGCGTGGTGGACCCCCCGTTCGGCACGTTCATCTCCTACTTCTCGCTGTACGAGAAGCACTTCTTCCCCTTCATGCGCGGCCTGGTGCAGCTGTCGGACGTCATCTACTACGTGTCGTTGACCTACCTGGCACTGTTCGCGAGCACGCGCGTCATCCAGAGCCAGAGGTGGCAATGAGCGACACGCAGAAAACCTCGAACCTGCTGGGCAGCGGGTTACTGGTGCTCGGCCTATTCCTCGTGCTCCTGGGCGAGCGCGTGATCGGTCAGAACACCGGCCGCCTCGTCGCGACTGCGCTCGGAGTGGTCTCGCTGCTCGCGGCCACCGGCCTGCGCGTGCAGGCGTTTCTGCGCTCGCACGGAGACGTGCGCGGGGTGGAAGGGCGCATCCTTGCAGCCTACGGCGGCGTGTGGCTGGCGGGCGTGCTGTACGCGCTGTCGACGGACGCCGTGGTGAATGGCCTGTCGCTCGCCGACGAATCGCGCGAGCGCTACGTGACCGTGCTGTCGGTGCTGTGGCCCGCGGTGCTGGCCGTCGCGCTGTCGGCGCTCCTGTTCATGGAGCTTGTGTACGCGCGCATGCCGATCGCGGCGTCGGTCGAGCTGCGGCGCGTGCGCACGGCCTCGTACGCGGGGCTCACCTTGGCGCTGTCCTTGGTGTTCCTCCTGTCGATCAACTACGTGTCGACCGCGCGCGACGTGCGCAAGGACCTCAGCTACTTCCGCACCACGCAGCCCAGCAACGGCAGCTTGAAGCTCGCCGAGAAGCTGGAAAACCCGCTGCGCGTGATCTTGTTCTTCCGCAAGAACGACGACGTGCTGCAGCAGGTGGAGCCCTACTTCGCGGCGCTCGCGCAGCGCAGCAAGAACCTGCGCTACGAGGTGCTCGACTCGGCGTACGTGCCGGAGCTCTGCAAGAAGCACCGCGTGAACGGCAACGGCAACGTGCTGCTCTTGCAGGGTGAAGGCGACAAGCAGAAGGGCGAGGCGATCTCCATCGGCGACGAGCTCACCGAGGCGCGCGCGCAGCTGAAGAAGCTGGACGGCCTGTTCCAGCAGAGCTTCAACAAGCTCGCGCGTCCCGAGCGCTCGGTGGCGCTGACCGTAGGCCACGCAGAGCGCAATGCCGAGCGCGGCGACGACAATAAAGACAACGTCGGCGAGGGCACGAAGGTGTTGGAGGAGGTCTGGCGCCGCCTGAACATCAAGACGAGCCAGCTGGGCCTCACGCAGGGTCTGGGCGCGGGCGTGCCTGCCAACACCGGTGCGGTGATCGCGGTGGGGCCGAAGGAGAAGTTCCTGCCGGAAGAAGTGCAGGCGTTGCTCTCCTTCGTGCGCAAGGGCGGCCGCTTGATGCTGATGATCGATCCGGCCGCTGACGATGGGCTCGACCCGCTGCTCGCGGGCCTCGGCATCGCACGCCGGCCGGGCACTCTGGCGAGCGAGAAAAACCACCTGCGCCGTGCGCACAACGACACGGACAAGGCGCTGGTGTTCTCGAACAAGTATTCGTCGCACCCCACGGTCACGACCGCGAGCCACTTCTCGTCGGAGGTCGCGACCATCTTCGTGGGCGGCGTGGGCCTGACGCGCGCGACCGGCGAGGCGCTCACGCCGAAGCCGAACGTGTCGTTTCCGCTGCGCAGCGGCCCGGGCTTCTTCCGCGATCTCGACGGGGACTTCACGCGCGACGCGAACGAGCCCGAAGAGTCCGTGGACATGATCGCCGCGGTGACCGTGACCGAAAAAGAGGGCGCGCCGGAAGGCCGCCTCGTGGTGATCGGCGACGGCGACTTCATGACTGACAAGGTCGGCTCGAACAACGGCAACGTGCTGTTGTTCATCGACTCGCTCGCCTGGTTGATCGGCAACGAGGAGCTCAACGCCGAAGTGAGCTCGGAGGAAGACGTGCCCATCCAGCACAGCCGCGAGCAAGACAAGCTGTGGTTCTATGCGACGACGTTTGCAGTGCCGTTGCCGCTGCTCGGCCTCGGGGCCTGGGTCGCGCGGCGCCGGCGTCGTCCGGCGGAGGGTGGAGCATGAGAGGCGTGATCGTCCACGCGTTGCTCGCGGTGTTTGGGCTCGTGTTCGCGTATCAGACCTGGACGCGCAAGCCCGACGAGGCGCCGATTCCCGGCATGGTGACCGCGCTCGAGTGCAGCCGCGACAACCTGCAGAAGCTGACGTTGAACTCCTCGACGCTCGAAGTGAAGGCGGAGCCGAGGCGTGAGAATGGCGAGGTGAAGTTCTGGATCACCACGCGCCATCGCTCACCGGAGGAAGTCTCGAAGCAGACGCCGGGCAAGAACCCAGGGAAGATCGCCGCGGATGAAGGCCCGAAGGCCGACAAGCCGGTTGCCGCTGTGAGCGGCGACGCGGGCACTCCGCTCGCCGATGCCGCGAAGAAGGAAGACCCCGAGACGCAGAAGCCGAAGACGTTTCTGGCCAATGCGGCGTTCGACGGCTATCTCAAGCGCCTGACGCCGGTGCGCGCGCTGCGCTCGCTCGGCAAGCTGGAGCGCAGCAAAGACGCGGACTTCGGCTACGACAAGGCGACCACGTACGTGGAGATCGAGTGCGGCGGCCGCACGCTCGAGCTGGAGTCGGGTACGCGGGCATTCGGCGGCACGCAGCGCTACCTGCGCGACGTGAAGAGCGAGGTCAGCTACCTGTTCGACGAGCCCACCGTGTCCGACCTGGAGTCGGCGCAGTTCAAGTTCATGCAGGCGGAGCTGCACGACTACAAGCCCGAGGAGATCGAGGAGGTCTCGCTCGAGGCGCAGGGCACGAAGAAGAAGCTGCTGCACCGCGACCGCAAGCAGGCCGACGCGCAGTGGGTGGACGACAAGGCTCCTGCGAAACGAAACGAGCTGTACAACAACTGGATGTCGCGCCTGTCGCGGCTCCGCGCGCGGGCCTATTTGGCGCCAGGGGCAGAGCCGGGCAGCGACCTGAAGAGCGCGAGCGGGACACAGCAGGTGCTGCGCATGGAGTACAAGGTCGCCGAGCGCAGCACGCCGGGCAACCTGGAGCTCGTGCGCGTGGATGAAAACGGCGCGGGCCACTACTACGCCCGCACGGAGACCACCCGCAGCTGGGTCGCGCTGTACGACTCCTCGGCGAAGGAAGTGGAGCAAGACGTGGGCATGGTGCTGGGCCTGGAGCAAGCGCCGGCGAAGGAAGACAAGCCGGCAGCCCCATCTCGCGCACCGATGCCGCACGGCCTACCGTCGGGCCATCCGACGGTGCCCTCGGGGCATCCGGCCGTGCCAGGTCACTGACACCGCCGTTCACGCGAACGCGCCGGACCACTAGGAAGAAGCACGCCCCGCTGCGAGCGCGCGCGTCGCGCCTCGCGCAGCCGCGCTTCGCTGACGGGCAGTGGTGGGGGCGCGCTCGGATGGGGGAGCCGGCGCCGCGGGCCGGGCGCTCCCACTGGCGACCTTGCTTCTCGGCAGTCCACACCCCATGGTAACCCCCCCCCAATGAATTTCCCCCGCATCGCCTTCGGCACGCCTCGCAAGTTGCCGAAGCCCCGTGACCTGGTCGGTCGGGTCGCCGTGCTCGACATTGCGTTTGCCGCTGGTGGCGGCGGAGCCAGCTTCGAGGGCACGACGAAGCCCTTCATCGACGGTCTCGGGGATCGCCTGGCCATCTGGATCGATCACCACGATCACGAGCTGCACGCGGCATACGCGCACGACCCACGTTTCGTGCTGCGCACGAAGCAAGAGCACGGCGCGTGCCCGGAGATGGTCACACCCGAGCGCGTGAAGCAGGCAGGGCAAGTGGACACCGTGTGTTGCCACACGGACTTCGACGGTCTGTGCTCCGCGGCCAAATGGATCCGCGCTGGTGTCGAGCCGTACCCGGGCGCCGATGACGACGCGCGCGCCATCGACACGCGCCTCGGCAAGCCGTCGGAGCTCGCCAATGTCATCGACCGTGCGCTGCGCGCGCGTCCGCGGGACGACGCGCTACGCGGCCTCGTCGTGCGCTTTCTGGCCGAGGGCTGCGCCGACAAGAGCGTGTTCCGCAACATCGAGAAGGCCTCGGACGGGCTGCGCGCGCGCGAGGACGAAGCTCGCCGCATCGCCCGCGGCTACGACGTGCGCAACGAGATCGCGCTCGTCGAGGTGCCGACCGGTCACGCCCCGTACGACAAGACCCTGCTCTTGCTCCTCGGGCAGGAGCGGGCACGGGTATCCGTCGTGCTCGACCCCAACACGATGACCGTGGCCGCGCGCTTCGACAGCGGCATCGACCTCCTGTCCCAGCTGGGGTTGCAGGGCGGCATGCCCACGGTGGTGAGCGTCGCGCCCAAGCAGCGGGACGAGGTGCTCGCGAAGCTCGGTTGGCCGCAGAACAGCTGAGCGCGCGTGGGTGGAGCGGGTAGACGGTGTGACAGCTGCGAGGCTTCCCACATCTGCGCCGCTGCCCCGAGAAGCCCCTCGTCGGCAGGGCATGGCTCTCGGCGCTACACTGCCTAACATGACCCTGCCGCTCACGGTTTTCGAGAAGCTGCCCAAGACCGATCTTCACGTTCACCTCGACGGCTCGCTGCGCATCGAGACCATGTTGTCTCTGGCCGAGCAAAAGGGGATTCGCCTGCCCGCGGACACGCCCGAAGGTCTGCGCCGCGCCATGCATCTCGGTGAGAACACTGGCTCGCTCGTCGAGTACTTGAAGGCGTTCGACACCACGCTGTCGGTCATGCAGACCGAAGATGCGCTGTTCCGCATCGCCTACGAGCTCGCAGAAGACGCCGCGCGCGAGAACGTGCGCTACATGGAAGTGCGCTACGCGCCGATGCTGCACGCGCGCGCCGGGCTGCGCATGGTGGGCGTGGTGGAAGCCGTGCTCGCCGGCTTGCGCCAAGCGGAGAAAGATCATGGCATCGAGTCGCAGGTGATCGTGTGCGGTATCCGCAACATCGCGCCGGAGTCGTCGCTCGAGATGGCGCGGCTCGCCGTCGCGTACAAGAACCGCGGCGTGGTGGCGTTCGACCTCGCCGGCGCCGAGTACGATCACCCGGCCAAGCACCACCGCGAGGCCTTTCAGCTCATCCGCAACAACAACATCAACTGCACCATCCACGCGGGCGAAGCGTTCGGGCCCGAGTCGATCTCGCAAGCGATCCACGTGTGTGGTGCGCATCGCATCGGCCACGGCTGCCGCCTGCGCGAGGACGGCGATCTGCTGCACTACGTGAACGATCACCGCATCGCCATGGAGTGCTGCCCGTCCTCCAACGTGCAGACCGGCGCGGTGGCGTCCATCACCAGCCACCCGCTGAAGCTCTACCACGACCTCGGCGTCCGCGTGACGGTCAACACGGACAACCGGCTGATCACCGACACCACCGTCTCGAAGGAGCTGTGGCTGTGTCACAAGGAGATGGGCCTGAGCGCCAAGGACATCGGCCGCATCATCCTGAACGGCTTCAAGGCCGCGTTCATGCCGTTCCATCTCAAGCAGGGCTACCTGCGCCGCATCTCCGCGGAGCTCGCCGGCTTCGTGGAGGACCCACTCTCGGTGCTGCCGGAAGCGGCGCGCAAAGAGCTGCGCCCCGAGCAGCCGACGCAGCCGAGCGCGTGAGCCGGCTCTCCCGATCGGGAAGGGCTTGCGGGACTCGCTCGTCTTCGATCATCGTCCCGGTGTAGAACGTCCAGAACGTCCGCCGGGAGAGAGAACGCAATGCGAAGTCCGAGAGTCTCGCAGAGCCCCCTGACCAGGGTGTGCCATGCCCTTTTGGCCTGCGCCCTGGGCGTGTCGGGCCTGCTTGCTGCTGCTGGTGGCTGCGGCGCCAGCAACCCCTACGGCTACGGTCGCGCGTACGCCCCCTCGGACGAGGAGGAGCCGTACTACGAGCGCGCGATCGAAGTGAGCTACGAGGAGGTGCGCCGCGATCCGCAGGCGTTCTCGAACCGCACCGTGGGCTGGTTCGGCGTGGTCAGCGCGGCCAAGCGTCTGTCGAGCGGCGCGATCCAGGTCGAGCTCGACTTGCGCTTCCACCAGCCACGTCACCTGTGCACGGATCAATTCGAGAGCTCGTGCCGCGTCACGATCTCGGACCGCGCGGGCGGGCCGTTCTCGACGACGCTGCGCCTGCGCTCGGAGGACGAGTCGGGAGCGACGCGCTTGAATATCGGCTCGCTCGTGCGCGTGTACGGCACGCCGAGTGGAGAGTTCGACGCCCGGGGTGGGCCCGTCATCAAGGCGGAGTTCTATCGTCACTGGCCGCACGGCGCGTACGTGACCACGAGCGGCAGTCGCTCGATGCGACGCTGAAGCTCATGGCTGCCGCTGCACGGGAAAGCCCGCAGCTAGCAGCTGCGAGAGCGTCTCCAGCTCGCGGCGGCGGAAGTCGCCTTCCAGGATCAGCGGCAGCTGCACCTGCCGGGCCGGAATCTCCGTCGCGAGCCGCGCGATGCATGCCGCTTGCAGCTGCTCGCGCTCGGCCCGCGCGTGACCGTGCGCGAGCACGCCTCCGAGCGGCGAGTCCGGCATCACGCGCGCACGCAGCTCGCGCATCGTCTCGCGCTCGCGCTCGGTGAACAGCGCCGGCACGGTTTGATTGATCACGAGGCCGCACACGGGCAGGTCGAGCTCGCCGCGCACGGCAGCGTGCAGCTCCACCGTCTCCGTGCTCGGCATCTCCTCGGGCAAGGTCACGAGCAGCACGCCCGTGCGCTGCGGATCCTGGAACAGCTCGTTTGCTTGCTCGGCCTCGCGGCGCAAGAGGCCGGGCGGCGCGACATCCATGATCACGCGCGGCACGCGCAGCAGGTCGAGGCCGTGTCCGGTGGCCGGCGAGTCCACGATCACCAGGTCGTAGCGGTCGCGCCCGTCTTCGTCTTTCTCGCGCGCGTGGTACTGCGCCTTGCCCAGCATGGCCCAGGCGTCGATGCCGGGCGTGCCGTGCAGGAACGCAGACACGAAGCGGTTTTCGAACACGACCTTGTACAGCGCGCGCACGCGCAGCACGAGCATGCCGTACTCCTCGAGCGCGGCCGCGGGCTCCATGTTCACCGCCTCCACGCGCGGCACCACGGTCTGGATGTGCGGGCCGATCGGCCCGGTCTCGAGCATGTAGCTCAGGCGGTCCTTCGCGTTGCACATCGCGACGAGCACGCGCTTGCCCTGGGCCGCGGCGGCCAACGCCAGCGCTCCACTCACTGCTGTCTTGCCGACACCACCCTTGCCGACGACGAACACGAACTTGAGGTCGAGAGGGCTTTTCATCGGGCGCAGACGAGGGGCTCGGGCGCGCGATGCACAGCGCGGCCGGCCCCATATTGAGGGCTCCAGCTCGCAACTGCAACCACGCAGCCGAGCCGGCAGTCTGCGTGCTCAGCCCTCGTCCAGCCAGCGCTGCTCGACGCTCACCCGATCCGCGGGCCGAATGCGCAGCAAGGCCCCGGGTGCCTGGGTCTCCGCGCGCTCGAGCGCGATCACGCTGCCGCGCTCGGCGGCCTCGAATGCCGTATTTTCCGCGCTCTCGTGCCGATCCAGGCGCTGTGCGCGGGGCGCGGCGTCGCGCCCGCACAACCACACCTCACGCTTGCCCTTGGAGCGCAGCTGTCCGCTGACAGCGCGATACAGCTCGCGCGCCTTGGACAGCTCTGCGAGCGAGCGCGCGCGACGTGTGAGGCTGAGATAGCTGTAGGTCAAGTCGCGCTCACGCAGGCCTGCTGCGCTCGCGAGCTCGGCGAGCGGCGGTGGCAGCTCGTACGGAAGCCGCTCGTGACAGAAGTCGCGCTCGCGCACGAGCATGGGACAGGCCGCGATGCCCAGACACGGCGCGAACACGTACGGCGCAGTGCCGCGCGCGCTCAGCCGATCGCGCAGCGCGTGCAGCACGCGGCTCGTCTCCCGCAGCGCGGGCTCGACGATGATGAGGCAACCATCGTCGGTCAACCGCTCTGCGAGCTCGAGGATCCGCTGGAGCAAGCGCTCGCTGCGCAGCTCGGGTGGCTCGCGGCGCGCGAGCTCGTTCAGCGCGAGCCCGATGCTGATCAGCTCGAAGGGCCCGGCGGGCAGCGGCGCGCGATCCAGATCCACGGCGCGAGTGTCGAGCGCGAGCGGCACGCCGGGCAGCGCGGAGAGATCCTGGCTGAGCACCCGGAAGAGCTCCAGCGCCTCGTCGTCGATGTCGAGCGCCGTCACCTGCAGGCGCTCTGCGCTGCCGCTCAGAGCAGCAAAGCGTGCCACGCCGAGGCTGGTCGAGCCGAGGCCCGCGCCGAGATCCAGCACACGCCAAGAGCGGGCCGCGGGCAGGGCACCCACGCTGTGCAGCTCGGCCAGCGGACCGTGTAGCTTCAGCAGATCGCGCGGCAGAAAAAACTGCAGGCGCGCGCTCAGCAGCTGCCCTTCCCCTTGCAGGCTGGAGAGCTCGGCCCGCTCGCGCGTGTACGTGTGGCTGACCTCCGCGACCGCGCGCGCCAGGCGCGGACCGGTGGCGTGGTCCAGCCCGAGCTCCGCACGTGACACCTCGCTGACGCGCGCCAGCCAGGCCTCGGAGAGCGGGGGGACATGCAGCTGGGCCACTCAGCCCATCCTGAAGGGAATCAGATTCACCGTCCAAACGTTGCAGCGGGCGCGCATTGAGGGTTAAGTACCGGAACTCGTTTCGCCTCCGCAAGTTGGGACCATGTCACAGCCCGCCTCCGCTGCTTCCACGCCCACAGCTCGCTCGGGCAACCTGCTCACAGTGCTGACCGCAGCCACGGGGCTGCTCATGATGTTGGAGCTGTATCTGATTTTCGTGCACGCGCCGATCGAACAGCAGATGGGCATCGTGCAGAAGGTCTTCTATTTCCACGTGCCCAGCGCCTACGCCATGTACGTGTGCTTCGGCGTGAGCGCGGTCGCGAGCGCGGTGTACCTGGC
>Ga0190269_10000387_pt1 | contig 23284 bp, 26 predicted proteins | sample Popmic249IS_FD_133749 | JGI IMG/M metagenome (GOLD analysis project Ga0190269, IMG submission 133749) | Populus adjacent soil microbial communities from riparian zone of Blue River, Arizona, USA - 249 IS | ecosystem: Environmental > Terrestrial > Soil > Riparian zone | place: USA: Arizona... | reverse complement strand
CATCCTCAAGGAGACCAAGGCCGACGTGCTGGTCTGTTACCTGCCGGTCGGCTCCGAGGAGGCGACCAAGTGGTACGTCGAGCAGGCGCTGAAGGCCGGCGTCGGCTTCGTCAACTGCCTGCCGGTCTTCATCGCCCGCGAGGACTACTGGGACAAGCGCTTCCAGGAGGCCGGGCTGCCGATCATCGGCGACGACATCAAGAGCCAGGTCGGGGCGACGATCGTCCACCGCTCGCTGGCCCGCCTCTTCCACGACCGAGGGGTGCGGCTGGAGCGGACCTCGCAGCTCAACGTCGGCGGCAACATGGACTTCTACAACATGCTCGAGCGCGAGCGGCTGGACTCGAAGAAGATCTCCAAGACCAACGCCGTCACCTCGATCATGGGGCACGAGCTGCCGCCCGAGAACGTCCACGTCGGCCCCTCCGACTACGTGCCGTGGCTGACCGACCGCAAGTGGGCGCACATCCGCCTCGAGGGCAAAGCCTTCGGCGACGTGCCGCTGACCGCCGAGCTGAAGCTCGAGGTCTGGGACTCGCCGAACTCCGCCGGCGTCGTCATCGACGCGGTGCGGCTGATCAAGCTGGCGCTGAACAACGGCGTCGCCGGTCAGCTTGACGGGCCCTCCAGCTACCTGATGAAGAGCCCGCACAGCCAGCGCCCCGACGACGAGGCCCGCGAACAGACCGAGGAGTTCATCGCAGCCAATCAGCGGGGCAAGTCGCTTCCGGGTCAGCCGGCGGGCGAGACCTCCGCGACGGCTTCGGCCTAGCTTCCAGAGCGAGCAGCGTTCTTCGCTGAGACCGCAAACGGAGCCGATTATCGACTCCGTTTGCGGTCTCGCTTTTTTCTGGGCTCCTATCCTGCACCTGTGACCGCCGAGAAGCTCTCGATCGCGCAGGTCTTCCCGGTCCGTCGCGCGGGGGCAAACCCGGCGGCGCGGTTCGCCGGTGCCGTCTCCGAGGAGCTGGAGCGCCGCGGCCACGAGGTGCTGCGGGTCAAGACCGGTGACCCGGTCAGACGGATGCTGAAATCGCGGTCGCTCGACGTCGTCCACGTCCACGATCCCTTCGCGCCGAGCGCCCCCTCGGCGGCGCTGCGGCATTCTTTCTCGCTCAACGTCGCCACCTTCCACGACCCGCGCGAGCGGGTGCTGGCGACCCAGGTGGCGCGGCCGCTGGTGGAGATCTTCTTCGGGCGAATCGACGCGCGGACGGTGACGCGGCCGGAGACGGCGGAGCTGCTGGAGCGGTTCTTCCCCGCCGGGTACGAACTGCTCGAGGGGGCCAGCGCCGAGGAGCCCGAGTGGGGGCGGGTCGCCGATGAGCTGGAAGCGATCTACCGGCGGCTGCTGGCGCGGCGGCACGACCCGACCGGCGACCCCGAGGTGCGCGAGCGGATCTCGGGGAGGCCGCTGATCGAGGTCGACCTGCACATGCACACCGACCACTCCGGCGACTGCGCGACCCCGGTCGACGTCCTGATCAACACCGCCCGCGACCGCGGCCTGGGGGCGATCGCGATCACCGACCACAACGAGGTCTCGGGGGCGATCGAGGCGCGCAAGCTGGCCGAAGAGCTGGGGGACATCAAGGTGATCGTCGCCGAGGAGGTGAAGACCGCCGCGCAGGGGGAGGTGATCGGCCTCTTTCTCGAGGAGAAGATCCCGAAGGGGCTGACGATGGCGGAGACGATCCGCGAGATCCGTGCCCAGGGCGGGCTCGTCTACGTCCCGCACCCGTTCGACCGCTTCCACTCGGTCCCCGACTACGAGCACCTGCTGGACATGGTCGAGGAGATCGACCTGCTGGAGGTCTTCAACCCGCGGGTGGCGGTCACCGCGTTCAACGAGGAGGCGGTGCGGTTCGCGAGCAAGTACCGAATCGTGCCGGCGGCCGGCTCCGACAGTCACGTCGCCCAGGGGCTCGGCAGCGTGCGGCAGCGGATCCACGATTTCGACGGGCCGGCCGAGTTCCTCGAGGCGATGCGGGACGCCGACATCACCCGCAAGCACAAGAACCTCGTCTACGTGCAGACGCTGAAGTTCCTGCAGACCACGGGGCGGCCGAAGGCGCCGAAACGGCGAGTGCCGGACGCGAAACCGGTGCGCGGCGGGCGGCCGCGGCGGCGCAAAGAGGGGCGGCGGGCGAGCAAGTCCTGATGCAGACGGACCGTCGCAAAGGAGCCGTGCCCGCCCCGTCAAAGAACGCCCCGATGCGCAGCATCGACGACGAGATCCGAGAGAAGTACCTGGAGCGGGCGATCCGCGAGCTCAACCAGATGAGCCGCGAGATTCAGGAGTGCCCGCACTGCCCGCGCGGCAAGCTGATGCCGGTCCTCGGCTCCGGCCACCCGCAGGCGGACATCTTCATGCTCAAGCAGGCGCCGCTGGCCTCGGAGATCGAGGAGGGGGTGGCCTTCTACGGCCGCTCCGGCAACGCGCTGATGAAAAGCTTCAAGCGTCTCGGCATCGACCCGCTCGTCGTCTACGGCACCCTCTGCGCCAAATGCCCGATCCCCGAGCCGGACCTGGCGGCGGGCGAGTGCGTCGGCCGCCTGGTCGAGGAGCTGGCGATCGTGCAGCCGAAGATCGTCGTCGTGATGGGCGAACCAGCGCTCCGCATCCTCAACGGCCTCTCCGTCCCACTCTCCCGCCAGATCGAGGCGCGCGAGGGCGAGATCCAGCCCTTCACCCCCACCATCGATGCCCTCTTCGTCCCCGACATCGACGCTTCCCTAGACGAAGAGGGCGCTAAGCAGCGCTTCTGGCGCGCCTTCAAGCAGCTCGGCGACTGGTACGACGACCTACCCCCGTACTAGGAGGGCTAGGCGGGGGCTTTGGCCGGCTCGGGCCGGCCGTCGGGATCGCGACCGTTACCTTCGATCTCGTGTTTTTGGGCGCTGGCCGGTGAGAGGTAGCGGTCGATCACCGCCAGAGCGACGGCGGAGATGACGAAGGTGAGGTGGATGACCGTTTGCCAGAGCATCGTCTCAGAGGAGTGGTTGGCGGCGTTGATGAAGGTCTGCAGGAGGTGGATCGAGGAGATGCCGACGATCGCCATCGCCAGCTTCACCTTCAGCACGTTGGCGTTGACGTGGGAGAGCCACTCCGGCTGGTCGGGGTGGTTGCGCAGGTTGATGCGGGAGACGAAGGTCTCGTAGCCGCCGATGATCACCATGATCAGGAGGTTGGCGATCATCACCACGTCGACAAGCCCGAGGACGAGCAGCATCACATCGTTCTCGCTGAGGTGGCCGACGTCGGAGACCAGGTGCCAGAGCTCCTGCATGAAGCGCCAGACGTAGACCGCCTGCGCGGCGATCAACCCCAGGTACAGCGGAGCCTGCAGCCAGCGGCTGATGAAGATGGTGCTGCCGACGGTGCGCGCCAGCGGTCGGTCGATGTGAGCTTCGGCGGCGATGGGCGGCGGATCCTACCCAGCGCCGTCTAAGCCCTGCTTAAAGCCGCCCTGTCAGTGCGGCGGCCCGCCTTTGCGCGGCGTATCGCTCGGGTTCCCGGCGTCCTTGGCGGGGTGCATTTCTCCCTCGGGCTTGGCTTTCTCCCCGCGGGCGCCCGGGTCTTTCAGGGCCTGGGCGGCGGCTTTGGCCTTGTCGGTGAGGCTGCCCTCGCCTTTGGCGACCTTTTTCAGCTCCTCGGCGTCGGCTTTGAGGCTGTCCATGCCCCCGCGCTTGTCGATCGTGTCTTTGGCTTTGTCAGCGAGTTTCTTGAAGTCCATTGGTTCCTCCTGGCGGTAGCGGCGTCTCCCGTCCTCATACCCGCCAGGGGAAAACTCAGCGGGGGGCGGCGGCTTCGGCCAGGGCGGTCATCGGGTCGACCTTGGCGGAGGCGAGGCCGCGGACGACGATGGTGTCGAGGGGGCCTTCGTAGGCGCTGAGCTGCTGCTGGGCATCGGGGCTGTCGGAGGCGGCGACGCCGACGGTGCCCTCGGGCTCTTCGAGGCGATCGAAGTGGTCGCGGTAGCCCTTGTGGAGGTCGCGGTAGAAGGACTCCTCCTTGGCGAGGCGCTCGGCGGCGTCGGGGCCGACGGCGGTGCGGACGTAGCCGAAGACGGGGGGCGCGGGACGGTCGGCTGAAGCGGCACCGGCTTCGACCTTCTCGCGGGCGCCGGCGGCGAAGGCGGGGGTCATCCAGTTGAAGAAGACGCCGTCGTAATCGCTCCCGGCGAGTTCGCACATCTTCGGCCCCATCGCGGCGAGGACCAGTTTCACCCCGGGCAGCAGCTCGCGCAGCTGCGGCTGCGCCTCCCGCATCTTCGTCAGCGGCTTCTTGGTGAAGCCGGCGCCGACGCCGAGCCAGAGCTTCGAGTGGTCGATGCCGAGCTCCTCGATGTCGGCGGCGATCTGCTCGGGCGGGGTGCGGTCGAGGGCGATCACGGCGACGCCGAGCTCGATCGCCGGCGCCGCGGCGGCGAACTCGGCCAACGTCGCCAGGCCTTTCGCTCCCGGGTGGTCGTTCGACCAGATCGACTCGTAGCCGAGCTCGGCGCAGCGGGCCGCCAGCGGCCGCGCCACCTCGGGGTCAAGCCCCGCCGCCACTCCGAACGCCCTACTCGCCATCGCTCGCCGCCTCCTCCGTCTCGCGTTTGAAGGCGGCTACCCGCTTCGCGTCGCACTCGAAAAGCGCCACGCACTCGATGTGCGGGGTCTGGGGGAACATGTCGACCGGCCTCACGCGCGCCAATCTATAACCGGCCTCCCCGAGCTGGGCGGCGTTGGGGGCGAGCGTGGTCGGGTTGCAGGAGACGTAGACGATCTTCTGCGCCTCGCACTCGAGAATCCGGCGAACGATTTTCTGCGAGAGACCGGCCCGCGGCGGGTCGACGACGACGACGTCGGGCTTGCCGGCCTTCTCGAGCAGCGGCCGCACCCCGGTGCGGGCGTTGCCGGCCATGAAGCGGGCGTTCTCGATCGCGTTGAGGCGGGCGTTGCGCTCGGCGTCATCGATCGCCTCGGGGACGATCTCCAGCCCCCAGACCTCGCCGGCCTGCCCGGCCATCGTCAGCCCGATCGTGCCGATCCCGCAGTACAGATCAAAAACAAGCTCTCGACCACTCAGCCCCGCGTATTCACCAGCGACCGCGTAGAGCTTCTCCGCCATCTCGGTGTTGGTCTGGAAGAAGGCGCCGTGGGACATCTCCAGCTCGAGACCGCAGAGCTCCTCCCGCAGCCGCTCCTCGCCGAGGATCCCGGTCGGGCCGTCGCTGCCGCCGGCGTTGCCCTCGACGATCGTGTGCAGGTCCACCGGTGGTCGCGGGAAGCGCGCTTTCACCGTCACCAGCCGCGTCTGCACCTGGCCGGTCCGCCGCCCCTCGCGCACCGCGAGGTTGCGCAGGACGCCGCGCTGGGAGCGGCGGTCGAAGGCCGGGATCGCCTCCGCCCGGGCCCACTCGCGCACTGCGTTCCGCGCCTCGTTGCCGGCGGCGGTCCCGAGGTGGCAGTCCTCGACGTCGACGATCAGGTCCCAGCGCCCGCGGGCGTGGAACCCCAGCGCCAGCTCCTCGCCCGATTCGCCGAAGGAGTATTCGAGCTTGTTGCGGTAGCGCCACTGCTCCGCCGCGGGCACGATCTCCTCCAGCTCGTAGCTCTCCAGGCCGCCGATCCGCGCCAGCGCCTCGCCGACCTGGTCCTGCTTGTAGGCGAGCTGGCGCTCGTAGGGGAGCCCCTGCCACGGCGCCCCCGGACAGGGCTCGCCGCCGTGGACGCAGACGTCGGGCAGGCGGTCGGCGCCGGTGTCGAGGAGCTCGACGGTCCGCGCCTCGGCGAACCGCTTCTTCGCCTTCGTCACCTCGGCGCGGACCCGGTCCCCCGGCAGCGCTCCGGCGACGAAGACGACGAGGCCGTCGCGGCGGGAGATCCCTCGCCCGCCGAAGGCGAGCGAGTCGATCTCCAGCTCGAGCTGATCTCCCCGCTTTATGGCAGTGCTTTGCGGGCCTGGTTGACCAGCCGTTCGAGCTCTTTGATCAGCGTGTCGCGCTGTTTCTTGCCCCGTTTGACGAGTTCCGAGAGCAGTTTCTCGGCGTCGGTGCGGGTCATCCGGCCGCGTTTGACGGCGTCGTCGACGACGTCCTGGATGCGGTCGCGGCTCAGCGTCACGTTCTGCTCGAGCGTTTCGCGGAACTGGGCGACGCTCTTGTCGAGGCCGCTGGTCGCTTTGCTGGAGGCTTTCCGGCTCGAGCTTTTCCTGGCGGAGCTTTTTCTCGAGCTCGATTTGGATTTCGAGGAAGCTTTCCTGGCCGTTTTCGACGCCGCTTTGCGAGTGGCTTTTTTCGCTTTCGTCGCTTTGCCTTTGGCTTTCGATTTCGTCGATTTGGTCGCTTTCGACGTTTTCGATTTCGCGCCGGCTTTGGCTTTGCTTTTTTTGCTGCTGCCTTTGCCGGTCGCTTTTTTGTCCGCCATCTAGGTGTGCCTCCGTTGTCGGTTGTCCCGTCGGTGGGACCCGACTATCTCAATTCGGCAGGAGGTGTGGCTCGGCGGCGCGGAAGCGTGCCTGCACGGGCGCGTGGTCGGAGAGGCGCAGGGCCCTTCCATCGAGCGGCAGCTCGCGCCGCTCCGGCGGCCAGCGGGTCGGCTGCTCGAGCACCTCGAGGCCGCGGCAGAGGATGTGGTCGATCGCGTCCGGCGCCGTCGGCGGGGCCAGGCCGAGCTCCTCCTCCAGCTGCTTGAAGACGCGCGGGTTCTTGCCGGGACGGAGGTTGAGGTCGCCGCCGAAGAGGAGCGGCGCGCCCGCCGCCCACTCGAGCGCGGCCCGCGCGGCTTTCTCGACGTCCGCGGCCGCCAGCTGCGGCCAATCGTTGGTCGCGTGGAGGTTGGCGACGCAGAGGCCGGAGGCGGTGCGGACGAAGCCCATCGCCCGGCGCTCGGGCTCGCCTTCGTGGATCGCCATCTCCCGCCGCTCGGCGATCCCGCCGAGCTTGCCGGGCACCCGGACCAGGATCAGGTTCGAGCCGCCCTCGCCGGAGGCGATCAGGTCCGGGTTCTGGCGCGCCAGCAGGCCGCGCAGGGGGCCGAGCGAGTTGCGCGAGGTCAGCGTCCGGTGCCACTCGGCCCGGCAGGCGCGGGCCAGCGGCTCGGCGAAGCGCGGCGGGCACTCCTGCAGCATCGCCACGTCCCACTCGGACCGCGAGAGCAGCGTCGCGAACTCCTCGGTGAGGTCGCGGTTGACCTGGACGTGGGTCGCGTTCCGCTCCTCGAGGCGAAGCAGACGCGAGCGCCAGGTGCGCAGCCCAGGGTCGGGCGGGAAGTCGCGCCCGTGGAAGAGGTTCCAGCTCAGTGCGGTCAGCTCCACGGTCGTAGTATCCGCAAGCTTGTTGATCGCGAAGCGAAGCGGAGCGCACTTTTGACGAATTTCCTCACCGGCGAAGAGCTCGGGGCGTTCGAGCTGGGCAAGCTGCTCGACCGCGCGGTCGAGCTGAAAGCGACGCGCCGGCAGGGGGCGGAGCCCGGCTCGCTCGCCGGCCGCAGCGTCGCGCTCGTCTTCGAGCGCCCCTCGACGCGGACCCGGATCAGCTTCGAGGTGGGGGTCGCCGAGCTGGGGGCGCACGCAGTTGTCCTTCGCGGGGAGGAGATGCAGCTCTCCCGCGGCGAGTCAGTCGCCGACACCGCCCGCGTCCTCTCCCGCTACGTCGACGCGATCGTGATCCGCTCGGGCTCGCACGACACCGTCGCCGCCCTCGCCGAGGCGGCCGAGGTGCCGGTCGTCAACGGGCTGACGCCGCTGCACCACCCCTGCCAGGCTCTCGCCGACCTGCTGACGATGCGGGAGCGCTTCGGCGACCTGCAGGGCCTCCGCCTCGCCTACGTTGGCGACGGCAACAACGTCGCCCGCTCGCTGGCCGTCCTCGGCGAGCTGGCCGGGGTCGAGGTCGTCGTCGCGGCGCCGGACGGCTACCAGCTGGAGGAGGGGCACGGGGCGAAGCTGACCGCCGACCCGCGCGCGGCCGCAGCCGGCGCCGACGCTCTCTACGCCGACGTCTGGGTCAGCATGGGCGACGAGGAGGAGGCGCAGCGCCGGCGCGCCGACCTCGCCCCCTTCCGGCTCGACGGCGACCTGCTCGCCGCGGCCAAGGAGGAGGCGATCGTCCTCCACTGCCTGCCCGCCCATCCCGGCGAAGAGATCACCGCCGAGGTCCTGTATGGCGAGCGCTCGGCGGTCTGGGACCAGGCCGAGAACCGGCTGCACGCGCAGAAGGCGCTGCTGGAGACGCTGCTCGCCTAGCGGCTGAGCCGCACTTGATGCTGGTCCTCTACGACAACCCGCTCTCCGGCAACTGCCACAAGGTGCGGCTGATTCTCGGGCTGCTGGGGATCGAGTACGAGCGGCGGGAGCTTTCGGTGACCGACCACTCCGATCGCCTGGAGGCGCTCGGCGGGTTGAGCCCGACGCTGAACGTGCCGACGGTGGTGCTCGAGGACGGCCGGCCGCTGGCGGAGTCGAACGCGATCCTCTGGTACTTCGCCGACGGGACCGAGTACCTGCCGGGCGACGCCTACGATCGCGCCCAGGTGCTGCAGTGGATGTTCTTCGAGCAGTACAAGCACGAGCCGGCGCTGGCGGTGGTCCGCTTCTGGGACTCGATCGCGCCCGAGAGCCTCGCTCCGCCCGGCGACCTGGAGGAACGGCGGCAGTCCGGCCGCGTCGCCCTCAAGGTGATGGAGCGAAACCTGCGCGACCGGGAGTACTTCGCCGGCAAGCGCTTCTCGATCGCCGACATCTGCCTCTTCGCCTACACCCACGTCGCCCACGAGGCAGGCTTCGACCTCGAGCCGCTGCCGGCGATACAGGCCTGGCTGCAGCGGGTCGAAACACAGCCCGGGATCGTCCCGATGGACCCTGTCGGCGAGCGCGAGCCGAGGGGCTGAGGGATGCATCCCGAGATCCACCTCGGCCCGCTGACGCTGCAGTCCTTCGGGCTGATGTTCGCGCTCGCCTTCCTCGCGGCGGGAGCGCTGATCTGGAAGCGCTTCGAAGAGATCGGCAAGCCGCCGGACTGGGCCTACGAGATGGGCTTCTCGGCGCTGGTCGGCGGCGTCATCGGCTCCCGCCTCTACTTCATCGTCGACAACTACAGCGAGGTCAAGGACGACCTCCTCGGCAACATCTTCAGCGGCTCCGGCCTCACCTGGTACGGCGGCGCGCTCGGCGGTGCCATCGCCGTCTTCCTCTGGGCCTGGTACCGCGGCTTCCTCGGACTGGCGCTGCTCGACGTGGCGGCGCCGGCGCTGGCGCTCGGCTACGCGATCGGCCGCTGCGGCTGCCAGCTCTCCGGCGACGGCGACTACGGCAAGGCCTGGGACGGCCCCTGGGCGATGTCCTATCCGGACGGGACCGTGCCGACCGACCTGACCGTCCACCCGACGCCGATCTACGAGACGCTGGCGATGGGGCTCGGCGCCTGGATGCTCTGGCAGCTGCGCGACCGGGTGCGGCCGGGGATCCTCTTCGCCATCTACCTGCTCTACGCGGGGGCCGAGCGCTTCCTCGTCGAGTTCCTGCGCCGCAACACCGACGCGGCGCTGGGTCTGACGCAGGCGCAGCTCGAGAGCCTGGCGATGATGGCCGCCGGAGCGCTCTGGATCGCTATCGTGAGCCGCCGCTATGGAGGCATCGCCCGGCCGGGGGCGAATGGAGTTGCTCGCGCCCGGGCTTAGCCCTCACGCGAGCCTGTGATCACTGGTATCTTGCGCAAAATCTTTGGAGCGGTTCTGAGACGGGAGGATTGGCGGTAATGGCGGCTATCGACGTTCAAAGCGAGGGGCCTTCGGCTCGCACCGTGGGAGCGATCCTCGACGACGCGGCTGAGCGGATCGCCGCCGCCGGGGTCGAGGACTCCCGCACCGAGGCCGAAATCCTCGTCGCCGACGCGCTCCGCGTCGCCCCCAGCGAACTCAGCGTCGAGAGCGCCGGTGAGGTCGACGCCGAGGCGGCAGCGAAGATCGAGCGCAACGTCCAGCGCCGGGTCGAGCGCGAGCCGATGGCCTACATCCTCGGCCGCGCGCCCTTCCGCAACCTGGAGATCTACGTCGACGAGCGCGTGCTCTGGCCGCGCCGCGAGACCGAGCTGCTGGTCGAGGTGGGGACGACGCTGCCCGAGGGGGCGCGCGTGCACGAGATCGGCACCGGCTCTGGCGCGATCGCGCTGGCGCTTCTGTCGGAGCGCCCCGACCTGAAGGTGACCGCCTCGGACCTCTCGCCGGAAGCGGTCGAAGCCGCGCGCGAGAACGCGGAGCGGCTCGGGCTCGACCTCGAGGTCACGGTCGGCAAGGGCCTGCCGGACTCGGTCGAAGCCGAAGAGGTCGACCTGGTGATCGCCAATATGCCCTACGTCACCGACGAGACCATCTTCGAGCGCTCGCCGGAGATCCAGAAGGAGCCGCGGATGGCGGTGACCGGCGATTGCGGCGAGGACGGCCTCGGCGTGATCCGCGGCGTCATCGCCGAAACGCCCTCGGGCTGGAAACTGGCGATGGAGCACGACACCCATCACGGGCCGGCGATGCGCGAGCTTCTGCGCGACGCGACTACCCTTCAGGACTATGAAGGTGACGACCGGGTCACCGTCGGCTACGCCCCTTGAGGTAAGAGTCGACGATGAGTGAGGCGCCGACGGGGGCGGAGGCGCCCCCGCAGCCGGGCGACCGCTCGGTCGCCGTCTCCACCGAGGAGCAGCGGCGGGCCAAGGTCGAGCGCCTGCGCGCGGAGGGGGTCGATCCCTACCCGCACGCGTTCCCGGACCGCACGCACGTCGAGGAGATCGAAGAGGCACACGATCCTTCCGAGCTGGGGGAGGGCGAGCACGAGCAGTTCTCCTACCGGGTGATGGGCCGGGTGACCGGCAAGCGCGGGCACGGCAAGACCGCCTTTCTCGACGTCCGCGACATCACCGGCACGATCCAGGCCTACGCGCGGCGCGACGTGCTGGGGGAAGAGGCGTTCGCGCGGGTCGAGGAGCTCGACATCGGCGACCTGGTCGGGGTTGAGGGGCCGCTGCACGTGACCAAACGCGGGCAGCTGGCGATCGGCGTGCGCGAGTGCACCCTGCTGGCGAAGGCGCTGAAAGACCCGCCGGATCTCTTCCACGGGATCTCCGACCCGGACACGCGCTACCGCCAGCGCGAACTCGACCTGATGGCGAACGCCGACTCGCGGGAGATCTTCAAGAAGCGCAACGACCTGCTGTTCGCGATCCGCGGCCACATGCACGAGCGCGGCTGGGTCGAGCTGGAAACGCCTGTGCTGCAGCGGCTGACCGGCGGCGCCGCGGCGCGGCCGTTCGTCACCCACCACAACGCGCTCGACCGCGAGCTGTTCCTGCGCACGGCGACCGAGCTGTATCTGAAGCGGGCGATCGTCGGCGGCTTCGAGGACGTCTACGAGTTCGGCAAGTTCTTCCGCAACGAGGGGATGTCGCCCCAGCACAACCCCGAGTTCACGATGCTGGAGATGTTCGTGGGCGGCGCCGACTACAACGGCGTGATGGAGTTCATCGAGGTCCTGGTCGCGAGCGTGGTCGAGAAGGTGATGGGGACGACGAAGGTGGAGCGCGACGGGGTCGAGATCGACTTCGCGGCGCCGTGGCCGCGGGTGCGGCTGCGCGACGAGCTGCTGCGCGAGATCGGGCTCGACATCTACGAGGCGAGCCGGGACGAGCTGGCCGAGGCGGCGGGTGACGCGGTCGGTCCCGACGACGACTGGGCCGGCGTTGTCGACACGCTGCAGGGCAAGTTCGTCGAGCCGAAGCTGATCCAGCCGACTTACATCATCGACCTGCCGATCGACATCTGGCCGCTGGTCAAGGTCCACCCCGAGAGCGACCGCGTCTGCGAGGCCTTCGACGGGATCGTCGCCGGGATGGAGATCGTCGGCGGCGGGACCGACCTCAACGACCCGATCGAGCAGCGCGAGCGCTTCATCAAGCAGCGCGAACGCCAGGAGAAGGGCGCCGAGCCCGACCCGCACCCCCACGACGAGGAGTTCGTGCGGGCGCTGGAATACGGGATGCCGCCGGCGAGCGGGTGCGGGCTGGGGATCGACCGGCTGCTGATGATCATGACCGGGGCAAAGACGCTGCGGGACGTGATCATCTATCCCGCGATGCGTGAGCTGAGCGACTAGGACGCTGCGCCATGCCGCACCGTCGGCTTCGCGTCGTGCAGAGCACTGCCGCTCCGCCGCCGGCACGCCCTGGCTTGGTCCTACTCGCTCAGGTCGTCGTGCTGCTACTGGCGCCGGCGGCAGTCGAAGCAAGGCCATGGCACCCCGACATTGCCGCGGCGCAGCACTATGCGCAGGGGCGGGCGGGGGAGGTCGCCTTCGCGACGATCGACCAGCGCGGGCGGTTCTACGGCGACCGGGCGGAGGACACGGCGCCGGCGGCGAGCGTCTTCAAGGTGATGCTGCTGGCGGCGCTGCTGCGCAAGCGGGACGAGCACCCGCTGCGGCGTAGCGACCGGCGGCTGCTGGCGCCGATGATTCGCTGGAGCGACAGCGTCGCGGCGACGCGGGTGCGGGACATGGTCGGGCCGCGGCGGATCCGGCGCCTGGCGCGGGTAGCCGGGATGCGGGACTTCCGCTACCGCTCCTGGTGGGGGCTGAGCCGGACCAGCCCGCGGGACCAGGTGCGGTTCATGTACCACCTGCCGCGCTACGTGCCGAAGCGGCACCGCGCGTATGCGCGGTACCTGCTCTCGCACGTGGTCCACGCGCAGCGGTGGGGCGTGGGGCGGGTCGTACCGCGCGGCTGGAAGCTCTTCCTCAAGGGAGGGTGGGGGCGCGGCAGCGGCCGCGTCGACCATCAGGTGGCGCTGCTGAAGCGCGGTCGCAAGCGGGTCGCGCTGGCGATCTTCACCGAGTTCAGCCCCAGCCACGCCTACGGGAAGCGGACGCTGCGCGGCGTCGCGGAGCGCCTGCTGCGCGGCCTTTGAACGCAGCGGTGTGCTTTATGTCCGCCTGGTGAACAAAAGGAACACCGCTACGCGGTCGAGCGCATCAACCCGCCGTCGATCGGGATCACGGTGCCGGTGATGTAGGCGGCGCGCTCGGAGCAGAGGAAGGCGACGAGGTCGCCGTACTCCTCGACGGTGCCGAGCCGGCCCGCCGGCACTTCCTCCCGCGCGGCCGCTTCGACCTGCTCGATCGAGCCGCCGAGCTCGGCCATGCGGTCAGTGGCGAAGCGGCCGGTGGCGACGGTGTTGACCGTGATCCCGTCGCCGGCGACCTCCCGCGCAAGGGTCTTGAAGAAGCCGACCGTCGCCATCCGGTGCGCGTTGGAGAGGTTGAGGGCCGGATTGATCTCGATCGTCGTCGTCGAGCCGACGTTGACGATCCGCCCCCAGCCTTCGCCGCGCATGCCGGGGACGACGGCGCCAGCGAGGACCCGCGGCGCCAGGACCAGCGAGCGGTAGGCCTCCTCCCATTCCTCGAAGCCGTGGTCGAGCGCCCCGCCCGGCGGCGGCCCGCCGGTGTTGGTGACGAGGATGTCGACCGACCCCAGCCCCTCGGCGACCTCGAGCGGCAACCGCGCCAGCCGCTCCAGGTCGGTGGCGTCGGCGACGAATGGCGTGCCGCTCCCGATCTCCGCCACCGCCTCCTCCAGCCGCTCCCGCGACCGGCTGGCAAGGGCGACCCGCGCCCCCTCCCGCGCCAGAGCGGCGGCGATCCCCCGCCCGATCCCCCTGCTCGCACCCATCACCAGGGCGACTTTCCCCTTGACCCCAAGCTCCATGCCGCGGACTCTAGCCGCGCCCACGATGCTCAGAACCCATTGCGCGGGTATCGTTCCAGTCGAGCGCCCGTAGCTCAGTGGTCAACGGGTCCTTTCGGGGGCCCAAAGAGCGTCGGTCTTTCAAGCCGAAGGTCGCCGGTTCGAATCCGGTCGGGCGCATTCCTCGGTGTTCCGCTCTGTGCCAGGCATTGCCCGGTGCAGAGCCAAGTCTTCGGTCTGGCGCTGGATTGGCGTTCCGGCGGCGTCCTGGCGATTCCTCGCGGTTCCGGAGCGTCTTGGTCTCATCCTGGTCACATTCTGCGGTGCCCAATAGGGTCTCCGCGATGCCTGGGGACGCCAAAGTCAAAGCGCGCAATGCAGCGCGCCGCGCTCAGGCCGATTTCGAGCAGAAGAGCGAGAAGCTCGAACAAAGTCGAGAGGCGCGAAAGACGGCCTTCGAGAAGGCGCGAGCGGCCGGTCTCTCGACCCGGGAGATCGCCGAGGCGACCGGCCTCCACTTCACCCGAGTCGCCCGGATTCTCCAGTCAAAGTCTTAGGTGTTGCTAGGTAGCAACGCCCCTGCTACGCTGACGCCTCCATAAAAAGTGCCCCCGCGCTGGTGGAACAGCCGGGGGCGTGGCACAGGAGGTATGAGCTCCCATGCAAGACAAGCCTAGTGCCGCTGGTGATGAGCGCGCCACGACCACCGCCGAGCAGGATCTTCGCGACCAGGCAGCGGTCCTGAGACACGTTCTCAGCCTCTTTCCGGAGACGCTGACGCTGGACGAGCTGGTTCGGGAGATGATCGGCATCTCGTCGTCTCGGTCTTCCGAGCGCGATGCGGTCGAGAGGGCCGTCCGCGACCTGGCGGCGGTCGATCTGCTCCATGCAGAAGGCAGCCGCGTCTTCCCGACGCGAGCCGCCACCACCTTCCACAGCCTCTACGAAGCCTGATGGACGGCAGGAAGGTCGATAGAGCACGCCAAGCACCTCGGGCGCAATCTGTTCATGGCTCGCCGCCGCGCCGGGTTCTCTCAAGAAGAACTCGGCGCGATGGCATGTCTCCACCGGACCGAGATCGGGATGGTGGAGAACGGCACCCGGTTGCCGCGCGTGGACACCCTCATCAAGCTCGCTTCCGCCTTGGGCGTGGGAGGCGAGGAGCTGCTCGCCGGCATTGAGTGGATCGTGCCCGCACCGACCCGCTCGGGCAGCTTCTCGGTGAGGAGCTAGCCATGCCGGAGAAGATCGAAGATCCAGAGCAGGCGCTCCTCTTTCTCCTTCGCCATCCCCTGCGGAAGCGGCTCCTTCGCCTCTTCGTCGAGGAGGGGGAGGGCCTGAGTCCCAAGGAACTCGCCGACTTCACGAAGCAGCCGCTGGTCAACGTCGCCATGCACGTCCGCGTCCTGCGGGACCAAGGCGCTGTCGAGCTGGTGAAAGAGCGCCCGTCGCGCGGCGCGGTCGAGCACTTCTACAAGGCGACGGCGCTCGTGGAGGAGGTGCCGTGGGCGCGATCGGCCCTCGGCCTACCGACCAGCTAAATGAGACCAACCCACCACAGCCCAAAGATCAGTCAGAACCAGCCGAGAAGACGCAGATCGAAGGCAAGTCATCTAGAAGGGGATGGATCAGCCAGGAGAGGGCAAAGGGGCTCAGGTCAGAGAGCCCGAAGCCCTCTCCAAAGCACCAACCTCACCCCCCGACACATTACGAACCCTCCGGATTCGTGCCTGAGCCGCCTGTTTTCGAGCAGCGGGGAAGAAGGGCGCTGCGAGCACCCGACCGCCCCTCCGGGCGGCCGATTTTGGCACGGCTTCGCCGTGCGGAGGCCGCCTGTAAGGAGGGGCGGAAGGGGTCTGACCTTCGGTCGATGCAAGCGACGCTCGCCTTGGACAGAAGTGGCATGGAGAGGAAATCCACTGGCCCAACGTTCTTCACCGAGCGCACCCTCGCCGACTTCCTCGCGGTCAGTGACCGGACCATCCGCAACTGGATCAGGCGCGGCGAACTGCCCAGCTACAAGCTCGGCGCGGCACGACGGATCGATCCGGCAGACGTCGAGGACTTCCTCGCGCGCCACAGGGACGAGGCGTCATGAGACGCGATTCGCCGGTCAAGCGCCGCAACCCGTCGGGGCAGGTCGGTGGGTCGCTCGATACACCGGCCGCGACGGCAAGCGCCACATCGCCAAGCCCACTTGGAACCGCGGCAAAGGCACCTTCAGGCGGAAGGCCGATGCGCAGAAAGCCATCGACGAGGCCTATGGGCTGTCGGATCGGCCGGACACCCTCGGCGACTACGCCGCTACCTGGACCGAGCGCCACCCACGATCCGAACGCACCAACGCAACGAATGACCACCGCATCAGCCGGGTCGCCGACGTAGAGATCGAGGGCATCCCCTTGAGGGATTGGCCGTTGCGCGAGCTGCGCCGCCGTCACACGCTCGCCCTGGTCGACCACATGCTCAGGACTGAAGGTCGAGCGACCACCGGCGCTGTCGGCATCCTCCGCGCGCTGTCAGCGATGGCCGAGGACGCGATCACCGACGAAGTCTGCGACCTCGATCCGTTCAAGGGCATCCGCATCCGGGCGAACGACCCGAGGGCAAAGAAGAAGCCCCGCCCCATCAGGGTCTTCACCTTCGAGGAGATGCACCGCTTCGCGAAAGCGGCCGGTCGCTACGAGGCAATGGTCCGCGTCTTCACTGACTGCGGGCTGCGCCTGGGGGAGGTGCTGCCGCTGCGCCACGAAGACTTCGACGGCGACACGCTCCAAGTCCGCCGCACCGCCCACGAGGGCCAGATCCTCGAGGGCACCAAGACCGATCACGGCGAGCCCGACGCCGGCCGCGTCGTCCCGGTCCCGCCAACCCTTGCGTGGATGCTGCAAGCCCAGATCAACCTCAACGGCCAGGACTGCCAGCTGCTCTTCCCAACCCCGCGCGGACGCCTCTGGCGCGAGCGCACCTTCTACCGCGATCTCTGGAAGCCGGCCCAAGAAACCTCCGGCTTAGACATTCGCCCCCACGAGTGTCGCCACAGCTACGTCACCCACCTGCGAGCTGTTGGCATCAACGATGCGGATCTGGCCGAAATCGCCGGTCACCGGGTCGAGACGATGTTGGCTCGTTACACGCATGCGACCGGTAAATGCTTCAGCGGCGTTCGCCGCGTTATCGGATAGCAAGCGAATCATCGGCGTCCTTTTGAGATGTAACCGGACACCGCTCTGCGAATAGCATCGCACCGTCGCGCCTTCATTTTTTCCGAAATGAAGGCCAGCACAATTTGCTTTTTGAACTTCCGGAAGCGCCTCAATCCAAATGACCATCTTGAAAGCACCCCCTCCGAAGGATGCAGCTGCCTCGGTAGTCGGTCAGGGAAACAGCCGACGCAGCAATAAGGCGGAGATGGCCCTCCGCCGCGAGCTATGGAGTCGCGGTCTGCGATACCGCGTCGATTCAGCGATCCGCCCAGATACGGGGCGGCCGATCCGGCCTGATGTCGTCTTTCAAGGACCCAAGGTCGCTGTATTTCTCGACGGCTGTTTCTGGCACGGGTGCCCGGAACACGGAACCCAGCCTCGCCATAACAGCGACTACTGGCAGGAGAAGATCCGCCGCAACGTCAACCGGGACGAAAGAGATAGGCGAAGACTTAGGAACGCCGGCTGGCTGGTCATACGCATTTGGGAGCATGACAATCTCTCGCATGCAGCTGAGCGCGTAGCCGCTGCTGTCAGATCGAGGACCGTCGCGGTTGCAGGCCGCTTCGCCGCAAGCTCCTCATGCCCCTCAGGACGCGCGGCGGCGGCGAGTCTTTTTAGCGGCCTCGGGGGCCTTGACTATGCCGCGCGCATTGTTGGACTGAACGTAGTCGCGGCCACTGACCGAGACCAAAAAGCCCTATCGCTTCTTCGGCAAGCTCTCGGCACTCAGACTGTCGGGCTCGATCTGGAAACGGACGATCCTGAGCGTTTTATGGACTGGCTTCCGGACGACTCAGACTTGCAGATCATCTTTGGAGGACCTCCGTGCACCGCCTTCAGCCACGCCGGTTTCTGGTTGGAGGGGAAGCGGGACGGCAAGGACCCCGCAGCCGTTTTGCTCGACCGATACATCGACATTGTCCGCATGGTCAAACCTGACGCCTTCGTGATGGAGAACGTCCCAGGTCTTGCGTTCAGGACGCACCAGCGCTTTTTTGGTCGCCTAATTAACCGGGCACGACGGGCTGGCTACAAGCTTTCGTGGTCAGTTTTGGATGCGAGTGACTTCGGTGTGCCGCAAGCTCGTCGGCGATTGTTTGTTGTGGGGGTTCGCGGAAAGCGACATTTCCAATTTCCGAAGCCATCTGCTGCTCGGCGAGATACTCGATGGGCGCTGCAGGATCTTGCGGATCGATCGGATCTCTCGGAGCCGGACGAGATTCCAAACGGTCGCTGGTCAAACCTTCTGCCGCAGGTTCCGCCCGGTGGCAATTATCTCCACTTCACGTCGCGGTATGGCTGCGAGCCGCCGATCTTTAGGAATAGAGGTCGATATTGGAGTTTCTTACTCAAGCTAGATCCAACGCAGCCGGCTCCCACGCTCCCGGCCCAAAGAGTGACTTTCAACGGTCCGTTTCATTGGGAGAACCGTCATCTTCGGATTCGCGAGATGGCGCGACTGCAGTCTTTTCCAGATTGGATGCCCCTCGATACCCGACTGGCGGATGCACGTCTCCATCTTGGGAACGCGGTCCCCGTTGCTCTTGGTGCAGCCGTGTTGTGGTCCGTGCAGCGTTACCTCGGGAACGCGTCATCTTCGGATCGGCCGGCGTTGCTCGGCGTGCTGGATGACCCAAGTGCTTCAATTCACGACGTTATGGCAGCTATCGCCTAGTTCAATCAGGGTCACTGGGAGGAACCTTGAACGACATTTTGGCCGACTCGGACATTGAGGCCATACCCGCTGAGAAGCTGAAGCTCGACCCCGAAAATCCCCGCTTGCTGAAGTTCAAGCTTCAAGAGGGTGAGCTCACCGAGGAGAAGATGGTCAGCGCCCTGTTGGCCCGCTTCGATCCAGAGCCGATTGGCCGTTCAATTGTTGAGTTCGGATTCTTTGCATCCGAGCCGCTCATCGTTTTTCCAAGCGGGGACAATTTCATTGTTGCGGAGGGCAACAGGCGCCTTGTTGCCCTGAAGCTGCTTCTTGACGAGGATCTGCGGGATGCAGTTGACGCAGGGAAGGTCTGGGAGAGCCTTGCAGAGAAGCTGTCAGATAATGCGGAGCGCCTAGATCAGCTCGCAGCCATTCCCTGTCAGGTAGTTCCCGACCGTGAGGCCGCTGATCCCATCATCGGCTACAGGCACATCGTTGGAATTCTGAAGTGGGATGCGTTCGAGAAAGCGGCTTACGTCGTCCGCCTCCTCGGTGACGGCGAGAACCGAACGTTTGAGGATGTAGCGGATCTAACGGGAGAGACCTCGCACCGGGTTAAGCGCTACCTCAGGGATTGGCTGGTCATAGAGCAGGCTGAGAAAGCTGGCATCAATGTTGAAAGACCTCGTCAAGAATTCGGACGATGGGAGCGGGCTCTTCACGCAAAGGGGGTCAAGGAGTACATCGATGCCACCTCTCCAAAAGAGCTTGAGCCATCTTCGGACACCGCCTATAGCGGAGAGAACGAGAGGGTGGAAAAGCTTGTTTCCTTCCTATATGGCGAGCCGGGCGGGCCGGATCGACTCTTTGGCGATACCCGCCGAATTGATGACTTCTCCATTGCTCTTCAGAGTGAGGACGGACAGAGAATTCTTGAGGAGGAGCGCGACCTAGATAGCGCGTTCGAGGCCGCGGGGGGCCGAAAGGACTACGTCCTTAAGGGGCTTGCAAAAGCCTTGATGGGCCTTCAGCAAGCCAAGTCGGATTACGGCGACTACGCAGATGACGAGGAGGTAGTGGCGGCCATAGGAGCCATTCGGGAAGAGCTCGAGCACCTAGCCGAGATTTCCGAGATAGAAGAGGATGACGGCGAGGATTTTGAGCTGTCCGATGAGGAAGAAGAAGACGAACTCGACGATGACCAGGACGAGGAGAGGGAGTGACTCTCTCGTTCAGCGATGTGGCAGTCGCTACGGACTGGTTCGAGCTCGCGTGTCTATCGCGCACGGCGTCGCTCCTGCGCAGAAGTGAGATGGCTCGGATCGTTGAAGAAGCCGAGCCAAACATGGACGAAGAGGGAATCGAGAACGCAGTAAACGACATTTCGGCTGAGATCCGGAGGCGATCAGAGAGGGCTGGGTCCCTCTATCCGTTGACAGTTGACCTTTACGGGGTTCATCGTCGATCCGTTGCGACTGAGGTCGAGCGTCTGTACCTATTTCTCACGCTGTGCTCAGCTGTGCCGCATTTCCGGAAAAATCAGGTTGGTTTTGAGCCAGGGCGTATTTTCGAGCGCATCGCCGCAGTGGCTCTAGCCCAATTTACGGCCGGTATCGCGGTCGTGTTTGCCGATTTGCCGAGTAAGGGGGTGAGGAGTCGGATTCGGGAACTAGGCCGATTGCTTAACGTCGCTGACCATGCCGAGAGGGCGCGTCGTCAACGCAAGGATCACGGGCTTGACGTTGCGTCGTGGCGAGCATTTCCCGATGCAAGGGCGGCCCACCCGGTATTTCTGTGTCAATGCGCTTTGGCGCGTAAGCCGATGACGCTTCTCAGAAAGGCAAGGGAGGTTCAGCCGAGCGTATGGGGAGGCCTTCTGGATCTGAGGGAGGGGAGCTTCACTGCTGCTCTGGCTGTTCCTCATGCGATGGAGCCGGGCTATGAATACTGGGATGAGCTGCGTAGGAATACCGATCTAATCCTCGAACGGATCCGTCTGCTCAGTCTGTTGGATGGCTCTTCGGACTGGGTGGAGAAGCTTCCTCCCAGCGGCGTAGTTGACGCAGCAGTTCAGGATTGGATTGCTGCCCAGGCGACCTGAGCCTTTCTCTGGCGATACCCTGGGCTGGTAATTGCGAAGGAGCGCTCGCCATGCGGGGGCCGACGAACTTTCCAGTCAAGAGGCCGAGGTCGCGTTAATGACCGTCAAGCGCAGACATGCTGTTGACGCTGAGCCGCCCGACAGCTAGTTGATCCGGGTCGCATTCCGGTCACATCGCAGCCGCGATCCCGCTCCCCCTGCCGACGCCCCTCCTCCTTTCAATCTGTAGGAGGCCCGCTTTCTAGAGCGGCAGGCGGAAGGCTGCTCGGATTCAGGGCCGTCCCTCGGCAACCCAGTCGGACGCAGTCTTCCTGCCGCGCGGCTGGGTTTTGATGGGCTGAGGAAGAAAGCGGGGGCCTTTGCCAAGGCGGACCTCCCCTTTTGGGATCAGCTTCGCGAGGTGCTCCGAGGTCGAATGGTTCCGGTCTTGGGCAGTCATAGCCGCCCCATTCTTGCGTGCGATGCCTGTTCGCAAACTGAACGCTGACTACGATCTCGACCGTGCATGTAGTTGACGAGACTCTGATTACCGAGGCTGGCGCCGCTTGGCTGCAGCTGCTCCAGACGCCCAAGTGATCCTGTTCGGTTCTCACGCTTGCGGAGAGGCGAATTCCCACAGCGATCTTGACTTCCTCGTCGTTGAGCCAGAGGTCGGTAACGAGGCCGAGGAGTCGGTGCGTTTGCATCGCACTCTGCGCGACTTGCGCCTGCCGGCTGTGTCATCGTCGTTAGCCGTGAGTACGCCGACCGTTGGCGGGAGGTGCGCGGAGGGCTTGTCCACGCTGCTCTCTCCCACGGTCGGATTCTGGCCGGATAAGTACTGCGCCGGACCCTCCGGTTCTCGAGGGCTGTTGGGCGACCAGCATCCTGTCCAGCGTGAGAGCTATTGTCTGCACATATGGGAGCTCTCTATCGCCGCATCCTCGACAGCGCCCTGGGAGCGCTGCTCCGGGTTGAGTTCACGACCCAAGGCAGCGAAGTCCTCGACTTCGCAGTGATCTTGCTCTTGGAGACGGAGGATGGGATGGAGACGATCCGCGTCTACGACGCAGCCCATGGCCATAACGAGATGCACCGATACACGCGCACCGGGGGCAAGGAGCCGGGGGAGATCTTCCACAGCGGTACCCTTGGGGAAGGAATGCGCGCTGCGATCTCCGAGGTCGAGCACGGATACCGCGAGATGATCGAAGGATGGAAGACGCAATGACCGCTGACAACAAACGTTCGCCCGCCGCCAAGGTGATGGACGAAGCAATAGACCTCGCGATCGAGGGCCGGTCACCTTATCCCGAGCGTGCCGCCTTTGTCGACGCTGACGCTGCCTCGGCCGGCCATGACATCGAGCGCGCTGCGGACGAAGGTCTCTCGGTCGTTCTGGTCTCAGCTGACGGCAGCACGCGGGTCTTAAAGCCAGAGCTCCAGACGCACTGATTCAACGACCTGCCGCCGCGGGTCTCATTCGGGTCACCTCCTCCGCAATCCCGCTGGTCATACGCCCGACTCTCGTCCTTTCAAGCCAAAGGGATTGTGGGTAAGAGCTTCTACTCTCCGGGGTGTGCCTGGCAGACATGTTCCCCCTGCAGGGGCGCCCGGTTCCGACAGTTGGGCCTATCTGACCCTCTCCAGTGAGTTGCGCGCCCTCCACGTGCAACGGGCCGGCCGCGCCGTTACCAGGGTTCGCCAGGAATTGCGTCTGTCCGCGGGCCGCGTCCTTGTCGGCAAGACATTCGTGAGGAGCTAGCGATTGGCGGAGACAAGTCTCGACGTTATTGCTATTAGAGTACACAAAATCAGTAATTCTTTATAGAATACTCAAGTGAGTTTTAAAAAGGAACAGCTGGGTACTACCCGCTCTGTAGGAGACCAGTCAGCGCAGGATCGGAGGAGGGGCAATGGGAGGCTTTGGGGTAGGCCCGTTCGTATGGAAAGGGCTCGTCGTCTTGGTGCTTGTGAGCGGAGCGATGCTTGGAACGACGACGGCAGCATTTGCCACGCAGCCCCCCATCGCCGCCTACTCCTTCGACGCCGGCGAAGGCACCACGCTCGAAGACGTCAGCGGCGAACACGACGGCGCGATCGAAGGGGCGCAATGGACCAAGGGCAAGTTCGGCAATGCCCTCGCCTTCAACGGCGTCTCGACCGAAAAGGTGACGATCGCCGACAGCAACGACCTCGACCTCACCGATGAACTCACGCTCGAGGCCTGGGTCCGGCCGACCGAAGCGATCGAATGGAGCCAGGTCGTGACCAAGGTGCGGGGCACCAGCTTCAGCTATCAGATGGTGGCCCAGTCCAACCACAACGCCCCCACCGGCTACCTTGCCAGCAGCGCAAAAAATTGGGGCGTCGACGGCGGCACCACGCCGCTTCCCGCGAAGACCTGGTCCCACATCGCCTTCACCTCCGACGGCGGTCGCATCCGCTTCTACGTCAACGGGAAACTGATGGGCAGCGACAGCATGCAGGTCGCCGCAGAACCGAGCACCGGCGCCTTGGTGATCGGCGGAGGTCTTTTCAAAGGCAAGATCGACGAGGTCCGCATCTACGACCGCGCCCTCGACGAAGGCGAAGTGACCGCCGACAAGGGCGCGGCGCT
>Ga0190269_10000386_pt1 | contig 23316 bp, 15 predicted proteins | sample Popmic249IS_FD_133749 | JGI IMG/M metagenome (GOLD analysis project Ga0190269, IMG submission 133749) | Populus adjacent soil microbial communities from riparian zone of Blue River, Arizona, USA - 249 IS | ecosystem: Environmental > Terrestrial > Soil > Riparian zone | place: USA: Arizona... | reverse complement strand
GTCGACATCTCCCAGTCGAGTAGCCCGATGATGCGCGTGGGGTCGTTCGGATCGAGCACGACGTTGTCGAACTTGAAGTCGTTGTGGATCAGCGCGGCGCCGCTGTCTGCGGGTCGGTTTTCGTCCAGCCACTTGGCGACTTGCACGACGACCGGCACGTCGTCGGTTTGCGATCCGTAATAGCGCTTGGTCCAGCCTTCCACCTGACGTTGCACGTAGCCTTCGGGCTTGCCCAGATCGCCCAAGCCGAGCGCGCGGTAATCGAGCGCGTGCAGCTCGGCCAGAGCGTCGACCATGTGCTCGCACAACGTGTGCAAGCGCGGAGGTGTGAGGCCGAGCCCGGGCGGCAGCTCTTTGCGGAGGATCACACCGCGCATGCGCTCCATGACGTAGAACGGTGCGCCGAGCACGCTCGGATCTTCGCTGTAGGCGAGCGGCTTCGGGGCGCGCGGATACGACTTCGAGAGCGCCGAGAGGATGCGGTGCTCGCGGCCCATGTCGTGCGCGCTTTTGACTTTGGTGCCGAAGGGCGGGCGCCGCATAACCACTTCGCGATCGCCGACGCGCAGGAGATAGGTCAGGTTCGAGTGGCCACCGGGGAACTGCAGCACTTCGACGGGCTTGCCCGCGAGCTCGGGAACATGTTGCGAGAAAAACTGCTCGAGCGCCTGTGCGCTCACTTCTTCTCCGGGGCGCACCGTCCGCGCCGCATCGACCAACTCTGGCATCCGCTCGTCTCCTGTCTTACTCGTCCCTCTGCTGTCCGCGCCCGGCATACCATACCTTGGCCTGCGCTGCTCTGAGCGCAGGGCGCGCTCGGACTGGGACGGCGATTCGCTTTACCTTGTCGCGCGGCATGTGCTTCGATGCTGCCGTTCCATGGTCACCAAAAAGTGGCTCACTCGGTGCCGAATCGGCGCGACTGTCATCCTCGGCATCGCGCCGCTCGTCGTGCTTGCGCAGGTTCGGGCCGAGCCTTCGCTCGCCAACCTACTCACTGCGCCAGCGCCGGTCGATCCAGTCACGCAAGCGACCGATCAGCTCGCTTCGCAACTGGCTGAGATCGAGCGTCGTCCGTTTGCCGAAGCTCCGGCCGTGCAGCATGCGCTCGCAGAAGCGCGCGCGGCCTTGAGTCACGCGCGCGCAGCGTACACGGCAGGGCTTCCGGATCGGCGGGTGCAGCGCGATCTCGCGCTCGTGCGCGCAGCGCTGTCGGCGGCAGATCGGCTGGAGGCGCGCGCGTTTGCCGCTGCGTCGCTCGCGCGGCTCGAGCAGCAGGCGGACGATGCGGAAGCCGCCGCGCGCACTGCCAATGCTGCCTTGCAAGAAGCGAAGTCGGCGCCTGCCGTGACGCGAGAGAACAAACCGTGACAGGACTTCGCGTGTTGCAGCAGCGGATGTCGCGAGGGTGTGGCGCGTGGGCCGATCGGCGGCCGGGCGCGTTGCGCGTTTTTGCGTTGGACGAGCAGCATGCTCGTCCTCGTGTTGCAGCTGCGTTGCGCTGGTTTTCTTGCGCAGCTTTGCTTGCCGCTGTTGGCTGCGCCGGCAGTCACCCGCAGCAGGCGACGTTGCAGCCCGCCGAGCTGCCGGAGCTCGCTCGCGCGCGTGAGCTTGCGCCGGACTACACCGCGCGCGTCGATAGCGCCTGGCAAGCGGCCAAGCTCGAGTCGGACGAGCAACTGCGCGCGGAGCACTTGCATCGCGCGCAGCTCTTGGCGACGGCTGCGCGCGCCGAGGCCGAGCGCGTCGCGATCCTGCGCGAGGTTCCCGCGTACGAAGCGCGCATCGAGCAGGCTCGGCTGCAGCGCGCGCGGGCAGAGCGCGAGCGCATCGCGGTGCAGCGCGCGCGTGTGCTCGAAGAAGCGGCAGCGGCAGAAGGGCGGGAGGCGCGCTGGGTGTTTCAGGTGCTGGCTGCGGGCAGCGTATCGACACACGATCGCGATCGCGTCTGGGAGTTTCTGGTGCGTCGTGCGCAGGCATTGTGTGCTGCAGCGCGCATGCTCGGTGCCCCGGTCGCGCAGCTCAACGAGGCCGACCTGCAGCTCACCGCGGCGCGCACCGCCAAGTTACCGGTGCGCGTCGAGCAAGCCCGCCACGCGCTGCGTGTCGCGCAGCGCGCGCTCGGCCATGTGCGCGCGACGCATGCGCCCGGGCCAGCAGAGCGCCGCGACTTGCAGCAGAAGCTGAACGAACGCGGCCTCGAAGCGCGCGCGGGCGTGCCCGAGATCGAGCTTGGCGCGGCGGGATCACCCCAGCTGTCGCGGCGTGTGGGTCTGCTCAACGACTTCTTGGAGGCGTTCCCGCACGGTCCAATCTTGGTCAGGTGCGGGCGTCGCGCCGCTTGTTCTGCTAGTTGGTTCATCCCCGGCTTGCGCGAGCGCGTGCAGATCGAGGAGGCCCCCTCCGAGCCGGGTGCGGAGGTGGTGCGTGTCGTACTACCGGGCTATGCCGAAGTTGCAGCTGTGCGTTGACCGTTGCCTGGGCGTACTCTCGAGCACCGCTTCGGATTTCTTTGACCCTCATGCATGGTGAGATCCATGCTGTGCCCCTTTCACATGCCGTCCTGCGGCTCGTTTTCGAGGTCGTAACCGCTTGTTCCACGCACATCGCTATCTCATCGCGTTCGTGATCCCCGTCGCGCTCTTGGTTCAGAGTGGGACGGTCCACGCACAGAACCCCGTCGATGTCGAAAATCACAAGCTGGCCGAGCGCGTGATCGCATCAGGTGCGGGCGCGCGCGGCATCATCCCGTTGCTCGAGTTGTGGGACAACTGGGACAGCAGCACGCCGCAGAAGCTGCAGGCTGAGCTGGCGCGGCTCGCCGTACATCCGGCAGTGCCGCCTGCGCGCAAGGTGTTGGTCGAGACGATGCTCGCGCAAGCGCGCTTGCGGCGCGGCGATGTCGGCGCCGTTGCGGGTCGCTTCGAGGAGCTCGGCTACGTCAGCGACTTTCGCGTGATCGGCCCGTTCGACAACGAAGGCAAGCGCGGCTTCGATCAAGTGACGCCCGTCGAAGAAAAGCGGATGGAAGCGCCCGACTTGCAGATGAGCTACCAAGGCCGGGAGCGGCAGGTGAGCTGGCGCGACATCCCAGAGGTCGTGCGCAGCGGCTTTGTGCCGTTCGGTGCGGTGATGCGCCCGTTCGAGAATGTGTGCGCGCTGGCGGAGACGTTCGTGAACAGCAAGACCGCGCGGCCGCTGAGCTTGTGGGTCGGCGCGGGCGGCGCGGTGAAGGTGTATTGGAACGGCGAGCAAGTGATCAACGATCCTTCGTATCGCGGACCGAGCCCGGATCGCAGCGTGGCGATGGTGGCTGCGCGCGCGGGCAACAATCGCTTGCTGGTCAAAGCATGTGTCACCACCGGCGCCTGGGGCTTCCAGCTGCGCATCGGTGACGCGCAGGGCGGCGTCGCGAAAGGGCTGACGTACGCGCGCAATGTGACTGACGCGCTCGATATTCAGCCCAACAAGAGCTTGCGGCTGCCAGCTGCACCGGAAGCGCCGCTCGCGTACTACGAGGCGCGCACGAAGGGCGACAAACCGAGCGCCGAGCTGATCGCGGAGCACGCGCGCGTGCTGATGCTGACGAGCTCGGACGACCCGGCCGAGCGCCAAGCGAAGCAGCTCGCCGAGCGCGCGGCCGACCTGCAGCCGAACGCCGAGAACCTACGACTCGCCGCCAAGCTGGCCGAGGAACGCGCGGAGATCATGCGCTTTCGCGATCGCGCGCTCGCGCTCGCGCCGAACGATCCCGACGTGCTGCTCTTGCACGCCGAGGTCACCATGCGCGGCCCATCGCCTGAAAAAGCGCTGCCGATCCTGGATCGGATCTCGGAGCAGAGCCCGGAGTTGATCCCCGCCACGCTCTTGCGCGTGCGCATCATGCGCGAGCTCGAGCTGCAGGCGACCGCGCTCGCGCGCTTGAAAGCATTGATGCAGCGCATCGGTCCGACTGCGGATCTGCTGCGCGAGGTGATCGAGCTGGAGGAAGAACAGAACCACTTGGATCAAGCGCACGCGGCGCGCGTGCAGCTGCTCGGGCTGCGCTACGACGACAGCAACGCGCGGCGCGCGCTGATCAACGACGCGCTCGCCCGCAGCGACAAAGCCGCCGTGATGGAGCAGCTCGACGTGGTGCGTGCGCTCACGCCGGGCAGCTTGCGCACGCTCTTGTACATTGCGACGGTGCTCGACGCGCTCGGTCGTGACGACTTGGTGCTCGCGACGTACCGGCACGCGCTGCAGATCGCGCCCGAAGCAGACTCGGTGTACGTGGCGTTGGCTCGCTCGCTCCTGCGCGCGAAGCAGTCCGATGCAGCGTACGATGCGCTGAAGAAAGCACTCGCGCTGAAGCCGCAGGACGCAGCCGCGCGAGAGCTGCTGGAAGAAGTGCGGCCGGTCGCGCGGGTCGATGAAGGCTATGCCGTCGCACAGAGCGAGCTCTTGCAGCGCCGGCGCACGAGTCACGCGTACCCGTATTCGGTGCTTCAGGATCTCACGGTGAAGACCGTGTTCGACAATGGGCTCGGCTCGGAGTTCAGGCAGCTCGCCGTCGAGATCCACGACCAAGAAGGCGCGCGTCGCTTCCGCACGCATTCGTTCCAATACGACCCCGACACGCAGCACGTGGACGTGCGCCTGATGCGCGTGTACCGCAAGGACGGGCGCGAGCTAGAGTCCGTACGCACGTACGAGACGCAGCTCGGTGAGCCCTGGTACCGCCTGTACTACGACACGCGCGCAGTGCAGATCGTGTTTCCGAACCTGGAGCCGGGCGACGTCGTGGAGGTGCGCTACCGCGTCGACGACGTGGCGCATCGCAACTTGTTCGCGGATTACTTCGGCGACATGCAGCTCTGGCAGGATCTCGTGCCGGTGGCGAGCAAGCGCTACGTGCTGATCACGCCGACCTCCCGCGAGATCTTCACGAATGATCTGGGTGGCACCAAGGTCGAGCACAAGCGTACGGTCTCGGGCGAGCAGCGCACCGATGATTACGTGTGGAACGACGTGCCGCCGCTGCGAGCAGAGGACGGCATGCCCGGGATGACGGAGATCAGCCCGTACTTGCACGTGTCCACCTACCGCACCTGGCAGGATGTAGGTCGCTGGTATTGGGGCCTGATCCACGATCAGCTGTACGCGGACCAAGCGCTCAAGAAGACGGTGGCCGAGCTGGTCGCTGACAAAAACAGCGTGAAAGAAAAGGTGGTGGGCATCCACGACTGGGTGGTCAACCACACGCGCTACGTCGGTTTGGAGTTCGGCATTCACGGCTTTTTGCCGTATCGCGTGCCGCTGATCGTGCAGCGCGGCTTCGGTGACTGCAAAGACAAGGCATCGCTGATGTACACGATGCTGCGTGAAGCCGGCATCGACGCGCGCATCGTGCTGTTGCGTACGCGCCGCAACGGCGGGATCAAGACAACGCCCGCGTCGCTCTCGGTGTTCGATCACGCGATCACCTATGTGCCCGAGCTGGACATGTACTTGGACGGCACCGCGGAGCACAGCGGTACGAGCGAGCTGCCTTCCGAGGATCAAGGTGTCAATGTGCTGCTCGTTGGGCCGCGCGACGCTGAGCTGCGCGTCACGCCGATCCTGCCTGCGACCAACAGCGTGCGCACGCGTCAGCTGACCGTCGCGCTCGAAAACGATGGCTCTGCCCGCGTGGAAGGTCGCGAAGAAGTGGTCGGCTCGGAGGCGGCGGGCTATCGCCAGTACTACGAGGCGGAAGGCACGCGCGCCGAGCGGTTCGAGCGCGCGCTGGCTTCGATCTATCCAGGCGTCGAGCTGCTCAGCCAAAAGTTCGAGCCGCTGCACGTGCTGGAAAACCCGGTGCGCTATGCGTATCGCTTGAAGGTGCCGCGCTTCGGGCTGACCGATGGCGACAGCATGCAGGTGGCGCCGAGCGTGCTCTCGGATCTGGTTCGCAGCATGGCGCGCGCGCCGAAACGCGATCAGCCGCTCGACCTCGGCAGTCCGAACACGTACATCGAAGAGCGTACGTTCAACGCGCCGAAAGGCTTGTCGTTCCGAAACGTGCCGAAAGACGGCGAGGTGGCGTCCGACTTCGGCCGCTTACGGCTGCAATACGTGCTCGAGGGGAACACGCTCAAGGTGCGCACAGAGTTTGTGCTGAAAGAGTCACGGATCAAGCCAGCAGCGTACGCTGCGTTCCGAAGCTGGGTGGACGCGGCCGATCAGCTGCTGCGCCAGCGCATCGTCTTGGCTAAAGGTGCTTCATGAGATCGGTTATTCGGGCGTCGGGAGTCGCGGAGCTTGCGGAGCGAGTCCCGCACCGCCGTTGGAAACTACTGCTTTGCCTCCTGGTGTGCGCGACTTCGGCGTGCGCCAGCGCATTCAGCCCAAAGCCGCTTACGCTGGCAGACGTGCAAAACAGCGCGAACCTTCGGCCCGGCGACGCGACGGCGCAGCGTGATCTCGCCCTCGGTGAGATGTTCCTGGAGGACGGGGAGCTGGAGCGCGCGAGCCAAGCGCTGCACCGCGCGCGTGCCCTCGCGCCGAAGTCCGCGGAGCTCCTGCTCGCGGAGGCGCTGCTCTCGGATCTGCACGGGCAGCCAGGAGCTGCGCTCGACGCATACCTGACAGCGATCGAGCAGGCGGTGAGCTCGGGTGACCCTGCGCTCTTGCCGCTGGTAGAGGCGACGACCTACGCGGTTCAAGGGCAGAACGGTCTCACCGTCGGGTTCGCGCAGCGTGTGCGTGATCGCTTGCAGCCACTGGCGGACAAGCCCGGTCTCGCGCTGTCCGCGCGCGCGGCGCTGATCGACGTGCTGATACCGCTCGCGTATCGGCGGGGCGATCTGGCCGAGGTGAAGCGCTTGTCCGCGCGGCTCGGCTGCATCACTCAGGCGCGTGCGGCTGGGCCATTTGGTCCGCGTGAGCTGCTTGGGTTCGATCTCGCGCCACCGGTCGATCTCGTGAAGCCATTGGCGGCAAGCTACGATCTCGGTCCGAGCCGCGGTGTGCGGCCGAGCCGCGACTTGCAAGCGCAGGGTTGCCGCCTGAACGTAGGCGGCGGTCCTGTCGCTGACGGCGGCATGCACATGATCGAAGCGGCCGTGCAGATCGTGCAGCAAGGCAACTACACGGTGCGGCTCGATACGCCGAACAGCGCAGAGCTGTTCGTCGACGGGCAGTCGGTGTTGCGTGTCGATCGGCGTGAGAGGCTGGGCTCGCGCGTGGTGTACCATCAGGTGCCGCTGACGGCGGGCACGCATCGCTTGTACATTCGGCTCACGTCGCGGCATCCCAATCCGGTCGTGGAGCTCGCGTTTGCTGCCGCTACCCGTGACGACACCGCGCAGCCGGAGCTGACCGAGGCGCGCCGTGCCGTGTCGGGCTTCGATGTGTACATGCGCGTCGCGGTCGCGCTCGCACGTGGTGATCTGTTGGCTGCGCGGCAGACGCTCTCGCCCGTGGTGCAAGCCAAAAAGGCTTCGCCGCTCCTGCTCTTGCAGCGCGCCGGGATCGCGCTCTCCGACCCGCTCTTGCCCGAGGGCGTGCGTGCGGACGAGGCGCGCGGTTATCTCACGCGTGCGGCCGCGCGCGACAGTGCGGCGTGGGCGCCCGTGCTGCAGCTGGCTGCGCTCGCTGCCAAAGCGGGGCGCGTGAAAGAGTCGATCGGTGTGCTGCGCAAGGCATTCGAGCGCTGGCCCGAGGTGCCGGCGATCGGTCTCGCCCTAGCGGATCTGCTGCGGAGCAAGGAGTTCTACGCGGCGGCCGATGAAGTGATCGCGCACGTGCGTGAGCTCGTCCCTGACGCGTGCGCGCCGATGAACGCGCAGCTCGAGGCGTTGCGCGCGCGGCAGCGTTATCCCGAGATCGTTCCGCTCGCCGAGCAGCTCGTGCGTTGCGACGCGCAGAGCACCGCGCTTTACAGCTTGTATCTGGAGCAGCGCAACTTCGCGGCAGCGCAAAAGGAGCTCGCCCGCCTGGATGCGCTCACGCCGGAAGCAGCGCGTTACGCCACGCTGCTCTCGCGCATCGCGCTCGCGAAGAACCAAGGCGACACCGCGGTCGTGACGCAGCTCGTCCATGAGCTACGCCGCGAGTATCCGCGCTCCTACGCTGGCGCGATCGAGCAGATCGACAGCTTGGCTGCAGCAGGTCAAAAGGGCGAAGCGCTCGCGGTGCTCGCGATAGCGACGCAAGCGGAGCCCGCGGCGATGGCGAGCTTGTACCGGGTCGGTGTGGGCCTCGGTCAGCCGCATCCGCTCGAGTCGTATCGCAAGGACGGGCTCGCTGCGATCAAGGCGTTCGAGGGTTCGGGCAAAGCTTATCCCGGACCGCAGGTGCTCGTGCTCGATTACATGGCGCTGCGTGTGTTCGACGATGGATCGTCGATCGAGCTCGTGCACACGGTGCAAAAAGCGCAGAGCGACGAAGCTGTCGATCAGCTCGGCGAAGTCGAGGTGCCCGAGGGCGCGCAGGTCCTGACGTTGCGTGCGATCAAGCCCGATGGCCGCGTGCTCGAGGCCGACAGCATCGCGAACAAGAACACAGTGTCTTTGCCGAAGGTCGCGCCGGGCGACTACATCGAGCTGGAGTACCTCGATGCCAAGTCGCCTGCCGATGGCTTTCCAGGCGGGTACCTCGGCGAGCGCTTCTACTTCAAGAGCTTCGAGATTCCCTTCCATCACAGTCAGATGGTGCTGCTCTTGCCGGAGTCGATGCCGTACCAGATCGATCCGCGCGGCACACCGCCGGCCAAGGTCGAAAACGTGCGCGACGGGCTGCGCGTGCTCGATTTCTCGGTGGATGAGAGCGAGCCTCTGATCGCTGAGCCTGGCTCGGTATCGGCACGGGAGTTTATCCCTTCGATCCGCTTGGGCGTGCGCGCGACGTTCGAGTCGTTGATCGAGAGCTTGCGCGATGTGCTCGCAGATCGCGCGCTGTTCGATCCTTTCTACGAGCAGCTCGCGAAGCAGATCGTGGGTGACGCGGCGCCGGAAGACTATCGGCTGCGCGCTCAGCGGCTGTACGGCTGGGTGATCGAGAACATCGAGAACAGCAATGATGTGTTCGCGCAAGCGGCGCTGATGTTGCGCTCCAAGGCCGGCAACCGCGCGCGTGTGCTGCACTACATGCTCGGGCTCGCCGGTGTGCCTGCGCAACTCGCGCTCGCGCGCGACTTCGGCAGTGATCGCTTCGATGGCGCGATGGCGGACGCGGACACGTACGATCATCTGCTGGTGGTGGTTGAGCAGAAGGGGCAGGAGCCGCTCTGGCTGTTCGTGAACGAGCGCTGGGCACCGTTTGGGTTCATCCCCGCGCCGCTGCGCAAGCAGCCCGCGCTCGCGCTCGCGCCGGGTGCGCCGAAGCTCACTGTCTCAGAGGGCCTGCTCGGACCGGACGTGCGTCGCTTCGCGATCGAGGCGCAGCTGCAAACGGATGGTGCGGCGCGCATCGACGTGACCGAGAGCTTGCACGGCGCCGATGCGGTCGCGTGGCGCGCACAGCTCGAGCAGATCCCGCAGGCGGAGCTCAATCGCCGGATGGAGCAAGACTACGTGTCGCGACTCTTTCCGGGCGCGTCGCTCGTCGAGCTCAAGGTCGAGGGCGGCGCGGAGCCCACGCCGGATCTCGCGCTGCGGTACGTGCTGCAAGTTCCGAGCTTCGCGCGACCAGTGGCGGGTGGCTTGGCGGTGCCTTCCATCTTGCCGAGTGAGATCTCTGCGAACTTCGCGCGGCTGGCTGTACGCAAGACGACTGAGCTGATCGGCAATCCGCTCCGGACTGAGCTCGACATGTTGATCAAGCTGCCGGCGGGGTTCGCGCTCGCGAATCCGCCGCCAACAGAGGCGTTCACCGGGGACTTCGGCGCGAAGCCGCAGTTCAGCGAGCGCATCAGCGCGGACAAAGCGGGGTTGCGCGTGCAGCGCACGCTGCAGGTGCCAGCGATGCGCATCGAGCCGAATGTCTATCCGGCGTTTTCCAACTTCTGCCGAAGGGTGGACGCCGCCGAGGGCCGCGAGCTCTTTCTACAACGCGCGCAGTAAGATCATCTCCCCAGAAGAAGCGCAGCAGCGGCCTCGTTGGACAACGACGGCCGCTGCGCGCCGCGACTGACTGCAGAATGATCGTCCGCGGCTACGCGGGACGCACGCACGCGCAGAAGCCGAGCCCGCGCGGCGCGTGCCTGACCGTAAGCGTACGACCGTCCGGCGTCGTGCGACCGCGTGATGCCGACGTGCACGCAACAGCTCGGCGCCCTGAGCGCGCCGCCGTGTGAATGGTCGCGGGCGTGCGCTCGCGGTGTCAACATGCACGCAGCAGTGGGCTCGCCGTGCGCCGCGGTGCGACTAGTCCCGAGCGTACGAAACGCGTGATGTCGTGCACCACGCCGGGAGGGTTATACTGGGCGTACATGCATGAGCACTGGTCCTTTCGGCCGGAGTGTCATGCTGGTCTCGGGCTGCGCACCCGCGGGGTCGGCAAGCTCGAAGTCGAATGCCGCTACCAGCGTCGGAACGAGCACCTGCAGCTCCATCATCGCGAGCGCATTGCCGATGCACTGCCGCGGCCCCGCGCCGAACGGAATATATTGAAAGCGCGAGCGCCCTTCCGCCACGGAGCCCCCGAAGTGCGCCTCCGGCGCGAAGCTGTCAGGCCGCTCCCACAGCTGCGGATGGCGATGGAGCGCATACGGCGACACCAGCACTTGCATGCCTCGGCCGATCTTGTGACCGTCGATCTCATCCTCGCTCACGACGCGCCGCGTGAGCCCAAACACCGGCGGATACAGGCGCAACGTCTCGTCGATGACCATGCGCGTGTAGGGCATGCTCGCGAGCTGATCCGCACGCGGCGGCTCGCTGCCGCACACGCGCCGCTGCTCCTCGCGCACCCGCTGCAGCGCGTCAGGGTGCTGCGCCAAGAGAATCAGCGCCCACTGCAGCGCCGCGGCAGTGGTCTCGAGCCCCGCGACGAGAAACGTAAACACTTCGTCCTGCAGCTGCTGATCGTTCATGCTCGCGCCGGTCTCGGCGTCGCGCGCAGCGAGCAACATCGACAGCAGATCCGCTGAAGCGTCTGCACGATGTTCGCGGATCACGCGCTGTATGGTCCCGGTGAACAGCCGCCAGGCTTGGTTGAAGCGGCGATTGTCCGCAGTGGGGATGAACAACGGTGCCGCCAATGGCTGCTGCGTGCGTTGATTCAGCCAACCGAGGAGCACGCGAATCGCCGCGCCGAGCTCCTGCGCGTCGCGCGTGATGTCGCTCGCAAACAGCACAGGCCCGTTGATCGCCGAGATCAGCTCTGTCGCTTCGCGCGTCAGGTCGAGCGGCTCACTGCCCACACGCGCGCGCCAGCGCTCGACGCGCGCTCGCGCCGCTCGGCCCATGATCGCCGCAAAACCAGCGATCCGCTCGCGATGAAAGCTCGGCTGCATGATGCGTCGGTGTCGCAGCCAAGTATCGCCCTCCGCGAACAACAATCCGTTGCCGACGCTGCGCCGCAGCAACGACACAAACGCCGGACGACCGTAACACGCGTGTTTTTCCTGCAGTACGCGCTTCACGTGATCCGGATGGTTGACGACCACCATCCGCGACGGGCCCAGTCGCAGCTGCACGAGATCGCCGTATGCGCGCGTGATCTCGAGCACATACTCGAGCGGCCGGCGGCTCGCTTCACGCAAGTGACCGGTGAGGAAGTGCCCGGCAGGCGTCGGGATCGGTCGGCTCGCGCTGTTCGGCATGCCCTTCGGACACCGCTGATAGCGCAAGGTTCCGATCGCGCGCCGCTCAGCCGTTCGGGCGCTTCTCGGCAGCCGGCGCAGGTGCCGGTGCTGGCACGAGCGAGCGGTGTAGGGCCGCGGCGTACGCTTCCAAGATGATGTCGAGCCGGCTGGAGATGTCAGCCTCGAGCTCCACGTTGCCGTCCGGCTGGACTGTGACCTGCTTCTCGCCGACGTACAGGCCCGCGACGATGTGCAGCGGATCGAGCGACGCCAACACGGGTCGCAGCGCGTAGTCGATCGCGAGCACATGCGCCGGACCACCACCCATCGCGAGCGGCAGCACCACCTTGTCGCGCAAACCGAACTGGGGCAGCAAATCGATGTAGGTCTTGAGCAAGCCCGAGTACGCTGCCTTGTAGATCGGCGTGACGAACACGATTCCCTTTGCCGCTTCCAGCTGCCCGAGCGCAGCTTTGATGGCCTCGGAATCCCAGTTCGCGTGCAGCAGATCCTGGGCTGGCAGTGTGCGCAAATCGAGGAGGTCGTTCGACAGACCCAATCGGTCCAGGCGGCCGCGCAAGCTGTGTGCGAGGCGCAGGCTCCGTGAAGTTGCGGATGGGCTACCAGCGATGATCAATGTGGACGGCATGCGGAATTTCCTCGATTGAACGCGTACGGCCTAGCACTGACGGTCGGCCTACCATTGCTCGAGGGGGAATCACAAGCACGGAGGACCGTTGCTCCGGGCGCGCGAATCTTCCAAACTGCGCGCCGTGTCGCGACCGTTAACGAAGCAGCCTGCGCTGCGGCTGAAGAAACCGCTGGAGCGCGCGCTGCGCTCCGGACATCCGTGGGTCTATCGCGATGCGATCGAAGCCAGCGATGCCGCGCCTGGCACGCAGGTGCGTGTGCTCGACCGCCAGGGGCGGTTCGTGGCCACAGGCTTGGTCGATGCGGGCCCGATCGGTGTGCGCGTGTTTTCGTTGCGTGACGAGCCGATCGACACGGCGTTGTTCGCGAGCCGCATCGCGCGTGCGCTCGCGCTGCGCGCGCGCGTCGTCCCGGAGCACACGGATGCTTATCGTTTGTTGCATGGCGAGGGCGACGCCCTGCCAGGCTTCGTGTGTGATCGCTACGGCAGCTGCGCTGTGCTCAAGCTCGACGGTGAAGCCGCGCCCGCGCGCTTGCCGAGCTTGCTCGAAGCCTTTACGCCGCAGCTGTCCGCGCTCGGCATCACGGGCTTGATCGTGCGGACCAGTCGCAAGCAGGCGGACAACTGTGAGCTCGCCTGGGGCAGCGCGCCGGCGCGCGAGCTGACCGTGTACGAGCACGGGATGAAGCTTTGGACCAATGTGTTCGAAGGCCAGAAAACAGGCTTGTTCTTGGACCATCGCGAGACGCGGCGGCGCGTGCGTATGCTCTCGGCTGGGCTGTCCGTGCTGAACCTCTACGGGTACACGGGCGGGTTTTCTGTGGCGGCCGGTTTGGGTGGCGCGGCCCGTGTGACCACCGTGGATCTGGCGAAGCCGGCCCTTGCGCTGGCCGAGCGCAGCTTCGTCGACAACGGATTGTCCGGGTCGCTGCACACGTGTGTTGCGGACGATGCGGTCGCGTACCTTGCGGCCGCGAAAGAGCGCGGGGAGCGCTACCAGCTGGTCATCGCCGATCCGCCGAACTTCGCGCCGCGCAAGTCGGCTGTGGAGAGCGCGCAAAAAGCCTATGAAGCGCTGCACTCTGCGGCTATGTCGGTGCTCGAGCCGGGTGGGCTGTACCTGGCGGCGTCGTGCTCGAGCCACGTGGATCGTGCGCTGTTCGAGGAGACGCTGCGGCGCGGCGCATCGTATCAGCGCAGGGTACTTCAGGTGCTGGAGCTTTCGGGGGCGCCTGCCGATCATCCCAGATTGCTGGCGTTTCCCGAGGGGGATTACCTCAAGATTTTGCTCACGCGTGCGCTCTGATTCTCGCGTGGCCTCTCGTGCGTGAGGTGCCTGGCACAAGCGCGCATCGTCCTCTACAACGAGCGGATGAAGTCGAGCGCTCGCACGCCTAGTCCGGCGGGTCGTGCTCCGCGGAGCTCGCCCCGTCCGGCAGCCCGCCGCAGCAAGCGCAAAGCTGCCGTGGAGACACCGCGCACGCGGCGCAGCGCCGCCGAAGCGCGTCAGGCGATCCTGGAAGTCGCGCAGCGCGAGCTGCTCCGCGTAGGACCAGAGGCGCTGCGACTCACGGATCTGGCGCGCCAGCTCGGACTCTCTCACCCCGCGATCCTGCATCACTTCGGCTCGCGCGAGGGCCTCGTAGCCGCGGTCGTGCAGCACTCGATGCAGGTGCTCACCCAGCAGCTGATGGCGGCGTTCGACGCGCCCAACAGCGGGCGCATCGATCGCTTCGAGCTGATCGACCTGGTCGCGCGCGTATGCGCGGACGGCGGCCTCGCGCGGCTCCTCGCGTTTTTGTTGTTGCACGACCGCGAGCGCAGCGAGCCGAGCAGCGGTGAGCTGCCGCTCAAGCCGCTGGTGGATACCGCGCACGTGCTACGCCAACGTTTCGGACATCCCGCCAGCTACGAGGAGACGCGCTTCGAAATTCAGCTGATCGCGATCGTGCTGCTGGGCGATGCGATCTTCGGTGACGCTGTGCGCGTCGCGACCGGCGCGCGCGACGCGCAGGCATCCGCGGAGTTTCGCCGCCGGCTTACCCAGCTTCTGCCGCGTTGAATCGGGTCCTGGAGATCTCGTATGCTGCGGTCAGTCATGCCTATTTTGATCGAACGAGCTACGCGTGTGACTGCCGTCGGCAACAAACCGAAGCTGATCGACGAGTTCGTCGGCGTGGTGAACACCGACGAGTCGCGCTTGAGTATCGCCATGATGAGCAGCCCCCCCGGCTGGGAGGAGCCCGGGCAGCGTCCCGAGTTCGACGAGTGGACGATCGTCATCGAGGGCTCGATCAGCGTGGAGCACGAAGGCGGCGTGCTGCATGTCGGCGCGGGACAAGCGGTGCACGCAAAGGCGGGCGAGTGGATCCGCTACAAGACGCCCAATGGCGCGAGGTATGTGGCGGTGTGTCTGCCCGCGTTCACACCGGGAACCGTCCATCGCGATGCATGACGCGTCCGCCGCGCGGATCGCTGTTGTTTGTGCATGTCTTCTGCTGGCCTCGGGCTGCGGCCTCCTGCCCCTGGCCGCGGGCCAGCTGTCGCTGATCAATGACCAGCTGCCGCTCTCAGCGGCGATCGCGCGCGAGCCCGACCCGGCGCGGCGCAGGCTGCTGTCTGAAGTGCCTGCGATCCTCGCGTTTGCCGAGGATGTGGTCGGCTTGCGTGCGGGCACGAGCTACCAGGGCTACTTCGAGACCGAGCGCAGCGGCATGACCTACGTGGTCACGGCGTGCGAGCGCACGCGCTTCGTGCCGTACACCTGGTGGTTTCCGATCGTCGGCACGGTCGAGTATCGATCGTACTGGGACGAAGCGGATGCGCGCGCCGCCGCGGACGAGCTCGAAGCCAAAGGCTACGACACGTGGGTCTCCCCATCGCGCGCGTATTCGTCGCTCGGCATTCTGCGCGATCCCGTGGCGACGACGATGCTGCACGATGGACTGCCTGGGCTGGCCGAGGTGTTGATCCACGAGCTATCGCACGCGCGGCTGTTCGTGCCCGGTCAGACCGCCTGGAACGAAGCGCTGGCGAGCTTCGTTGGAGAGCGGGGCGCCGAGCAGTATTTCTCCGCGCAGCGTTTCGCGGGCAGCAGCTATCAGCGGCAGGCGCAGCTGCGCGCACAGCGGCGGCAGATCTTCGATCAGCTCGTCAAGGATGCGTACGCCGAGCTCGACGCCCTGTACGCGTCCGAGCTAGCTGACGAACGCAAGCTTACGCTTCGGCAGGCGCGCTTCAGCGCGCTTACCACCCAGCTGCGCCAGCTGTATCCCGATGACCCGCAGCGTGACTTGCGCATCAACAATGCGCGGCTCGTGCATTTCCACCGTTATTCCGCCACCGGCCCTGCGATCGCTCAACTTTGGGCAAAGAGCGCGGGCAGCTTTCACCGCTTCTGGCTGCTCGCCGAGGCACAGGCGAAGACGCTGTAGGTGGTGTCGGAGTGCGGCCGCGTGCAGCTTGCAGCGGCGCGGTGCTCCAGTTTTCGGTGGCGCGAGCCGATATCTTAGACATGTCTCACTCCGACTTTGCCGACCAGGTGCTCAGTCCCAAGGCCTTGGAACAGCTCCTGACTACCTTGTCGCGTGTGCGTGCCGGCGACTTCAGCGCGCGCATGGCAGCCAGTGGTGACGGCATGGAGCAGGAGGTGGGTGACGTGATCAACGACCTCGTCGGACTGCTAGCGGCAACCTGCGCCGAGCTCGAGCGCGTCTCGGAGTCGATCGTGCAGGGTGAGCTGCGCGTGCGTATGCCGCTCGACAAAGCCACGGGCAGCTGGGGCACGATGCTGCGTGCGGTGAACAACATGGTCGTCGTGTTTGGCAAGCACGTCGCTGAGACACGGCGCGTCACCAAGGCGCTGCACGCGGGCGACACCTCGCGCTCATTTGCAGTAGGCCCCGAGACCACGCACCGCGCGGGCGAGCTCGCGAAGCTGGCGGACGAGTTCAACGCGATGATGGCGCACGTGCAGCAAGTGACCGGTGAGGTCACGCGCGTGTTCGCCGAGATGGGCTTGGATGGTCGCTTGAACTCGCAGTGCCAGAGCGCGGATGCGAGCGGCGCGTGGGGATTGCTCGTGGGAAGCGTCAATGCTGCGAGCGCGTCGCTCGCGGAGCAGGTGCTGGACCTGTGCAACACCGCGCAAGCGATCGGCGCTGGGAACCTGAGCGCGCGCGCGACCGTCACGAGCCGTGGAGATCTGCAAGTGCTGAAGCTGGGGTTGAACGGCGCCGCGGAGAACCTGGGCGCGCTGTGCGAAGAGCTCCGGCGCATTTCGCACGCGGTGTGTGCCGAAGGCAAGCTGACGCTCGAGCTGCGTCATCCGAATCCGCAGGGGCAGTGGCAGAGCGCGCAGGATGCAGTCAACCGCATGCTGCGCCTGATCTCGGAGAGCTGGCGCGGTGTCGCGGAGCGCGCCGACGGGGTGCTGAACGGCGAATACGAGAACAGCGAGCATGCTCCTGCCGCCGTGAGCGGCGAGCTCGGCGAGCCGGGGCGCAAGCTCGAGTCGCTCGCGACGCAGCAGCTCGCGACGCACAATGCGCTGAGCGCGCTGCTCGACGGGCGCTTCGATGCCGTGCAGATGCAGGGGCAGACCCAGCGTGAGCTCGCGCTCTTTCAGCTCGCGCTGCGCTTGAAGCGCGAGTATTTCCGAGCGTCGCGTGGCTCGGTGCTGGACGCGCGCGAGCGCTCGAGCACACAGCCTGAGTTCGTGCACATTGCGCTGTCGGCGATCGCAGCGGCGGTCTCGGCAGTGGCAGGCGCCTATTATTCGCTCGAAGAAAGTGTCCTGGTCCGCTCGGCGAGCTTCGGCTGCGAGCCGCAAAACGACGGCGTGCCCCTGCGCTTGGGCGATGGCTTGGTCGGGAAGGTCGCGGCCACTGGCGCGTGCTTGATGCTAGACGATCTGCAGCACAAGAACGTGCGCGTTCGCAGCGGCCTCGTCGAGATCACACCGAGCGCGCTTTTGATCTTCCCGGTGCAGCGCGACAAGCGCGTGGTGGGCGTGCTCGAGCTGTTGTTCCTCGATGGCTCAGCTACGACAGCGCGCGAGTTTCTCGAGTATTTGGGCGATGAGCTCGGCCGCGGACCGCGCGTTCATGCCGAGAGCATGGGCCGCGTCAAAGAGCTGGAAGAGGAGCTTGTCATCGCGAACGCAAGGCTCGAGCGGTTGTCTGCGGAGCTGCAGGCGCGCGAGCGTCCGGGTCGTGCAGCTGTTGGCGGCCCTCCTTGATCGCGTAGGCGACAGGCGCCGATGTACGCACGTGTACGCCGAACGTCACGGTGCTGTAACCGCGGTGATTCCAATAGCGATCTCGGTCACGTAAATGGTGCCGATCCCTGGGACTGCGCTGATCAATTCGGCGAAAAGCATCATGCCGCGTCTTGCGTTTGACCCGAGTTGCTGGGACGAACAGGTCCGAGAGGTACGTGCGACGCAGTGGGGGTGCAGGAGGCGGCATGGAACCTGTGAATCTGTTGGTGGTGGAACGGGGAGCAGATTGGAAGCAGTGGTCGGCAGTGACGAAGCTGCTGGGCAATGCTGTGTTCGTGTTGGTTCAACAAGGGGATGAATCGAGTGCTGCCTTTCGCAAGCGCATCAAGGATCGCTTGCGACGCGCCAAGACCAAGGCGCTCAACGGTGTCGTGTTGCTTCGCGGTCAGCGCGCCAGCGCTTCGCGTCGCGCACGCTTTCACCGTCGGCTTTTGGTCCAGCTCGGGCGCAGCGCGAAGAATGGATTGACGATCTATCCGAACGTCGGCTCGCTCGCGCAGCCGGCAGCGATGGCGTGACACAAACTAGCTGCCGCTCACAGCGGCATCCGCAAGCCCTACCATTGAGCGCCGACACTCATCAGCGTGCGACTCACAAATGGGGCTCCCGCGATCGGCAGCTGTTGCTCTAACGCAACGTCGAACGCGCCCGCGACAAACTGCAGCCCAGGTGCGATGATCTCGCGCGCTGCACCGGCGTGATTGAAGAGCGTGACCGCGCCCATCAAGCGCCCTGTCACACGCAGGTTCGGATGCACGAGCGCGCTGAAGCCGACTGAATGCGTGAGCTCAGAGCGATTCATGGGATTGACGATCGGCCATGGGCCGTCGTGATGCGCGTGCTCGCCAGCGCTGCCGAGCGCACGCCCGTAAGCTAGCTGTGTGATCAGCGTAAAGCCTTCGTGTTGCCAGGTGACGAAACCCCCGGGCATCAGCATGACGTGACCCATGCCGAGCCCATCGTCGGCGTTGCCGGTCGGGAAGGTGACTGCGACCTCAGGGCCGAGCGTGATGCTCTCGTCGGCGCTGCGGAACACATTGCCGCGCACGTTCATCGCGAGGTCGCCCGGACCGTACGCGTGGCTACCGGTCTGCGCGATGCGATAGCCGGGCAGGGCGAGCTCCGCGGTGAACCACGGGTGCGAGAGCGTGCCGGTGACGAACAGGCCCTGGTACTCGCCTCGCAAGTCTGGACGAGTGAACGTGGCAAACACGCTCGACAGCGCGACGCGGTAGGTGAGCCCGCTCGTCGGGCGCAGCGAGCTGCTATGGCAACTTTGTGCTGAGGCCGTCGGCGCGCTCGCGCACAGCGCGGCGCCGAACAGAACAGCTTTGAAGCAGGCCGCAATGTGAGTCGTCGCGACGTCGAAGACTTCCCGCATGAGCTCGGACCTACCGTAGCGAGCTGTATGCGCGGGAATCCTAGCGGAGGCAAGACATGCGACCTTTTGTCGCAGCCACCTCAGACTTTGCGCAAATGGCCCGAGCGTGTGCCACTCGAAGCGCCGCCGCCATCGAGCACCTGCATCTGCGCCTTGGCCTTGCTTTTGGCCGGCTTCAACACCAGCTCGGTGATGCTGCTCTTCAGCTCGCTCATGAACTCGTCGTGACCACGTAGGGCGGCGTGCACGAAGTCGCGGCCGAGCGCCGCGTTGGCATCGCGCAGCAGCATGTCGGCAAACGCGATCTGGGTCATCGCGATCGCGCGTAGCTCGCGCTCGAAGCGGTCCATGATCGCGCCCTTGGCGCGCAGGGTGTCCACGAGCTCACTGCGGGGGACCGTCTCGTAGGCGGCATCGCTCCGGTGCGGCCGCACCTGCCAGCCATGTTGGTCGTGGCGGCGCTGCCACAAGAGCTCGAGCTCCCCTGTGCTGGTCTCCACGACCAGGTAGAGCTGCTCTTCTAAGGTATGTTCGTGAACGAAATCCAGCAGATGCTGCATTGGCGGATCCCCTGGGACAGCACACGCGCGCTGCACGGCGCGGTGTCTCTATGGGGGTCAATGTAGTCCAACGCGGCACCAGCGTCCAGCCGCCGCCCTCAGCTGCGGTCATGTGTGCTGCTCAGGAATCTCTGTCAACGCAGGAGACCCAGGTACATCAGGCCTCCACACAGCGTGAGAAACAACATCACGGCGATACGGTTGCGGCGCGTGCGCGTGCTCACGTGGCGCCCTCGCCGCGCTTTCAAGAGCGGCCCAAGCTCCATGCCGATCAGGCTCACGCCGATGCCGCCCGCGACGACCGCAGTAAACGCTGCGCCGGCGTCCGCAGCTTCACCCCACGCGAGCTGCAAAGTCGCGTAATCGGAGCTGAGCGGTGCGACGAGCGCGATCGCAAATGCGCCGATCCACAAGAGCCATGCCGCTGCGCGCAATGTTATGGGTTCGCGCGGTGCTGAGCCTCCGCGATCGCTGCGGCGCGCTTGTGAGCGCGTGGGCAACATCGCCAATGGCGTGCGACACGCCTGCAGCGCTGCTGCGCCGTACGCCAAGAGGGATGCAGCTGCCAGCAGCATCGACAGCGCGTTGTGAGCGCTCTCACGCATAGCTTCGCTCCCGAGGCACAATGCTGCTGCGAGCGACACCGGGAACACGCAGAGTAGTAACCAGCGCGCGCTGTCGCTGCGCGCGTTCGGCGCCGTGCGCGCGTGCAGCAACGCGCCGAGGCACAGCGGAACGAGCGCAAAGGAAGCTGCGCTTGTGTGCCACACGGAGACGTCGTTCGATATCAGCACCCACCCTACACAGGTAAGCCATGCGTTTGCGCCCAACCCCAAGAGCGCAGGGCTGCTCGGAGAGCTTGCAGCCCTCAGCGGCAACGAGCCTTCCGGCACCGCTTTGGCTGGGGCCTGGGTTAGGGTATCCTGAGTGTTGTGATTCTGTGCCATCAGTGCGGCGCTCCGCATGACGAGGCTGATCGCTTTTGCCGCAGTTGTGGCGCTGCCGCTACCAGCGGCGCGATCGGCAAAGACCCTCTGATCAGCCGGACCATCGGCGGTTCGTATGTGATGCTCGAGCTGGTCGGTGTGGGCGGCATGGGGCGGGTGTATCGGGCCGAGCAGAGGATGCTCGGTCGTACGGTGGCGATCAAGGTCATCCACCCACACCTTCTGTCCGACGAACAATCGGTGGCGCGCTTCTACACGGAGGCGCGCGCAGCGAGCCGGCTGAATCATCCGAACAGCGTCAGCATCATCGACTTCGGCCGTACCGACGACGGCATCTTGTACCTGGTGATGGAGTACCTCGAGGGCAAGGATCTCGCGCGTCTGATGCGCGAGGACGGCCCCCTGCCGATCGCGCGCATCTGCGAGATCCTGGCGTCTGTGCTGGATGCGCTCGCTGAAGCCCATGCGCTCGGGGTCGTGCACCGCGACCTCAAGCCCGAAAATGTGATCATCGAGCGGCTGAAAGCAGGCCGCGACCTCGTGAAGGTAGTGGATTTCGGCTTGGCCAAGCTGCTCAGCGGTCAGCAGGGTAGGCCGTCGATCACGCTGCCGGGCCTCGTGTGCGGCACGCCCGACTATATGTCGCCGGAGCAAGGGCGCGGCGAAGAGACCGACTCACGCGGCGACATCTACTCGGTGGGCGTGATGTTGTTCGAGCTCTTGACCGAGCGCTTGCCGTTCGTCGCGGACACGCCCACCAACGTGGTGCTGATGCACATTCAGGATCCTGTGCCGGACCCGCGCGACGTCGCGCCGGAGCGGAAGATCCCTGATCAGCTCGTGCAGGTGCTGATGAAAGGGCTCTCGAAGAGCCTGCAGCAGCGCTATCAGCGCGCGGAGGAGATGGCGAGCGCGCTCAGGCGCATCGCAGCGCAGCTCTCGCCGAGCGGCTTCGAGATCGTGTGTCCCTCGTGCAGCGCGCGCTCGCCGATGAACAAGCGATTTTGCGCCGAATGCGGCTCCCCGCTGCAGCGCAATCCCACGCCGAAGCCGCGCGCGTCTCTGCCTCCGCGCATGACCATCGCGCGCTCGCAGAACCCGCTCTTGGTCGGGCGTGATCGCGAGCTGGAGCTGACCGAGGCGCTGCGCGAGGCGGCGTTCGGGCGCTTTGTGTCTGCAGTCGTGACGGGTGAAGCAGGCGTCGGTCGCTCGCGCTTTTTGGCCGAGGTCGCGGAGCGGGCGAGCCTCTCGGGAGACGTGGTCTTGGGCGCGGGTCCACACGATTCCGGTGCACCGGTCGCTTACCATCCGATCCACTTGCTCGTGCAGGGGCTGCTCGACAGCGACGCTGCAGGGCTCGCGAGCTTGGCTGACCGCGAGGCGCCGGGTCGGCCGCTCGTGGCTGCAGGATTGCGCGAGCTCATCCAGCCGACCGGTGTGCTGGGCGCCCCGCACGTGTCGAAGGTCGGAGCCGTGGCGTGCGCGCTCGCGTATGCGGTGAATCATGCGCAGGCGCGCGCTCACGGCAAGCGCATCGTGCTGTTGGTCGATGATCTGCACCGCTGCGATGGGCTTTCGCCGTACGTGTTGCGCGAGCTGCCGCGCTACAGCGGCACGGCGTCGCTCTTGCTCATGATCGTGGGCAATGCCACGCGTCCGCTGCCACTGCCGGATGGTACGCACACGATCAAGCTGCGCGGCTTCAGCATGGTGCAAGCGAATGCGTTCATCTCAGGCGTGAAGCTGCCCTTGGATGAGTCACCCGAGGCGAGCGAACGGCAGCTTGTGCCGTTGTACTTGGAGCAGCTGCAGGCGCTCGGGATCGGCGCGGAGAACAGCAGCAAGGCGCTGCCACCGCGGCTCGCGGACGTGGTGGCGACGCGCATCCAGCGCTTGAATGTGTCGGCGCGGCGGCTGCTGCAAGCCATCGCGGTGCTCGGTCTGCGTGCAGCGCAGAGCAGCGTGGAGCAAGTGGTGGAGCCGGAGTACCTCGCGAGCTTGCCGCAGCTGCTCGCGCGCGGGTTCGTCGTCGAAAGCGGGGGCGTACTGGAGATCATCCATCCGCTCGTGCGCGACCTGGTGGAAGCATCCACGCCGGCCGAGGTTCGGCGCGCGCTGCACATGCGCGCGTTGTCCGTGGCGACCCGCAAGAACGCTGCGCTGGAAGTACGCGCTCATCATGCGTACGGTTCCGGCGAGACGCTGAGCGCGCTGGTCATGCTCGAGCGACTCGGTGATCTGTCTGCCGCGCGCGGCGATCTGGACACCGCCGTGCTCGGGTTTCAACGTGGCATCGAGCTGGCGCGGCGTGAGGTGCTGGAGTCGGGAGACACTTCGCTCGACGACGTGATCGCGAGCTTGGGTCGGCGGCTCGGGTTGGTGCTCGTGCGGCGTGGCGACTTCGCCGGTGCCGAAGGTGTGCTGCGCGAAGCGCTGGAGCACTCGAGCCTGGATGGTCCGCAGCGCGCGCCGATCTTGATCGCGCTGGCTTCCGCAGTGTCGCAGCGCAGCCGCGAGCGCGAAGCTGCGCGCTTGCTCGGGCAGGCGCTCGAGATCGCGTACCGCGACGATGCGATCTCGCTGCAGGCCGAGGTGCAGATGGGCCTCGCTGCGCTGCGGCGGCGTGAGAACAACGTAAAGAGCGCGGTGTCCGCGCTGCAGGCGCTCGCGTCGCTGCTGAGTGAGCACAACGCTGACGCCGTGCGCTGCGCGAATGTGTACCTGGAGCTCGCGGACGCGCAGCTCGCAGAGGATGACGTGCGCGGTGCGGAGACCAGCCTCGCGC